>Ga0315338_1000478_pt1 | contig 90047 bp, 107 predicted proteins | sample ASW8metaG_FD_204518 | JGI IMG/M metagenome (GOLD analysis project Ga0315338, IMG submission 204518) | Ammonia-oxidizing marine archaeal communities from Monterey Bay, California, United States - ASW #8 | ecosystem: Environmental > Aquatic > Marine > Coastal | place: USA: California | collected...
TTTAATTTTTATAAATCGAAGATCCGGAAAAAATAAAATTTAATTTTTATAAATCGAAGATCCGGAAAAAATAAAATTTAATTTTTATAAATCGAAGATCCGGAAAAAATAAAATTTAATTTTTATATATTAAGCATATAGGATAATTCATTAAATTTTCCGTCATCTGTATACATTTTTATTAGTTGAACTTTACACATTTTATATCCTAATTCATGACCCTTCTTAAAAAATTCACAAGCAGATTTTTTATTTCCATCATTTTTATAATATAATCCTGCGGCAGTTAAATAATATTCATTTTTATCATAATTTTCTATAGCACATAGTTTTTTATCATAAAATTTAAACCCTATTTTCAAACGACATTCATTTTTTTCAACATTAATATCAAAAAAATCTTCTATTTTAACTTCTTTTTCTTTTTTAATATCCGGCAAATCTACTGATTTGTTAGATGAAACATCCGGCAAATCTACTGATTTGTTAGATGAAACATCCGGCAAATCTACTGATTTGTTAGATGAAACATCCGGCAAATCTACTGATTTGTTAGATGAAACATCCGGCAAATCTACTGATTTGTTAGATGTTTCATCCGGCAAATCTACTGATTTGTTCAATATCAATAAAAATTTTTCCATTTTTTTAATATCTTCCTCTGATTCTAATATTACAATTCCATGATTTTTTTTATTACGTTTTATTCTAACATTTGGTAATTTACCATCAGCTGTTTTATTAGCTTTTGGTTTAGATATACTAATTTTATTATCTTCAAGCTTAAGATCTTTTGGTTTAGATATACTAATTTTATTATCTTCAAGCTTAAGATCTTTTGGTTTAGATATACTAATTTTATCATTGGCTTTACAAACACTTGTATTTGGTAAACCTCCAGTCCGGCAAATACTTGTGTTTAGCAAACCAGAGGTCCGGCAAATACTTGTATTTGATAAACCAGAGGTCCGGCAAATCTGTTGATTTGATAAATCATTCTCAATTAATTTTTTAATCCCTCCAGTGACATCTCTTAAAAGAACTTTTCCACTAAAATCTTTATCTGTATGTCCACAGACATATTGCACCATATATGTAGTCTCTTCATATTCCATTGTAATACCTCTTAATTTACCACCGCTCAAAACAATATGTAATTCAGTACCTTCTAAATTTTCTGGCATAAAATATTTTCTTACTATATTATTATTATTAATAAAAAAATCAATCTTTTTTAACTCTGCCCAAATAATATTTTTGATAATCATATGTTCTTTAATTATAGTTTTGATTTCATTAATTACACATTTATTATCTATTGTTTCTAAAATTTTATTATGACATTTTCTATAATTTTTACTATAATTTAATTCAACAGAATTAACCTTAACTATTACTACAAATTCCATTAAATAACTATTAGAAAGAGCAAATTTTATTATGTTATTTTCAACTATTTTTAATGCTGTATTACAATATAAAAAATCATCTTTTTGAATATCTTTAAGAATCTTTCTGATTCTAGACATCGTTAACCGTCAGTTATAAAATGATAATTTTTAATTAATTATCATTTTTATTTATTTTTTCTACATATCGAAGATATTATAAATCTATTGATTTGATAAATTAGCTAATTCATCAAATTTTTTATGTTCTGCATACATTTTTATTAGTTGAAATTTACACATTTTATACCCTAATTTGTGACCTCTTTTAAAATTTTCATAAGCATCTTTATTAGCTCCCATATGTTTAGAACTTAAACCTATTGCAGTTAAATAATATTCATTTTTTTTATAATCTTTTATACTTCTTAATTTTGCATTATCAAAGGAAATATATTTTTTAAAATAACATTCATTTTTTTCAATATCAATATCAAAAAAATCTTCTATTTTAACTTCTTTTTCTTTCTTATCTAAAGTTGAAAAAAATTCTTCTGCTTTTTTAATATCTATTTCATTTTCTAATACTACAATAGCAAGATTTTCTTTAATACGTGTTACTTTAGGATTTTCTTTTTGAATTATATTATCTTTAATTAAAGTTTTAATTTTAGTAACTAATCCTTCGAAAATTGTAGTTACTCGATTAATGGAACCATTACCATTATTTATTGTATAATCAAAAATTATTTCTATATCATCATTACCTCCATGATAAAAATCAATATAATTTATATTAGAATTTTTAAAAGTTATTGTTATTCCATATTTTCCAAGTTTTTTTTTATCTATATTATTTTTAATAAATTCATCTTTTAAAAGCACATCCAAAATCTCTTGATTTGTAGTCATCTTTTTTCATTTAAAATTTTCTATTTAAATTTCATTTTATTTTTTTTATTTTATCTTAAATTACTAAAGTTTTTAAATATATAAAATGGCTAATAATAGTAAACATATTTATAATACTATTAAACCTCTTATTATTACCGATATTAATGCTCAAATAAATTTAAATTCTCCTAGTGGAACTGTTAGAAGTATTACTGTCGGAAATGGACTATCGGCAAATCCTGCAACTATTACCACAACTGGAACTATTGAATTAACTGCAGGTGTTAGTCAATTAATCGATACTAATATCACTAATCCAGTTACTAATCATATATTATCTTGGAACGGTACTAGTTGGATTAATCAAGCTATTTCTCTTGTAGCTGGTTCTTCTATTAGTTTTTTTGATTTATTAAATAATGATGTTACTTCGGCTGTAAGTAATGCTAACAAATTAGTTACTTTAAATTCTACAGGGACTTGTATAATAGCCACTACTAATGATTATAAAAATATTATTAGTGGAAATAACGGTGTTAAAGTAACCTCTGCTACTAATAGCTCTGTTATAGAATTAGATCCTCCGACTTTACCTATTCACACAGTTGATGTTGTTAGTGATGATTATCTGCTTTATTATGATGTTTCTGAAAGTATTCCAAAAAGAAAAACTTTTGGTACTATAGGATTATGTGCATTTAATAATACTGTTAGTAAATTTTTCTCACGAGATGATTTGAAAACAGGAACAGCTATTGAAATTACTGATACTGGAACTAGTATTATCATCGGTGTCTGTACCACTCAGGTACCACTTGATTTTTCTTCTGGTGTTACTGGAATTTTAACTATTGCAAATGGAGGTACTTCTTCAGGGACTAGTTTAGGGGCTAGAAGTGAATTAGGATTAGCTTACAATCAAGATATTCTTATCATGGATGGACCAAGTTATAGGAATAATATGTTTGGAAATAATCTCGTTTTATTATCTGCTGGTTTTGGATTATCCTTATCAAAAAGTGGTACTTGTTATACTTCAGGAGAAGATATAATATTAGTTAATCCTAATGATGGAAGTTTAATTAATATGGGTATTTCCTTACAAATAGATGATGAAGGAATAATTACTGGACCTCTAAATACAGGAGTTTGCATTACTAATATAAATTTACTAGATAGTTTAGATACTTATGTTGTTCAAAGCTCTGCTGGCTCAGGAGCCTCTTATCAAGTAACACCTGATGCTTCTTATTTATTATTTGGAGCATCAACAGAAGGAGGAGCAATTGGTATTAGAGATTATTTAGGAAATTTAGAAGTTAAAAGTACTCATTCAGGACTGGGTTCTACTTGGCAACAAATTTTTCCTCTTTCTTTAGACGGTGTCTGTGATGTAGTCATAACATCCCCTGTTCTTGATAATTTTTTAATTTATGACAGTAGTAATACATTTGTAAATACAGCTTTAACAGGAGATAATAATTTTTCCTTAACCTTAGCTCAAGCTGGAACTAGCACTGTCATAGGAATTAGTCCCTTATCTCAGACTATTCCTCCTTCAGTCATTATATCAACACCAAATAATATTACTTCAACCGAGTTTGGGTATTTAACTGGTTTAGTTGATAATGTCCAAGATCAATTAGATTTAAAAGCCGGTCCTTCTCCTAACGGACAAGCTGCTGCGGACGGAGATTTATTAGCATGGAGAACAGGAACCTGTTGGAATGTTTTAAGAGCTTCAGACAGTGGTACCGGTTATTTATTAGGTATGAGTACTTCTTATAATCCTCAATGGCAATATTTATATAATTTAATAAATGACAGTGGAGGAATTTCTACAGCTGGAGATTGGAAAAATAGTTATTTTGTTAATGTAGAAAGCGGATCATGTCCAGGCGCATTAATAACTTTACCAAATTTTTTACAAAATAATCTTTGTGCTTTAACAGGAGGATTAAATATAGAAACTGTTAATCAAAAATTAGAAATAGATAGTAGTAATTTATACGCTGGTTCAACTTTTGGTGATTCAGCTGTTGATCATATTGTTTACTATGACTCTACTTCAAGTTTTAATAAAAAAATGATTATTGATGATTTAGCAAAGGAGTTAGCAGGAACAAATTTAACAGGAGAAAATGGTCAAATTAGCTGGGAAGGAACTTCTCCAGTAATATTACCTCTTTATAATGATGGAAGTAGTTTATTAGCACAGGCTTCAGTTACCACTTATAAAAATAGTTTAGCAGGAGTTTCTAATTCTACTTTAGCTAACGGATCTTCTCTAGTTTATTGTAATGGTGTTTCTTGGTATTATATTAATTTAGGAGATTATGTTACTTAAATAAAAAAATTATTTAAGTAAATAAAAAATATGACGATCACTTCCATTAAAAAGATTTGGTCACAAGCAGTTATTAATAAAAATATAAAGGATATTCTTAATTTATACTCTTCAAAGGCTATTTTTAAAGGAACTTTAATGGTAGACGCTGTAAAAGATAAAAAGGAAATTAAAAAATATTTTGAAAATTTTTCTCCTACAGTTAATGATATTAAATTTTTACCAAATGAAGTAATTGTAAAATGCGATAATAATATTAGTGAAATAGGATTTTATAAGTTTTATACAGCCGGTGGGATTATTAAAGCCCAATATAATTTTGTTTATTGTATTAATAAAAAAAAAGAAATAAAAATAATTTCACATTTTTCTACAATTTTTTAAATTTGTAATTTTTATTAAATTTGTAATTTTTATTAAATTTAAAAAAACTCTAAAAATCTATTTTTTTATGATACCTATATCATAAAAAAAGTATATTCAATGAAATAAGCACATTTAAAAAAATACGTATATACACTGTAATAAATTTAAACTTGTAAAAAGTAGTAAAAATGTAGTTTTAACTATATAAAATTTACTTTAATTATCCCTTTATTAAATAGATATATTTATTTATAACTATTTTAAATTTGTAATTTTATTAAATTTAAAAAACTCTAAAATCTATTTTATTTATGATACCTATATCATAAAAAAGTATATTCAATGAAATAAGCACATTTAAAAAAATACGTATATACACTGTAATAAATTTAAACTTGTAAAAAGTAGTAAAAATGTAGTTTTAACTATATAAAATTTACTTTAATTATCCCTTTATAAAATAGATAAATATAAATAATTAAATATAAATATAATAATGTTTATCTTTATAAATTTTATATATCTTATTTAAAAATAAACAAACTATTAAAAAACTAAATACTAATAATAAAATATATAAAGCTATAATGGGATAAATATAAAAAATAGCTTTTAAATTATTTTCTATGACTTTAATTGTTCTTTTATCATTATGAACATTATTTTTGCTATGTCCAGTAGCTTTTATAATACCACTTAAATCCTCGCATCCATTGCCTTGAATAAAACAAGGTTCAATAATTTTTAATTCGTTCTTTTTGTCAATAGGTTTAATTTTAATTCTTCTATCCTCAATCTTATATTTATCAGTGGTGGTAAAAGAATAATTAAAAAATATTTCACTATCAATATCTAATTTAATGTGATCATAATTATTTTTTCTTTCTAAAAAATTTGCCCATGTTTTTTGATTTGAATTATTATCAAAATCATTTTTATACATTTCTTCTAAAAATTCTCTCATGAATTTAGCATAACCCATATAAAGTCCTGTATTAATAAATTTACCCTTTACCTTTTGAAATACTGCTGAATGTATAAAAGATAAAGAACCAACATTTTCTATAGATAATAACATTTGACAATTTAAATTTTTAAATTTTTTAATAATTTCTTTTTCGTCCGATAAACATAAAGTATCAAAACCATCTACAAAAACAATAATATCATTATCATTTATTTCAGGTTTTTTTAAATAATCTAACATTTCTAAATCTTTCATAAAATGGCCTACATATTTTTTTCCCATAGCTAACTTATTTAATTTCATATTTTTATCTTTTATTTGTTGTTCTAGAATAGGCAAATATCTTTCACTGTGAGTAGCCACTGTTACTAAATGTAACGTTTCAATTGAAACGCCGGATCTTTGATTTAACGTTTCAATTGAAACGCCGGATCTTTGATTTAACGTTTCAATTGAAACGCCGGATCTTTGATTTAACGTTTCAATTGAAACGCCGGATCTTTGATTTAACGTTTCAATTGAAACGCCGGATTTTTGATTTAACGTTTCGATTGAAACGCCGGATCTTTGATTTAACGTTTCGATTGAAACGCCGGATGTTCCATCTAACGTTTCGATTGATATATTATTTTCTTCTTCAATTATTTTATCTGTCATATTTTATATTTTTAATTATATAATTAAAAATATAAAATGGTTCTAGAAATTAGTTATAATACAAATGAAATAATTTTTATATGTTTGTTTTCTGTTATTTTATTAATAACCTTATTATTTGTTATATTATATCCAAATTATAATAAAGTAAAAAAGAAAACTGATCTTATAATGAAAAATTTATAAATATTAAAACAAGTAATAAAATTATAAATAATTATAAATAAATAAAATGTCAAAAGATTTATCACAACTTTTTGTAGGAATTTTCTTTTTTACTTCCTTTATTTATTTTGTTACTATGTATATAGTTTTGAAAGACATTAAACACCCGATTACCAATGCCATCTATGCACAAAATAGATTTGGAGAAACAAAAATAGTTTCTAAACCACAGGAAGTTTTAGAACCATTAAATGTAAATTAATTAAATTTAAAAAATCACCAATAATAAAATAAGTTATTGGTGACGATTAAAATCGCCGAAGTTATCCTATTCCTTTATATCTACTTGAATTTTACCTTCAGTCTTGTTAAAACCAAAGGTGAGATTACAGCCTTTTTTTATGCAATCCATTAGATATTTTCTTTTCTCTTCAGTTAAAACTTTAGGATCCATCTCTCAAATAGAATTGATATATTTACTTATATTTTTTTTTAATTTTCAATTTTATTTTTAGATCGAAGATCCGGCAAATCTGTTGATTTGTTAGATCGAAGATCCGGCAAATCTGTTGATTTGTTAGATCGAAGATCCGGCAAATCTGTTGATTTGTTAGATCGAAGATCCGGCAAATCTGTTGATTTGTTAGATCGAAGATCCGGCAAATCTGTTGATTTGTTAGATCGAAGATCCGGCGTTTCTATTGAAAACGTTAAATCTTTGATCCGGCGTTTCAATAGAAAACGGTAAATCGAAGATCCGGCGTTTCAATAGAAAACGGTAAATCAAAGATCCGGCGTTTTTATTGAAAACGGTAAATCAAAGATCCGGTGTTTCTATTGAAAACGTTAAATCTTTATTATTAAAATAAATATTCAATTTTGTTTAATTAATATTTTTATGTTATAAATATAAATTAGAAATAAAATCTGATATGGCATATAATCATCATAAAAAATTTTCAAAGAGCAATTCTAAAAAAAAACCCTTTTCTGAAATTAATCCTCATTCATTTGAAGCTCCCATCATGAGAACTAAAAATATTATTATAACTTCTATTGACCCTGGTATTGTTAATTGCGGTGTATATACTTGTGTATATGATAGTGAAACTAAAAAACATAAAAGTATTTATTTAGAGAAACATGTTTTTAATAAAGGTAACAATCACTATATAGAATCAATAAATATTTTAGAAGCTATTGAAGAAAAAAGTAAATTATTTTCATCGTCTCATTATATAGTTATAGAATCACAGATGACAGTTAATTATGATTTAGTAAGAATGGGACAACATTTAATATCTTTTTTTATGACTATATTAAAAAATAAAGGTAATAGACCTTTAATCATAGAGATCAGTAATCAAACAAAAACCAAATTATTAGATTGTCCCAAAGGAATATCTAAATATCAATATAAAAAATGGTGTGTCAATAAAGCATTAGATTTATTGAAAGAAAGGGATAACGATGAAGTAGAAAAAGATTATATTTTTAAGATAGAAAATTCTAGTAAAAGTGATGATATGGGAGATTGTGTTTGCCAATATTATGGATTTATAAATTATTTGGAAGGAGAATATAATCGTCCTACTTTACCCGTTAAAAGATATTAATTAAATAAAATTTTATTTAATTAATTATTATTATTATTTATATTATTATTATTATTTAAATTATTATTATTATTTAAATTATTATTATTATTATTTAAATTATTATTATTTGGACAATCAGAAATAAAATGACCTTTCATTCCACATTTATAACAACCATCATCTGCACTTAAAAGGCTTTTTTCCAATAAATTTATTTCATCTTTTTTTAAATCTATAGTACAAAAACTAGCTCCTCTGACATTGTTAATTCCATATTTACTCATATATATTTTTGTATATTTATCTTCATCAAAATTATCACAATTATCTATAATTTTTTCTATTTCTACTGGAGGATATTTTTGTGTCCATTTACTTCCTCCGTTTTTGAAATGCATTTTAATTCTATCAAGGGGGTTTTTCCTAGTTGTTTTACCAACGTAATATTTTCCTCTCATCAATCTTAAAATATAAATGGATGTCATTTTTTATTTTATTTATATTTAAATTAAAAATGGAAAAAGATGGTTTTGTTTTATTAAAAAATCATTTATCAAAAACAGAGGCTTCCTCTGTAACTAAATGGGCTGATGAATTAGAAAAATTACCAGAAGAAAAAAATAAATGGATGATTTATTTTGAAAAAGATAATCTTAAAAGTAGAATGGAAAATTTTTTACCTTATCATCAAGAATTGAATGATTTTTTAAATAATAAAATAAAGCCTTTATTAGAACAAACTATTAATCAAAAAACTTATTTATTAAAAGATAAAATAAATTGGAAACAAGCTAAAGGACAAGGGTTTTATTCTCATCAAGATCATCCCGCATGGACTGATTTTTTAGCTGATAGATATTATTCGGTAGCTATTTTTCCTGACGGCAGTACTAAAGAGAATGGGTGTTTAGAAGTTGTATATGATAAAAATGATAAACTTTTAGAAAATGATTTATCGAAAGGAGGAATGGGTAAATTAAAAGATGAAGATAATTTTACTTGGCATGCTTTAGAAACTACACCAAGAGATATTTTAATTTTTGATTCTTATATTCCTCATCGTAGTCATAAAAATACTACTGATAAATCAAGAAGAGTATTTTATTTCACTTTTAATAATATTGATTTTGGAGATAATTATAAACAATATTATATAAATAAAAAAGAAATTTTTCCTCCTGATATTGAAAGAATTGAAGGAAAAAAATATAATGTATCAGGTAATAAATATAATTTAGCTAATCCTATACTTTAATATATTAAAATTAATTAATTTATTAAATTTTAATAAAATTTAATAAAACATTTTTTCTTTATATTTACTATTTTTAAAAGCTATCACATAATCATAATTTTTTATTTTATAAACAACATCTGAATTTATATTTACATTATTATCGTATTCTTTTTGATGAAGGGCTAAATAACAACCCACAGCTCTTATATCTTGATTTTGATTTTTTTTAGTAACTTTAATTAATTTCCATTCTTCAATATTTTCTTCTAATTTAGTAGGAGGTGATATTTTATCTACTCTCTCTACTTTCATTTGATAATTATTATTCATAACGGCTTTATCTATATCCTTTTCTTTATTATCAATAACTAATATTTGAGTAATAATTTCTTTTGCACACATACCTAAAATTAAAGTTTGTTTAGGATAATTTTCCATTAAATATTTTCCTATAATATCTGATTTATTTAAATGAAAACCGTTTATAAATAAATTTCCTCTTTCTTTAATAATACTTTTAATATTTTTTAACCAAAATTTTTCTCTTTCTTCTTCATTATGATATCTATAAAGAACTAAATCTTTTGGTAAATTTTTTTGAGTTTTATAACAAAATTTATCTTCTTCTAAACCGACAATTTTATATTTATTGTAAGGTTTTTTATTTAAATATTTAATAATTCTATAATATCCCATACCTCCGAAAGGTAATTTTTCTATCATATCTTCAATACTTAATTTATTTTCTAAATAATAATTGATAATTTGAGCATCGTTAATTCCTAATCTTTCACTAGAAAAAGTATTTATAATTTTATTTTCATAAAGAGCTTTAACTAACTTATATTGAAATGTATGAGAAGTATATGATCTGTGATTACTTTCACTAATGGTAACATATTTAATATTATTTTTTTTAATATGTTCTATTAATTTGTTTATAATATTGTCCATTTTATGTTAATAAATTATACTATTTTTTATACTTTTTATTTATTAATATTTTTTTTATTAATATATAATTTATAATTTATTTAAATAAGAGATATAATTAAGAATTCTTTTTAATTGACTGATTTTGTTTAATATTAACATATAAATTTGACCAAACTCCTAAAGTAGTTAAACCAGATATTACAATTTGAATTTTTAACAATCCATGCATATTTTATAATAATAAAAATTATAAAAAAATGGTATCCATCAAGCACTATTATAAGAATGAAAAAAATATTTTATTATAGGAATGTTATTTAAAACGGTAAAAAAAATAGTAAAATTGATTTATTAATAAATTTTTAATAAACTTCTGATCATGCAGATTATTGATAATGTTATTAATTTGTTTTATAATAAAAATTATTTATGGGACAATCCCTTTATAATAAATCCTAATTATCAACGAGTGTGCTATCAAAAAAATAATAAAAATACATATTATCATAAAAAATATATAAATAAAAAAGATATTTATGTTATAAAAAATGATGAATATCATGCCTATTTTAAAGATGATAAATTGCATAGAGAAGATGGACCTGCTCGTATAGATTTCATTGATAATATTGAAGAATGGTTTAAAAATGGTAAATTACATAGAGAAGATGGTCCTGCTATTATACATTCTGATGGTACACAGATATGGAGTCAAAATGGAGAAAAACACAGAATAGATGGTCCTGCTTGTATATTTTCTAGTGGTAAACAATTATGGTATAAAAATGGCAAATTACATCGAGAAGATGCACCTGCTTGTATATTTCCTAATGGTACTAAAGAATGGTATAAAAATGACAAATTACACCGAGATGACGGCCCTGCCATTATATTTTATAATGACAATTTAGAATTTTACTATGAAGGTAGAAAAGTGGACGAGGAATGGCTTAATATATATCATAAACTTATTAAAAAATATACTTTATTAGATGTTCCTGTAAGGGATAAATGGCGAGTTAGAGAAATAGTTTTAAGTTGGTATTATAATCCAAAATTACAATGTGTAAAAAATAGATTAGAAAAAGAATGTAAAGAATTATATATTAGCTAATTATTTTCCAGAATAAAAATTTACTAAATAATTTTTGTTAAAAAATTAAGAAAAATTGATTTTTTAACAAAAATTATTTATTTAATAAATATATACATCTAAGATGAAAGAAGAATACAAAAATGAAAAAGGAGAATTTCATCGAGAAGATGGCCCTGCTATTATAGATGCTTATGGTACTCAATATTGGTATAAAAATGGCAAATTTCATCGAGAAGATGAACCTGCTATTATAAATCCTGATGGTACTCAATATTGGTATAAAAATGGCAAATTTCATCGAGAAGATGGTCCTGCTATTATAAATCCTGATGGTACTCAAATGTGGTATCAAAATGGAAAACTGCATCGCGAGAGAGATCCTGCTTATATAAATTCTTTTGGTACTCAATATTGGTATAAAAATGGCAAATTTCATCGAGAAGATGGTCCTGCTATTATAAATCCTGATGGTACTCAAATGTGGTATCAAAATGGAAAACTGCATCGCGAGAGAGATCCTGCTTATATAAATTCTTTTGGTACTCAATATTGGTATAAAAATGGCAAATTTCATCGAGAAGATGGTCCTGCTATTATAAAATCTAATGGTAGCGAAGAATGGTATTTTGAAGGTAAAAAAATATCTAAAAAATGGCTTAATAGATATCAAAATTTTATTGAAAATCATATTTTATTAGGTGTTCCTGTCAGGAATAAACTAAGGGTTAGAAAAATTATTTTAAGCTGGTATCATAATCCCCGACTACGTTGTGTAAAAAATAGAATAGATAGAGAATATTTAAAATTATATATTAACTAATTATTTTTATTTGGAAAAACTAAAAAATAATTAAAATATATAAAATATTAAAAATGAAATTTATATATTTATTTAAATATATAAATGACTGCCGTAATATTACAATGTGTAAAAGAAAAGAGCAGGTTACGTGTTAAAATAATTTCTAATGGTTATAATAATGATGCTAATTGTCAGTTTCCTAAAGCAATCAGGAAAGAAGGTTTAAAATATAAAGTTCCTCCAGAGGCTATTAAAGTAGTTCAACGAACTGGTAAGTTCTTCTATCACGTGGATAAATCGTTAATTGAAATATTAACTGAAGATACAAACATAGGTCAAATTTATACATCCGAAAATTGTTGTATTTGTTTAGATGAGGAATGTGGAATGGTAATGGTTCCCTGTGGACACTTGTGTTTATGTGATGGTTGTTCAATACAATATAAAGATAACAAATGTCCAATGTGTAGGAGTAATATACTAGCTAGAATTGATAAATCAAAACTACAATAATTTTATAAATCGAAGATCCGGAAAATTTTATATTTTAATTATTAAAAATATAAAATGTCTAAATTAAGTGTAATCATTTTAAATTATAATCGTCCTCAATTTATTATTAAAGATATTTTACCAAAATTAATAGAATATAATTCTTATATAGATGAGGTGGTTATTTCTCATGGTAAAGAAGAAACTTATTTTGAACATCAAAAAGAAGATATTGATATTAAATTTTCTGATATTGGTTTTACTATCAAACATTTAAAACATTGGGAAGAAAATAATGCTTACGGTTTAACATTAAGATTTGTTAGTGCTTTAGAAGCTAAAAATAATAATCTTATTATTATGGACGATGATATAATTCCAGAAAAAGAAACTATTGAATTTTTAAAAGAAAAAATAGAAGAAGATGATGAAAGAATTTACGGTATTTATGGAAGAAATATAGACGATAATAATGAATATAATTATACTAATTGTTTTGGTGTTACTCCTATAATATTAACTAGATGTTTAGTTACTAATAAAGATATGTGTAAATATTTTTTAGATAATTTTAGAATTTACGAAAATGAAATGATTAAAAATTCTAAACCTTATTGGAACGGAGAAGATATTTTATTTAGTTTTTTAAGTATCGAAAAACACGGAAAATTACCAAAAGCTTATAATTTAAAACATAGTAATCGTTTAGGTAATTATTTAAATGTTAAAGATTCTATTTCATTAAATAATCAAGATCATCTTGTTTATAGAAAAAAATTAACTAAATATTTAGTTGAGAAAATGAAAATTAAAGAAAAAATAAAAGATGAGAAAAAAATTAAATATTGGAAAACTCAACTAAGTTATTTTGTAGAAAATAGTTTATTAATTTGGGTTTTTTATGTTTTCGTAATTTTAGTTTTTATTGCTAATGTAAATTATTATATTATTAGAATATAAAATGGACTTTAATTTATTATGGAAAACATTGATTATGTTTAATTTTTCTTTTTTCTTAATTTGGGTATCTTTTGATACTTATAGAGCTGAGTTTATGAACGATCATGATTTTGTTGATCCTGCTACTGGAAATAGAGGGACTACTAGTAGAAATGATGCCTCTCTAAGTATGGCTGGTAGAAGTTTAATATTTTTAATTGCTATTATTTCTGCTTTGATTGTTTCTATTTTATATTTTATTATGTATAATAATTATATTAAACCGTCTCTTAAATGTGTTAAAGGCAAAGGTTTAAAAAGTTGCAAATTAGTTAAATAATTATTTTTTTAATATATTAATATATTAAAAAAAAAGATATTAAAGATAAAGTTAAAATGAGAGTAGTTGCCACATTAACGACCAGAAATAATTATCATAAAGGATTAAAAGATAATTTAGATTCTTTAACTAAACAATTTGATGAAGTATATTTGGGATTACCTTATAAAAATTTAAAAGGAGAAGAATATAAAGATTTTTCACATCCTAATGTAACTATTGTTAGATTAGAAGAAGATATTGGACCAGCTAGTAAATTATTAGGAGGTTTGATAAAAGAAAAAAGAGATTTAAATACTTTAATTGTTAGCGTGGATGATGATTATATTTATAGAGATGATTTAAGACAAATTTTTGAAAATAAAAGATTAAAAGATATTGAAAATAATAGAGATAGAGTTATGACTTTTTCAGGTGTTTATATGAAATATTGGAATTTTGGAACTTTTGGAATCAATGGAGGCTGGCATGATAAAAATTATTTTTTTGATTGGAATGAAAATAAAGAAATAACTACCATTGCAGGTTATTGTGGTTGTTCTTATCCAGCCAATATTTTTAATGATACACAAGAATATATAAATTTTATCAAAAAATATAAAAATGATAAAATTTTATTTCGAAATGATGATATATTAATTTCTGCTTATTTATCAAATTTAGGAATAGAAAAAATTAGAATTAATGCTCCAAATAATAGCATCGGAGAATATAAAAAGGAAGAAAATGAAGAAAGAATATCTCCCGATAAACAAGAAATATATGAAAATATATATAAATTACAGGATTATTTTATTAAAAATAATCCAAAAAAATATACTTTAGTTGGATTAGATATTATTATATTAGTATCGATAATATTTTTAAGTATTTTATTATACTTTTTATTTAAATTTAAAAATGTATAAAATAATATTTTTATTTTTATTTTTAACTATTTTATTTTTATTTATCATACCAACTATCTGGTGTTATGATCCAACATTATTAGTAAATTTAAATTATAAAAAAAATTTAAATATAAGCGAATTTGAAGATAAACCTTGTCTTTTTATTGCTAATTGTAATGACTTTCCTTATCATCATCTAGACCAAATTATAGTTTGTCGAGAAGCAATTGACACAAAAATAAAATTAAATATTATTTCTTGGTATAATGAAGCCGATATTATCACTAGAACAATGAAAAAATTTCCTCTTTTTGCTAAATATAATTTAATATATACTAAAGATAATACTATCGAAAAATGTAAAGAAAAATTGAAAACAGAACATGTTTGGATGTTCTTGAAAGAAGAATGGAAAACTAACGGTGCTTATCATATTTTAAAAGATTTAAATATTCCAATTATATTTGTTAAAATTACACCTATAGATAAAAAGGAAAAAGAAGAAAAATTAATAAAAAATACATTTAATAGAGTTTATGAAATAGAATATACTAAATTAGAAAATTACGATATTAATAAAACTCCAGAAGATTTTACAAAATTTATAAAGAACAAATTATATAATTCTAAATTAGAAAATTAATTATCATATAAATTATTTTTAACCCAATCCATAAATTCGTCCTCTTTCATATTATCGATATCATATTTTTTAACAATATTATATTCCACTTTAAATTCTTTTCCGTAAAAACTACTAATAAAATTATTATCTCTTCTTTCTATTTTTAAATCTTGATCTTTACGATAAATTTTAACAAATAAAATAGGAACTTTTGTATCTTTCAAAATATGATAGACACCTTTACTTTTATTTTTCTTATTTAAAAACATTAAAACATGTTCTTTCTTATTTAAATAATTTTTACTTTTATCTACTAAATTATTTTTATATCCTTTATATAAATTTACTTTCCTATATGGAGTATAAATTGGTAACGATTTCCAGAACTGATTATAAAGGTCTCTACTAGTATTTAAATTGAATTCAGCAATAATATTAATTGTTTTTTTAGTTTTATGACTTTCTTCGCACATAATCATTGCATCTACTGTATTATAATAATGAGAGGAAATTATTAAATGAGGTTCATCTAGTATCTCTAAATTAATATTAGGTGCATATTTAATATTTAACATACTGGATGCTGATATATACCACCATAAACTTATTGATAGCCAGAAAAATAATAAAAATATAATTATAAATTTTAACATTTTTAAAATGTTAATTAAATATCTATTATTTTTTTTGTTAATATTTTTAGCAATTGAAATATATTATGATTATATTTTTAAACAAACACTTGTCAAAGATTTCCCTAAAAATATTTTACCTCCTTTGGATGAAAGTATTAAATTACCAAATATTGAAAAATCAAAAATAATTCCAAAAAAAATATATAGAACATATTATGATTTAGAATTAGCTAAAAAATTTAATAAAGCAAATCAAATGACTAAAATAAATAATGAAGAATTAAATGAAATTATTTTTGACGATATTATGATAGAAGAATATATTAAAAATAATTATTCTAACAGAATTTATAAAGCATATAAATCAATTGATAATGATTATGGTCCAGCTAAAGCTGATTTCTTTAGATATTTAATTATTTATAAAGAAGGAGGTATATATCTAGATATTAAATCTGTGATAATAAAAAATATTGATGAAGAATTAAAAGAAAGTAAACTAATAGTTTCTAAAGGAAGATATAATCCCTATCCAATTCATTATGGTTTATTATTTCAATATTTGAATAAATATAATTGGTCATATTTTTCAGGAGTGGAAAAATATGGAGAATATAATAATTGGCACATTATAAGTCCTAAAGGAAACGAAATTTTAGGTAAAGTTATTAAACAAACAGTTAGTAATATAGAATACGGATTAAAAAATAAAGATAAATATACTAACGGAGAATATTCAGTATTAGCATTGACAGGTCCTATAATGTTTTCTAGGGTTATTGATAAATATAAAAATAAAGAGAATATATTAATTAAAAATACAAATCTTAATGGAAAAGTAAAATATTCTCTTTATGATATAGATCATAAAAATATTGGTTATAAAAAACATTATTCTAAATTAGAAAATAAAAAAATATTAATTAATTAAATTTTCCATCATCATAATTTTTATATTTACAATAACCTATTTTTTTATTATTTTTATCATACATTATCATATCGCCTGTCAGAAATGGTATATAATTATTATCAGATCTTTCAAATAATTGATAATCTATATCGTCTTTTAAAGTTTGTTGCATGACAAATAAAATTAAAGGATAATTATTTTCTAAATCTTTTTGATTTATTTTCATTATATTTTCAATACATTTTTTAATATGTATATTTCCTCTGTTAGTTACAATAAATGAATTAATTAATGTTTTATGTTTAACATTAAATTGTTTTGATATTAAATCATCATAAATATTTCTTCTAAAATCGTTTTGTAATATAGTAAAATTATTGTTAATATTTTTAACAATTTCGTCTAGAGGAATTAAAATTTGAGTATCAATATCTATATAAACACCTCCATTTTTATATAACCAACATAATCTAAAAAGATCAGATTTATGGGCTCCTTTTTTAAAACTATCAAATTTATCTAGAAAGTCCTTTCCATATTCTTCTAATAAAAATTCTCTACATTCCTTGTCATTAAAAAAATAATAATTCCAATTTTTATTTTTATTTTTAATATTTTCAAAAATATAATTAGGAACCAAATTTTTATTTTTATAAGTTTGAATTATATTTTTTGGTATATTTTCATTTTCTTTTATATCTATTAAATTAATTATATTTTCTTTTTTAATTATTTTTTCAGCATTTATAAATTTATTTAAATTTTTTTTATTATCTATATAACTAACAATTATTATTATTATAATTAACATAAAAATAAAAATTAATATTTTATTCATTTTATGTTAATTATAATAATAATTTAAAATTTCATAGGAAGATTTATCATATGTATTAATTTTTTGAATATATCTTTCCGAATCAAAATTAAAATTATCTAATAAAAATAAACTTTTATTAGTATGATAAATATTCATTTTTCTTAAAATTTCATCATCCCAAATAATTTTATTTAATTTTTTTGGAAATACAAATTCATTATTTATTAAAAATTTACTAATTTTTTCCATACCTTTTCTAGTTACTAAATAACATACACCTGAAACTCTAATTGAAGTTTCTTTATGAGACACTATTTTATAATCATTTGTTAAATCATGAGCCAATAATAATAATTCGCAATCTTCTGGAATTTCATTGATAATATTATTAAATTTTTTATCCCAATATGGAATTAAAAAAAAATCAATGTCATCCTCCATAATTATAATATTGTCATAATTATTATCTAAAGCTTTTTTAATAGCTAAAATATGACTCATAGTAATAGCTAATTCTGATTTGCTATTATCTAAATATTTACTTTCTGCTCTATATTTATAATTATCTATTTCTCCTTCCGATATATTATTTATATCATTACCATCAAACGCTTTAATTCTTTCAATATTTTCTATATTATAAGTTTTTATCATTCTTTCAATATTTTCTTTTCTTTTTTTAGATCTATCTAAATTAATATAATATTTTGGTATCTTATTAAATGTTTGATTGGTATTTATATTTTTTTTTAAATTTTTAATTTTATATTTAGCATCTTTAATTTTATTAAATATATAGTAATAATGTATTAAATATAAAATTATTATTATAACTAATAAAATTATTATTTTAATCATTTTAAATTAATAATTTTATATTTAATCATTTTAAATTAATAATTTTATATTTAATCATTTTAAAATGATTAAAATAATAATTGTTTTATTGTTAGCTATGTTTATTTCATTTTATTTATATATAACATTTTCTAACAATAGGAATTTATCTCCGATATTAGAAAAGTTTCAAATAGAAGAAAAAGAAAAAAAATATATTATCTCCTCTGACTTAAAAAAATTAAATGACGGAGATATTCAATATAATAAAATAAATTATAAAACATATAAATTTAAAGATAAAAATATTATTTTTGAAAAACCTATATATGAAAATATTTCTAAAGTATATTTAAATAATAATTATCAAGATAATAATAAATATATTCCTAAAATAATATGGCAAACTTTCAGGGAAGAAATAAAAGAGGATAATCGTTTATATGATAGAATTAAAATTTGGAAAGAACAAAAAGATTATCAATATAGATTTATGGATGATAAAAAAGGTTTAGAATTTTTGAAAGAAAATTTTGAAGAAGAAGTTTGGAAATGTTTTAATGTTTTAATACCAGGGGCTTATAAAGGAGACTTATTAAGAGTTTGTTTAATTTATATACACGGAGGTATTTATTCAGATGTTAAAGTTAATTTAAAATACCCATTAGATTATTTTTTAGATAAAGAATTAGTTTTAGTGAAGGATATAGGATTATTAGGTATTTGGAATGGTTTTTTCGCAGCTAAACCAAAACATCCTTTTTTAAAAAAAATTATAGAAGTAATAGTATCCAGAATAAAAAATAAGGAATATGGAGCCAGTACAACAGATATAACTGGTCCAAGATTATGGGGTAAAGAATTTATAAAATATTTTAAAACTATTCATTTTAGACATACAGAAACTAATTATTATAGAATGTTAAAATTAGTTAGATATGATGATAAAATAATTATTACTAAAAATAATAATTATGAACCATATTTAGATTATAATAGAGATTATCATAAACACTATGATAATAAAAAACATAAACATTATATTGATTTATGGAATCAAGGAAAAGTTTATAATGAATATTTACATAAAAAATATTTTTTAAATTAATTATTAAATTAATACATTTTTATTTTTAATTTTAGAATAATGTTCATTACCCATTATATTTTTATATTCTTTAATTAAACTATGATTAAAATTTTTATCTAAATTTTCATCTAATATTTTTATATTTTTAGAATAAATATTTTTATATTTCTCTATTACTAAACTATACATAATAGGTCCTGTCATAGCAACTACTGAATATTTCCCGTTTTTATACTTTCCTGATTCAATATTGCTAATAACTTGTTTTATAACTTTTCCTAAAATAGGATTACCTTTATTAGAAGCTATTATAAATTGTTGATATTCACTATTAGGATATAATTCAGTTATATAACCCCAGTCATCATTCATATTAATATAATCTCTAAGATGATATTTAGGTAAATATTTAATTAATTTTCCGTTATTTCCTAATGAAGTTATTAATTTACCTTGATATTTTTCAAAAAACCCCTTTATATTTTTATTTGGTCCAGTTTTAATATCCATATAAATTCCTCCTTCCCGATAAATTATTAAATAACGAAAAAAATCTGCTTTAGCAGCGCCATATTCAGGGTTAATAGAATTATAAGCATTATAAATTCTTTCACTGTAATTCTCCTTAATATATTTATCAATTAATTCGTCAGTATAATATATTTGTTTATAATCAGGCATACGTTCTTCTGTCAACTTAAATACTTCTTTAAATTTATTAATGCCTTCTAAATCTTTATAACAACGATATATATTTTTAGGAATTTCTATACCTTCTTCAATCTGAGGTAATTCAATATCTTCTTTTAGAGGGTAAATAATATTTGGTGGAAAATTATTTTCTTTAAATATTTTTTTAGCACGAAGATCTAAAACTATGTTTAAACAAATAAAAATTAATAAAAAAAATAATATTAATAGTTTTTTTTCCATTTTTAAAAAATGGAAAATTTATATATTTTATTTGTTTTAGTTTTAATAATATTTTTAACAATTTTAGTTTCAAAAATTTCTAAAACAGATAATGATAAACATTTACCAGAATTTTATCATAATATTAATGAAAGAGAAGAAATAGAAACAATTAATGCTACCACTTTACCTTTGATAGAAAGTACTGATAAATATATAGAATTACAAACTAAGGAATGGATTAATCAAAGAAGGGATACTGGTTATTGTTATGGTCTATTAGAAAAAGATAAAATAGTAATGACCAAATGGATAGAAAAATTTAATATTAAAACTCCTAAAATATATTATTATAATTATCATAAAGATTTTATTTTTAATCATTTGAAAAAAGTAGCTTTAGATAATCCTGATAAAAAATTTATTATTAAAATATCTCATTTACAATCTAATTATGGTATTATAATGGTACCTTCTTATAATGAAGAAAAGAACGATAAATATTTGTTAGAAATTTATAATAAATGTATTCAAAAATTTAAAACTTGTTTTGTTTGTAATCATGATAAAGATAGTTCACCAACTGTTAAAGAAATTAAAAAAGGATTAAAAGAAAGTCATTATAAATTATATGAAACTATAGAACCCGGGATTATTATACAAGAATTCTTTCATAGTAAAGAAAATAAATCTAATGCTCCTTTGGAATTTAAAATATTAGTTTATGGTGATAAAATTATAGACGGTGTAAAAAATACAGATTATCAAAGATGTGAACCTGTTTATAAAATGGCTAAATATATTTCTAAAATATTAGGTGCTTCTTTAATTCGTGTGGATATGTTTGTTAAGGAAAATGATAATCCTTATATTCCTTATTTAAATGAAATATCTTTATCTCCTAATGGAGGGTTTAAAACTAAACATATTGAAAAAAATGATTTATTTAACTATCAAACAAAGTTGAAGAAATTAAAACCAATCGATATGGGAATAAATGAATTATTAAAGGAATGCCCTTTTAGAACCATTCCTGTTGAAAAATATTTAACTGATAAAGATTGGGAAATATGGTGGAAAGAAAAATATAGATTTGGATTACTTAAATAATTTAAAATATATATTAAAAAATAATATATATTTTAAAAATAAATTAAAAAAATAATTTTGAAATATCGCTCCTATGTTTTTTAAAAAATATATAACCAAGTCCAGGATAATGATATCCGTATTTAAAAGCACTTTTTATTAATAATAATTTCACACTATATTTTTTTTCTTCTTTAATTAAATCTACGTAAATACAATTAAAATCATCTTGATATGATATAATTTTTTTTTCTTTTATACATTTTAATACATTAATTTTTCCTTTTTGCCAAGCTTCTTTAATCTCTTGTTCTCTCATAATTAAGATTTATTTTTAAATAATTTATGTATTTAAAAATCATTTTTATAATATTTTTATAATATTTTTAACAAAGTTATAATAAATTTAAAAATTTACCGGAACTTTGTTAAAACAAAGTTATAATAAATTTAAAAATTTACCGGAACTTTGTTAAAACAAAGTTATAATAAATTTAAAAATTTACCGGAACTTTGTTAAAACAAAGTTATAATACAAAGACGCTACCTGAACTATAAAAATTCATTTCACCATCACCGTCTTCTACTCCAGTTACTTCACTATTTTTAGATAACGCATCTTCTATATCTTCATCTTCTTCTTGTATACTTGGTAATTTTATTTCCTCCTCATATTCATCCTCTGGTAATTTTTCATAATAATAATAACTTTTATCTTTAGCCTTACCTTTACCTTTATCTTTACTTTTACCTTTTTTAATTTTATGAGTACTGAATTTACATTTTCTTAAATGTTCTCGTTGAAAACTTTGATTATCCGAGTAATACTCACAAGCACATGGTGGTAATGGTCCTTCACAAGCTTTGCCATGAGAACCATAACCTCCGAATGATGTAGCTTGAAAACCACATTTATCACATGCTGGTACGTTTTTATGCTTTGCTCTTGTTTTACCAGCCTTATTTTTTTTATAAACAGGAATAGTAACAGAAGCGGTAGGAGATGGTTTATTTGTGATCCATGATTTACAAGAATCCATAAAAATTTTTTTTCTTGATTTATCAATTTTATCTATCTCTATTTCATTTTGTTCTATTTTTTTTTCTATTTCATCGTAGCTTATTATATCTATATATTTCATTTTTAATAATTTTTTATAATTAGAATTTTCTAATAACAATGCACATTGTTTTATATTTAATTCCTCGACCTTAGCATCAAAAAATTCGTTAGACATCACTCTTCTAGGTAAATATTTTTAAAAGAATATTCTTTTAAAAATCAATTTTTTATTTTTTATTAGTATATAATATATTTATAGATTTAACTAATCTATTGATTAGCCGGATCTTCGATTTAAGAAAATAATCTTTCGAAAAAACTATAAAAATAACTTCGTTCTGGTAAATCTTTTTCTTTTTCTTCTTCTGAAAAATATATAGTTTTATCCTCGTTTAATTTTGGCAAATTAATAATTTTTCCAGGATTATTTTTAATTTTATTCATATCTTTTAGAATTTTTTCTTCCAACCATACTCTAGTTTTATATGATCCTCTACCATAAAATTTATCATCTAAAAAAATTTTATCTCTAATTACGTGATTGCAAGAATATTCTATATTTTTATTTTCTTCATTATATTTATAAAATTTATCAACTGATTGAAATTCTTTATAATATTCTGGATTAAATATTTTAACAGACCATTTATTAATATTTATTTTATTATCACTATGACCAATTAATTGATAATAGAAATCTGTATATTTTTTAATATCGGTAAAATATTTTTTTTGTTCAATATCATAAATTAAATCACTGTAAGAACTATGAGTAAATGTTTTAGCCATTCCAGCATTATTATAATTAACAATTACTTTTTCAGATAAAGCTATAGAATATTCTAACATTTTTTTATTCAAATTTTATAATTTGTTTTTCACTTTATTTTATTATACAACATAATATATAATTCCATACATTTTTCTTCACTTTTTCCAATATTATTTTTCCATGCCTGCCATTTAAAAGATTCTTTCAATTGCCAACTCCATGGTTTAGAGCTATTATTATCACCATAATTTATTTGTTTAAAAAGTCCATATAATTCTAATTTTTGACTATCTGAAGGATTTGTATTTTTAATATTTTCTAAACATTTTTTATATTCTTCTTCCATTTTAATTTATTATTATTTTTAAATATCGTTAAATAAAATTCTAAAAATATTTTTTATAAAATAATTCAATTTTATAAAATAATTCAATTTTTTTAATAAATTTAAAGTTGTTCGTATTCTCTTGTAGTATTTTTTTGTTTAGTAATATATCCACAAAAAACAATAATAAAACCTAATATAAATATTCCTATAAAAATATAAAGAATAATAAGAAAATCATTATGATTTTTTTCGACAGTAATCATATCTTCAATACAGGTAAGGATTACATTATCTTTACAAACATTGAAAGTAATATTATATAATTCTGATATTTTAGAACAACATTTACTAATATCCATATCTTTATCTCCCACATGATCACAAGAACCAGAAAGAAGAACTTCGGCTGATTTAGCAGTAATACACGAGGAATTAGTAAAAATACTTTCCATTACATTATAATAAGTTATATCAAAATATGATGCTGGTGGTGGTAACGCCATCCTCGTTATCAGGTAATAATAAAATTATTTTTTATTTAAAAATCAATTTTCTTTTTATTTTATGGGAAATTAATAAACACTTCCTTTTTTCCAATCTTTTCTTGATTTCGATAAATTTTTATCGAAATTTCTCAAAACTTCCTCCGTATCTTTATGTGTGGCATTACTAGTAACTTCATTTCCATAAGGAAAACTAAATCCTGTTATTTCATTACGTATTTTTTGCATTTCACGTAAAGTTTTTAAATTTTTATTAGATAAAAATCTTTTTGTAACATTTAAAACTTTTAACATTTTTAATTAGTTTTTTAATTGAGTATTCATTTTTTCTATATAATTTTTCATACATTCAAAACAATCACTTTTTATCAAATCTACCGATTTGTCGGACCTTTGGTCTATCAAATCTACCGATTTGTCGGACCTTTGGTCTATCAAATCTACCGATTTGTCGGACCTTTGGTCTATCAAATCTACCGATTTGTCGGACCTTTGGTCTATCAAATCTACCGATTTGTCGGACCTTTGGTCTATCAAATCAGACGTAATTGGCGGGAAAAAATTATTCTCTTCTACGTCACCCCAAATACTAGATAAATTATACATCCATTTATTATTTTTAACGTATATAGTACTTATCATAAAATAATCATCCTCTTCAAATTTATAACAATAAAAATAGATAGGATAATCATTTAAAAATTCTTTAGTAAAATAAAATTTTTCATAATATTCCCTGTTTTCTTTTGTTGTAAAATGTGATTCGCTTTTATAATCACCAGGGTATTTTAACCAATCTTCTTTTTGAATATTATTCATTTTTCTATATAATTTTTTTTAATTAAAAAATCAATTAAAAAATGTTAAAATTTTTAAATGTTACAAAAAGATTTTTATCTAATCGTAATTTAATTAAACGAGGAAATTTTAATGAAGCAGGAAGAATTTTTTCTAATATATATTCAGATTTAGCTTGGGGAAATTATGAAAAAATAAAAACTGTCGAAGGAAAAATTAATTTGGGATATAGTTTTTTATCCATAAATCATCAATATTATTGTATTGATGCACTTGATATGTTTAAACAAGCTGAAAAAGAAAATAATAATAATTTATATAAAATATCAATTGATTATGGAATTAAAAAATCAACTTTTAAAAATCATGATAATTTTTATTATATTTTAAATAATGAATGTTTTATATTATATGATAAAATTCCTATACAACATATTAATAGCGGACAAATACTAGAAGAAAATGATTGTGTAAAAGAAATCATTCCTTATATTACTAATAAAAATACATTTTAAGGGATTTAACACAAATTTAGTTCTCCAAAAATGCATTCCTGATAAATTTATCTATTTAATTGTTATAATTTAAATGGTTCAAAAAAGAACGTTTTATAATTTTAATGGTTAAGTATAGTATATTTATAAAAATCATCTAAATAAATAAAAATAAAAAATAAATAGTTATATTTTAACATTTTTTATTTTTGTTGTTAATTATTGGTAAAAATAAATATTTATTAAAAATAATAAATAATAAATTAAAAATAATAAATTAAAAATAATAAATTAAAAATAATAAATTAAAAATAATAAATTAAAAATAATAAATTAAAAAATTAATATTCGTACCAATCTTTTGATTTTGTAGATATTAATTTTTCTTTATACATTTTACCATTTTTATACCAATATTGATCGCCATTAGAATATATAATAGCTGGTCCAACTTCTCTATGACATTCTCCGTTTTGATACCATAATTTACTACCATTATAATCTGTAACTGCAGGTTCATCTTCTCTATGTTTTTTACCATGTCGATACCAAAATTGGGTACCATCACCATATATAATGGATGGTCCTTCTTCTCTATGTTTTTCTCCATTCCGATACCATTCTAGAGTGCCGTTAGAATATATAACAGAGGGTCCTTTTTCTCGATGAAGTTTACCATTTTTATACCAAAATTTAGTGCCGTCAATATTTATGAAAGCTGGTCCATCGTCTCTGTGCAATTCGTTATTTTTATACCATTTTTTATATTCTTGATATTTAATATTAGGTATATTTTTTTCTTTGGTATATTTAATATTATGAATAAATTCATAATTATTTTTTGTTGATAATGTTTTTATTAATCCTGATATATAATTAGAAGTATTAATTTTTCTTTTTCTTACCAGGTGAAACATTTTTTTATACATAAAAAATCTATTTTATATTTTTTAGTTAAAATAGATTTTAAGGGATTTAACATAAATTTATTTCTTCAAAAATACATTCATGATACATTTATGATCAAGATAAGATATTTTAAAAAATTACTTAAATAAATAAAAATATAATATAAATTATTTATTAATATTTATTTTTTCCTCGTCGATATATTTATCAAAATCTTCTTTGGTGATAGCATCAAGTTTATAAAGATTTTCCATTTGTTTCCATTTACAATATTTATATTTTGGATCATAACGATATTTTTTAAATTCTCTTTGGATAATTAAAGTTGCTTTTATTATTTTATTTATATGACTTTGAATTTTTTCTTTATTAATATCTTTTATTATTTTTATAGCTCTTAATTCTATATAATCTTCTATAATTTCATAAAATTCGTTACAGGCAAAATTTATTACACTTTTAATTTTACACTCAAAACTTATTAAAATACTATGATAATCCTTTACCGTTGGTATTCCATATATATTTATTAAATCATTATATAAATAATTACCGGGATGGAAAAGATCTTTTAATCTTTGTTCATCCATAATAGTTAATTCTGGATTCATACAAAGAAAATATTTTTTAGGTACGTCATTTTTATTTATTTTTATTAAAAAATTTTTCCCTTCATTTGATATAATATTATTAATATATAAATCTATTTTTTCTAAGTAATACATCGTAACCTCAATTATATAATTATTATTTATAATTATTATTTATATTTCAATTTTTCTTTTTTATTTAATTGAATTATAATTATAAATTTTCAATAAATAAAATATTTTCTAAAGAAGATTATATTAGTTTTCTTAAAAGTATTGATTATCCAGAATGTAAAATAGAAGAATTAATACATATCAAATTTAATAAAATATTAAATAATTGTTTTCAACCATTAGAAAGCAATCAACAAATAAATACTATTATGAAAACTATAAAAAATATTAATCAAGTATCTAGTAGAACTAATAGTTTCACTATTGAAAATAGATTGTTAGAAATATTAACTAAAAGGGATCCTTTTTATAGTCTTTACAAAGATATAAGAGGAAAATTAAATACTTTTAAAAATGATGATGAATTATATGACTATATTAGAAAAGTAAGATTTTATCATAAAAAAATTAATAAAGATAAATCAATTATTCCTAATAATATTTGTGATGCTAGAAAAGTTTTTGCTGAAAGTTTATTTTATGAAATTAAATCTATTTTAGGAAATAAAATTAATAATTATTTTGATATTGGAACAGGTGATGGAGCAAAAACTCATTATTTAGGTAATTTATTAAATTTAGAAAAATCTTCTGTTTTTGGAATTGATTTCACAAAATTTCATTCAGTAAATTATTTAGAAAAAAGAAATAAAAATGTTACTTTTATTGATATAGAAGATGGAGAAAAAGAATATCCTATTAAAAGTAATAAATTTGATTTAGTTAGTGCTTTTATGGTGGCACATCACGTAAAAAATTTAGAATTATTTTTTTCGGAAATTCATAGAATATTGAAGAAAGGAAAATATTTTGTTTTATCAGATCATAATTCCTTTAATGATTTAGATAAAATGTTATGCGATTCGGAATAAAAAAATATAGTAAAATTGAAAATAAATTAATAATTTTTAATATATTTAAATTATGCAAAGTTTACAAGAATTGGCATCAAAAGCTTTGTTCTATAAAGTAATATTAAAAAATCCTAATAATAAAATAGAAAAAAAATTATATCTGATAAAAGTATTTTATCAAACTGTAATAAATAATTTAGAAAAAGATTATTATATGAATAATAATAGATATTATAATAGAATAAATATATATGAAATAGCAAAAGATTTTTTGGTAGTAAATATTTTACCATATTTGAAAAAAATAAAAATTGGAAATAATAGATATATTTTATTTTATATATTTAATAAACCTATTGTTTGTTTTGGAAATTTATTTTTAAAAATAACATACGATTTAGATTTAATAAATAAATTTAATTAAATAAAATTATTTATAAAATAAATAATTTCAAAAATAACCGAAAAATCAATTTTTTTATGAGGTAGTATACATAACGAAACTCATTTCAACGAAATTACTATATTTTAAAAAATGCTTATAATAACGGTAATAAATTTAAATCGTTATTTTTATACTAAATAGATATTTTAACCTTTTAAATTTTACTTCAATTAACACCTTGTTATATTGTTATATTTATTTATGAAAATTCATAAATAAATTCAAAACTTTAAAATAAAAAATAAATATAATTTCAAAAGTTTAAAATAAATTCAAAAATAACTAAAAAATCAATTTTTTTATGAGGTAGTATACACGACGAAACTTGTTTCAACGAAATTACTATATTTTAAAAAATGCTTACAATAACGGTAATAAATTTAAACCGTTATTTTTATACTAAATAGATATTTTTACCTTTTAAATTTTACTTCAATTAACCCCTTACTATATTGTTATATTTATTTATGATAACTTAGAAATAAATTCAAAACTTTAAAATAAAAAATAAATATAATTTCAAAAGTTTAAAATAAATTCAAAAATAACCAAAAAATCAATTTCTTTATGAGGTAGTATACACGATGAAACTCGTTTCAATGAAATTACTATATTTTAAAAAATGCTTATAATAACGGTAATAAATTTAAATCGTTATTTTTATACCAAATAACTAATTTTATCTTTTTAAATTTACTTCAATTAACCCTTTACTATATTGTTATATTTATTTATGATAACTTAGAAATAAATTCAAAACTTTAAAATAAAAAATAAATATAATTTCAAAAGTTTAAAATAAATTCAAAAATAACCAAAAAATCAATTTCTTTATGAGGTAGTATACACGATGAAACTCGTTTCAATGAAATTACTATATTTTAAAAAATGCTTATAATAACGGTAATAAATTTAAATCGTTATTTTTATACTAAATAGATATTTTTACCTTTTAAATTTTACTTCAATTAACCCTTTACTATATTGTTATATTTATTTATGAAAATTCATAAATAAATTCAAAACTTTAAAATAAAAAATAAATATAATTTTAAAAGTTTAAAATAATTTCAAAAGTTTAAAATAACTAAAAAATCAATTTCTTTATGAGGTAGTATACATAATGAAACTCATTTCAACGAAATTACTATATTTTAAAAAATGTTTATAATAACGGTAATAAATTTAAATCGTTATTTTTATACTAAATAGATATTTTTACCTTTTAAATTTTACTTCAATTAACCCCTTACTATATTGTTATATTTATTTATAAATAAATTCAAAACTTTAAAATAAAATTCAAAACTTAATTATCAAAATGTTCTCCACAGGTAGGAACATATTTCCCAGAAGCTCCCACAACAATTTTATCTTTCTTTTCTTCTTTTCCTACCCATTTAGTAAAAACAGCATTTCTATACCAACAATTACAATAAACACAATACGCTTTCAATTGTTTTACCTCATCCGCATAGGGGATTAATCGATAAATTTGACCAAAAGGCTTTTTTTCTGTATCTGCTATAAGACCTGCACAGTTTACGTATTTATTTAATGATAAACATTTATCAACAAATTCTTTAAGATCATCAAAAAATTGAGATTCATCTATTGCAAAATAATCATATTTTTTTATATCTTCTTCTTTTATTTCTTCTAATTTTTCAACATTAATACTTTCGACAAAATGAGGAAAATTATAATTTTTATATTTATTATGAGTTGTTAAATTTTTAATCTTATTTAAATCTTCTCTGCAATCCTTAACACTATTGATAATTAATATTTTTATATTGGTATTATTATTTAACTGATTAAAAGAAATATAGTTATTAATTGCTTCCAATAAAAATCCAGATTTACCACTAAACATTGGTCCAAAAATTACATTCAAATATCCAGTCATTTTTAATTAAATAGTTATTTAAAATATTTATTTCAATTTTAATAATAAAAATGATTTATTAATGAAAATTAATAAATAATAAAACAGTTTCAAACATGGAGAAAGAACCTGATAAAACTGTTAAAAATGATATTGACAAATTAAAATATCAACAATATGAAAAAAACAGATTTGACAAAAACAAAATAATCTATAAAACAAGTAGAAGACCTTTACCTAATTATGAGTTATTAAGTAAATAAATAATAATTTAATTTAATCTAAATTCTTAATAAAGAAATTGATTTATTAATAAAAATTAATAAATTAAATATAAATATCAAATATGCACAAAGATTATAGAAATGAAAAAGGGGAATATCATCGAGAAGACGGACCTGCTTATATATGCCCCACTTACCAAGCATGGTATCAAAATAATAAAAGACATCGAAAAGACGGACCTGCTATTATAGATAGTTCTAATGGATATCAGGCATGGTATCAAAATGGTAAATTACATCGAGAAGACGGACCTGCTATTATATTTCCTAATACTAGTACTTTTTGGTATCAAAATGGTAAAAAACATAGAGAAAATGGTCCTGCCGTTATAAGATCTAATGGATATAAAGCATGGTATCAAAATGGTAAATTACATCGAGGAGATGGACCTGCTGTTATAAAATCTGATGGTATTAAATATTGGTCTTTTAATGACAGAGAAGTGACTGAAGAATGGATTAATAAATATCAAAAACTTATTAAAAAACATACTTTATTAGGTATTCCTGTAAGAGATAAATGGCGAGTCAGAGAAATTATTTTAAGTTGGTATTATAACCCTAAATTAGGATGTGTTAAGAATAGAATAGAAAGAAAATATGAAGAATTATTTTTATAAATATCGAATATATTCGATATCCGGAAAAAATCTTATTTTTTATAAATATCGAATATATTCGATATCCGGAAAAAATCTTATTTTTTATAAATATCGAATATATTCGATATCCGGAAAAACTAAAAATTTTTGTAAAATTGATTTATTAATAAAAATTAATAAATTAATAAATATATAATTTATCAAAGATGGATATAAAAAGAAATGAAAAAGGAGAATTACATAAAAAAGATGGTAATCAATCATGGTATTTGAATGGTGAAAGACATCGAGAAGATGGTCCTGCTATTTTAAATGCTGATGGTAGTCAATTATGGTATCGAAATGGTAAAAAACATAGGGATGGTGACCCCGCTGTCATAAGGTCTAATGGTTATAAAGGATGGTTTCAAAATGGTAAGAGACATCGAGAAGATGGACCCGCTCTTATAGATGCATATGGTACTCAATCATGGTATCAGAATGATAAATTGTATAGAAAAGATGGTCCTGTTATTATAAAATCCAACGGTCTCCAAGAATGGTGGAAAAATGATAAAAGACATCGAGAAGATGGTCCTGCTCTCATAAGATCTAATGGTACTCAAAAATGGTATCAAAATGATAAATTGCATCGAGAAGATGGTCCTGCTGTTTTAAATACCGAGGGTTATCAATCATGGTATAAAAATGACAAATTGCATCGAGAAGACGGACCTGCTGTTATAAAACCTGACGGTTATCAATCGTGGTGGATAAATGGTAAATTGCACAGAGAAGATGGTCCAGCTGTTATATCAAATGATTATCAAGCATGGTATAAAAATGGTAAATTACATAGAGAAGATGGACCTGCTATTATATCAAATGGTCATCAAACATGGTGGAAAAATGGAGAAAGACATCGAGAAGATGGTCCTGCAGTTATAAAACCTGATGGTACTCAAACATACTTTAAAAATGGTAAAATACACCGAGAAGATGGACCTGCTATTAAAAGATCTAGTGGACAATTATTATGGTATCAAAATGATAAATTACACCGAGAAGATGGTCCTGCTAATATAAACCCAAATGGTTATAAAACATGGTGGAAAAAAGGAGAAAGACATCGAGAAGATGGACCTGCAATTATATTTCCTGATGGTACCCCGGAATTTTATTTTGAAGGTAGAGAAGTAACTGAAGAATGGATTAATAGATATCAAAAACTTATTAAAAAATATAATTTTTTAGGTGTTCCTGTAAGGGATAAATGGCGGGTTAGAGAAATTATTTTAAGGTGGTATTACAATCCTAAATTAGGGTGTGTTAAGAATAGAATAGAAAGAAAATATAACGAATTATATTTCGGATAACGTTTCAATTGAAACGCCGGATCAAAGATTTAACGTTTCAATTGAAACGCTGGAAAAAATCTTATTTTTTGTAAATATTTAAATAATTAATTTTATAATTATTTAATTAATATAATAATTGATGAACAACGAGCTGTTTCTTGCCAAATTTTAAATTATAGACCTCGGATCCTTCGATTGTAATATCTGAATCTTCATCAAGATTATAATAAATAGTTGTTTTACATTTTTCATCATCTAATAAAACGAAATGTTCTTCCTCTTCAGGAATTAATTCTGCTAATTTAGTTATTAAATTAAATATCTTATTATTTTTACTACTTTCAGAAATATCAGGAGGAAAAATTCCACTAAAAGTAGGTTTTATATCTCCTTCATAAATACCTTTTAATAATTTATTTAAAGATTCGATGCATTCCGTGGATGTTTTAAACAACCAGCCTGAAATTTTCTCATCATTAATAGTTAAACTTTTATTAAATTTAGAATTTAAATCTTTAAAATATTTAGCAAAACCTTTACCAAACTCTGGTGTCGTTTTTAAAACTATTGATTTTTCAGAATATTTATATAATTCAACAAGATGTTTATTAACACCTGATAAAACAACATCAAATTCTTGACTCCAATAAGGCTCCATCTTTTTTTCTTTAATTTTTTATTTAAATATCAATTTAAAAATAATAGTTATGCAACCTTATGTTATTTTAGAAAAAGAAAATTCTCTTAGATCTTATGGAATTTGTGATTTAACTTTAACAAAACCTTTTATAGATTTAAACAAAATTAAAATAGAAAAATACGATGATAAACTTAAATTATATTATGATGGAAAAAGAATGAAAAAAACCAAAACAATATTAAAAGGGGAAAACGGAACAATCTATATTTATACACAAAACTTTAATTCTGTTGCTATCAAAATACCCGATAATAAAAAAATATTCAAAGAAGAAATATTATTTTTTAAAAAATATTTACCAGACGAATGTAACCATCATCTCATACCTTATAAAATTATTGATGATTATATTATTATGCAGGAAGCTAATGGTTCTTTAGATGAGATAACATTAAGTGATCGATTAAAAATTAAAATAATATTAAAAATTACAGAAGTTTTAAAATGTTTTTATGAAGAAAAAATTATATATACAGATATTAGAAAAGAAAATATTTTATATAAATGTGACGGTACAAATATTATTATTTATTTAGGAGATATAAATGCATTTAGTTTAGAAGGAGATCAATTTACTAATTGCATTTTAACACCACCTGAAGATAAAAATAAAAAACATTATAGAGTTACTATAAAATCTTTACTTTATAATTTAGGTATTTTTATAGCAGAATTATACGATGCAAATTTTAAACATATTAAAAATAATAAAAATATTCCAGATAATATTAAAGCCTTAATAATATGTTTTACAGAGCCTGATCCTAAAAAAAGAATTAGATATGATTTAGATTTAGTAGAAAAAATGATAAATTATTAATATTTATTAAATTTTTAAAATAATAAATTATTATTTTAAATTATTATTTTAAAAATTTATCATAAACAAAATTATTTATAAAATTATTTTATCAATATTATCTAATTCGCTAGGAAATTGCCTTGAGAAACCAAGACGGGCTGAAATAGATGTTGGAGGCGGATTGCTCCAAGATGAAGAATCCTGCGCTTTAAAATTTGGTTCCGGTAATTGTCCAAAAGGAACACTGCTAGATCAAAGATCCGGCGTTTCGATTGAAACGTTAACCCATGAAGCAGTTCCTGTTGTAGGAAGAGTTGTTTGTACAAATAAATCAATATCTGATCTAATTGAAGATATTGATCCTGGTTTCGCACCAAGTTCTTTTAATTTGTATTCCATTTCATCAATTCCTAATTGAGGATTTCCATGTGTTATACTTTTTTTAATAATACATTCAGAAACATTATAAAGATCCAATGCATTCACACCTCCAAGTTCGGGTGCTGTATTAGTTAAAACACAAACTGTATTTCTAATTATTTCGTCCATTTCCTTGCATTTGCCCATTCCTGCCATGTTGTTTTTTTCTAAATATTTCAATTTAAAATATATATTTTTTTTAAAATTTTAAAATAATAAATTATTATTTTAAATTATTATTTTAAATTATTATTTTAAACTCTAACATCATATAATTTATTTAATACATCTTTGTTTATTTTATTATCTTTTAAAATTTCATCTGCCTTAGGATGACCACATTCTTTAGCTTTTTCAATATATAATTTTAAATATTCATCTTGAAGAAATAAACGAGAATAAATATAAGCTACATATAAATATGTGTTTGCCCAAGATACTTCTCCTTTCTTTGCCTCCTCAACAATTTCATATATTTCAATCTCGTCTAGCATTTCATTTATAAAACTACTGAAGTAATCGTCTTCTAATAAATCTTTAGGTTTTGGATTATAATCTGGTCCTAATAATTTATATTGTTGGTGATCAATGTCTGGAACTTCGTTGTCACTCATGTTGATTTTTTTATCAATTTTTAATAAAAAAATCAATTTTTATAATAAAAAATTATATAATTGAAGGTATAATTTTTCTTTTTTTGTTTTTTTTTGTTTTTTCTTTTTTAAACTTTCTTCTTTTCTTCTCTATCCTTCATTATACAGGAAGCTGTTTCAACAATCGACTCAACGATACAAACTGTCACTGCAATAACGACAAAAGAAACTCCTGGGAGAAGCACGTGAAGACTTATGTGAAAAATTGCATACAAGGAAGCTATTGACACCGCTTTTATTATATTCGATAATAATCCCATGATGTCTCTTCGAATATTTTTACTTATTTTTTTATTAAATTTCAATTTTTATTCGATTTTTTTTTGTCAAAAATAAAATATATAAAAAATTATATAATAGAAGGTAAAGGTATAATTTTTCTTTTTTTTGTTTTTTTTATTTTTTTTATTCATAAATTCTTTTGTATTTTTTTCTATTATTATATAGATATCTTCCAGCTTCAAAAATCATACTAGCAATTCCGCAAGACAATTCAATAATAATAAAGGAAATACCTAAAGAAAGAATATGAAGAGTCAAATGCAAGGTAATTTGAAGAATCACATGAATAACAGTTCTTTTCGTTACTTTAGACATAAATGAACGGAAACTCATAATGGCTTGTTCATATTATCATATATATTTATTTAAAATAACAATTTTTCATATATTTTTTGTCAAAATTGATATTTTAAATAAATATTGATAATTAAAACTATAAAATGAGTTTCTGTAAAAAATGTCATGATAATATAACAATGTATAGTTTAAAAAAAATAGTAAAAAGAATTAAATTTAATTCTTTTGAAAGAGATGATATTTTATCAAATATTATGCGTTTTTTAAAATTTATTGATAATCATGAAAAATTAACACCTTGTGATCATTGTTCTAGTAACGGTGGTAATTTAAACTTAAATTTTATTTTTAAAATAGTTAATTATTCTTTACTTTTTAATTGGATAGTAACTTATCCCAAAATTATTAATTTAATTAAAAATAATAGAAATTTATATCACACTTTTAAAGATAAATTAGAAGAATTTTCAACAAATGAATTCCTAAAAGAATCCATATTATGGAAAGGAGAAGATTATTATCTTTCTTATTTGGTTGATTAATAAATAAATAATATTTATTAATCAATTATTAATAAATATATAATTAAATAAAATAATTAAAAATATAATGGTTGAAAAAAGAAAAAAGAAACTTATCGATAGTGACAGTGAAACCGAGGAAGAAAATGAAAATAAAATAAACGATGAAGAAGAAAGTGATGATGGATATAATCTAAGAAATAGAAAAAAGAAAAAAAATAAAAAAATAATTGAAGATAGTTATTTTAGTGAAGAAGATATCGAAGAAAATGAAGAAGAAGTAATTGATATTTCTGATTTATTAAATGGAATTATGGGTAATAATAATTATTCTATTAATAAACCATTTGAAGACGAAAATAATAATTATCTTGATTCTTTGCCAACAGATGAGAAAGATAAACTATTAAAAATGGAAGAAAAAATTAAAGAAATTAATATTTCCAATATTCCATTAAGATATAAAATTTTAGATTCAAATTTAGAGGATAATGCAAAAGCTTTATTAATGCAAAAAGTTATTTTTTTTGAAAAATTAGAACCTCATCAAAGTGAATATTTTAAAATGAAAAAATTTATGGACGGAATTTTAAATATACCTTTCAAAATTTATAAAGGTTTAAAAATTTCTTCCTTATTAGAAAGCAAAGAAAATTTTCCTAATAAAATTTTAGAAATTAGAGAATTTATTACTAATTTAAAAAATAAATTAAATTGTGGTACCTATGGTCAAAATAATGCTAAAAATTCTATTATAGAAATAGTGGCTAAATGGATTAGTAATCCTAAAGCTGAAGGAAATGTTATTGGTTTATGCGGTCCTCCCGGAACTGGAAAAACTTCTTTAATTAAAAACGGCTTATCAAAAGCTTTAGATTTACCTTCGTCTTTTATATCCTTAGGAGGAGCTATGAATTCTTCTTTTTTAGAAGGAGCAGATTATACTTATGAAGGCTCTAAATGGGGTAGAATTGTAGACATTTTAATGGAAAATAAATGTATGAATCCTATCTTATTTTTTGATGAATTAGATAAAATTACAGATGATAAATATGGAGAAGAAATAATTTCTTTTTTAATTCATTTAACAGATTTTAGTCAAAATAGTAGTTTTCAGGATAAATATTTTTCAGGCATAGAGTTTGATTTATCTAAATGCTTCATTATTTTTTCTTTTAATGATAAAAATAAACTTAATCCTATTTTGAGGGATAGAATAAATATTGTAGAAATGGATAGTTTCAATATCAATGATAAAATTATTATTGCTAAAAATTATTGTATTGAAAATATTTGTAAAAATGTAGGTATTGATAAAAATATTATTAAAATATCTGACGAAACTTTTAAAACGATAATTATTAATTATTGTCCTGAAAAAGGTGTTAGAAAAGTAGAACAATGTTTAAATAGTCTTGTTATGAAAATAAATTTATTTCATATCACAAGAGATTATACTAATTTAGGTGTTAAGGGTAATAAAATTTTTAAAGAATTTTCTATACCTTATATAATTACTCCTGAAATAGCTATTAGATTGTTAGATCCTATATATAAAAAATTTACAGATTCTTTTTTACATACGATGTATAGTTAAAATTTGTTATAGTTAAAATTTGTTATAGTTAAAATTTGTTATAGTTAAAATTTGTTATAGTTAAAATTTGTTATAGTTAAAATTTGTTATAGTTAAAATAAATTTTAACTCCGGCAAATCTGTTGATTTGTTATAGTTAAAATAAATTTTAACTCCGGCAAATCTGTTGATTTGTTATAGTTAAAATAAATTTTAACTCCGGTAAATCTGTTGATTTGTTATAGTTAAAATAAATTTTAATTAATTAAAAAAATTATGGTCAATTAAATATTTAATTAAATATTTAATTAAAAAATGTATTATTTTACTTTTTTATCTAGTTTTAGTATATCTTCATTAACGTGTGCCGTGGTCGATTTTTTTTATCCTGAAAATAGAGTTAAATTGGAAACCAAAAAAAATGTTCGAAGGGATTATTTAAAAATGTTACCAAATGTAATTACAAATTTAATAGTAGCATATCCTATTTTTTCTTTAACAGAAGAATATATCAAGGATAAAAATATTCTTATTGAAAATCCTATTGTGTATTTTTTTTCATGGATAATAGCAACAGATTTAATGTTTTACACTATGCATTATATTTTTCATTATCCTTGGCTATATAAAAATTTTCATTCTGTGCATCATCAATTTCGTTATACTTATGGTATGGGAGCCATTTATGGACATCCTTTAGATTTTATAATAACTAATTTATTTCCTACCTTCTATTTTATTTATTTAATACCTCCTGACGATTATATTATTAATATACTTATTATTTTTTCTACATCTTATACTGTTTTAATTTCTCACAGTTGTTTTAATTTTGTTAATAAATCACATTTAATACACCATTTAAAATATAAAAGATATTATGGATTAGTTTTAAGTGATAAAATATTTAATACTAATTAATAAATTATTTTTTAATTCTATCTTCACAAGGTTTTGTATAACTGTAATATATAATTAATGTTGTAATTAAAATTACAAGACCAGCCACGTCAACTATCACTTGTCCTTTAAATTTTTCTGGAATCATTTTATTAATATAAAGGATTATTTTTTAAAATTAATAAACAATAAAAAATAAATAAATTGAAAATTGAAATAAATAATATATATTTAAATCTAACGATGTATGAACGTCACCGCAAACAATCCAATATATTATTTGATGAAATTAAGGATAAACTTCCTGAAAACTTAGAAGCTATAAATTTTCCTAGATCTTTTGTCTTTAGAATTAAAGGTTTTGGAGGAGATTTTGATATGTTGAGTGTTTCTTATCCTCCTGACGCTATGGGAAATAGAGATGAAGATAATGTTGAAATTCCTGAAACTATTGAGATGGCTTTAGTTTTAAATGATAAATTAATATATATCGAAGAATTAGGATATAGTGACGTATGTAGATTTTTTGATACAGAAGAACTTATAGAAGAAATTAATAGATTACATATTCTTACTTCTTCTATAAAAAAATAAATAAATTGAAAATTAAAATAAAATTATATTTATTTATAGGACAATGATTATAAGAATTGTTGTAGATATTAATGAATATTATGGTATTTGGAAATTAGCTTTCCGATACTATAATACTCGTTATGAAGTATATAATTATTCTACAAATAGATGGTATTTTATCGATAAAGATATTAAATTTTCTGAAATATTAAAAATTATGTATAAAGATATAATAAATCCTCATAAAATTATTGAAGAAATAGAACTTATAAAAGAAGAAGAAGAAGAATTTATACCAATAGAGAGCGATTGGATTGATGTTAAAAAATTTAACTTTTTTGAAAAAATACTTATAAAATTATTTAGTTAACGTTTCAATCGAAACGCCGGATCAAAGATTTAGATGAAACATCCGGCAAATCTAATGATTTGATAAACCGAAGGTCCGGCAAATACTTGTATTTGATAAACCGAAGGTCCGGCAAATCTAATGATTTGATAAACCGAAGGTCCGGCAAATCTAATGATTTGATAAACCGAAGGTCCGGCAAATCTAATGATTTGATAAACCGAAGGTCCGGCAAATCTAATGATTTGTTAAATAAAATTTTTTTGTATATAAATTATATACAAAAAAAGTTTATAAAAAATTGATTTTTATAAAAAAATATACTAATAGTATCCTTTTGGAAACCAGCAACAATGTCGACAGCGAATACAGAAATGGGCATAATGATCTTGAATGAAGAACTTCCGATGGGAGTTAAGATAATCGATGTGGATGATGAATACCATATGATCAAATACGGCATGGAATCTTTTTTCGTTCTAAATAAGGCGTATTTAGATGATGGTGTCATCATGGTCGAAGGCTCCTTTGCATATCATGATGGACCAGTTGAAAATCAAGTACTTATCCAAGCACTAGAGACTAGATGGAAATTGTCTGATCTGATATCCAGATTGTCTATATCAGAATATCCTCTGTCACCACCTGCTCCATTCATTCCTGAGTGTTTGCGTCCCACATCTGATCTGATGCGATGATCAACCCCCCCCCCCCTTCTTCTCACCGCCGAGAAGATAAAAACCGGCGATTTTAATCGTCACTAATAACTTAAATTTATTATTATTGACACATTATACATACTTCATCATTACAAACAATTTCCTTTTTCTTAAACACTTTGGCATTAAGTTTTTTAATCAAATTATTATAATAATCTTTTATTTCTAAGATAACAGTAAATCTTTCTGTTTGGGAAGCTGGATTTTGTCTTAAATAATACATTCCTGTTTTTAATTGTAAAGCTTTTGAATAAGCATGAACAGACATCATTTTTTCTTTACTAGGTTCAGGAATATAAATATTTAACGACTGTGATTGATCAACATAAATACCTCTTTGTCTGCTCATTTGCATAGTTTCTTTTTGAGAAATTTCATACATTCCTTTATGTACTTCTTGTAATTCTTTTACCTTATCTAAAAATCTTCGATCCGGCGTTTCGGTTGATTTGTTAGATCGAAGATCTTTATAAAAATCTTTAATGAAATGATCAATATATCTAATAGAACCATTGTCCATTTCGATAAAGAAAATCATTTCATTTGTCCATAAACCTAATTCTTGCATATCTTTGACAAAAGGCTCACTGAAAACACTAAAATTTCCATGTACCAATTTCCTTGAATAAATAAGAGTTTGATGTGCTTCGAAACATTCAGCATTTCTAAGTAATTGAGAAGTAGAAGCAGTTGGCATGGGGGCTAAAATCATAGAATTATAAGAACCATACTCCATAATTTCCTCCCTCAATTCATCCCAACTTCCTTCTCCTCCCCATTCACTTGGTTCGATAGGAATATTATCATCCATATTATAAATAGTTTCATCTAACCTGTTTATACTTTTAAGATATTCTGCTTCCGCTTGCCATAAATCAAATTGAAAATATCCATTTGATAATAGAGATCCTGGGAATGTTTTCCATTCTCCTTCTTTAAATATTTTACATTCACCAGTTTTAAAACTAGAATAAGAACCGTGTATTTTAGCCAATTGACATGATTGTTTTAAACCATAATAATACATAGAGGCGAAAATCATTTTATTAAGATGCTTAGCTGAATCACTAACAAATGGTAATTTTAAAAGAGCAAATGTTTCGGCTAAACCAGAAACTCCAATTCCTATGGGTCTGTTATCAAGGTTAGTTTGACTAATTTTTCCTTTCTTAATAACTTTAGTTTTATCTTTTTTATCTCGTTCATCTAAGGGATAATAATTATAATCAATTACTTTATTAATATTTTCAACCAAAGAAAACATTGCTTCTCCTAATAATTTAAAATCAAATACATTTTTTAAATTTAATTTAGAACGAAGTTCCGAAAAATCTTTAGATTTTAAATCTTCGGATTTCAGAACATAACGTTTAAGATTAATATGACCTAAATTACAAGAAGCAATTGAATCTGGCGATGAAGGTTCTGTAATTTCCATACAATTACCCGCAAAAATACCATTAAAAATACCTGCATTTCTTAAAGGTTCTGTGAAACAATAAGTATCGGAATTTCTATTGGTATATATAATGTTTTTAACTTTTACAAAACCATGACTTTCTTTTAATTTTTCATCTAAAAATTCTAAACGATGACATTTAAAGCCATGATTGATTAATTTTTGAATACTAGTAAAATTAATTGAAATAATATGTCCGTCATTATGATAATTTTTCTCTCTTGTTATTTTAGAATTGCATCCACATGTCTGTAACATGTATTTAACTTTTAATAAAAAATCCTTTTTTAATGAAGAAATTAATACAACTTTATCAAAAGAATAACGTTCAATAGATGCTTTAGAATCTATTAATCCAGCCAGCCAATCTAATTTACTTTTAAGACTATAATTGATAGGAACAAAATTTCTTTCTTTTAAATCTAAAGGTAAAAAATAATTGCCATTTTTATCTACACTTTTATAATTTAAATGAGATAATATTTTACTATTCTTATCTTTCAAAAAAAATGTGGGTAATCTCTTAAATAAATAAGTTCCTTTTCCAGCAAAAATTCCATTAGTATAAGCATCCTTTAATTCTTGACCTTCATCAATTAAAGGGTATTGACAATTTACTAATTTCATATCATATTCTAAATTATTAGCTTCTATTTTTTTAACATGTTCTGATTTTAATTCTATATCTTTATCATCATTATATTCATCTTGAATAAAAAAATTATGATATTTAGTACAATCAAGATAACTTTCATCATCAAATTCAACCCTAATTAATTCTTGGCCAGTACCGGTTTTCTTAACTATCACTTCGCTAAATTCTTTACCATTCCAAACATTAACTTTTTTATTATTCAACTCAATAATTGGATAATGACCTTTGTCAGTTAAAATTAATGTTTCAGGTGCAACACATAAATTTAATCCTTCGGTTGTTCCTATATTCATCATATTATTTTTAATGTTAGTAGCGTCTCGATAAGCAACATAAGGTTGTCCACTTTTAACATTCATATCACAAAGTAATTCATAAAGTTTAAAGGCGTCTAATACTTTATATTCTATTAAATTTTTTCTCATTTTGGATCTTTTTTGAATTTTCTTATGGTATTCTTTAATATACTCCTCGTTTATTTCTTTACTTGAATTAATTTTAGTTTCTATTTCTTTAATTTCTTCAACAAATAAATTAAAATCTTCTAATCTTTTAGGAGCTTCTTCTTCTAATTTAATATACAATTCTTCAAATTCAGGACCATAAGTTCCTGATAATTTTTTACCATTTATCTTAGCTTTAGAAGGACAAAAAACAGTCCATTTTTTATTTTCTTTTACTCTTTCCATAAATAAATCACTGATAAAAACAGCTGTGTTAGCAGAGCTAAAACGCACTCCGTTGTTAGTATAATTATCTCTTGCTTGCATGAACGGAATAATATCAATATGCCAAATATTTAAAAATAATGTTAAAGCTCCATTTCGTTTACTCCCTTGATTAACACATTTTGTATTTTTATCATAAATTTCTCCGAAAGGCATAATACCTCCGGATTTACCAGCATTTCCTATACTAGAATGCCTAACATTATTAAGGTTCATTCCGATGCCTCCTTGTAATTTGGAAATTACTCCAGCATCGCCAACACCCGAGTAAAGCAGGTCATCGAGGCTATCTCCTAGCGTCAATAAAAAACAGCTGCTGGATTGGCTTTTAATTAGTCCAGCATTAAACATTGTAGGAGAAGCATGTACATATAATTGATCTAATAATTCATAAAAACATTTCAAAACTCTATCCATACCTTCTTTATGATAAAATTGCACTGCTTGTCTCATTTTACACATTACTGGAGTTTCAACAGGAGGTTCATCTGCTGAAATTCTGAGAAGGTAAAGAGTATTTACTGAAGCAGAAAGAATATTTTGATTGGAAAAATTTTCATAATAAGTTTCCTCTAAAACTTTATCTATTTTTTCAAAATTTTTAATTAAAAAATCAGCAATATCGGGGTTTAATACATCCTTTAAAATATCAACATAATCTACTACTAATTTAGGACAAACTTTAATATTAACATAAATTAATAATCTACCTGCCAAGATATATGTATCAGGGTATTGAAGATCTGGTACGCTTAAAGCAAATACTTTTAATTGTTCATTATTTCTTTCTTTGAATAAATTATCCCTGATATTATCTGGTATATGTAAATTTTCTAGGAATTTATATATTAGTTCCGACATGTTTTTCATATATAAAAGTTTTTAAAAAAAAACAATTTTATTTTTCAAAAACTTTTAATAATTTATTTAAGGTAAAAGTTTTTTTTATTTTTTTTACAAATTAAATTCAAATTTAAAAATCTTTTAAAAATTAAAGTTTGTTAACTTATTTATCTTCCCTATCGTGACTATGGTTAAATAATAAATTTAGAATCATCAAGATAAGCATCCTGAAGATAAGCATATTGAAGATCAGAATGTCGAAGCTTAGCACCTCGAAGATCAGCATATAAAAGATTAGCACTTTCAAGATCAGCATATAAAAGATCAGCATACTGAAGATCAGCACTTTCAAGATCAGCACTTTCAAGATTAGCATACTGTAGATTAGCATACTGTAGATTAGCACATTGCAGATTAGCACATTTCAGATTAGCACATTTCAGATTAGCACTTTCAAGATCAGCATCTCGAAGATCAGTATCTTGAAGATTAGCACTTCCAAGATCAGCACCTCCAAGCTTAGCACCTCCAAGATCCAGATATGTGAGATCATCGTCATAAAGATCAGAACTACGAAGATCAGCGCGACGAAGATCAGCACCACGAAGATCAGCACTTCTAAGATTAGCACCACGAAAATCAGCATCTTGAAGATCAGTATCTTGAAGATTAGCACTTCCAAGATCAGCACCACGAAAATCAGCATCTCGAAGATCAGTATCTTGAAGATTAGCACTTCTAAGATCAGCATTAAAAAGATTAGCACTTCTAAGATCAGCATTAAAAAGATTTCCATTCTTCAAATGATATTTAGTATGAGGTAAATAAAAACCCTGTAATAGAGGAATACTTTCTTTCTTAGAGAATAAATCTCTAATGAAATAAATTTCATTCAAAACACAAAAAATAGTATCATAATTTAAACCTTTATTTTGTAGGATTAAAAAAATTAATACAAAACGTTTAACAATTTCTTTTTTAAATTTTGATTTAGGTAAAGCCTCGATAAGATCTTTCATCATGATGACGAATTTATTATATATTATATTTTTTATATTTCAATTTTTAATATTTTTCTTGTAAAAACTTTTAATAATTTATTTAAGGTAAAAGTTTTTTTTATTTTTTTTAAGTACTGCCTATCAGCATAATACTTTTTTTACAAATTAAATCCAAATTTAAAAATCAAACTCTGTTAAATTATGTACCATTTCCGCATTAAATATTAACTTATTTACCATTTCTTTAGTAAATAAGAATTTATCATCTTTAAAATTAGCACCTCGAAGATCAGTATCTTTAAAATCAGTATCTTTAAAATCAACATTTATAAAATTAGAACCTTGAAGATTGGCACCTTGAAGATTAGAACCTTGAAAATAAGTATCTCGAAGATCAACACCTTGAAAATCAACACCTCTAAGATCAACATTTACAAAACTAGTATTTCTAAAATAAACACCTTTAAAATTAGCACCTCTAAGATCAACATTTACAAAACTAGTATTTCTAAAACTAGTACATTGAAAATCAGCATCTCGAAGATCAGCATCTTCAAATCTATAATATTGAAGATTAGAACCTTGAAGATTGGCACCTTGAAGATTAGAACCTTGAAAATAAGTATGTCGAAGATCAGCTCCTTGAAGATTAATATTTTGAAGATTAGCACCTTGAAGATTAGCATTTTGGAGATTAGCACCTCGAAGATTAGCATTTTGGAGATCAGCATCTCGAAGATCAGTATCTTGAAGATTAGAACCTCGAAGATTAGCATTACAAAGATTAGCACCTTGAAGATTAGCATTTTGGAGAGTAGCACCTCGAAGATCAGCATCTTCGAGATCAGCATCTCGAAGATCAGTATCTTGAAGATTAGAACTTCGAAGATCAGTATCTTGAAGATTAGAACCTCGAAGATTAGCACCACGAAGATCAGCACCTCCAAGATCCAGATATGTGAGATCATCATCATAAAGATTAGCACCACGAAGATCAGCATTAAAAAGATTTCCGTTCTTCAAATGACATTTAGCACGAGGTAAATAAAAATCTTCCAATAAAGGAATCTCTTCTTTCTTAGAGAATAAATCTCTAATGAAATAAATTTCATTCAAAACACAAAAAATTGTATCATAATTTAAACCTTTATTTTGCAGAATTAAAAAAATTAATACAAAACGTTCAATAACTTCTTTCTTAAATTCTGATGTCGGTAAAGCCTCGATAAGATCTTTCATCATGATGGGAAATCGATATTTATATATTATTTTTTTTATATATTTCAATTTTTTTCATTTTTTTTGTAAAACTTTTATTAATTATTCGAAGGTAAAAGTTTTTTTTTAGTATTAAATCCATACAGGAAGGCATAATACTTTTTTTCACAAATAAAATTCAAAAAATCTCTTAAATATTAGAGTTCAATGATCTATTTACCGCTTCTTCCACCCTTTGATAAATAAAAGGTTAGCACCTTGGGTATTAGAACCTCTAGTATCAGCGCCTTGAAGATCAGCATTTCGAAGATCAGCATATCGAAGATCAGCATATCGAAGATCAGCATATCGAAGATTAGAATTTTGAAGATTAGAATTTTGAAGATTAGCGTGTCTAAGATCAGCATATCGAAGATTAGAATTTTGAAGATTAGCGTGTCTAAGATCAGCATTCCAAAGAATAGCGTGCTGAAGATTAGCACCTCGAAGATTAGCGTGCTGAAGATTAGCATATTTAAGATTAGCATTCCAAAGAATAGCGTGCTGAAGATTAGCATTCCAAAGAATAGCGTGTTGAAGATTAGCATATTTAAGACCAGCACATTTAAGATTAGCACTACCAAAATTAATACCGTAAAGATCAGATCCCCGAAGATTAATATTGCAAAGATCAGCTCCTTGAAGATCAGAGTCCCGAAGATTGGTCTCTTGAAAATTAGCATTTTGAAGATTAGAATTTTGAAGATTAGAATTTTGAAGATTAGCATGTCGAAGATCAGCTCCTTGAAGATTAATATTTTGAAGATTAGAATCTCTAATAATAATGTAACGAAGATTAGCATAAAAAAGATTTCCGTTCTTCAAATGATATTTAGCATGAGGTAAATAAAAATCTTCCAATAAAGGAATCTCTTCTTTCTTAGAGAATAAATCTCTAATGAAATAAATTTCATTCAAAACACAAAAAATTGTATCATAATTTAAACCTTTATTTTGTAGGATTAAAAAAATTAATACAAAACGTTCGATAACTTCATCTTTAAAATCCGATTTAGGTAAAGCCTCGATAAGATCTTTCATCATGATGACGAATTTATTTTATTTTATATTTTTTATATTTAAATTTTTAAAATTTTTTTTTAAAAAAAATTTAATAATTTATTTAAGGTAAAATTTTTTTTTTTTTTTTTTTTTTTTTTTTTTTTTTTTTTTTTTTTTTAGTACTACTATATCCACACAGGAAAGCATAATACCTTTTTTGAAGAAAAAGCCAAAAGCCAAAAGTTATTTCCAGAAATTGGACACAGCTTCTTTCACAAATCGGTTGTCGTAGCTTCCAAATAACTGAGCCAGAACGACATGGAATTCAGGCTCTGTTTCAGGAAAGACCATGAGAAAGTTTCCGCTTCGACAACATTCAATGGTCATCGGTGCTAACTTCTCATCAGTTTTAGGAAAACTGATAGCGTTCCTGTTGCACATTTCCTTTCCTTCCAACGAAGCGTACGCTATCTCTAACGGACAGGTAGGTTTACCATCTTTTTCAGAATTTCCATAACAAAAAAACCAATCTATATTTATTGTAATAAATCCAGTTTTTGTGTCGACTTTGAGGACACAAACATCTGGATCCCTTGGACGGGGGTCAATTAAACGTATGACTGGTCCTTTGTTTTCCTTGGTAAGGAAAACATCAGGGAAGTTTTGGTATCCAGTAGGGAAAGGCATCTTGGATGGTGATATATTATACATATTTTTTAAAAAATTTCAATTTATTCTATCTTTTTTTTGTAAAACTTTTAATAATTATTTAAGGTAAAAGTTTTTTTTTTTTTTTTTTTTTTTTTTTTTTTTTTTTTTTTTTTTTTTTTTTTTTTTTTTAAGTACTGCCCATCTGCATAATACTTTTTTTGAAACAAACTAAATTAAATCAAACTCTCTCCATCTCCATGAACGTATCTACTGCCTCCTTCATCTTTTGGTGAATAGAAATAGGTTCCATCGCAAACTCTAAGCCTTCCATATCCTCTGGTAAAAAAGTCAGGATAACCTCCTCCTTGTCATGGAAAGTTGCTCTGACATCATGCTCAGGTCTAATCATATCAGCGAAGTTATCGGTAGTTATGACTCTAGCTTGGTTGCTGCCATTAGCTGAAGCATTCTTAGCTGACAGAATTTGAATGAGAACATCATCACTAGGATCTTTCCCCTTATCATCTAAAGGAGAACCATCTGCAAGAATCATATTAGGACCGTAGCCAAGATCTGTGTACAGTTGTATTGCCGTACCCGCATCTTGACACAAGTGCCTAGCATGTGCCAAACAAGCTGGTGACCCGTTGTTCCTGAGAACCATGTACAACATGTCTCTGTCAGAAACCTCGATACTCTCGAAAAAAAATATCAATATCATGCTAACATAATAGAGATACTTATCACGAGATAATCCTGTGAAACCCAACCCTATCAAAAGGTTGGCTATGATTCCAAGAAGATTAAGACCGTCTCCAAAACAATTTTCAGGGTTTATTATCGCCTCGAAGTGATCTGACAGATCGTGTGGAATAGAAGCTGGATCATTCTCTCCGGAGAGATCAAGACCAGCATAATCAACACCATTGGTCTTTGCTAGTTTAAGCACTGCAGCACTGCGAGTCATCTCAGGATTTTCCTGACAATAAGAATCTAAATTAGATTCTCCTGTCTTGGCGATTATCATATCCTCTAAATCTGAAATTTCTTCATCTGTTAGAGTCCAGTCAAAATCTTTTCCTAAAACTGTATCCAGCAGTTCAACTCCCTCCTCAAGAATGTTATTAACATAACTATCAGAACTCATCGTGAAACACAAACTTACCAACGTAAGTAATTATAGACGGTTTTTTTTTAAATTTTCAATTTTTACAAATTTTTTTGTAAAAAACAATTAGGATTATTATCAATCATTTTTTTGTAAAAAACAATTAGGATTATTATCAATCATTTTTTTGTAAAAAACAATTAGGATTATTATCAATCATTTTTTTTAAATAATAAGCTATTTAATTTTTCTATTATTAAAATTATTAAAATTATTATCCTCTATCTTTTTTAAATAATAAACAGATCTATTATTAGATTTTGGAAATAATTCTAAATTATTATATATATATTCTTTAATACCTTTAATATTATCCTTTTGATCAATGTTTATTTGAAAAATGACATTTTTAACATTTAAATGATAAAAAATTATTTTTCGTTCTTCATCCAATTGATAAACATCACAAAACATATTTATATTTATATATCGAAGATCCGGAAAACTTTTAGTTTTATATTTATAATTTAAAATTCAATTTTATTATTTTTAATACCATAAACTTCATCATATGAATTCATAACAATTTTTTTACAATATAAATAATCAGGATCATATTTACACTTTAAAAACCAAATTCCTATTTTGTTAGCAAATGCTTTATTTATTTTATTATTTATTTTATTTTGAAAGGTTCTATATTCTTTCCAATCATCATTAAAATATTTTTGAATATAATTATTTATTGGATTATTAAAACAATATAATCGTTGAAGTAATGCTGGTAAATTTGGTAAACTGTTTAATTTATTATTATAACAATTTAATATTTGAAGTGATGCTGATAAATTTAGTAAACTGTTTAATTTATTATAATGACAATATAATTTTTGAAGCGATACTGGTAAATTTGGTAAACTGTTTAATTTATTATTATGACAATATAATATTTGAATCGATACTGGTAAATTTGGTAAACTATTTAATTTATTATTAGAACAATATAATTCTTGAAGCGATGCTGGTAAATTTGGTAAACTGTTTAATTTATTAAAAGAACAATTTAATATTTGAAATGATGTTGATAATAATGGTAAACTGTTTAATTTATTATTAGAACAATATAATTCTTGAAGCGATGCTGGTAAATTTGGTAAACTGTTTAATTTATTATAATGACAATCTATATAAATAATATCATTATAATTATCTAATTTTATAATTTCTTCAAAATTATTATAACGATGTTTAATATTGTTTTCAAATTTAATAATAATCATGTTTATTTAAATTGAATTATTTAAATAAAAAAAGCAATTTAAATAATTTATTATTAAAATGCCAGAAGGTCCTGAGGTAACTGTTATTACAAATTCATTAAATAAACTATTAAAAAATAAAACCTTATTAAAGATTAAAATTTTACCAGGAGGTAAATATGAAAATAAGGCTCCTGATAATTATCTTAAATTTGTTAAAAATTTACCATTAAAAGTAGATGGTATAAAAAATAAAGGAAAACTCATATATTGGAGATTTAGTAATGATAATATTATGTTAAATCATCTTAATATGACTGGATTTTGGTCAATTGATAAAATTTATAAACATTCTGCTTTAAAATTTATATTTGAAGATAATTTAATTTTATATTATACCGATATTAGAAGATTTGGAAGAGTAGAATTTGCTAAAGAATTTAATGAAATTGAAGATATTTTAAAAGATCTTGGTCCTGATGTTGTTAATGATAAAGGTTTTTTATTTAAAACATTTTCTGAAATAGCAGAAAAGAAAAAGAAACTTAATATCACTAAATTTTTAATGAACCAACATATTATTTCTGGAATAGGTAATTATTTAAAATCTGAAATACTTTATGAATCTAGAATATCACCACATAGAACTGTAGGAAGTTTAGATAAGTCAGAGTTAAAAGAATTATATATTAATATTAAAAAAATACCTCAATTAAGTTTACAATTTAATGGTATGTCTAAAAGTGATTATAAAGATATAGACGGTAAAAAAGGAGATTTTGAAAAATTTTTAAAAGTTTATTGTCGTTTAAAAGATAATGACGGTAATAAAATAATTAAGGAAAAAACTAAAGATTCTAGGACAACATATTGGGTTCCAGATTTACAAAAATAAAATTCTTATTATTATAAAATGAAAAGTAGAAATATTTCTTTTACATTAATTATAATTATTTCTTTATCATTATTTGCTATATTATCATTGATGGCATTTAAAGTAAAAGAAGTATTATCTCCTGCTTATTTTGTCAGTCAAAGTAGTAGTCATAAAATTTCTATATTACTTTTAATGCCCTTAACTTTATTATTAGCTATTATAAGTATATTATTTATAAGTTTTAAAGATAAAATAGTCGAAAAACTTTTTTATATTTCTGGAGCTTTATATTTAGGAGCTTTTATATTTTATGGTTTTACTTCCGAATCTGTTATCGATACAGATAAATATATTGTTTATGCTACATTAGCTTTGGGAGCTTTAATAAGTGCTTTAGTATTAATTAATTTTATATTGATAGTGGTGGATAAGAAAAATGAAGAAAATAATTTAAAAAATATCAGCGATGATACAAGTAAAGATGAAAAGAGATCTATTTATAGTAAGCTTGGTATATGTAGATATATAAATTATTATACAAAAGACGATTCATTAAATAAAGCTACTCAAGATAATGTAACAATAATAACAAATATTATTGATAAATATAAAAATTTTAATGGTTGCAGTGGAAAAATAGATATGATTTATCATTTAGCAAAACAAAGTAGATATAATAAAGGTAAAAATGTTGTAGATGATATTACAAGTTTAATAAATGATTTAGGTTTCTCTAGTAAATTAGAATATAATAAACCTAATGAGATAAAAATGATAGAAAAAAATATAAATAATAATACTGCCATTCGTTTTCATTATAATGAAAACGATAAACAAAACATTACTAATAGTATATTAAAAAAACTTGATAATGTAGATGGATATAATATAGAAAATAAAATCAATACCTTGATATCTTCCTATGATAAAAAAATAAACGATTAGATTTGTAGTTTATTTATTTTTTAAATTAATTTTAATTTAAAAAATGTCTATATATTTTTATAGAAAAGAAATACAAAAACTAACAAATAATATTTTTAAACCACCTTTATGTCCTCAAATTATTGCGTGGGATAAAAATAATATACCACTTTTAACGACTAATATACCTTCGGTCCGGCAAATCCCTGGATTTGATAAACCAGAAGAAGATTTTGAAAAAGAATTATTAATTTTATCAGAGAAAAAAGATATTTATATTGATCATCATTTTTGGAATTATAAATATAATCAAAAAAATCAATTATCTCCACTTTTTTTAAAAGATTTAGAAAATCAAATCAAGGTCTTAATTGACGATGTTTCGTCATGTGCTTATGGTTTATTTTTAACACGTATTATTTTTCATGAAATTATAGTAAATATGTATTATTTAAATAGTGATAAATTTAGTAATATGTTAGATAATATTAATATCGATAAAACAGTTATTAAAAATATATTATTATCTTATAATTATAATTTACCTTTCAACAATAATTATTTATTATTAATGAAAAGATTATTTAACGATCAAAAAATATTAGAATTAATATTTCCTAGAAATAATAAAGAATCATTTTTTAGTTGTCAGGAAATTAATGAAATTTTAGAAGAAATACCTTTAGAAGATATTAATGGTGCTTATAATTATATTACATCAAATCCAAAATACTCTTTAGAAACTAAATTAATATATATTAAATGTTTATTAGAAAATAATAAAAATTTAATTGATCAAGAGGATACTATTTATTATTCAGTTAATAACCCTAAATTATCTTTAGGTTTTTATCTTTATAATTTAAATATTGAAGGACCATTAACTAATATTTATTATCAAATTATGGATTTATTTATTAATATGAACGGTATAAAAAAAATTATAGTAATTGATGATGACGACTTAAATAAAAAAATTGCTAGTAAATTATTAACTTAAATAAAATGAGATATTTAAAAAATAATATTTTAAATCCAGTAACAATAAATACTAAATTATTATCTATCTTAACACTTTTATTTTTTATATGCGCTTTATTATTGGGAAGTTATTTATTTTCTTTTAAGGAAGGACAAATATCTGGTAGCAAATTTACTATTTCTCAAGCTTTAGCTTATTCAAACAAGGCTATTGCTATCACATTATTTGGGTTATCGTTAATTAGTGCCTTATTATTAAATTATGCTAGGGGCGGTGATAAATTTTCACTTTATTTAAGATATTTTTTAATTTCTGTATCATATATTTTAATTATTACTATTATTTTTATCACTGTTAAGGAAAATAGAAAACTTCATTTCAATTTAGCCGGTATAATTTTCCTTTTTCAATTTTTATATATTTTAATAGTTAGTAATTTATATAATAGATATTTGAATCCAGATTGTGATTTATTGATAGCAATTGATTTTAATATAATTTTAGCTATTTGTTCTTTTGTATTATTAGTTGTGTTTGGTATTTTCGAGGACGATGAAACTGCCGAACTTGATAATGTTGTTTTTGCTAGTAGTGAAAATTTAACAGTATTTTTAAATTTATTACCTATGTTATATTTAGGATTTATTTAATTAGTTTATATTTTTTAATATTATTTTTTACCGTCAAAAAAATCTCTAAAAAAACTTAATCATGACTAAATACACTAAATAAAAAAGGATAAATAAAATAATAAATTTTTATTATAAGGGGTAAAAATGGCATATTGAAAAAAGTATATTTTTATTAAAATAATTAATAAAAATAATAAAATAGTAAAAAATAAACATTAATTTTTATACCGTAAAACTTAAGTAAATAAAAATAAAATAATTGTAAATATATAGTAAATATTTTTTATCTTTTTTTGTAGTTAAAATATTTTTTATCTTTTAACCATTAAAATATTTTTTACCTTTTAACCATTAAAATATTTTTTACCGTCAAAAAAATCTCTCCAAAACCTTAATCATGACTAAATACACTAAATAAAAAAGTTAAAATAAAATAATGAATTTTTATTATAAGGGGTAAAAATGACATATTGAAAAAAGTAGATTTTTATCAAAATAATTAATAAAAATAATAAAATAGTAAAAAATAAACATTAATTTTTATACCGTAAAACTTAAGTAAATAAAAATAAAATAATTGTAAATATAGAGTAAATATTTTTATCTTTTTTTGTAGTTAAAATATTTTTTATCTTTTAACCATTAAAATATTTTTTACAGCCAAAAAAATCTCTAAAAAAACTTAATCATGACTAAATACACTAAATAAAAAAGTCAAAATGAAATAATGAATTTTTATTATAAGGGGTAAAAATGACATATTGAAAAAAGTAGATTTTTATTAAAATAATTAATAAAAATAGTAAAAAATATACATTAATTTTTATACCGTAAAACTTAAGTAAATAAAAATAAAATAATTATAAATATTTATATCTTTTTTTGATAGTTAAAATTTTATTAAAAATATTTTTTATTAAAATTTTATTAAAAATCGAAATTTTTACCATTATCAAGTCGGGGTTTAGTAGAGTGTTGAGGATTATAACCTGCTGTAGTAGTTGTAAATTTAGGATCTACTGTCGTTCCATCATTAAAATTATTTTTTTTAACTCCGGTACCCCCGCAAATTCTATGTTTTTGATAAGGAGGATAATCTGGTAAGTTTTCATATGAACCAGCAGATAAAGCAGTTGTTAAAAGTTCTCCTCCAACTCCTAAAGTATAATCACTAGTAGTAGGTTTTCTAATACCTGTAATATTACTAGTTTGATAATATCCTTTATCTAATTTTTCATACCCAGATTTATCATTAGCAGTAATTTGATTTGTAGAACAAAATCTATGACCACAATCAGTGCTATCAGTGCTGCCTGTGCAAAGAGAACAATTTAAATTATTAGGAGGACAATAATAACCTTTACTTTTAACAAATACATAATCTAAACAATTAACGTAACTAATATAACTAGGATCTATACAAGCACATTTACTTACATCAGTAGCACATCCTGTTTCTTGTACCTTATTCTTTTTTAATAAATTTACCCAATTAGCCTTTATTGGTTCCAAACTATTATTAGTAATAGTTTTACTAGTATAAAAATTTCCTGTTGCAGGAGTAATTTTTGTTAATGTATCATCACTAACAAATGCATAAGTATATTCAATAGTATTAGGATTATTATCATTATCAATTATATATAAATCTAAATTTATTCCGCTATTTTTTAAAACAAACTCTGACCAATTTTTAGTATCACTAGCCAAATAAGTCGTAGAAGCAGGAAAATAAATAGAGGCGCCATAAGTTGTATTAAAGGAGACTCCAGTGCCAGAACCATAATCTTTAACAGTTGAAGGAAGAGCTACACCAAAATTATACACTATATCATAAGTAGCAGTTGTAGAATAAGGATAATTGACCTTTGTAGCAATTGTTTTAGTAGTATTTATAAATTCTATTTGTATATAAGAATCGTTACTACCATGTAAATAATAAGGTGTTTCTGTTGGACAGTATAATGTACTTCCATATTGACATGCTCTATTATTTTTATTTGCCCATAAATAAAGTATGAAAAATACTGTCATAATAAAAAAAGTTGTTAGATAATAATATTTACTTACTATTAAAAAATGTTCTAATTTTTCAATGTCAATTTTTTTACCGATATCGGACATTTTATTATTTTATATATTATATAATAATATTATTTTTCAGAATTATATAAAACAGGACATGCATTGCTTGGATTAGCTTGGCATTTTTTTAAATCTAAATAACCTAAAATAGCAAAAACAAAAGGCAATGCTAATAATATTGTAAAGGCACCAATAACTATAGATCTTCTTTCACTGTATCTAACAATTTCTTCAATTGTTTTTCTATCCATTTTTATAAAATATATAAATATAAATATATTTATATATAAATTAAACTGAAATATTTAATAATGATGTATCTGGAAAATAAGAATTTACATTTATAAAAGGTGAACTTTCTTCATTGTAGTTAGAGCCTTCTTTTTTTATTTTTATGCTAGTTATTCTTCCTTGCGTTATACTTTCTATTGCTACTATAGCACCCCCTGCCCCTCCACTATTAAGAATAGCATTAGGATCTAAATCAACTCCTATATTTAAAGTATTTCGTGCAGAAATAAATTGTATTATACTTTTTGGATCTAAAGAAATTAAGTTGGTGCTATCAGTAAATATTATTTTTCCATCACTACTTATTTTAGTTATTCTAATACTTGGTCTAATATAATTAATTTTAAAAGTTGTATCATTTTTTTCATAATATATTTTACCGAAATAAACATTCTGAATAAAATTAAGTTGAGAAGAATTAAACTTAAAAGAATAATTTTCACCCGTGCCTCCATTAGGAGGAAATAATCTACCGTTTAATTTATAAGGGCTATAAACATCATCTGGAGTATCTACTGAATTTATAATTTTAAAATCGTACATATAAAATTCTTTATTTAAACTGTTTCCTGTATCTTCACTAACCATAGTTTTTTCAAATTTTCCTCCTTGATCAATAATATAATCTCCTACCTGTAATCCAGAAATAGGTTGATCCAATTGTATACTAATACAATTACTTTCATTATTCAAACTTGTTAATCCAAAATATGTTTGATAATAATTAGATGTACCTGATATGGTTCCATAACCATAATGAAAATAATCTTGTCCTGAAAATTGTATATCTATACCTTTGAGCTTACCTGAACTATTTATAAATGTAATAGCGTTTAAAGAAGGACTGCAATAAACACATTCTTGTTGGAAATAATCCTTATTAAAAACAGGATAATACATACTAAAATCTTGTTTAAAATTAGCTTGACTATTTAATAATCCGGTTTTTTTAGTATTATTCAACAGTTCATATATTGTAAACGGAGGACTGATATCAGTTTTGTAATTTTTATAATAATAATCTTGATTAAAAACTCTGTTGGTAGTATGAGGGAAATTATATTTAGTATTATAATTTAATCCGTTGAAACCAAATTGTTTATAGAAAATAATATAATTATTTTTTATATCAATTTGACTATTATTAATATAATTATCATTCAAATCAAGTAAATTAAAAGTTTGTTTATTATAATATTTTTTCACGTTACTAATTTTTCCAAAAAAATTATTTTCATTATAAGAAAATATTTCAAAACCAGCATTAACTAATTCTGTTAAGTTTGTATCTAAGTAGACACTAGTTCCTATTATACTATTAATGGTGTAACTTTTAATAAGATTAATACTCATACCTTTTTTAAGTTTCAGGGAGTTATTAACATTAATTATACTTGTTCCTTTTAAAGAATTACTAGTTGAAAATATACCAGAAACATTATTATTCATTTCCCAGAAATCTCCTATTTCTAGAGGTATAAAATTATTAGTAATACTAAAATTCTTATCATTGCCAGTTTCAACATCTATTATAGGTTTAAAAGATACACCAAAAATAGAAGGTTCTACTACAAAACGATTAGTCAAAGCAGAATAATCTGCTCTAGGAAATAATTTATTTATTTTATTTTCAAAAGCCCTAGTGCAATCTTTATCATCAAAACAATAATCAGTATCTATAGCTTCCCCGCATCCAGAACCAACAACACATGAAAGTGTAAAGTAAGCCGGTTGTATTAAATAATAATTACTTATACCTCTGGCAGTCCCTAAAGTGGAACCACTTCCTTGACAAAAATTTCTAGAGTTTACAGCATCTACATTATATGCTAATACACCTTCAGTACAAGGTTGATTAAAATCTTGTACACAGACTAACATATTTTTATAATTAACATCTTCATTCGCAGAATCCAGACAATTAGTTAATATTTTTTCATGTATATTTACAATATCAGTAGTAGTGTAAGATATATCTAACCCGGCTTTACCCCCTACACTAACATTATCTAATAAAATATAATTACTTTTATATTCTGCATTAGTGTAAGCTATACTAGTGCCATTTATACTTACTGTTCCATTGCTATTAAAAAGTTCTTTGACTTCAGATATTAAAATATTACTTTTATCATTAGATGTTACATTAACTCCTAAAAAATTATTACCTTTACTATATGTTTCAGAACCATCTAAATTGATAAGATTTGGTTTAAAATAAGCTATAGTTTCTAAATAGTCTAATACTTTAAAAGTAAGATTTTCTGTTGCTGGTATTTGTTTTTCAGAATAAATAGAAGTGTTTTTACAAAACATGGAATCACTGTATGAATTTTCAAAATTACATCCATTAATAATCCTATAAGTGAAAGAAGGATTTAATTGACAATATTCATTATTTAAATTATTATTATTTAAAATAATATTATTTCTAACATTATTATTTTCTTTAACTCCTGTAGTAGCAAAAGAATAATTTAATTGATCTAATAATAATCCTCCTGGAGTACCTGGACTTTCATTAGAAAAATATTTTACTACTTTATCAGCACATTGAGGATTGGATGTACAATAACAATTTTCATTTTCACTACAAACACTGTTACGGGCTGAACCATCGCTTCTAATAGCATATGGTAATTCGGGAGGACATTTATCAGCATCTACGCAAACTTGAACACCTTTACTATATGTAACACCGGTACTATTAACATCTCCATTATTAGTTGTCGAGGGACATATTTTAACACCTGTGGTCAAATTAACCGAACATTGTTTAGTAGGGCAAAAATCTAAGTCTGAAAAAGTTCCTAGAGAATTAATTTCTGATACAGTAATATTATTAATAACAGTAGAAGATTTAATTTGAGGTAGATTTGAATTATTTAAAAAATCGTTGAAAGAATTTCCACTAAGATAAATGGGTAAATTTTTTTCTGTATTAAGTATATAAGAAACATAAACAGCAAAGGAAAATAAAATAAAAAGAGTCAGTAATATAGTCAAATTTTTATAAACTGGTGCTAATCCTTGAATATAAGCTTCCAAAGTAATCATATTTTTTTAATGTTTTTTAATTATTAATAATTATAAAAAATATTTTAGTTTAAAATATTTTAGTTTAAAATATTTTCCGGATCTTCGATTTAAAAAATATTTTCGATTTAAAAAATATTAAAAAAAATGAAATTTTAAAAAATATATAAACATTAAAATTCGATACAGTATTAAATGCTTAATAAATATTCATTTATTGGTTATAAATTTTTTCAAATCTTTGTTTTTTTCTTTTGTTATAAAACATTTTATGATACAATAATATATATAATAGAACATCAAAAAAAATATAATTAATAAAATGGACAATTTAAATATTTTATTCAAAAAATTGACAAACGATGAAGAAAATATAGAAATGGAATTATTAAACAAGGAAAATATTAAAATAGTGAAGGATTATGATTCTTCAATAAGTTCTAGATTATTATTATCTAGTTTATTATTTTATCACAACAAAGATAAATTGGCTAATTTAAGAAATAATAAAGAATTAAGCGATGATATAATTTCTTCTTCTAAAAATTTAATAAATAAAATTATTAATTCTGAAAATTTTAATAATGAATTTGATAAATATAAAGAAATATATGAAAAATGGAGAGATGAGGATTTAAAACAAAATCAAAAAATTAAAGAAGATGTAGAAAAAAAAGTTAAAATAATTATGAAAAAAGCTTTCTGGGATAAAGTATATCAAGATTTAGTAGATAAGAAAAACGAAGGTATTATGGTATTATTAGAAGATTTAAAAGAAAAAATTAAAAGTTTAGTATTAAAAGAAGAAACTAAAAATAGTATAGATAATCAATTTGACGTGGTTATTATTAAACAAATTATAGATCATGACAAAATGGAAAATGAAGAGTTTGAAATGTTTTTTGGAAAATTAGCTATGACAGTTAAAAATTTACAGTCGCCTAATAATGATCAACCTTTAGAAGATGCTATAGAAATTATTAAAACTCAATTAGGAGAGGATTGGAAATTAGCTTTTGTTTCATCATTAAAAGTTTTAACAGAAGCTGTTTCCCAAATATATATTGATTTATTAAATATTTAAATTATTTATAATTTAAATACTATAATATTTAGGAAATTGTTCTATCCTGAAATGTAACCAAGGAACGCCGTGTCCGTGAGTAGAAAGATAATGATCATCTTTAGTAAAAATTTTTTTAATTCTATTAAATAATGCTAACCATTCTCTGTTTGTACCATATTTTGAAAATTGATAAATATTAGCATAAGATTTAATTGGGATAACTAATTTTGTATCTTTACCCAAACTTAAAAAATCTATAGATAATCTATTTTTATTATTATTTATATATTTTTGATAAGCTCTTCCATTGGCTATTCTAGGAACATTATTAGTTTTTCTAATACGATATTTTACTTTTTCTAAATCATTTATATAATAACTTTCAAAATAAATATCGTCATTATATTTAGATATTCTTTCTTTTAATTTAATTAATTCTTCTTTAGAATATAAATTGATGATAGACATTTTTAAATATAAATTTTTTAAATTGATTTTTTAATTTAAAAAATTTATTAAGAAATGATTTGCTCCATTATGTTCTCAAGCAGGAGGAAATGGACATTTAGAAGTAGTACAATGGGCTCTTGCTAATGGTTGTCAATGGAATGAATATACTTTTGAATACGTAACTAAAAATGTAACACAATGGCTTCAAGCCAATGGCTTTTCATAAAAAATATAAAAATATATAAATATAGTGATTTTAATCACCACCAATAACTTTAATAATTATTATTGGTGGTATAATAAATAGTAAATTTGTCATAACAAAGGTATACTGAATGATTTACAATTTTTTATAGATAAATTGAAAAATATAAAAAAATTATTATAAATTAATAAAGACGTCATGATTGATGTTTTACCAGTGGAGATACTCCTAATTATTTTCTTCAAATTTCTTCAAAAGAAAGAATTAGGAATATTGAGATTGGTATGTAAGGATTGGGAAAAAATAATAAATGGTAAACATGAACCTATAGAACTGCAATTAGCAGTATCCTCTATTTCTATGTTAAAATGGGCTAAAGACAATGGTTGTCCTTGGAATGAAAAAATATGTTTATATGCAGCGCGAAATGGACATTTAGAAGTATTACAATGGGCTCGTGCTAATGATTGTCCATGGGATGGATTTACATGTTTAAATGCGGCGAGGGGAGGATATTTAGAAATTTTACAATGGGCTCATGTCAATGGTTGTCCTTGGAATGATTATACATGTTCATATGCAGCAAAAAAAGGACATTTAGAAGTATTACAATGGGCTAGTGCCAATGGTTGTCCTTGGGATGAAGATACGTGTACATATGCTGCGCAAGAAGGACATTTGGAAGTTTTGCAATGGGCTAGTGCCAATGATTGTCCTTGGGATGAAGATACATGTTCATATGCAGCAAAAAAAGGACATTTAGAAGTATTACAATGGGCTAGTGCCAATGGTTGTCCTTGGGATACATATACTTGTACATACGCGGCAAGAAATGGACATTTAGAAGTAGTACAATGGGCACGTGCCAATGGCTGTCCTTGGGATGAGTATACATGTTCTTTTGCAGCTATAAACGGACATTTAGAAGTAGTACAATGGGCACGAGCTAATGGTTGCCCCTGGAATGAAAAGACTTGTGTATATGCTGCACAGGAAGGACATTTGGAAGTTTTACAATGGGCACGTGCCAATGGCTGTCCTTGGGATGAGTATACATGTTCTTTTGCAGCTATAAACGGACATTTAGAAGTAGTACAATGGGCACGAGCTAATGGTTGCCCCTGGGATGAGTATACATGTTCTTTTGCCGCTGAAAATGGACATTTAGAAGTATTACAATGGGCTCGTGCCAATGGTTGTCCTTGGGATAAATGGACATGTTCATACGCTGGCAAGAAATGGACACTTGGAAATATTGCAATGGACGCGAGCTAATGGTTGCCCTTGGGATGAATGGACATTTACAAGCGCGGCAATGGGTGGACATTTAGAAGTATTACAATGGTTATACACTAATGACTGTCCGTGGAATGTATTAACGTATGCATATGCACATTCAAATGTAAAAATAAAAAAAGGCGATTTTAATCACCACCAATAACTTTAATAATTATTATTGGTGGTATACCTAACCTCTGGTTTATCAAATACAAGTATTTGCCGGACCTTCGGTTTAAAAAAGTAATTCTATAAAAATGGCTGATAAAATTAATTTTATGGAAGGTAAAAAATTAGAAATTAATAATTTATTAGATGGTAAAGGTTTTGTAAAAGTCATTACTGTTGGTCCAGAAAATTGTTCTTCAGACAGAACTCCTGAATATTTAATAGCTAAAACAGCTAGGGCTTCTTACGGTCAAGATAATAAAAGTGCTAAAGCTGATAAAGGTTTAATAGAATTCTTAGCTCGTAATAATCATACTTCTCCTTTTGAAATGTGTTCCATCACTTATCTTTTAAAAATACCTATTGCAATGTGTAGACAACTTTTAAGACATAGAACTGGTAAATTTAATGAATTTTCTCAAAGGTATACTGAAGTAAAAGAAGATATGGGCAGATTTGAATTAGATGGATATAGTAACGTTATGAGGGGTAAATCTGATATTAATCATCAGGCATCAGAATTTAATTTGGAACAAGAACAAGTAGAAAAAATAGAAAAATTAAATAAAAAAATGTCATCTTTACAAGATCAAGTATTTTCTTGTTATCAAGAACTTTTAGAAGCAGGTCAAGCCAAAGAATTAGCTAGATTTAATTTACCTCTTTCTACCTATACATTAATTTATGTTCAATTTGATTTAAATAATCTAATTAAGTTTTTTAATTTACGTTGTGCTGACGATGCACAGCACGAAATTCGCGTATATTCTAACTCGATGAGAGAATTAGCCCAGCAATTTTTTCCAGTAGTTATTGATATTCAAGATCAATATCAAGGGGCTTTAAAGCTAGGAAGATATGAAAAAATGATGATTAAAGAAGGTAAAATTCCAGAAGAAGTAACATCTAAAAGTCATCAGGCTCACTTAAGAGAATTAGCAAAAGAATTAGGAATTAAATTAAAATAATTTAAATACATTTTAATAATTTTATTATTAAAATGAGTCATATCGAAGATACGGCAATTTTATTAAATTGTTACACAGTATTGTATTTAATGGATTGTGGATATTCTCAGGCTTCTATAGATTTATTAAAAGAAAAAGGTATACATTTTAAATTAATAATTTTCTCTGATGACATCAAAAAAGCTAAAACAAAACATTTTAAAAGTTTGAATAAAAATTATGATATAGGCATCGAAAATAGTCCAGAAATAATCTTTGATAAAAAATTATTTAAAGATTATTTTGGACCAAAAAGTACCTTTCCTCGAGTTTATGAAGGCGAAAAACTTGTAGGGGGATATAGTGAATTAAAAGAAAAATTATCTTAGTTTTTCCGGATATTGAGCGTGCTCAATATATAAAAAAACTAAAGATTTTCCGGATATTGAGCGTGCTCAATATATAAAAAAACTAAAGATTTTCCGGATATTGAGCGTGCTCAATATATAAATTTTCATATTCTTTTTCTATTCTATTTTTGACAAATTTTAATTTTGGATTATAATACCAACTTAAAATAATTTCTCTAACCCTCCATTTATCCCTTACAGGAACACCTAAAAAAGTATGGTTTTTAATAAGTTTTTGGTATTTATTTATCCATTCTTCAGTTACTTTTTTATCTTTAAAATAAAAATATTGAATATTATTAGAATATATAATAGCAGGACCATCTTCTCGATGTCTTTCATTATTCTTATACCATCCTTGATAACCATTAATACCTGTAACAGCGGGTCCATCTTCTCTATGTAATTTATCATTTTGAAACCATGCTTGATAACCATTAACATATTCGATAGCTGGTCCACCCTCTCGGTGTCTTTTATCATTTTGAAACCATTCTTGAGTACCATCAGATCTTATAATAGCGGGACCATCTTCTCTATGTAATTTATCATTTTGAAACCATGCTTGATAACCATTATCATATACAGTAGCGGGACCATCTTCTCTATGTAATTCTCCTTTTTCATTTTTATATATTTCAATCATCTTCGATATTTATAAAAAATAAGATTTTTTATAAATAAATCAATTTTATAAAAACTAGAAGTTTTTCCGGATATCGAATATAATTCGATATTTATAAAAACTAGAAGTTTTTCCGGATATCGAATATAAATCAATTTTATAAAAACTAGAAGTTTTTCCGGATATCGAATATAAATCAATTTTATAAAAACTAGAAGTTTTTCCGGATATCGAATATAAATCAATTTTATAAAAACTAGAAGTTTTTCCGGATATCGAATATAATTCGATATTTATAAAAACTAGAAGTTTTTCCGGATATCGAATTATATTCGATATTTATAAAAACTAGAAGTTTTTCCGGATATCGAATTATATTCGATATTTATAAAAACTAGAAGTTTATTTAACTAATTTCTTTAACATATTGTCTAATAATAAAGAGAAATTCTATTAGCTCATTTTTATATATAAAACTTTCTCCTTCGGTACAAAATAAAATCATTCTATAAAAGTTTTCTAATTCTTCTAATTCCTTTTTACAACTTTTAACACCACATAATTTTTGAAAGGTTTTTTTGAAGTCATTAAATTTTTTCTTTCTATCTTGAAAACATTTAGTGTGTTCTTTACATAAGAATCCTAAATTATTACGTAATCCTTTATTTTCACAAAAATTACCTATTGACCCTTTTCCTATACATGTTTTAATATTAACACACTGACAATTACTTTCTCCTAAAAATAATCTAATAGCATTAAGTTTCTCTGTTATCTGTATTAATGTAGCCATATTTTCTGTTAAGTATATTTTAAATCTATCATTTAAATCATTATATATTCTTATAAAATTATCATAGTTATCTTCTATATTTTTACTTTCCATAATATCTTTATAATTAACTAATAATTCTTCTAATAATTCTTCGAATTCCAAACGATGTTCATTACACAGTTTAAACCCAATTTCTTTTTCTTCTTCACAATCTTTACATAAACATTTTTTGCTTTTTGAATAATAATAATTTATAATTTTATCAGCTAATTTACATCTTCCTTTTTTGAAAAAATTTGTTTGATATTGACAACCTAACATTCTTGCTTTAGCAGAACGACATGAAGTAGAAGATAAAGATTGACATAATTCATCTCTTTCAATTAAATCTTCTTCAGAAGTATAATTTATTTTGATGAGATCTTTAAATCCTTTCATATCAAATTCTCTATCAATTAAATAATCTTCGTTTGCTATACATTTTTCATTTCTATTAAAAAAAGAAGATTCGATAATACATTTATTTTGATATCTAGGATTTTCACAATCTTCTATACTTAATTTATTACAATCATAAGGCAAATTTAATCGAGGTTTTCTTTTAGGAATATCCATTTTAATTATTAAAAATAATAATTTAAAAATTGAAGTTTAAATTATTTTATAATTTATATAATAAATCATATAATGGTGTTTACAAGAAAACAAAGTATTTTACGAAGAGAAATGTATAATTTATCTGCTACTGCTAGTTATTTAAAATACGTGAGATATATTAAAATAAAAGATAAATATATTTTAACTATAAAAGAAAGAAATTTGGTAAGTAAAAGAAATTATAAGGTTAAAGATAGTTTTAGATCGTATTTTTTAAAAATATATTATCATAGTGATATTAATAGACGAATTATTAAAGATACTTTTAGGGAAGGTATTAATGCTGGAAAATATTTAGCATATACAAATATAGAAATGTTATTATTGATTAAAAATAGATCAATATTGCCTCCAGAATTAATATATAAAATAGCGGGTTATTTATAATATATATATATATTTAAAAATTGAATTTTAAATTATTATATATATTAAATAAATATATAATATAGATGAGTGAAAAAATTTCACCTGATTTAATGAATTATTTAAAAGAATATTATTTGCATAAATCTATTTTTGATAAATTTGGGAGAAAAAAATATACTAAATTTCATTTAAATAATCCAATAAAAAAAGTTTCTAAGGATATTATTAAAAATGCACACCAGTTAATACTTAATTCCAAATTATCAGACGAAGAAAATACTTTATGTAAATTATCATTAAACGAATATTTAATGGAAAATAAAGATAAACTATAATTTAAAAATTATAATTTATGACCATCTTTATGAGTTTTATTTTTACATTTAGTTGCATAATGACCTGACCTCCCGCAACGATAGCATGTAACATGTTTATTAGTATATTTTTTCTTTTTAAAAACTTTATATTTTTTACCACAATCTGTGAAAAAATGATTTTTTTCACCACACTTAAAACACTTATCATTAGTGCCTCTACTCATGGAAATTAATTGTGTTATAGTATCCTGTGTCAAAGTAATTTGACTAAAGGAACCTCCTCTTACATTATCTATACCATATTTATCCATATATATTCTAACATATTTATCCTCGTCGTAATCATCACAATTAGGTATTAATTCTATTATTTGAATAGGTTTATAGATATTAGTCCATTTACTTCCCTTATCATTTAAATGATCATTTATTCGATAAAGTGGATTATTAGTTTTCCCTATATAGTATTTGTTATCCATTAATTTCAAACAATAAATAAAAACCATTATATTATTTATTAAACTGTTATCCACCCTTTTTAATGTATTTTATATTTAAAGTTTATATTTAAATACAAATGTAATAAAAAACATGCCTCTATTGATTGATAATCTTATCAAAAAATGGACAAAGGAAATTATAAATGATAAAAGATTGGAAAAATTATGGGATTTTTACAGTGTAGTTGACGATGGTCCAGGAGAAGTTGTTTTACAAATTAAAGATGAATGGGAACCCTTTTTTGGTGTTTATGAGATACGTGTTTCTGCATCTAAAATCGAGTTTGAAAATAAAGGTAATCCATTTTCACCTTTTTTATCAATTAAAAGATCTCCTGAAGTTTTAGATTATAAAAATTATCCTGAAATAGATAATATAGAAGATATTATTAATAAAATAAAATTGTTTGTTAATATATTACCTAAACTTGAGGAAGAGAAGGAAGAAGAAGAAGAAGAAGAAAGTAGCGATGGTGAAGGTAGTGACGATGATGACAATTAAAAAAATAAAAATTTTAAAAAAATATAAGTATAATATTATCGTTTCAATAGAAACGCCGGATCTTTGATTTATCGTTTCAATAGAAACGCCGGATCTTTGATTTATTGTTTCAATAGAAACGCCGGATCTTTGATTTATCGTTTTAATCGAAACGCCGGATCTTTGATTTATTGTTTCAATCGAAACGCCGGATCAAATATTTAGAAAAATGCCTAAATTAAATCCTGATAATAATAAATATTTATTGTTTTGTCTATTAAAACTTTATAAAATAAAATTGCCTAAAAACCAAGCGGAATTAGTAATAAAAATAGCAGATAGTAGTACTGCATGGTTTCAAAAAAATAGTTCTCTTATTACAGATAAGGATGGACATAAGGACGGACCTGTTGTTATAGACAAGTACGGCAGAACATTATATTTTACATACGAAAAAGGATGGATTATATATGCCAAGAACTTATTAATAAGCATGAATATACTTACTAAAAATTTAAATTAAAAAAAAATGATAATTAAATAAAAAAATTATTTAATTATAATAAAGAAATGGAAAATACTAAAAAATGGATTGAAGCAAAACCTAGTGATAATAAAAGTAATAAATTTTTATTATATTTGTTGATTAATATTTTTAAAATAAAATTACCTAAAAATTATTTAGAAATAATAATTGGTATAGTAAAAATTAGTAAAATATTTATATTTGAAAAAGGTATAAATAATATAGATGAACATGCTTTTTGGAATTCCAAAAACTTAATTAAAGTTATTATTCCTAACTCGGTTACCTGGATAGGATATTGTGCTTTTTGGAATTGTGAAAATTTAACTAATGTAGTTATTTCAAATTCATCCACTTCTATGGATGATTATGCTTTTTGTGAATGTAAAAACTTAACTAATATAACTCTTCCTAATTTGATTACTCATATAAGTAAAGATGCTTTCTCTTATTGTGAAAAATTAACTACAATAACTATCCCTAATTCGGTTACTAATATAGAAGAAAATGCCTTTTTTAGATGTAAAAATTTAACTAATATAGCTATTCCCGAATCAGTTATTTATATAGGGGAACATGCTTTTTCTGAATGTAAAAATTTATCTGATTTAGTCATTTCTAATTCAAATATTTATATAGATAATAATGCTTTTTCTAAATGTGAAAATTTAATTAATATAACTATTCCTAATTTCAAAACTATTATAAAAAAGAATTTTTTCAATCAATGTGGAAATATAAATTTAATAGAATTAAATAATTAAATATTAAATATTTAATTATAAATTTATAATAAATCTTCGCTATATTCTTCTTCTGGTGCGTCAGGAATATCTAAATTTAAATAAATATCATCGTTTTCATTCTCTACTTCGTCGTCAATTTCTTTATCCTGAGAATATAAAATATTATCCAAATTTAATAAATCATCAATAATTCCATTTTTCTCCATTCTGGGAGGATCCAATAAATCTGTTTCTTCCACATTTTCTTTTATACCGTCTATAACCATATCCTCAACAGCAGCTTTATAACAAACTCCTTTTATTAAAGAATTATCAAATTGATAATCTTCAACATCTTGAGATTCTTCTGATATTAAATTATCTTTATTTTCTAAATATTCTTTCGAAAATGAACTCCTGACAATACCCGTACCATTTCTACTTTTACTCCCTGTCATTATGCAACTAGAAATACCTTTAATTTTATCAATTTCTCCTACCGTACTACCATTTTTCAAGTAATCTAAAGAACTTTCATAAGAAGCAGAAGTTAAAATACTATTACCTTGTTTTCCTAAAGTTTTAGCTGAAACACTTAAAGGAAAACCATAAGCTGTTTGATAATCTATTAATAATTCTATATTATTAGGATTTATATTTTTCATATTAGCACCAGAATTATATTTACCACTTAAAATAAACCTGGCTGATTCTATTCCGAAATTTTTATTTACCTCTAAAATATCTTCGGGGTAACTATATGAAAAATCTACTTCTGGTATATTATATAAATCAAAAATAAGATTATTTCCTGCTATTACAGAATAATAATAATATGAATAACGATAAATATTAGGGAAAATTAATTCAGTATCATTAATAATGTTTTCTTTTAATTTCTTCTCAATATCAAATAAAATAATATCTGTCACATACTTTAATTTTTCATCAATTAATTTTTTAGGATTATAATTAACACTCCATTTTTTTTCTGAATTATCATAATATCTTCCGTTTTTTAAAGTGTACTTTTCATATGTTTTATTTTCATTAAAAAATTTAACGTTTCTATTTTTTGGCATTAGAATTGTTAAACGAGGTTCATCATCTTTGAAATTATTTTCTAATATTTTCATGCCAGCTTCTTCAAATAAATTAATATATTTTTCTTCATTTAATCCCATAAAATAAATATAATATTTTTTAATTTTAATATACCATAAATAATCAATATCCTTTATTTCTAAATTATATGGTTTAGATGAAAATTTCTTCAAATCTCTAGGATTAATAACTGATATTTCTTCAAAGGTACTATTTAAATGTAAGGGTTCAGAAATAGAAAAATTCTTTACACCTTTAATACCTCTTAAAAACATTTTTTTGAATTCATCTGATAAAATATTTTTAAAAAAAATATGAAGTTGATCTTTTATTCCTGATATGATTAAATTCTTATCTTTATTTATTTTATTACTATAATCTTGCATTTTTTTACTGACATAATCTTTGGAAGTATATATATCTATAATAGATAATTTACTACTGCTAGCAACACATTCTAATGTTTTTTTAAAACCTGCTGTTTTACTATTTTTTTCAATTAATTCAACAACATCTTTTATCATTATATCATACTTGTATAATTTAGCATTGTCTAAATAAATTCTAAAAAATATTTGATTTCTAAAAAATTCTTTATCTAAATTATTAACCTTGATATAATTAGCATACCAATATTTATCTTCTTGAGGTATTTTTTCCATTATTTTTTGTCCATTATTTTTAATGATATGATTGATAGTGATTCCTTTTATTTTTTTACCTATATTATAAATTTCTTCGCGTGTTTTATTTTTATCTTTAAAATGGATAATATTATTATTTTCATCACTACCGGAAGTTAAATTTAAAAGCCTATTAATATCTTTTATTCCTGCATCAGAAGTAGTCTTAGAACCAGTATTATGGAAAGTATTTAAATTGGCTTGAGTTAAAGGCTGTCCTATACTCATTGCTGAAATAACACCTACAGAATCTCCTGCTTGACTAGAAGATAAATAAAATTTATCAATTATATTTTTCTTGATAATAGAAATAGTTTCTTCATCGACAATAACTTTTTGATTTGAAAGTTGTTTTTTAATAAAAGTTCTAATTTGATTTCTAATATCAACAGAAATTATTTCTAATGTAGCAGGTGAAGAAGGAATAACTTCAACAATATCATTTAATTCTTTTTCTGTTAATAGCCGTGGTAAATTCTTTTCCTTGTAAAGAGAAATAATATTCTTTTTAAATTCATTTAGATCTTTTTTACTGATATCTGCAGAAAAAACAATTTTTTTTAGATTTTTATATAATTCCAAATGATTTTCTTTTTCTACAGAATTTAAAATATTTATTATTTCTTTTTCTGACAGAATGTAAGAATCAGACATTATTTTTAATAATTTATATTTTATATAGTTTTTAATAATTTAATTTTTATATAGTTTTTAATAATTTAATTTTCAATTGTGATAATAAATATATTAATATATTTATTATTTTTTTATAATTTTATAATTTTTTTATTATAATTTATTTCTTAGGTCTTCCTACTTTACGAGGACGTCCAGGGCTTTTCCTTTTAGGACTAGCTTTCTTGGGTCTTCCTACTTTACGAGGACGTCCAGGACTTTTCTTAGCCGGGCTTCTTTTTTTAGAAGGACTCTTGGGTCTTCCTACTTTACGAGGACGTCCAGGACTTTTTCTTTTGGGGCTAGCTTTCTTGGGTCTTCCTACCTTACGAGGACGTCCAGGACTTTTCTTTTTTCCCATGGAGGTAGCTGTGCTTTGGTGATTCATCATTTTACTATAATGATTTTTTTTATTTTTTTTATTTTTTATAAACATTATTAATAAAATATGAAATCTTTAATTATTAATTATAATACAACTACAGATAATTACTTAAAAGATAAAAATATAAAAACTATTAATAAAAATTTTTTATATTTAGAAGATTTAGAAATTATTGATAATAATTTAAATAATAATGATTTTATTCTTATTAAGAATGATAAGTTAATTCAAAGAAAAGATTTTGATTTTGATAATTTTGATACTAGATTTATTAATGAGCATCCAGAAATAGATATTTTTATTTTAAGTAGTTATAATGAAAAATGTTCAAATTTAACTAAGGTTGATCATTTTGATGATTATACTTTTTTTAAAGATGTATCTCCAGGGGAATTAGAAGCATTTGTTATTCGTAAAGAAAATTGGTCAAAAATAAAAGATCTATTTAATAAATCAAAAGAGGAAAAAATAAATAATAAAATAAAAAATTTAGTATTGAATGATGAATTAAAAGCAGTGTTTTCTTGGCCACAAGTTTTTTATTCTAAAGAAGATTATAAATTAATGTCAATATGCAGAGTTGAAAAAGAAGGTTTCATTAATCCTAGAATTAAAGAAATTAGTTTTTATTGGTTTGCTGTTACTTTTATTTTTAGTATTATTTTTATGTATTTAATTTATGATAAAATACCAAAAGATAGATTCTTTTATATGAAAAAAAATGAAAAATAAATTAATAATATTTATAATATTATCGTTTAGAAATGAAGATCTCATTTTTTGATATTGATATACCAACAGATAAAATTATTAATTATACCATAAGAAAAGGAAGAATGAAAAACTCACTAGAATATAATGGTTACACTATACTTGTTTATAATAATACCATTTTAGAATATAATATAAAAGATGAAAATATGAAATATTTCATTGTTTGTTCTTCAGAATTATGGTTTAATGTGAAAGAACATATATGGAAAATATATCCTAAAATAAAAAAATATGATTAATAAAAAAAATAAAAAATATAATTATTATTAATTATATTTTATTTTAAATTATTTTAATTTTTCTATTAATTGATAAAAAGAAAAATCTTTTAATTTAATAAGATATTCTAAACAACAAGGACTTAATTCTTTATATATATCTTTACACATTTTATTTAATATCTGACAAACAAATTTATATTCTCTATAACCTTTTAAATATTGAATAGATAAATCTCCAAAAGTTTTATCGTAAAATAAATCATCTTCTTTTTGGCTAATAATTTTTGTCTTATATTTTTCAATTATTTCTATTCTTTTTTCTCTATTTTCTTCCTTGAACCCCATCTCGTCATAGATAGAAATTTCCTCTGCTAAAAATCTAATAATATTAGTATATAATTCCAATCCGTCACAACCCTCTTTTAAATTATCTACTAGTATAACTTCTTCTACCAATAATGATTTTGAAATATATAACATCAGACTAATTAATTTATCGTTAAAAATATAACTTTCTTTATCATAGGAAATGTTAAATTTTATTTTTGCCATACTCACTTGTGGTATTATTAATTGTATAAAATATTTATCTTCTTTTATTTCAATAATTAAATCGTTATTAGACCGAAGGTCCGGCAAATCATTAGATTTGTTATATCTCTGATCCGGCAAATCTGTTGATTTACCGCAACTTATTAATAAATTTTTTACATGATAATCTTTTTTATGATATAATAGTGGTAATTTATAACTCACAATATTAGGCAATGTAAATATTTTTTTCTCATTTTTTAATTTTTCTATTAATTTTTCTATTCTTTCTTTTTTTTTATTATTATTATTATTTTTTAAATCTTTAAAAAAATCTAAAGTATAAATTTTATTTTTTTCTTTAAAATCTTTAATATATTGAGGAATAAGCATTGGTTCTGAACCTTCTTTTATATTATTATCCATCGCTTTATTATATAGCCAAATTATTTGTAAAGGATAATCTTTAAAATCCTTTACTAAATTTTCTAATTTTTTACCTTGTTCATAAGCTACCGAATCGCCTTCTTTATAAAATATTTGATAACCCTCAATATTTATTAATTTTAATCCATTATCTAAAACATATAATTTAAACTTTTGATAATTATAATCTTCTTTATCTTTTTTAATCATCAACACTTTTTCTTCTTTTTTATAATTTAACAAACATAATAATTCTGATCCAGAAGGTGCTCTCCAAATATATTCAGGGTATAAATGTTGATTTAAATTTTTATAATAGCTATGTTGATAGCAAATTAAATCTACAAAGGAATATGCTTTAGCCGTTGTTAAATCTTTATATACAAAAAAATCATTCCATTCTTTTGCAAGTTTAATAGCTTTTTTTTCTTCATAAGGACCGTTAGTTATTTCTCTGTAAAAACCATCTTTAAAATCTATTTTTCTTACCCACCAACCTCCGTTTTTAAAATTAATAATGGCATCTAAAACATCTTCAAAATTATTCATCCCCCAATTAAGGTAAGGTATATAATCCATTTTATTTTGTTATATTATAAATTTATAACAAAATAAAATATGTATTTATTATATCTGAATGAAGATATTTTAGCAGGTTACGGAACAATAGATTTATTGCGACTAAGTTTATTAATATTAATATATAATTTATATGTCTCAGACAAAATAGAAAAAAATATTTATAAAACTTTAGAAAAAGATTTATCGAATTTTCCTTTTAATAAAGAAGATTTTAATAACGAGGAACTAAAAATTAATTTAGTAAATATAGGAATTATTGTTGAGGAAATAGATTTATTTAAAGATGAAAATACTATACTTAATAGAATGAAAAATCATGTTAATCAAAGATTTGAAAATTTGATAGAAATTTTATCAAAAGATGTTAGAATTTTAGCAACTTTTCCAGGAGAGAATGCTTATAAACATAGACTAGGGAATATGTATAAAGACGATTGGAAATTTGTTTCTTTAGAAAATTATCAACAAATGTATGAAGAATTACATAATTATATAGGAGAAAAAATTGAAAATATAGTTAATTTATTTGATGAAAGAATTAAATTTGGAGATGTAATGTACGAAAATGCTAGTAGTTTACATTACCAAATATGGAGTGCTAATGCTGTAAATTATAATTTACCAGAGGATACTAAAATACCTGGTGATTATCAGGCAGTAGAAATGAAAATACAGGGACCAGGTGTTTATGGTGTCATTACTACACCCAGATATGGATATTAAAAAAATAAATTTTGTTTAAAGAATTAAAAACAAAATGAATCACTTAAAAGAAAAAAATCGTAAAAATTTATTAAAAGAATTTGCTATAAGACACCCTTATGAAGTTTACAAATTTTGTAATATTATTAAGGATTATAAACATGGAAAAATAAATATATATATGGAATTTAATTCGCCTCCTGATTATTATATAGGATTATTAAATAAAGGAAATTATAAAAGATTTTATACTTATAAATTTAATATGAGTTGTAGAAGAATTTTTTCTGAATTTATGGAATCATATTTGTTAGATAAAAATCCTAGTTTAAAATATGTAATAGAAAATTAAATTAATTAATTTAATTTTTTCTTTTTAATGCATTGTATAAAAAAATTGTATTGATACTAATATATATAAAAATGTTGAATTTTAACATTTTTAATAATAATTAGTTTTTATTAAAAATTAGTTTCTTAAATATTTGGTATGAAATGGAAAAGCATAATCTCCTATACGAACATTTATATTTGAAAATTTAACTTCTTTTAAACTTTTACAACCATTAAAAGCATAATCTCCTATGCTAGTTACTGAATCGGGAATTGTTATATTAGTTAAACCTTCACAATAATAAAAGGCATAATCTCCTATGCTAGTAACTGAATCAGGAATTGTTATATTAGTTAAACTTTCACAACAATCAAAAGCATTATTTCCTATGCTAACAAGTCCTTGGACTTGTTAGACCCTTGGTCCGGCAAATCCTTGGATTTGTTAAGAATTAGAACTTTAGATAACATTGTACAATAAGAAAAAGAGTTATACCCTATACTAACAAGTCCTTGGACTTGCCGGACCTCTGGTCTAGTAACTGAATCAGGTATAATTATACTTGTTAAACTGTCACAAAAACTAAAAGAATATTCTTCTATGTTAATAACTGAATCAGGGATATCCACATTAATTAATTCTTCGCAATATTCAAAAGTTTTATTTTCTATTTTATATATATTCTTTTCAAAAATATATATTTTACTATTTTTTACAATATCATTTATCGTCTCTAAATATTCTTTAGGTAATTTAAAATTAAAAATATTAACTAAACAGAATAATAAATGTTTATTAATATTATTATTGCTAAATTTTGCTTCTATCCAATCCATCTTTATTATATATATATCTAATATCCGGAAAAACTCTTAGTTTTTTTATTTAATAAAATAAATTTATTAAATAATCATTTTATCTATTTTTAATAAATTTAATATTTAATAAAAAATAAATTAAGGATTAAAAAAATTTGAAATTAATGTTTTCAAAGATTCTTCATCAACTGGTTTATTTAAAAAATTAAGATCTATATTTCCAAGAAAATCATTAACAGGTTTATTAACAACAATTTCAGGATCAGAAATTTTAACACGACATAAATAATCTTTATCATAACTGAGATTAAATTTTACAACATAACCTCGACTTTCTAATTCATGTAATAATTTAACTTCAAAAGGTTCTTTGAAAACAAGACTAACGAAAGGTTTATTATTAGACAATTTTTTAATTTTCTCGATGCATTCTTTTTTTTGTCTTTCATAAACACTTACAATTATATCTTCTTTTACAGTTGTATTCTTACCAGCGAGAGGAATTTCATCCATGATTATTTTTATTAAATATTTTTTATTAAATATTTTTTAATATTCAATATATAAAAACTTTTGGATCTAAAAGTTTTTCCGGATATCAGGTATACCTGATATATATAAATTAGAATATTCTTTTTCTAATCTATTTTTTACAAACTTTAATTTAGGGTTATAATACCAACTTAAAATTATTTCTCTAACTCGCCATTTATCCCTTATAGGAATACCTAACAATCTATGTTTTTTAATAAGTTTTTGATATTTATTAATCCATTCTTCCGTTCTAAAAAATGCCATATATCATCCATGGCATTTTATTAAGGGACTTAGAACTAGTCCCATTTAGTGTTTTTGATAAAAATGTTTCTTGCTCCATTAACATCTCTATCAATTACTAAATTACAAGAACAACATTTATAAGTTTCACTTCCTCCTACATTGTTTATAACACCGCAACCAGTACAGGTTTTAGAAGTAAATGATTCATCAACTATAAAGAGAGAAGTGTTAGTTAAATTACATCTATGTCTTAATCTTTCTTTAAATTTAAAATGACTTAGGTTGTTTAATGTTCTTGCGCTTTTTTTATTTATAACTCTTCTTTTCCCAAAAAATTCTTGACTATCGAATGAGGGTAAAAGAATGGTTTTATAATTCCTTGTTAAATAGTTAATAACTCCATAATGAAACTCTTTTATTATGTTAGTGATTTTAAAGGTTCTCTTTAAAATTCCTTTTCTTCCTTTATTATTACTCTTGATGTTATCTATTTCTTTATTGTATTTTTTAACTTTCTCAGTGATATGAAATTCACAAATTTCTTCATCTGAAAAGGAAGTCATGAATTTTCTAATTCCTGGATCTAAAGCAACAATATCTTTTTCTTTTTTGATCTCTTTAAATTTTCCTTCGTAAGGAATAATTAAAGAAAATTCATTAGGATATTTCCATTCTATTTTACAATCATGTTCAATCTTAAATCCTTTTTTATCTCTTATTTTAATTCCATCCTCAATATATCTATTAAATATTTTAACTTTTTTATCAAGAATCTTAATTGCTGTTTTAGGAATAGGTATTGAATAGGTAGGAACTTTCTTAATTCTATGTTTTAAATCGAAGAATTTAATAGATCCCTTTTTAAGTTTAGTTATGTTACCTTTAAATCCACTAACTAATTCTTTTAAGGTATCAGCTCTAATGTCTTTAGGAGTGTTTTTCATCCAATCTTTAACATTCTCGTTTTTAACTCCAATCCTTTTGGCTGTTACTAATTCATCTCTAAGTTTTCTAAAATTAGCATTTTTACTATCCTTGTTTATTTTATCAACTCCAGAATTATAAATCGCTCTTGAAGTTGAAATCCATTCCTTAAGAATCTTCTTCTGTTTCTGGTTCGGTTTCAACTTTATCTTTTTCACTCTTATATCTTCTTCTTCCCATTTGCTTACAAGAGTAGATTGTAACGATGGAGAGAAGGTCTTCTGCAAGTTCTTGTTCTGAGGTTCTTTCTTCTTCTCTATCAACAACGATGACTTGACTTCCATTCTTTTTAAATATCCACTCGATGAGTTCAAAGGCAATTCTTGATAATCTATCTTTGTGGGCAACCACAACCTCCTCGAGTTCTCCTTTAAAAGAGAGTTCCAAAATGGCTTGAAGACCTTTTCTTTTCCAGTTAATACCAGAGCCGATGTCTGTAACAATTCTGTGCTTAGGGAATTTATTTTCAAGATATAACTTTTGTCTTTCCAAATCATCCAATTGCTTTTTGGAGCTAACTCTGCAATAACAAATTTTTTCTCCTTCTTTCTTGAGAGAAGGTATATTGAGACCAAGACAATTGAGAAGGTCTTCTTTATGATATTTATATCTGTTGGACGCCGTCTTAATAGCTCGGATTTTACCTTCTTTAAACCATCTACGAAGAGTTTCACTTGAGACCTCTGCAATTGCAATTGCTTCCTTGGGTTTGATGTATTTATCCATCTCATTAGAAAGCCTTGCTTTTTTATCTATTTCTTTATTAAACATAATATTTAATAAAGATAAATAATGGTAATTAATTGTTATTTTATTAAACAGTTGAAGCCTTTACTTCTTTATTTTCAAAATACCAATATTGGCTATTATTAGAGTTTATAACAGCGGGACCATCTTCTCTATGTAATTTATCATTTTTCCGCCATGATTGATAACCATCAAGTTTTATATATGCGGGACCATCTTCTCTATGTAATTTATCATTTTGATACCATACTTGAGTACCATTGGAACCTATACCAGCGGGACCATCTTCTCTATGTAATTTACCATTTTGATACCAATATTGACTGTCATTAGAATATATAACAGCGGGACCATCTTCTCTATGTTTTTTACCATTTTTATACCAATGTTGATCACCAGTGGAATATATAACAGCCGGACCGTTTTCTCTATGTTTTTTACCATCTTTGTACCAATATTGAGCACCATAAGAATCTATAAAATCAGGTACATCTTCTCGATGAAATTCTCCTTTTTCATTTCTATACCTTAGGTCCGGCAAATCCATTGTTTTGATATATACTTTATTCACCTTTGTTTATAATTTATTAATTTTTATTAATAAATCAATTTCAATTATATAATTCTTTATATTCTCTTTCTAATCTATTTTTTACAAATTTTAATTTTGGGTTGTAATACCAACTTAAAACTATTTCTCTGACTCTCCATTTATCCCTTACAGGAATACCTAATAAAGTATGTTTTTTAATAAGTTTTTGATATTTATTAATCCATTCTTCAGTTACTTCTCTGCCTTGAAAATAAAATGTTTGATCACTACTACTGGGATATACAATAGCAGGTCCATCTTCTCGATGTAATTTATCATTTTGATACCATGCTTTATAACCATTAGATCTTATAATAACAGGACCGTCTTCTCTATGGTGTTTGCCATTTTGACGCCAAATTTGAGTACCATCTAGACCGATAAAAGCAGGACCGTCTTCTCTATGTTGTTTACCATTTTGATACCAAAATTGAGTACCATCATTACTTATGATAGCGGGTCCATCTTCTCTATGTAATTTACCATTTTGATACCATTCTTGATTACCATTAGAATATATAACAGCAGGTCCATCCTCCCGGTGCCTTTTATTGTTTTGATACCATCGTCGAGTATTATCAGAATCCATAAAATAGTTTCTATAATACTTACTCATATTCAATATTTAATTTATTAATTTTTATTAATAAATCAATTTTATAAAAACTAAATATTTATTTATTCCAAATTCCTTCTCTAATCATTAAATCTTTTAACATACTATGATACCATTGTTTTGAACTTCTAGAAGGAAAAACACCCGCTTCGTTAACTTTTCTAGTAAAAGCAGTAATTCCTAAAGATGAATATCTTTCTCTTAACAATCTTATATTTTCTATAATTTTTTGTTCTTCTGTATTTCTAATGTATAGAGGAGCTTCAAAACTTTTGTCTGGATTAACCTTCCAACCATAAAAAGGTTTTTTAGTATATCGTCCAGTATTTTTTAAATGTAAAAAAGTATCCTTAACTCGTTTACTAGTAATTTCTCTTTCATATTGAGCAATAATTCCCCTAATTGTTAACATTAATCCTCCTTGAGGACTGTTGAAATCAATGTCCATATCAGGGACAATTAACTCGCATTTTTTAGTTTTAATTTCTTCTGCTAATGTTAATAAATCTTTTAAACTTCTAGTAAAACGTTCTACAGCATAAATAATAACTTTTTCTCCTTCATTTAATTCTTTCATCATTCTTTTCAAAGCTTCTCGATGTTCAATATCCTTTCCCGAAATACCTTCCTCTAAATATATAGCTCTTAAAAAAAAGTTTCTCCTTGCTGATTCTCTAGCAAGAAGGGCTTCCTGTGCTTGTAAAGAATGACCTTCAGACGCTTGTTTTTCTGTGGAGACACGAATATAGCCTACAGCAATATTTTTTAATTGTGGGTAAGGTTTAGGGGCACTTTTAATAACTGAACGAGAATCTTTATTAATAAATTTAACTATTTCTTCGTTAGTACATTGATGGGTAATATTATAATTATATTTTTCTCCCAATTGAGTATTATTAGTATTATTTTTTAGAGTGTCCCATATTTTTTCTTTTAAATCACTAATGGTATAATCGTGAATGATAATCAATTTATAATTATTTTGTTGTGCTATTTTATATTTTTCTTTACTAAATGGAGCTTCATCAATTATGAATTTTCTATCGTTATTATCGATAACATATTTAAAATATAATTTTTCTATTTTTTTATCCTTTTCGAAAAAAATAGACATATCTTTCAAAATTTTATCTATTTTCTCACATTCGGGACACCATTCACTGTTCTTTAAATCGTTAGCTAATAATTCAAATTTATGATTATCACTACATTCTATAGTCCAAGGATCAAACATATTTTCTCCTTCTTTAATTATGGTTCCATTATTTTTTTTGATTATTTCTTTAACATCCATTTTAAATTTAAAAAATACTTTTAATTAATAGTGGTTCTTAAATTTGATATTGGTTGTAAAGGTAAAGCTGTAACAATATTGTTACTCAAAGTGGTAGATTCATTTAGAGGTGTTTCTTTTTGCCTGGCATCATCTGCGTCTTGATTAATATTGTGTCTAGTTTTTGTATAGATAGAAGATTGTGGATTATTTTTATATTTAGTTTTATTATCTAATAAAGCAGTAAATCCTGTTTTTTCATTATACACAAATTTATCAGAATTATTTTTTTGAGCAAAACTAACTGCATTTTTTAAGTCGACAGTAGTAGTTGAACATTTTTGATTTTTATCAGGACCACAATTATTTAATATAGAATCTGAAGATTTTCCTGGCTCTACGGCATAATCAGAAATAGGTTGATAACAATTAGTATAATGAACATATTCACTTTGATTTTTTTGAACAAAATAAAAAATTAAAACCATTATCAAAGTAAAAAAATTACTAAATAAACTTAATATAAATAAAAATTTATTTTTTTCTAAGTCATTCATTTTTATTTTTTAATTTAAATTATAATATAATTAATTAGTAATTTTCAATATAAAAAATATATTGAAAATTAAATGATAATATATTAAATTATATTATAATAAAAGTATGGATAAATTACCTTACAGAAATACTGTAAAAAATAAGAAAGATTTAAATTTTAATCCAAATCTTCGATATATAAATAAAATTGATTATAAACCTAAAGGTTTTTGGTATCAAATAAATTATTCTTTATTTCAAGATTATAAATCATACTGGGGAAATTTTATTTATGGTGTTGAAATTAAAAACAATATCTTAAATAAAGAAAAAGGTATTTTATCAATAAAAAATTTAGAAGAATTAGAAGAATTTGATAAAAAATATGGTATTAGAAAAAAATATCGTACATTGATTAATTGGAAAAAAGTATCAAAAGATTACGGAGGTTTTGAAATTAAAAATTATAATAATATTAAAGAAAATACAAAGTATTTTGATAATTATGAATGGGCATATTCATTTACTTTTAGCAGTGGTTGTATATGGGATTTAGATTTAATAAAAGATATTTATTTTTATAAAAAATTAACTGACAAAGAAATAGAAAAATATTAAATTATATTATAATTAATATAATTTAAAAAGTAAAATATGGGCGGTGGTCAAAGTTTAGGCTGTAAAATAATAGACAGCGGAAATCAACCTGATCCAAATTCTCCTTTTACTAGAAATACTAAAATGTTTGAAATTATTAGAAATAGTCAATGTACAGAATATACCAAGGATGAAATTACTGGTCTAATTAGTAATACAGATTTTGTTAAATATTTAAATGATTCTGGAGGATTTAAAGTTCCTAATATATGTTTTGAAAATGATCAATTTTTTGGTAGCGGAAAATCCATCAAAGGTCATCAAAAAAGTTATACAGAACAATTTTGTAATAATATCAGTAATTCCGACGACGTAGATTATTTCAAATTTCCTCAAGATTCTAATTTTAGAATATTCTTGTACGGAATTGATCCCTCGGATATACATGAATCTTTTAAAACTTATGAATGGGGTTCTGTAAGTCAAATAGCCCCTAATCAAACAAAAGCGGAAATAACAAGAAATGTATTGTATATTGCTGGTGCATTTTTAGGGGTAGCTCTAAAATCTGTTATTTCGACAGGATCAGAAGGAATTTATTTAGCCTTAAAAAATACAGCAACTGGCGCGGGTTCAGATGCCGGCTCTGCTTCCGCTTCTACAGCAACTGACACAGCTGCTAATACTTCAGCAGATGTTGGAGCAGATGTTGGAGCAGATGTTGGAGCAGACGCAGGAGCAGAGGCTGGAGTAGATACGGCTGTTACTATAGCGACAGCCGAAGCTGTAGGAGAGGAAGCTATCGTAGCCGCCTCTGCATTTGGTCCAGAAGGCACCTTTGTAGCCGCTGCAGTAGTTTTAACAATTGTGCTTATAACGGCCCTAACTGGTTTTGCCACCGATGTAACCACTGCTAATTGTAGTTATAATGATAAACAAAAACCAACCCTAGTAGCCGATGAAGTACACGTAGGAGGAGCCTGTTGTAGAGGTCAATGTGCTATAGCCGGAACCAGAACTGCTTGTTTTAGACAAGGATCTAATTCCTTCAATGCTTCTATTTTTAAATGTTGTTTGCAAGATTATGATTGTTATAAAAATAAAAAAGCTAATACTTCAACACCGGTCACAGGGGAAGGTATAGACACCGTTAGTGATCTATGTTTTAATATTGAAGATAATGAAGGACAAATACCAAAAATATCAACTTGTCATCCTTATACGAGAAGTTTGAATAATCAATATTGTAGTAATGTAATGCTTGCCTATTGTACGGGTCAAACAGAATTTGCTGAAAATCAAGAAAGTTTATTAGATGCATGGAATCCCGATTTTGTTGCTAATTATAAAAATGCTAATGATTTAGAATTTAGTGCCAAATCACCGTGTCTAAATTTTTTAGCTAGATTATTAACAGGTGGTACAGCCTTGGAAACTAATATTTGTACATGGGATGATTTTGTAAAAGCGGATTTACAGTTGAGTCCGGAAATATTAAATCCTGTAGGATTAGATGTGGCACAAACAATGTTGGAAACAATTATTAATGAATACATACAAACTCATGGATCTCCCGTAGGAAAAATAAATAAGAACGGATATTTAGAATCAGGAGAATTTTTAACTTGGTTTTATAATTTATGCTCTGCTTATCCTTTTTTATGTCAAGTCCCATTAACTAATTTTTGCAGTGGTTATACAACACAGGATTTAATAGAGACACCAGAATCAATTAAATGGTGTGGTTGTTATTTACAGGATGATCAATATGAAAAATATAATCAATTTGGTATCCAAAAACAATGTACTCCTATTTGTAATCAAAAAAATAATATTCCTTTGATTGGAGATGATGGCATTGCTATCCCTTGTACAGAAAGTATTTGTATGATTGATGATACCACTATTAAATTAGTGAATACTTTTACATCAGGTACTATAGATTTTAATCAGGTTTGTAATAGTTGTGGTGGATCTCAAATATCAAAAATATATTCATCTTCCTATAGTTATGCAAGTAATACAAACATTACAAATTTTTTCGAATTGACAGCTTTAGATTTAGATGACTTCAATATTGTTAGTAATTATGCTACAAAAAATACAAGTTTAGTAGGATACCAAGAAATAACTGATGGCAGTGTTCCTTATCCTATTGATGAAAATACAACTTATTTAATAGTTTATAGCACAAATCCTGGAAAATTTTTCCCAGTACAATTTGTATTGGGATCACCAATTGTTATACCAGGAACAGATAATATTATTTATTATATTGCTAGTTTTACAAATAAAACAACTGAAGACTTATCTAAAAACACAGAGTTTACTAGTTTATTATCCCCTAATAATTCTAGTTCTAATATTTTTAAAATTACTATACAGGGAGGTGTAAAATCTCCTTTACCAGATGGTAAGTTTTTTTATTTAAAAATTAATTATTATCAAGCAGGAGAAACTATTGATAATGGAGGAGGAAAAATTACTCAAAGTTTTTTACAATCTATTGAAACCGATGTTAATGAATATAATTCTTCGGTAATCTCCAGAAATTGTAATTGTACTGTTGAAGGTAATTTAGACTTTGTTAATGATCAATTAGGAAATTTGGATATAAATAATAATTGTGGAAGCGTAGATTGTAGAGATAGTAATGGAGGTCGTATTCCTTGTGGAAATAGTAGTATTAATACAACTAATGAAATTAATGTAAGTAACACTCTTATTGCTTCTGTTAATGACAATGTTGAAGGATTTAATGAATTAACTATTTCACAAAGAACAGAATTTATTACTTCTGGAACATTATCATTATTTATTATTTTATCATTATCAAATATATTTTTAAATTATTATCCAAGAAAATATATTAGAATTTTAGTAGCATTTATGTTTGTATTTATTTTCACTATTATTTTTATGTATGTTTTTTATACTAACTCTTTTGGAATTGATGATATTGATAATATTTTTCAACTTATTTAATATAATATAAATTAAAATTAATTTATATTATCTTTTTTAATATTTCTTTTTTAACTTTATATTTAGTAGGAAATTTTTTATCAATTGTTATTGATAATATTTCATCTAATAATTGTTTTTCGTCTTTGATAAATTTGTTGTAAGCTTTTATTCCCCCGAAAGCTTTAACAACATTTTTTTCATCACTACAAATTAAATGACCACTAACAAAATGTTCTGGTTGTATATTAGTTTCTAAAAATTTTAATTTTAGATTCTTATCAATTATAAAATCTGAAGACAAAAGATGAAAATATAATTTTTTATTATTTAAAGAATTTTTGTTAAAATCAATTATTTTAATTTGTTCTTTTAATATTGAATTAATTTTAGGTAATATTTTTGAATTGAACATAGTTTTTTCAGTTAATTTATCATAAATTTCATCAGCATAACCAGATTCTTCCTTATAATCTTTATTATTAAATTTTTGGGCACTATAACAATTATCTAGCATCTTACCTTCATTTGTACCTTTTTTCCCCTCTATATATTGTGTTTTATTATTTATAATTCCAGAATAATTAATTTTTTGAGATATATAATAATTAAGTTTATTATTTTCAAAAACAACAATGCTTACAACTTTAATATAAGAAGAAATTTTGGTAAAACTTTCTACAAATTCTTGTAATTGCCAATTTTTAAATTTTTTATATGTTTTTAAATTATCCGTTAGTTTTATATAATTTCCAGATTGTATTTGACCTTCCCTATATCCTCCTTCATTTGGTTTTAAATAAAATTCATTTTCTGATTCTTCTATAATTTTTTTATATTTATGTATATTATTAATATTTACATCAAAAGTTTTAATTAGATAATCTCTTTCTCCGTATATTTTTCTAATTTTTTTATATAAACCTGCTTTATCAGCTAAAGTAATTAAACTTTTAGTAAGTAAATAATCTCCAGTATAAAGAGGTAAATCTCCTCTGACAGAATAATTTTTACAAATATTTTTTATATATTTTTTATAACAACTTTTCATATCCTCGCAAATTTTATAAGATCCAGATATCCAACAAAAATCCATTTTTTCATTTAATTTATCCTCAAATTCCCAATTATCTCTTTTATTTAATAATTCTAATACCCAATAATCTGGAAAGAAACTAGATTTATAATAAAATTTTTTTGGTTTATCCATTTTTAATTAATAATATAAATTGAAACTAAAATTATTTATTAATTTAAAAAGAAAATCATGATTTATATGTATAATCTTTCTGGCGAATATTTTAAAGTAAACGTTAAATTAGTTAATATTTTAAACAATTTTAAACACAAAACATATATCAAGATTACAAAAAATGAGTATATGAAAGCTACAGGAGATACACCATATATTATTAATAGATTAAAAAATAGTAAATATCCTTATCAGAAAAATGACTATTTTCTAGTAGAAAATATACCAATAGATTGGAGATTAAAACCATTGATAAAATTTTTCTGGAAAAATGATTTAACGATACTATCATCACATGATGGAGGAAAATATATTCAAATATTATTTAAAAATTATAAAAAAACTCTTATTTTTTTGAAAAAATTTTTTGGAGAAGAAAATATCGATATAAGAAATGATAAAATATTGATATTAAAACATAGACATAAAGATCTTAATATTGAATTCAGCGAGGAAATGTTGTTACATATTTATAAGAAATATAATTTAAAAATACCCGAACATAGTAAAGCACATAAAGGAGGAAGAATTACTAATGAAAGCACAAAAAATATAAGAGATAATTATATAAGGATTGAGAGATTAGTTAAAGATGTAAAAAATGAAAAACTTAAAGAAAATTTAAAAAATTTATTTTTAAATAAAATCGAAAATTTTAAATGGAAAGAAGATGAAGATTTTTTTCATTCAAACGATTTAGTTAATTATAAAAATAATCTTGTTTCTTTAAATTTAGATTATTTACAATAAAAATATTATCGATTAATAATATAAATTAAAATTAATTTATATTATCTTTTTTATTATATTTATTAAGCCAATATTTGAGATAATTTACTTTTGAGATAATTATATATTCTTTTTCTTCTTATTTTTTCATCTACATATTTACTACATTTTAATTTACCGTTTATTTTTTCACATTTATCAACAGTATAAGGAACATCAATATAATTAACATCCATTTTACTCAACGAATCTTTCATAGAAGCGTCTAAAGCTAAGCGATTATAGAATTCGTAAACATCTTTATTAACATTATTTTTTCCTTCATAAGTATAATATTCATATGGTTTATATCCTGCCGCGAAACCATTGCTTTGATCATAACAATCTACTTTCAAAGGATTCCCACTTAAAATACTTCTACTGCCTTCTAAATTTCTATTAATTTTTACTTTCTGCCCTGTTAATTTTTCTAAACTATCACATACTAATTTATTTCCTAAACTTTTAATATATTTAGGATCTCCTTCTAAAGCGGTAAAATCAGGAACTACATATTGTTGTCCATCTACTTCTATTAATTTAGTACCAAATTTATTAATAGTACTATCTTCTATAGCCCAAAAAATCAAAGTAATTAATATTAAAAATATAATATAATAAATGAAAGTATAAATCATTATTTTTAATTAATATTTAATAATTAAATATTAATAAAAAATTATGAGTTTAGAAAAAGAAGAAAAAGAAGTAATAGTTAAAAATTTTACTTACTCAGATTCAGAAACAGACGAAGAACTAATCGAAGATCTAGACGATTATGATGGTTATGATACTGCTGATGAAGACACTGAAAATTTTTGCGATTTTTTAAACGATATATTATCAGATATAGCTGACGTAGAAACTTTAGGATTAAAAGTTTATAAAATTAATTTTTATGATAATAAAGTTGGAAAAATGGAAGATTATAATTGTGTTTGTGATTTTGATAAAGATGATAAAGGTCAACCAATTATGCCCGATGGAGGAGAAGAATTTATTGTACCTTATTTATCACTTGTTAGAAAAAAGAAAAAATATTTAAAGGATTGCATATTTGAAACAAACATAAATTTTAAATTTACTATAAAATAATATTATTATATCATAGATTTGTTAAATTTGTTTTTATAAACTTCAACATATGAATTCATAACTATTTTTTTACAATATAAATAATCAGGATCGTATTTACACTTTAAAAACCAAGTTCCTATTTTGTTAGTAAACGCTTTATTTATTTTATTATTTATTTCATTTTGAAAGTTCCTATATTCTCTCCAATCATCACTAAAATATTTTTGAATATAATTATTTATTGGATTACAATCACAATATAATTCTTGAAGCGACGCTGGTAAATTTGGTAAACTAGTTAATTTATTATTAAAACACCATAATCTTTGAAGCAATGCTGGTAAATTTGGTAAACTGTTTAATTTATTAGTAGAACAATATAATATTTGAAGCGATGCTGGTAATTCTGGAAAACTAGTTAATTTGTTGTTGGAACAATATAATTCCTGAAGCAATGTTGATAATTCTGGTAAACCGGTTAATTCATTATAATCACAATCTAATATTTGAAGAGATATTGGTAATTCTGGTAAACCATTTAATTCATTATTATAACAATATAATACTTGAAGTGATGCTGGTAAATTTGGTAAACTGTTTAATTTATTATTATAACAATATAATATTTGAAGCAATGCTGGTAATTCTGGTAAACTAGTTAATTCATTATAACCACAATATAATCTTTGAAGCGACGCTGGTAAATTTGGTAAACTAATTAATTTATTATTATAACAATATAATTCTTGAAGAGATGCTGGTAAATTTGGTAAACTGTTTAATTTATTATTAGAACAATATAATCTTTGAAGCAATGCTGGTAAATTTGGTAAACTGTTTAATTTATTAGTAGAACAATCTAAATAAATAATATTATCATAATTATCTAATTTTAGAATTTCTTCAAAATTATTATAACGATGTTTAATATTATCTTCAAATTTAATAGTAATCATTATTATTTAATATTAAAATATTTAAATTAAAAATCAATTTAAATATTATACCTTCGGTCCGGCAAATCTGATGATTTGTTATAAACTTCATTATATAAATTCATAACTATTTTTTTACAATATAAATAATCAGGATCGTATTTACACTTTAAAAACCAAGTTCCTATTTTGTTAGCAAATGTTTTATTTATTTTATTATTTATTTCATTTTGAAAGTTCCTATATTCTTCCCAATCATTATTAAAATATTTTTTAATATAATTATTTATTGGATTACTAAAATAATTAAATATTTGAAGCGACGGTGGTAATTCTGGTAAATAAGTTAATTCATTACTATAACAATTTAATCTTCTAAGAAATGGTGGTAATTCTGGTAAATTAGTTAATTTATTACCAGAACAAACTAAATATTGTAAAGAATTTGGTAATTCTGGTAAACTAGTTAATTTATTACAAGAACAATATAATTCTTGAAGTGATGATGGTAATTTTGGTAAACTAGTTAA
>Ga0315338_1000479_pt1 | contig 89993 bp, 62 predicted proteins | sample ASW8metaG_FD_204518 | JGI IMG/M metagenome (GOLD analysis project Ga0315338, IMG submission 204518) | Ammonia-oxidizing marine archaeal communities from Monterey Bay, California, United States - ASW #8 | ecosystem: Environmental > Aquatic > Marine > Coastal | place: USA: California | collected...
AGCAGGTCCACCTTCCGCTTCGCGGTCCACCGCTGAAACTCTTTGTCCATCGCTCCCTCCGCCTGAACTCGGGTGCACTACCCTGTCCAGTCTCAGAGGGGAACCACCTCATACGGACGGAACGTGCGTAGTGACCCTACAAAACGAGCGTCCCCGACGGGATTTGAACCCGTGTCGCCGGCGTGAAAGGCCGGTGTCCTAGGCCAGGCTAGACGACGGGGACGTAGTTACGGTGGGCGGCGCTCCGCTTGGGGCGGGGCGCTTCATGCAGAAGGCCGGCTTGTATCAGCGGGGTCTGAGAGCCGCAAGGATCTGGCTTCAGGCTCATCGTGAGCCGCGGCGGCGGCGGCCGCGGCCGCCCTCGCTCCCGCGGGTCCCATGCACCCAGTGATACTGCATGGTCAGCGGCTCGGTGGCGGACAGGCCGCTCGCGCGCTTGTAGGTCTCTCCGATCGCCCGGCGCTCGGCGCTGGTGGTCAGCGAGTCGAACTCGCGCATCATGGTCGTGATGTCTCCGTAGCGGGCAACCTCGTACCGGCGGGTCCGGCGATCGACGAGCGCCAGGAACTCGAGGTCGATCAAACTGAGCGATCCGTCCTCCAAGCGAAACACATGGGCGGGCTTGAGGTCGTTGTGGAAGACGCCCTTGAGATGCAAGTGCGCGACGAGGTGGGCGAGATCGGTCAGGAGTCGGCTTCGGGCTCCGGCGCCGAGTTCGCGGGACGCGAGCAGGGTGCTGAACGACGGGCCGCTGGTGATGCCGTCGGCGACGAAGTAGTCGGCGACGAGATAGGTGCCTTCGACGACCTGCAACGAGGCGCGCACTCTTGGGGTGGCGACCGAGCAGCGCGCCAGGACCTCGGCGGCTTCCCAGCAGCGCTCGCCGGGGGGGCGGGTGAAGTGGGCCTCGCGGGCTTCGTGCTGGAGGCGGCGCTCGCCGTGCCTCTTAATGAAGACGGGGGCGTTGCCGTTCTCCTCGTCCTCCATCTTCAGGACGGCGGCGGCGGCGCGGTCTCGTACGCGCTGGAGTTCGGGGGCGCCTCCGTTCTCGAGATTCTCGACGACGTCGATCCAGCGGTCGGGATCCTCACCAACTGCGACCGCTCCTTGAATCGAGCCCCGATGGACCTGCTGGCGATCGGCACCGGTAGCCATCGGCGGGAGAGTAGCGACCAATCCCCGATGTCGCAACAACGAAACACTGTTCGAGATTTTCGGGGGATGCGGGCGCTTCAGGGGGTCAGGGGCAGGGATTGGGGACCGAGGGCTGGAGGGTTCCGAGCACGCGCGCGGCGTGTGCGACGAGCAGCCGTGCATCCCCGGTCTCGCGCGCATCGAAAGGGGGATCCTCGGGGTCCCGGCACAGGATGGGGTCGCCGGCAACTGGTCGGATGGGGAGAGCGGACCGTCCGGAGCGCTTGGCCCCGAGCCTCCGGAGCACGTGGCTGACGCCGAAATCCCCCTCCCAGTCGTAGGGGCGGTGCGCCTCGGCGGGGCTCGCGACGTGACGGCCGTCATCATTCACGTACAACGGCTCGCCGCTCTCGATGTCGTAGAAGCGCGCCCAGCATCCGTCGCGGATCGCGGCGCTCTGCAACCAAGTGACGGCCTTGGTGAGCGGCGCGCAGTACTTCTGTTCGCCGGTCGTCGCGGCAAGTGCGAGCAGCGCCTCCATGGCGTAGCGCGACTCCCACGTGGCGAGCGCCGGGGGTTCGAAGCGCCGTGCGTGCCTTGGATTTCCCACGTCATCGTATTGCTGCGCCCATCCGGCATGGGGCGCGGCGCGTTGCGCCTGGATCAACCAGTCGCCACCGCGAATCGCCACCTGCGTGAAGTCCGCGCGCTCGAGCACCGCGCCACCGACCAGGAAGGTCTGGATCTCGAGGCTGGTCCCGCCGTCGTTCAGGGTCGCGCTATCCTCGAAGGTCGGGATGAGCGTCTGCTTCCACATCGGCCGCCAGACGAGCGGCCACGCCCCCGACGAAAGTTGTGCGGCCTTCAGCAACTCGAGCCCCTGGGTGGCGGCGTACCAGTAGCGCCGCTCCTTGGTGCGCTTCCAGAGTTCGAGCAGGAGGCGCACGGCGCCGGTCGTCACATCATCGTCGAGACTCGAACGACGGATCGGGACGGCAAACCACGACGCCATCGCGTCCCCGTGCATCGGCGCCTCGGAGAACCAGCCGCCCGAACCGAGTTGCGCGGCCAGGACGATGTCGCCCGTGCGGATGGCGGCTTCGAGGTACTCTTCGCGCTCGGTGAGATCATACGCGTCGAGGAAGAGCAGTCCGGCGGCCGGGGTGCCGGGGCTCCGCATGACGACGGTATCCCACGTCGCGAAACCGAACGGGCCGGCGATGCGCTCAGCGATCTGCAACGGCATGGTCGACGGCCACGGACGGACGCCCTCCCCTTGCTCGTAGGTCCACCCGCCGTCATCACGTTCGAGCGCGAGGAGTGCCTCCAACGTCTCGCGAAGCTCCGCCTCCCGCGAGCCACGCGAAGCGGCCACAGCGGGCGCGCTCGCCAGCAACACGAGCCCGAGGGCGAGGAGAAGCGTCGGCCAGCGCACGGGCGCACCCTACCCTCGCCTGGTCGCCGACCGCAATCGAGCCCCACCGGGAACGTCGGCCGCGCCCGTACGCACCCGGCCCTCGCATGATCGCGATCCGCGATCGAAGCTCTTCCGAGCGACAGCGACCCGACAGCCAACCCGACACCAGCACCACGCCAATCGTCACGAGCGCCGAACCAGCCATCGTGCTCGATCGCCGGTTTGCAGTAACTCCGCGCGCATTGCACTCAACCAACAACCACGGCATCCCCGTCGGGAAGCCACGCACACATCACAAAGCGGCCACGCCCTCGCCCCACCACCTCGCGTCAGGCGTCGCCGAAGGAGGCTACGGTATGGCGAAGGGAGTCTGTCTCGTAACCGGTGTTGGTCCCGGCACCGGCGTTGCGTGCGTCAAGAAGTTCGCGGCCGAGGGCTACGACGTGGCGATGTGCGCGCGCACGCCCGACAAGCTCGAAGCGCTGGCTGCCGAGATCAAGGGCGCGCACGCCTATCCAACCGACGTCACCGACGGCGCCGCGGTCGCCGCCACCTTCGCGAAAGTCCGGAAAGACCTCGGGCCGGTCGATGTCCTGATCCACAATGCGGGGAATGCCGTCTTCGGCGACTTCCGCACGGTCGACGTCGAGGCCATGGAAGGCGCGTGGCGGGTGAACGTTCTCGCGCTCTACCACTGCGCGCGCGAGGCGGCCGCCGACATGCAGAAGAAAGGCGCGGGCACGATCCTGGTCACCGGCGCGACCGCCTCGCTCCGCGGCGGCGCGGGCATGGCAGCCTTCGCGCCCGCCAAGGGGGCTCAGCGGCTGTTCGCGCAATCGATGGCGCGGACGCTCGGGCCCGAGGGCATCCACGTGTCGCTTGCCATCATTGACGGGGTGATCGACATGCCGCTCACCCGGAGCTTCATGGGCGACAAGCCTGACGACTTCTTCCTGAAGCCGAGCGCGATCGCCGACGCCTACTACGCGGTCCACATGCAGAACCGCTCGGCGTGGACCTTCGAGCACGACCTCCGCCCGTTCGGCGAAAGGTGGTAAGGAACGCCCATGCCCTACACGATGATCGAGTATATAAAGGATGAGCGGATCGCGACGATTACGCTCAATCGCCCGGAGAAACACAACACGCTCCGGACCGAGATGTGGGAAGAGCTGGAGGATGCGCTCGGCGATGCCAATCGCGACCACGACATCCGGGTGATCGTCCTCCAGGGCGCGGGCGATGCGTTCTGCGCCGGCTTCGATTTCTCGGGCGGTCTGGAGCACTTCCCGGGGCTCGGCGAAGACGAGTACGATCCGGGACGGGACGCCGCGGCCGTCGCCAATCCGTTTCTCGGACCGGTCCCGAAGTTCATGCAGGTGTGGCGCGGCCTGACGCCGGTCATCGCCAAGGTACACGGCTGGTGCGTCGGCGGCGGCTCGGAGCTGGCGCTCTGCGCCGACCTGGTCATCGCGTCGGAGGACGCGCAGTTCGGCACGCCCTACTCGCGGGTCTGGGGCTGCCACCTGACCGGCATGTGGATCTACCGCCTCGGGCTCACCAAGGCGAAGTTCTACGCCCTGACGGGCTGTCCGGTGAGCGGCAAGGAAGCGGCCGAGATCGGGCTGATCAACTTCGCGGTCCCGCTCGAAGAGCTCGATGCCACCGTCGACCACTGGGCGGGCCGGCTGGCGCAGCTCCCCGCGACGCAGCTCGCCTCAATGAAGCTCATCGTCAATCAAGCGTTCGAGAACATGGGGATCCAGAGCACGCAGTACCTCGGCCCGGTGCTCGACGGCATCATGCGAAACACACCCGAGGGCCGCGGCTTCGTGCAGACATCTATGGATAAGGGCGTGCGCGCGGCTGTCACGGAACGCGACGGACCGTTCGGCGACTACAGCCAGGCGCCCCCGGAGCGGAAGCCGCGGCGGAAGAGCCAGCTGTAGCGCGGCAGTTTCTGGACCCGCTCCGGCGCCCGTGCTAGCCCCGGACGCATGCACACCTACACCTTTGGCCAGAGCGACGAGCAGTCAATGATCCGGGACACGTGCGCGCGCATGCTGCGCCCGTTCGAGAGCCGGCACCAGGAGTTCGAGCGCTCGCTCGCCCAGGAAGGACGCGTGCCGGAGGAGTTCTGGCAGGCGATGGCCGACGCCGGGCTGCTCGGCGCCTTCGTTCCGGAGGCGTACGGCGGGACGGCGATGGGTCTCACGGCGGGCACGACGGCATGCGACGCCATGGCCAGCAAGGGATTCGGCCATCCACTCTATCTGCTCACGAGTATGGATGCGCTCTGCATCGCCAACGCGGGCTCCGACGACGTGAAGGACAAGTTCCTCCCGAAGATTGCGACCGGCGAGATCAAGATGGCGTTTGCCATCACCGAAGCGAACGCGGGCACGAACTCGTTTCGCATGACGACGCGTGCCAAGCGCACCGGCGACCACTTCGTCCTCGATGGCGAGAAGACGTTCATCACTGGGATCGATCAGTCCGACTACGTGATGGTGATCGCGCGCACGCGCTCGCGCGAAGAGATCGAAAGCGCGGGTCTGCCAAAGACGGCATGCCTGTCGGTGTTCGTCGTCGATAGCCACGCGCCCGGCGTCGAGATGACTCCGCTGCCGATGCGCGCGATCGAGGGCGCCAAGCAGTTCACGGTGCACTTCGACGGGGTGAAAGTCCCGGCCGAGAACATCGTCGGCGAGGAACACGCTGGCGGCGCGGTCATGTTCTCGACCCTGAACCCGGAGCGCACCCTGATCGCGGCCGGCGCGTGCGGCCAGACCGAGTATCTGCTCGATCGCGCCATCGACTACGCCGGCCAGCGCGTCGTCTTCGGCTCGAAGCCGATCGGCGCCTACCAGGGCATCCAACACCCGCTCGCCGATCTTCGGATCCGGCTCGAGGCGGCGCGTGGTCTTACGTACAAAGCTGCTGCCGCGTACGACGCCAAAGTCGATGCCGCCGAAACCGGCATGTACGCCAACATGGCCAAGTACCTCTCGACCGATCTCGCCATCGACGCCGCCGACCGCGCCATCCAGACGCACGGGGGCGCGGGCTTTTCGGAGGACATCGGGGTGATCGGCTATTGGGAGCGCACCCGCCTGATGCGGACGGCCCCGATCTCGAAGGAGATGATCCTGAACTACGTCGGCGAGCACATCCTCGGTCTCCCCCGCTCGTATTGAAAAGTCGGGGGCCGATACGGACACCTCTCGCACGCACGGCCGTCGCCCGATATGCTGTGTGGATTAGGGGGTATGTGATGGGTGGATGGCAGCAAGCGCGGCTGGGCATGGCGATGGCGGTGGGATTCTCCCTGCTGCAGATCGGTGGCGCCACGCCCGCACTCGCGACCGACCCGCCGGCGGCCACCGCAGAACGCACCCTCTGGCAACGCGCGTTCGAATCCGAGATCGTCGTTCACGCGCGGATCATCCATCCGCGGTGGGAGATCCCGATTGGCGAGCCACCGACACCGTACCCAGTCGTCGAAGCCGAGGTGCTCGAAGTGCTCCGCGGCGACATCGCGCCCGGCCGCCTGACGTTCGCCCGCGACGGACACGAGCATCCCCCCTACGCGCTCGGCCAGGACACCGTTCTCTTCCTGCGACCGATCGCGGCCAGCGCAGCCCTCGCGAGCACGACGGTCGCCGCCAACGTCGAGTGGGCCTCACTGCCGACCGCGGTCGAAAACGTGCGGCTCACCGCGAACAACCGCACCGCCTATCTCACCGCCATTCGGAGCTACGCCGCGATCGCCGACATGCCACAGTCGGCCGAGCGCGGCGCGCGTCTCCGCACCCTCACCATAGAACTCGTCATCTCCCCGGAACCCGCCCTCGCCCACTCAGCCCTTCGCGATCTCGCCCTCGCCGGAAACGCGCCGCTCCTGACGCGCGCCGAAGCGGGACGCATCGGCCAGCTCGTCTTCGACCCCACGGTTCCCATCGAGACGCGGCTCGCGCTGCTCCACGAAACCGAACGCCGCCGTCTGATCTTCGGTCCGACGGCGTGGGCACGCATGCTCCGCGAGACGCAGGGCGCCGAGCTCGGCGTCGTCATGAAAGCGGTGCGGGGCCACCAGAGCGTCGCCGTCAATCTCGAACTCGAAAAGATGCTGAAGGGACCCGATCGCGCCCTCGCCATCGCCGCGGCGTCCGCGCTCGGAAGCTTCGGCAACATCAAAGCGGTGCGCCCGCTCCTGCGTGAGCTCGACAGTCCCGATCCCGCCCTCCGACGCGCGATCGTCCGCGGCCTCGGCGGCATCCGTACGCAGAGCGCGCGCCAGGCACTCGATCTGGTCGCCGCGAACCATCCGAGCCCCGACACGCGACAGGTCGCCCTCGCCGAAGTCCTGATGCTGGCACGGCGCCACGGCACGACGCTGGCGCCCATGGTCGCCCGGGCAGAGCCGGGCCGATCCGCCGCCGGAACACCGTCGGTCAGCAACGCGCGCGCCGCCCGGTGGGGCCGCTGAACGCCATCGTCCAACGAGGCGCGGCCGCGTGCCTCGCGCTCTTCGTTGCCGGGGCCGGCGTTAGCGCCTGCGCCGATCGCCCCGTCGATAATCCCCGCACCTCCGCCCCCGCCGAAAGCCATCCCGATCTTGCCGCGCACAGCGCGCAGTTCACCAAGGGCGTCGTCGAGGTCACTGACGGCGTGCACGTTGCCATCGGCTACGGGCTCGCCAACTCGATTCTGATCGAGGGGACCGACGGCGTCATCATCGTCGATGCCATGGAGAGCGCCGAGGCCGCGCGCCCGGTGAAAGCGGCCTTCGATGCGATCACCTCGAAGCCCGTCCGCGCCATCATCTATACGCACAACCACGCCGATCACATCTTCGGGGCCGCGATCCTCGCCGGCGACGACGAGCCCGAGGTCCACGCCCATGCAACGACGGTCGAACTGATCGACCGGATCGCCAACCAGATCCGTCCCATCATCTACCGCCGCGCGATGCGCCAGTTCGGGACGCAACTCGGCCCCGACGAGTTCGTGAATGCCGGCATCGGCCCGCACCTCCTGGTCGACGACACGACCACGCCTGCCCTTCTCCGACCCACCCATAGCTTCACCGGCGACCGGACCGAGCTCACCATCGCCGGGGTGCGCCTCGAGCTCGTGCATGCGCCTGGTGAAACGCCCGACCAGATCTTCGTCTGGCTTCCCGACAAGCGCGTGCTGCTGCCGGGCGACAATTTCTATCACTCGTTTCCGAATCTATACGCGATCCGCGGCACCGCCTCCCGCGACGTCATGGATTGGGTGCGCAGCCTCGACAAGATGCGTGCGCTCCGCCCGCTCCATCTGGTGCCGAGTCACACCCGCCCGATCAGCGGTGTGAACGACGTCCTGGTGGCGCTCATCAACTACCGGGACGCCATCCAATACGTGCACGATCAGACCGTGCGTCTCATGAACCTCGGACTCGATCCGGAGGTGATCGTCGAGCGCGTGCGCCTGCCGCCGCATCTCGCCGACCAACCCTACCTTCAGGAGTACTACGGCCGCGTCGACTGGTCGGTGCGCGCCATCTTCCAGGGCTATCTCGGGTGGTTCGGCGGCAACGCGACGGGTCTCGGCACGATGACGCATCAGGCCCGGGCGGAGCACATGGTGGCACTTGCCGGCGGCGCCGACGCGGCCCACCGCCAGGCGGCAGAGGCCGCGGCCAACGGACAGCATCAATGGGCGCTCGAGCTCGCCGATCATCTGCGGATCGTCAATCCGACCGACGACGACGCGCGCACGCTCCGGATCGCCAGCCTCCGCGCACTGGCCGAACAGGAGCTGAGCGCGAACGGCCGCAACTACTATCTGACCCAGGCGCTCGAAGCCGAGGGCCTGACGCTCACCCCGCCCGCGCTCGCGGATACGCCACCGGAAGTCCTCGCCACCTTTCCGATTGGCGCCATCATGCACGCCCTGCCCGTCTTCCTCGATCCCACCAAGGCCGAGGACATGCACACCGAGGTCGGCTTCCGCTTCCCCGATCTCGGCGAGTCCTACGCCGTGTTCATCAGGCGCGGCGTGGCGGAGATCCGCGATTCCTTCCCCGAAGATCCTGACATCACCGTCATCGTCGATTCACAGCTCTGGAAGGAAATCATGGCGCAGCGCCGAAGTGCCCTCGCGGCACTCGCCAAGGGCGATCTGACGGTCCAGGGTGGCCGCATTGCGTTCGGCCACTTCATGAAGATGTTCCAGCCGGAGTAGCCGGAAGAATCCCGCGCGGTGCCGACGCGTCAGGGTCCCGCAGAGCGTCTACAGTTGAGCGCCACGTCGGAGCCGACGGCCGCCCAACCGACCGTGGTCGCATCGGTGGTCGTCACCGCACCATCGGCATCGACATCGCACGCCGCCAGTGGGCAGTCCGCAATACCGACGGCCCCCGCGAAGATCCAGAGCGGATCACTGAGACCGATCGCGCCGTCGCCACTCGCATCACCGCAAACGACCGCTGGCGGCTGATCTCCACTTGGTCCGGCCTTGGCTCTCTGGGGCTTCGGTGCCGCGGGATCGTACACCGTGAGCTTCGCGTCCCCACCCCCATCGCTCGAACTGATGCCGGTGACGGGATCACGCGCCGAGATCGTCACCGTACCGAGCGCGACCGTCGCGATGCGACTGCGATCGCCATCCGCATTCGGCGCAGTCGCAACTGCGCTGTCGCTCGTCGTGTACTCGACCTGCTGCGTCATGTTCCGTACGGCTCCACCCTCGTAGTGACCGGTGGCCGTGTAATGCTGGATGTCGCCAACCGCGCGGCGTGGATGCGCCGGCGAAAGAGTGATCTGCTCGAGCGCGCCGAGCACCGTGAACGTCGCGCTCGCGTCCGACTCGTCGGTCGTGAGCCCGCTCTCCATGTGCACCGCGACAATCGTCGCCGTGCCCGGACCGACCGCTTCCACGCGACTCCGATCGCCCTTGATGTTGCGTGCGAGCGCGACACTGGGGTCGCTCGTGCGGTACTTGCAGTGCTGGGTCAGGTTTCGCGTCTCGCCACCCGCATAGTGTCCGATGACTGTGAAGTGGTGAAACTCTCCCACCGCGCGCTGCACCTCGGTGGGTTTGATCGTCAGACGCTCGGCGCGCCCGACGACGCGCACCCCCATGTCGCCACCGCTGTCGGTCGAGGTCACGCCGGTCAGCGGATCGACCGCCGAGATCGTCGCCCGCCCCACCCCGACGAGATCGATCCGGCTCTTCTGGCCGCGCTCGTTCTTGGCAACCGCCACTGCCGGATTGCTCGAGCGGTACTCGATCTGCTGCGTGATGTTCCGGTAGTTGCCGTCGGCGAAGGTACCGTGGGCCGTCACGTACTGCACGCTGCCGACGCTCCCGCGTGCATGGGAAGGAGCCAACTTGATCGCCGTCAGCCCGTGCCTCGTCCCCGGCTGCGCGCGCGCCACCGTTGATCCCGCGAGCAACGCCGCCGCGACCGCCGCCACGACGACCACGCGCACTGTCAGCCCCCTACGCAATGTCGGGATCAGGGTAGCTCTGCAGCAGATGCCGCATGAGATCGGAGGCGCCAACCATCCCGACCAGCTTACCAGCGCGCGTCACCGGCAGGTAGTGGATATCCGCATCTCGGATCACCCCCACCGCCTCTTCCGCAGGCGCAAACTCGTCGATGGCGACCAGCTTCTTCGTCATCACCTCACGCGCCACCGTCGCGTCGAGCTTCCCCCCGTCGTGCAGGAAAGCCACCAGATCACTCGTACTGATGATCCCCAGCAACTTCTTCCGCCGATCGATCACCGGCACCGCCCCGATCTTGTGCGCCGCCACCTCACGCGCCACGTCCACCAACAACGTATCCGGCCCGACCGTAACGACCTCGTCGTTCATCACAGTCCGGATGTGCGCCTTCAGTAGGCTCCGCCGCCCCCGCCGCCTCATCGCGTCGAAACGGTACGAAATCGCTGGGGGGAGCGCAAGGACGGTGGGAACGCCCAGCGCCGAGGCCCCGAGAGTATCTCCTGGCGATCCACAGCGATGCTCCTGGTCCGTGTTTGGTAGCCCGAGGAGGTTCCGGACTGAAGCGCAGAAACTTCGTCGGGAGGGTAGCGAGCGGGCGCGCCGCGCCGCTACGATTTTGGCATGGGAAAGCTTGCGACCGGACTGCTGCTGGTACTGCTCGCCAGCGGCTGCGGGGATGGCAACGATTCGTCAGAGACGCGCCCTACACCGACACCTACCAGGACACCCATGCCGACTGATACGGGTGCGTGTCGTTTCGACGAAGAGCGCGCGCAGTGCGTTGGGAGTTGTGGCGGCGGCATCTCGTCCTGCATCGCATTCCCACTGTTTGCGGCGCCCGAGTTCCAGAACTGTATCTGCGAGCCTCCAACGCCGTCGCCTCCGCCACCAACACCGATACCAGCTGCCGGTTAGCTGTTCGGGGTCAGAGCACTCCGGAGTCAGCTAGAGCTCTGATCCGGGACACACTTCCAGCGGGTCGCGATCGCGCGAGTGCTCATGATAGACCCCGTCCTCCTGCTCGCGGACGAGCCGATCGGGAACCTGGATTCGAAGAGGTGAAGAACGCATGAAGACCGAGCTTCCGCCACCAACGGCCGAGGAACTGGCGGCGCTCCAGGCCCTCCTCGACCGGAGCACTCAGACTGCCTCACCCGCGGTGGGCGACTCTGTCGGCTCGGCCGATCGTCAGATGACGGCGGCCGAACTGGTCGAGTTCTGGCGCGGCACGGGGCTGGTGGCAATGACGACGGTCGGACCCCAGGGCCAGCCGCATTCGGCGCCAGTTCACGCGCGACTCGAAGGAACGACGCTTCGGCTGGTGATCTACGAGAACACGATCCGGCGTCGTGATTTGGCGACGAACCCGCGCGTGGCGTTCACGACCTGGCGGGATGGCGCGGCGCTGATCGCCTACGGGCGGGCGCGCGAGGTGCCGGACAGCCTTCGCGAGGCGCGGCAATCCGGAAGCGGGGCGGCGCGGAAAGTGGTCGCGATCGAGGTCGATCTGACGCGGGTTTACGCGATGCGGGCACCGAACCGAGACTGACCTTTTCCGGGGCTTGCCCTGCCCGATGGCTCGGCGCGACACCGATCTCACCCACCGGGCCTGGTTGCTCGACCCTTTGCCGGTGCTATGCTTCGTACCATGAATCCACGGGTGATTACGGCTGCTGTCGGCGGTTTCATGGTGCTACTCGGTATGGCGGCGTTGCTCGAGCCCGAGATGGTGATGGAGCGGGTCCTCGGCTTCGCGGTCGACCCGAAATCGACCGAGAACTTCGTGCATGGCGAGGTGCGCGCGGCCTACGGCGGCATCTTCACCGTGGTGGGCGTCTTCACGGTGATCGCAGCGATGAACCCGTATCTGCACCGCAGCCGGATTTTCATGGTCGGCATGATCTGGCTCGGCGCCTGCGGCGGCCGGGTCTTCGGCGCCTTCTCGGACGGCAGCCCGGGTGCGTTCGGATGGGTGTCGGCGGTACTCGAAGGCATCGTGGGCGCGGCGCTGCTCTATGCGGCGCAAGCAGCCGCACCGCCGGAGGAGCCTGAAGCCACGGTCCGCCCGATCGAAACGAGTACGCCATCATCCGCGACGACGGCACCGGCTCCTGAATCGCCGGCCGCCTGACCCGCGGCCACAGCCTCGTTCCGATTGACGCCTCCTGCGCCGCGCGGCATCGTTTGCTTCCGTGACGAAGAGCGAGAAGCTGGAGAAGCTCGGTGCGTTCTACCTTGGTCGGGCCCATGATCTCGCGAGCGGCGAGACGGGGGTCGAGCCGATCCTGTACGACGCGAAGGATCTGACGACGCATGCGGTGATCGTCGGGATGACGGGGAGCGGGAAGACGGGGCTCGGCGTCGGGCTGCTCGAAGAGGCGGCGCTCGATGGGGTGCCGGCGATCGCGATCGATCCGAAGGGCGACCTCGGGAACCTGCTGCTGGCGTTTCCGCGCCTGCGCCCTGCGGACTTCCGACCCTGGATCGACGAAGGGGCGGCGGCGCGGGCGAGTCGTACGCCTGACGAACACGCGACCTGGACGGCCGAGCTCTGGCGAAAGGGCATCAAAGACTGGGGCCAGGATGCTGCCCGGGTCGGCCGCTTCAAGAAGGCCGCGCAGGCGACGATCTACACGCCGGGAAGTACGGCGGGCGTGCCGCTCACGGTGTTGCGCTCCTTCAACGCACCGGCGGCGAGTCTGGCGGAAGATGCCGACGCGCTGCGCGAGCGAGTGCAAACGGCAACCTCGGGGCTCCTGGCACTTCTCGGGATCGAGGCGGATCCGATCACGAGTCGCGAGCACATTCTGGTGTCGATGCTCCTCGACCGTGCCTGGCGGGCGGGCGAGGATCGCGATCTTGCGACGCTGATCGGTGAGATCCAGAAGCCGCCGATCGAACAGGTGGGCGTGCTCGATCTGGAATCATTCTTCCCGGCCAAGGAGCGCTTCGCTCTCGCGATGCGGTTGAACAATCTCCTGGCGTCGCCCGGCTTCGCGCCCTGGATGACCGGCGAGGCGCTCGATGTCGGCCGTCTGCTCTACACCGAGGACGGGGCGCCGCGTCTGGCGATCATCTCGATCGCGCATCTGTCGGACGCGGAGCGGATGTTCTTCGTGACGTTGCTCCTGAACGAGGTGCTGGCGTGGGCGCGGGCACAACCGGGCACGCAGAGCCTCCGGGCGCTCCTATATATGGATGAAGTCTTCGGCTACTTCCCGCCGACGGCGAATCCGCCCTCCAAGCGGCCGATGCTGACGCTCCTGAAGCAGGCCCGTGCCTACGGCCTCGGCGTGGTGCTCGCCACCCAGAACCCGGTGGATCTCGACTACAAGGGCCTCTCGAACACGGGCACGTGGATGCTCGGCCGCCTGCAGACCGAGCGCGACAAAGCGCGCGTCATGGAAGGCCTCGAAGGTGCCGCCGCCGGGGCCGCCGCGGGCTTCGATCGCGCCGCGATGGAACGCACGCTCGCGGGGCTCGGTAGCCGCGTCTTCCTCCTCCACAACGTGCACGACGACGAGCCCGTGGTGTTCCACACGCGCTGGGCGCTGTCCTATCTCGCTGGACCGCTCACCCGCGAGCAGATCAAGCAGCTCGCCGGCCCTGGTGATGAACCACCCGAGGGTGCGAACGACGATACGCCCGCCCCCGATGCCGCGCCGTCCGGACGCAAGAAGCGCAAACGTACCCGAGCGACTGGCGCTGCGGCGGCCAAACGCGCAACCGCGACTACCAAACGAGCCCCGGCCAAAGCGGCCGACGCACCACGCCCGGTCCTACCGCCGAATGTCACCGAAGGGTTTCTTCCCGTGCGTCGCCAACTCGATGCCGAGACCGACCTGCTCTATCGCCCCGGCCTGCTGGCAACGGCCACCCTGCACTACGCGAATGCGCGCGCCGAGGTCGATGAGTGGTCGAGTCTGACCGTCGTCGCGCCGCTCGCCAGTCGGCTCCGCGGCTCACCCTGGGGCGATGCCAGCGAAAGCGAAGGCACCGCACCCGACCTCGACGACAGCCCCGAAGAACCCGCCCGCTTTGCGCGCCTCCCGGCCGCGGCCGCCAACGCGAAGCAGTACCCACGCTGGCAGAAGATGTTGAAGACGCACCTCGGACGCTCGAAGGCGCTCACGCTGTGGCGCTGCAAGGCCCTGAAGGTCACCTCGACCCCGGGCCAGACCGAAGGCGAGTTCCGGGTACGCGTGCGCGAGCTGGCGCGCGAAGCCCGCGACCTCGCCCTCGAGAAGCTCCGCACCCGCTACACGCCGAAGCTGCAGCGCATGCGCGAACGCATTCAAACGGCCGCGCTCAAGGTCGAACGCGAGCAGTCCCAGTATCGCCAGCAGAAGACCCAGACGATGATCTCGGTCGGCGCCACGGTGCTCGGCGCCCTCTTCGGCCGGAAGGCCGCCAGCGTCGGCACGGTCGGCCGCGCAACGACGGCGATGCGCGGGGCTGGACGCACCGCGCGCGAACGCGGCGACGTGTCCCGCGCGGTCGAGAAAGTGGAAACGCTCCGCGACCGGCTGCAGGACCTCGAAGCGAAGTTCGAAGAGGACCTCGCCGACGTCCGCGACGCCCACGACCCCGACGCCTACGAGTGCGACGAGGTGGCCATCCGCCCCCGGAAGTCGGACCTCGCCATCGAAGGTCTCACCCTGGTCTGGACGCCATACGGCGCCGGCCCCGACGGCGAAGAGCCCGTCGCCTAGTCGCGCTCGCTATCGCTAGTGATTCCACCACGGGCGGTCCGAGAATGCCCGTAGGTCAATCTCATGCGTCCAGGCCGAACGATGCTGCCCGGCGATGTGAAAGTAGGTTTCGGCCATCTTCGCGGGAAGCAGCAGCCCGTCGTGCTCCTGTCCCCGGGCCTCTCGCAGCTTCTGGAAACCCTCGGCCCCGAGCATCTTGCCGAGGGTGTCGGGGGCATCGACTGCGCCGTCGATCAATACGTGTGCGACATGGATGCCCTTGGGCGAGAACTCGGCGTTCAGGGTCTGGCAGAGCATACGGCGACCGCCCATCGCCGCGGCGTGGGAGTGCTGGCCGGCGTTGCCGCGAACGGCCGCGGTGGCCGAGGTGACCAGGATGGTGCCTTTGCCGCGCGCTTCCATGAGCGGACAGACAGCCGACGCGGCACGAAAGAGCGCGAACGTCGCCAGCCGCCAGCCGAGTTCGAAGGCCTTGTAGCTGGTATCCTGCAGCGCGCGATCGCCGATCTGGGCGCCGAGGTTGAAGACGAGGACTTCGATCGGCCCGATGTCCGACTCGACGGCGCGAATGCGGTCTTCGATGCTGTCGGGCTCGGCGGCGTTCAGCAGGAAGCCGGACGCCTCCCCGCCTTCCGCCTCGATGCTCTCGACGAGCGTCCGGAGGCCGTCCTCATCGCTGCGTCTGCACAGCACGGCATGATAGCCGCCGCGCGCGAATCGCTTCCCGACGTTGCCGCCGATTCCGGCGCCGGCTCCGATGACGAGACAGACAGGCTTCATGGCACGACTCCCCGTGTTGGTCGTACGACGCAACGTCCCGACACCGTCGGGCCGCGGCCGTCGACATGGTTCTGAAGGCGACCTATAGGGGACCGGCACACCCGTCGCCAGCCTGGCGGAACGAGTCCCCGATCGAGAGAGGAGATTCACGATGTTGACGCTGCACTTTGCCCCGATGTCCCGCGCCGTCCGGTCGCTCTGGCTGCTCGAGGAGCTTGGGCTTCCGTACGAGCTGAATCAGATGGCGTTCCACCCGAAGGACCTCAAGTCGGACGCGCATCGCAAGCGCCATCCGCTCGGTCGGGTGCCCGTGCTGGAGGACGGCGACGTCACGCTCTGGGAGAGCGGTGCGATCACCGAGTACCTGCTCGAGCGCCACAAGAACGGGGGCCTCAAGCCCGCCGTAGACGCACCAGAGTACCCGGCGTACCTCCAGTGGCTTCACTACTGCGAAGGAATGGTGATGCCGCCGGTCAACACCATCGTCGTCCACACGATCCTCCTGCCAGAAGATCGTCGCGACGCGACGGTGCTCGGTCAGGCGAAGCGTCTGCTGACCAAGGCCCTGGCGCCCGTCGACAACGCATTGGCCGGGAAGGAGTATCTGATCGGCAGCTTCTCGGCGGCCGACACGATGCTCGGCCACGCGGCGGTCATGAGCAATCGGCTCGGCTGTGTGCCGGACGAGATGACAAACTTGAAGTCCTACGTCGCACGGTTGGAGGCGCGGCCGGCGTTCAAGAAGGCGGATTCGGTGGGCAAGTGACCCCCATCGCGTCAAACTGACTCGCTCCCGCGCTCGTATCGCGCTTGCGTGCTCGCGCGCTATTGCCTCGCGGCGGCGCCCGGAGGTAAGAATCGGGCACGACGCAACCGGGCGACGATTGTGACCACGGAAGCCGACTACACGATCGAAAGCGGCGCGACGCACGCAGCGGGCGACTACAGCGATCTCGTCGTCACTCTCGCAACCCGACTCATTCACGCACCAAGCACCGACGTTCGCGAGGGCATCATCGATGCCCTGCGAGCGGTGGCCGGGTTCGCGGGCGCGGACCGAGCCTGCATCACCCGCGCCTACCAGAATCGAGAGCTCGTCGTCACGCACGAATGGGAAACCGGGCACCCCCTCTCGTGCCGGGCGCTTTTGCACGGTCTGCCACTGCCCGAGTGGCCCTGGGCATCAGGGCAATTCCCCGAGGGCGAGCCTCTCGGCGTGCAGCCCACCAATCAGCTCGTCACGCAGTATGCCGAACTCGGTCATCGATTGACCGCCGGGGAGATCGGCTCGGTCCTGGCCCTCCCGCTCGATCGGGCGGGCCGGATGTGGCTCGTGCTCTGTGGAGCCGATCAACCGCAAACCTGGAACAAGGAGCGCGCCTCCCTCCTCCAGATCGCAGGCCACATGATCTACAGCGCCCTCATGGCCGACGCGCTCGATCCCGCCCTCTGCGAGACCGAGGAGCGCTTCCACCAGATGGCCGACGCGATTCAGACGGTCTTCTGGGTACTGCAGATCGATCCGGCGACTTTCCTGTACGTGAATCATGCGTACGAGAAGGTGTGGGGATTGCCCCGCCACCTCGTCGATGGCGATCCCACCTACTTTCTGAACGTCATCCACCCGGATGATCGGCCCACCATGGAAGCCTTCTACCTCAGCTGCATGGATCGCGCGGACGAGATCGAGTACCGGATCATCTTTCCCGACGGCGCGACGCATTGGCACCATGCCCGCGCCTTCCCCCTGCGCGACGCCGACGGCCGCGTCTTTCGTGTTGCGGGCGTCACCGATGACATCACGGAAAGGAAACAGGCGGAGAGTTCCGCCCGCAGTCACCAGGCCACGCTCGCGCACGCCTTGCGGGTCGGCAGCGTCGGCGAGCTCGGACTCGGCCTCGCACACGAACTGAACCAGCCCCTCTCCGCGATCGCCAGCTATGCGAGCGGGTGCGTACGCCGACTGCGCGCCAACGACGTCGATCCCGAGGCGCTCGCGCAGGTCGCCGAGGCCATCGCCGCCGAGGCCCAGCGTGCGGGCGACATCGTGCGGGCGCTGCGCGCGCATCTGCACGCCGACGCACCGCGTCTGGAGCGGATCGGGATCAACGATCTCATCGACGAAGCCCTGCATCTCGTACGGGGACAGGCAGAGGGCTCCGGTGTGCGGGTCCACTGCGAGCTGGCCGAAGATCTCCCGACCCCGCAGGTCGATCGCATTCAACTCCAGCAGGTGCTGCTGAATCTGGTCTGCAACGGCATCGACGCAATCGGCGCCTCGTCGCGTGCGCGGCGGCTGCTGATGATCTCGACCCGAAGCGCCTCCCCCGACGCGATCGAAATCATCGTGAGCGATAGCGGCGACGGGTTCACGGTGGCCACGGAGCAGGTGTTCGAGCCGTTCTACACGACCAAGGAGCACGGACTCGGCCTCGGACTGCCAATTTGTCGGTCCATCGTCGAAGCGCACGGCGGACAGATCTGGGCCGAGGCGGCGCCGGGGACCGACACCTCGTTCCACGTCACCCTGCCGGTGTACACGTGACGAGCGCGCCCGGACGACGGCCGACGCGTCGCGGTCCGTCTACGGGCCCGACGGTATTCGTCGTCGATGACGACCCCGCCGTGCGCAAGTCCTTGCTCTTTCTACTCGCCTCCGTCGGCCTCGAGGCACAGGCGTTCGCCGATGGACCGTCATTCCTCGAGGCCTATGATCGCGCCTCTCCCGGCTGCCTCATCCTCGACGTCCGTATGCCGCACCTGAGTGGCCTCGCCCTCCAGGGGAAGCTCCGGGACGCTGGGGTCGAGATCCCGACCATCATGATGAGCGCCTACGGCGATGTGGGCGTCGCCGTCCGCAGCATGAAAAATGGGGCTGTGGAATTCCTGGAAAAGCCGCTGCGGGACCAGGAGCTGCTCGACAGCGTGAACCACGCGCTCGAGACCGATCGCGTCCGTCGGGCCGAGCTTGCCCAGGTAGCGCAGGTCGCCCGCGGGCTGGAAAGTCTCACCGCCCGCGAACGTGAGGTGCTGCGTTCGGTCATCGACGGCAAAGCGAACAAGCAGACGGCCGCAGACCTCGGGCTCAGTCAGAAGACGGTCGAAGTCCACCGCGCTCGCGTCCTCGCCAAGTTGGGCGCGGCATCAACCGCAGAACTCGTGCGCCTCGTCGTGAAGTACGAGGCCACGCAGCGCCCCGGCGTCTAGGCGCCGCCTGCGCGCCGGGAGCGCGCCTCCGCTCAACGTCGGTTGGGGAATTCCCTACCTCCGTGAGGGAATCTCCGCATTGACGCTCACCAACTCGATTCCTACGCCTCGCAACGGGGATTCGACGTTGGTTCAATGCGTGTCGCACCGACTCGCGGCGACACCCAACCGCAATCGGGGAGAACAATCCAATGAGAAAAGCACTCCTACTCACGGCGACCGTCCTTTTGATCGGCTACGCCGACCTCGCGCTCGCGGCAAGCTGCAAGATCGAAGGCATCTCCCGCACGTGCGAGTTCAACTGCTCGTCCGGACAGCTGTGCCAGCCGGCGAGCCACGCAATCTGCGATACCAGCAACGATGGCATCTGCGTCATCTGCGGCAAGTCTGGCGCCGACGTGATCTTCGGCACGACGGGCGATGACTGGATCTGCGGCAAGGGCGGCGCGGATCAAATCTGGACCGAGAATCCTCTCGGGGCAGCGTCGTTCGGAACCGATACGGTCGATGGCTCGGGAGGCAACGACATCATCGTCGGCGACGGTGGCAACGACGATCTTCACGGCGGCAGCGGCAACGACACCATCTCGTCGGGCGGCGGGACGGATGCCCTGAACGGGGGCACCGGCAACGATACGCTGAACAACTCGGCGGGCTTTGCGTCGGAGGCGGGCACGACGATGTGTGGCGGTGCGGGGAACGATGTACTGCAAGCGCTCGGCGCGGGCTTCTTCTGCCTCGACTGCGGCTCGGGCCAATCCCCGAGCGGCTTCGATGGCGACTACTGGAACAACTTCACCGGTGGCAACACGGGGAGCATCATCAACTGCGCGAACCCGAATCCGGTAAGCAACGTGTTCAGTCCGCCAGCGCCCTGCGGCTGCTCTGAATAGCTGATCCACCCTCTCGGGGAGGCCCGCGGACGTACGACGCGCGGGCCTCCCCTCGAGCCGGGGTACGCCAACGGCGACGCGCTCTACAGGTCGAACTCCGCGGTGACCGGGAGCCTCAGGCGGCCTTGGCCAGGCAAGCCACTGGCCGCGTTGATCGCGGGCGACTGCGTGGGCGGAATGCAAAAGAGCGTGCCCAGCTGCGGAGTGCTGACACTGCCACAACCCGGGTCGGCGACGCCCGATACCGACACGCTGCCGCCACCGCAGAAGGTACCGGCGGACTGATCCGGACAATCGGTGATCGACCCGCACGTATCGACGTCCGGATCGTTCGTGCCGCCGTAGCAGCGCGTCCCGATCCGACCGCTATCGGGGAAACATTCGCGTGCGAAGAAGGTGCACGTCTGCGGACCCGGGAGGCAATCGGCACACGTCCCCCCCTCTGACAGAGGCCGGCAATCGTCATCCACGATACAACTCCGGAACCGCTCGACAGAGCACTGATTGTCGAACGGCCCCGCGTTGCACACGCCCTCGTCGATCGTATCGGTGTCCGCAGGGTTGGGAGAGCACACGGCATCGATGCAGGCGTTCGGTTTGGTGGGCTCGCCGACCGAGCCGCATCCGCCCCCGATACAATCGGACGGCGCGCTACACGGATCTCCCCTGTTGCTCGATGGCGGAAGGCACCGGTCGCCGCCGCACGTCACCGCGGCCGCGCAGTCGGCATCTGTCCGGCAGGGCGTCAGGTCGGGACCGGCGCACGTGTCGCAATTGCATTTCAACGAGCTGAATCCTGCCGCCCTGCATCCCGGGCTCGCAGCCGAGAGGGTCACGCTCTGCACGCCAGTGGATGGGGCCAAGGTAATCGGCAAGGTTCCGACGAGGCCGCTCGGTGGGCAATCCCAGCTCAGCGTTCCGAAGACCGGATGCAGACTGCTCGGCGTGCAGGCGTCGTCCTCATGCACGCCCCTCGTACACCGATGTTCCTGTGCGTTCTCATCGAACTCGCACCTCGGACAGGGGTCCGCCTGACCGACGCCAATGTGCACGCGGCTCGTCAGCGTGATCATGGTCTCGCTGCTGCCGCTCTCGACGTCGATGGTGCCTGTGACCGCGCCAACGACCTCATTGGTGACGCACGCGGAGGTGCCCCCGGCCGACAGCGCGAGCGGGTTGCCGAAATAGAACACGCAGGGACCCGAGACGCCGCAGTCGGAGTCGACGCTGCATCTCAGCGCACTGTCTCCCCGGCAGCGATGATTGTCGAACAGCTCACTCCCAGCATTCTCGATCGGACCGCTGAGGTCACATTCGCCGCAGCTCGGCCGGTTGGTACCGTCGCAGTTGCTCACGGCGAACGACAACGCACCGTTGGTCGTCACTTGAGCATCGTGCGCCAGGCCCGTGTACCCACTGTCCAGGCTGGCGCGAAAAGCATCCGCAAGGACCCGCACCGAGGTCGGACACAGACCGCCATCGGTGTCGGCGACGCACGCGTTGCACTCCAGTGGCATGGATTCGTGATTCGGCACGACGGCACGGTCGGCGCAATCAACCCTGAACGCGAGAACGCAGTCGACACAACCGACGAACTCGGCCATGTTCTCGATGACGTCGTCGACGGAACCGCTCCCGAGGTTGTCCTGTTCGCCACAATTCGTACTCGGCGGGTACGGAAGGGTGACGTCCGGGCACGACGTCCCAAAGCCGATGTCGGCCACAGAATCGAGGTCCGTCGCGGGCGTGCCGGGGAGGTTCGCGATCGCACCTCCTATGGTCAGCAGAGTCTGGTCGCACCGCCTGTCGCTGCCGCCACACGCCTTGCAGATGGCTTGGATCATCTTCGACTCGGACTTGTCGATCTTGGCTTCCGTCTTGCCGGCGCTATCGGTGCAGCCGCCAATACCGGAGGAGCTGAAACCAGATTTGCCCTTGTTGAGCGCAGTCCAGCATTTGCCGAGCGCCTTCGACCTGGCGAGTGCGTGCTTGGCGGTGGCCTTCACGAACGCCCGCTGACACTTGTTGATCGCCCTGTCGGGCTCGCTCCCCGCGCCGAACTTCGAGGCGTCGAGGTCCGCGTAGAGCAGGTCGGCCGTCTGATCGATGACGCTGTCGTTGAGGCAGAGAACGCAGTCGGTGATCCCTTCACCGTCCGAGTTCGCGCCGCCGCAATGATTGATGATGTTCCGGCATCCCGACGACGCAAAGTCTGGACAGATTCCGGTGAAGCCATTGCCGAAAGGACCCGAGGCGCCCCAGCCGATCACGGGATCGTCAATGTCCAGATCGTCCCCCGTGTGGCAGGTCCGGTCGGCCCCACCACACCGCTTCTCGATGTCCCTCTGAATCTTGGTACGCGCCTTGTCGAGCAAGAACTGCGTCTTGCCGCTAGTGTCACGACAGTCGCGCCCCTGGAGACCGTTGAACCCCGACTTGCCGCGCACGACACCTTCGTTACAGCTCGCGAGGACCCTCGTCCGAGCCTTGACGTACTTTCCGGCGGCTTTGAGGATGGCGTCCCGACACCGCTCCGCCCGGGCACCTGCGGCGCTCGGTGTCGTAGCTACTCCCAGGCAGACGACGCACAACAGGAGCACGAGCCCTCGACCGCGCATCAGTGCGTCCATCGCATCCTCCTTGCGTATCGGTTCCTCCCCAGCAACACGGGCGTCGTTCCCACCTGGGAACGTTGCAGGACGGCACGCCTACGCTCACACCCACCGGCACCCCGGGGAAACACCGATTCTAACATCAGTTGGCCCCGGAATGTCGAGGCTTTCATTCTGCCGCCGCATGTGAAGTTGTACGCGTTCGGACACAACAGGCTGCGCATGCGCCCAGCTACCGACAAGGAGACGGCAGATGAACGACGATGCGAGTGGCGCGTACCAGGATTTCCAGATGCCGCTGGCCGAGGCGATGACCACCCAGCGCGCCATCCGCCGCGTGCGACCCGACCCGGTGGACGACGCCCTGGTGCTTCGTTTGATCGAACTCGCCCTCAAAGGACCGACCGCGCAGAACGAGCAGGGGTGGGAGTTCATCGTCGTGAAGGATCCCGAGGTGAAGCGTCGCCTCGGCCGCCAGAATCGCGTGATGTGGCGACTCTATCGTCCGATCGCGCACTTCAAGGCGCGAAACGATCCGAAGACGCAACGCATGAACGACGCCGTCGAGTGGGGGGTCGATCACTTCGAGGAGATCCCCGTCTTCGTGGTGGCGTGCTTTCACGGCTCGCGCTTTGGCTTTCCACCGGTCGTGGCTGCCAGCACCTACGGCTCGATCTTTCCCGCCATTCAGAACCTGCTGCTCGCCGCCCGCGCGGCCGGTCTCGGGGCGAACATCAATACGATGCCGCTGTGGAGCAACTGGGCGGCGCGACGCATTCTCGGCCTGCCTTTCGGGGTCACGCCGTGTGTGATGATCCCCCTCGGCTGGCCGATCGGGAACTACGGCCCGACGACCCGGAAGCCCGTTGGAGAAGTGGTCTCGCTCGATCGCTATGGCGCACGCCCCTGGAAGAAAGCCTAGGCAATGGAAGACCGGACCAGCGCCGGCCTCTACCTCGAGATGACGACCACGGCGCCCGACGCCTACCGCGCCGAACGACAAGCCGTCGTCAGCGCGCGGGAAGGCGTCGGCATCGGCACGCTCTGGCGGAACCAGAGACCCAACCGCGACGACTACCCGCGAACGATTCCCGAGTTCGACACCCTGGCCATCTACGAGGTCGACGCAACGTTCGACCCGCCAACGTGTGAGGGCAACGTCCGGGGGCACCACTTTGCACGTACTCCCCGCCCCGCCCAGGGAATCCTCGGCGCGGGACCGACCCTCGGACTCGAACTCGTGCTCGTGTCACCCACAACGCCCGACGTGAAGCAGGAACTCCGCGACTGGGCCGATCTTCTCCACATCCGCGAGATCGCCGCGACGGTCGTCCCCGGCATGGCGATGATCACCGCCTACGAAAACACGGCTGGCGGGGAGCCACGTTTCCTTCATCTGTACGAGATCGACCAGCCCAATGCGGAGGCGGTCTTCGCGCAGATGGCTCCGCTCACCATCGAGCGGCTACGGCCACGCGGCACGCACGCGATCAAGGCGTGGATGAACCACCCTGCCCTCCGGATCGACTACATCAACAGCTTCAGCCGCGTGTCCGCGCCGGCCTAGCCGGCGGGCGCTGCGCGCACGAATCCGTCACTTCCATCACCCCAACGCGGTTTCACCGCGTCGTACTGTACGTCGAGGCGTTCGACGCCGTTGGTCAACGCGGTGAGCTTTGGAACCGCCGTCGCGCCGGGAGCAAGCCGCAGCCCCGGAAGTCGTACGAGTATGCGCTCGAGTGCAACGCGCATCTCCAGGCGGGCGAGATTCGCGCCCAGACAGAAGTGCGCGCCCTCGCTGAACGCCAGGTGAGGATTGGGTTCGCGGTCTGCTCGGAACTCGAAGGGGCGATCGAACGTACGCTCGTCGCGATTGGCGGACGGAAAGAGCAGGATGGCCTGCTCACCCTGCCCGACCTTGCGCTGCCCCACCTCGGTGTCGGCGAGCGCCGTGCGCATCACCCCGCGAACGACGGACGCCCAGCGCAGCCACTCTTCCACCACGACCGGTATGCCAGCTGGCTCCGCACGGAGGCGGGCAAGCAGCGCGGGATTCGCGAGCAGCGCGTGCATCCCCCAGCTGATCGTGTGTCGGGTGGTTTCGTTCCCTGCACTGACCAGGAGCACTGCGAACTGAAGCACGTCGTCAACCAGCGGATCGTCATCTTCGCCGAGGACCCCTTCGTCCACGCCTTCGACGAGCACCGACAAGAGATCGCCCTGCGGCACGCGACGCCGATCGGCAACCGCGCGACGCACGTGCTCGGTCATCGTCACAAAAGCCTCAACGCCGCGCTCGAGGATCGCGGGATCTTCGGGCGTGCCCTTGGAGAACTCGAACAGCGCGTCCGACAAGCGGCGAAACTCCGCCGCCTCCGCGTCCTCGAACCCCACCATGCCGGCAATCATGCGCATCGGGAGTGGAACCGCGAGCGATTCGACGAGATCGCACGCACGCGCGTCGGCAATCGCGTCGATCGCATCGTCCATGATCTCGCGAACGCGTCGCGCCTGCTGTTCCAACATTCGCGGCGTGAACGCGCGCGCCAGGAGCTTTCGCTGCCTCCCGTGTTCGGGGTCGTCCATCGTCACGATCGAACTCCGTGCCTCGCGCATATGGAGCGGAGGAAAATACCCACGCGCCGACGACCAGACCTCGGGCTGGTGCAGCACCGCCCGAATATCGGCGTTGCGTGTGATCAACCACGCCTCGTTCTTCGCGTCCCAGTGCACGGGATCGTTCGCCCGGAGCCAGCCGAGCGCGGCGTGCTCTGCTTCGAGTCCCACGCTGGTGTCGTTGATGTCGTATTCCACGGGGCACCTCTTTCTCGGAAAGTGACACTTTTGGCTTGAGTGTCTCGACACTGAGACATCTGCATAGTAGTGTCAATTCCACTGAATGAACGAGCCCACGAAAATCCACGCCAAAGCCGCCTGGGACGGCGACCCTCCGCAAGTCGCCGCCGCGCGGGCGCGTCTCCTGGCCGCCACGTCGCGATGCATCGAGCGCGGCGGTCTCCCTGGCACCAGCGTCGCGGCGGTCGCCACCGAAGCAGGAGTCAGCCGGCAGACCGTGTATCGCTACTTCGCGGGCAGGGACGACCTCGCAAAACAAGCGATCTTCGCGACCGCCGATAGGCTGGGAGAGCAGCTCGCCCGCCATGTGGCTCCGCTGACCGACCCGGCCGACATCGTCGTCGAAGCGATGGTGCTTGGGCTGAAAGAGGTGCGCTCCGATCCCGTGCTACGCGCGATCTGGGACTCGGCGTCCCCGGATGGGCTGGTGGCTACCATCTTCACCCACCCGGCCGCGATCGCATGGACACGTGGGGCACTGGGACGCACGGTCGAACTGGCCGGCTGGAGCGAAGCCGACGCTAACGCGGCAACCGAATTCTTTCTACGGGTGGCCCTGTCGTTCCTGATCAGCGCCTCGCCCGAGCGCAGCGGCGAGGAGCTTCGCGTCTTCCTCTACCGCCACCTCGTTCCCGGACTCGGCCTGGCCGTTGCCGAGTAGCGTCCCCGCCCCGCTTACACCCAGCCGAAGATGATCTGGACGATCATGCCGAGGGTGGCCAGCGCCCCGGCGCCGAAGCAGACGGCGCGCCAGGGCTGCAACCCGTTCATGTAGCAGATGGTGTGGGCGATCCGCGCGATCGTGAACGTCCAGCAATAGACGGCCGCCCCGAACGCGGAGGCGCCGCTCAGAACGTAGATTAGACCGATCGCGAAGAAGAGCGGGATGTTGGCGAGATCGTTCCGCTCGATCCGAAGCGCGTGGGCAACCTCGGGGCCCTCGAGCGCGGCCGACATTGTCTCGGCCTGGCCAAACACGTGGGCGTCCTCCGGATTGATGTACGACTGATGTGCCTGCCGCCGGGTGCCCGAATAGACCGCCGAGAGCATCATCTTCAGCCCGAGAATCCCCGAGCACAGTGCGTAGGTGCCAAAGGCCGGATTCGCCGCCAAACTCTCCACGCGTTCCTCCTTGCGTTGTCCCGAGACCGGCTCGACGCGACCCGACTCGCCCGCATGACTACCGGCTTCGAGCGTCGCGGGTCAAAGGTTCGTGGGAGTTGCCGCAAATCCCTACCCCGACCGGAAAGTTTCCCTACGATAGGTCGGGGTCGGCAGGCTGCCGTGCACCGTCGCGAGTGATGATGCACGTGCGGTGTCGAGACCTCGAATCCCCGCCCATCCTCGCGCCCCATGCTGGTATGCGCTTTGCAAACGTTAACTCCTCATCACGTCCCGGTCGCCGCTGCCAGGCACAGGCGGTTGGCCGGCTCTTGAGAATGGGAGGACTCAACGGAGTTCGCGTCGTGTTTGAGGGGAGCCGGCGCGGGCTCCGAGTCCGACAACAGGCGGCAGCGCTGACCACGAAGGTCGTGGCCAGCGCTGCTCGCCGCTATCGAACGGCGGCGACACCTCCCCCTGGACCCGCGGCGCGTTGCTGATCAGCGACCCACCCTGTGGCCGACCGCAACGGCGGTGCGCGACCGGCGGCCCGCCGACCAGGACCAGGCCGAGCGCGGGTTCGCGCCCGCTCCAGCACGCGAAAAATCGACGGCTTGCCTCTCAGGACCGGGCACGCAAGAATCGGCCGATCCCCACCCGAGGAGCGTTGCCATGGCCAAGAAAGCTGCCCGAACCCCCTGGATTATAAGAACTTACGCTGGCTTTGGTGACGCCGAGCAGTCGAACCGGCGGTATCGCGAGAACCTGGCGCAGGGGCAGCGTGGCTTGTCGGTCGCCTTCGATCTGCCGACGCAGAACGGCTACGACGCCGACGATGAGATGTCCGCCGGCGAGATCGGCGGCACGGGTGTGTCGATCTCCCACCTCGGCGACATGGACGCGCTCTTCAAAGAGATCGATCAGGGCAGCATCAACACCTCGATGACCATCAACGCGACGGCCCCCTGGCTGTTCGCGCTCTACGTGGCGGTCGCCGACAAGCGTGGCGTCGATCGCGCCACGCTCCGCGGCACGACGCAGAACGATCTCCTGAAAGAGTTCGTCGCGCGCGGCACCTCGATCTTCGACCCGAAAGTCTCGCTCCGCCTCACCACCGACCTCATCACCTTCGCGGCCAAGGAAACCCCGAACTGGAATCCGATGAACAGCTGCGGCTACCACTTCATGGAGTCGGGCTGCTCGCCGGGAGAGGAAGTCGGCTACGCAATCGGGAACGCCATCCTGATTCTCGAAGCGATCAGGCCGCAACTGTCGAACGAGCAGTTCGCGAGCGTCGTCGAGCGCATCAGCTTCTTCATCAACTCCGGCATCGAACTCGTCCAGGAGATCAGCAAGATCCGTGGCTATAGCCAACTCTGGACCGAGCTGTGTGAAGAGCGCTACGGCGTCAAGACGAAGTGGCGCGCAGGCTGCCAGGTGCGCTCGTTGACCCTCACCGAGCAACAGCCCGAAGTGAACATCATCCGGATCGCGTACCAGGCCCTGCCCGTCACGCTCTCAGCGTCGGCGCGCGTCGGCGCGCTGCAACTCCCGGGCTTCCGCGAGGCCCTCGGACTCCCCGATCCCGCCGAGCAGATTCTGGCGCTCCGGACGCAGCAGGTGTTGATGTACGAGTCCGGCATCGCCGACTACCCGGACATCTTCGAAGGCTCGAAGGTCATCGAGAAGGTCACGGGCGAGATCAAGGACGAGGCGCGCGGCGTCATCGCCGACATGGAACGGCTCGGCTACGCCGATTCGATCGCTTGGATCGCAACACGCCTCACCCAGGCGCTCGTCGGCTGGCGGCAGAAGATCGAGAGCAAAGAGAAGATCGTCGTCGGCGTGAACGCGTTCACCGGTGAGATCGGCGCGTTCGAAGGTGGCGGCGCCGGCCGCGCCGAGGATGCGGTCACGCCCGAGAAGATCGCCGAGCGGATCGCGGCGGTCGCAAGCTGGAAGGCCGAGCGCGATACCACTGCAGTCGCGCGCGCGCTCCGCACGCTGAAGCGTGCCGCCGCGGCGGGCGAGAACGTCATGCCCGCATCGATCCAACTGGCACAGGCCGGCGGGACGACCGGCGAGTGGACGGCAGCCCTCGAAGACGCGCTCGGACAACGCTTTCAGGCCCCACTCGGCTCCGAGATCCGCGACGCCCCACCGCTCTCGATTCCACGTGCGCCCAAACGCATACGGATCCTGCTCGCCAAGTCGGGCCTCGACGGCCACGTGAATGCCGTCAAGCTCCTGGCATTCGCCTGCCGCGAAGCCGGGATGGAGGTCATCTACACGGGCCTGAAACAGACCCCGGCGATGATCGCCTCGACCGCCGTCCAGGAGGACGTCGACATCATCGGCATCTCGAGTCTCTCCGGCGCGCATCTCTGGATCGCGACCGAAGTGAAGCGCTTGCTCGACGAGCAAGGCGCAGCAGACGTCCCGCTCGTCGTCGGTGGCATCATTCCCGAGGCGGACAAGCAGACCCTTTTCGACCTCGGCGTCCGCCACGTGTTCACGCCCAAAGACGGCCAGGTGGGCGCCATCGTCCAGGCGATGATCGATACCGTGATCGAGCGCGCGGCGTAGTGCCGCTGGACTCTTCCGCTTCGTTCGTCGCCTCGGAGGCCGCGCTCCACGAGGAGGCGGTCAAGCGCGCCGGTGCGGACGATTTCGGCGATCCATCGTACCTCGAAGGCCTGCGCGTCGTCCTCGACTCGTACGATCGCGAAGCCCACTTCACCAAGATGGGTCGGGCGATCGCGTTTCACGGCCTGGCCGACATCCTCGCCAAACGCGCCCGCGCCGAGCAGTTGTTGAAGGCCCGTCCCGAGGTCCTGGAGCACCCGATCGAGCGCCCGATCATCATCACGGGTCTGGTCCGGACCGGGAGCACCGCCCTGCACCACCTCGTCGGCCAGGATCCGGGCATTCAGGTGATCGAGTACTGGCTCGGCTGCCAACCGCAGCCCCGCCCACCCCGCGACACCTGGGAGTCGCACGCCGACTTCAAGACCGCCGCCGCCGAGATCGAGGCCATGTACCAGACGGATCCGAGCCTGAAGGCGATCCATCTGATGATGCCCGAGGGCGCCGAGGAGTGCCGGCACTTCCTGGCGCAGAACTTCACCGACGACTATTTCCAGGTGAACGCGACGGCGCCGAGCTACAACAGCTGGTACGAGGCAAAGCACATCGCCGCCACCTACACGCGCCACCGGAAGCTCCTGCAACTCGTCGGCTCCCCGACACCCGAGCGGCGCTGGGTGCTGAAGTATCCCGTCCATATGAAGAACATGCGCGCGCTTCTCGACGAGTATCCCGACGCGTGCGTCGTCTGGACCCACCGCGATCCGAGCCAGGTCATGTCGTCGTACATCAGCCTGGTCGCCGGCTTCCGCGCGATCTTCGAGGGCGAGACGGACCGGACGGCGATTGCGCACGAGCAGCTCGAAATCTGGGCCGCCGCCGCCGAGCAGGCCATCGACGTGCGGCGCTCGCTGCCGCCGGAGCAATGCTTCGACCTGCACTTCCGCGACTTCCGCGCCGATCCCGTCGGCGCCGTGCAGCGAATCTACACGCACTTCGATCAGCCGCTCTCCGCGGCGGGTGAGCGCGCGCTCCGCGGCTGGCAGGAGAGTACGCCCCGCGAGAAGCACGGCACGCATCAGCACACGATGGACGATGTCGGGCTGACCCGCACCGCCACCCTCGATCGTTTCGCCGCCTACATGGAATACTTCGGCATCGCGGCCGAGTAGCGGGCGCACCTCGGCCGACAGCCGCGAGAACGAGACGCATCAAGGACGCGCACACACCCCGGTAAAGTACGCACGTCCGCTCCGGGCTTGCTCTCCGCGCCAGCCCTGTCGTAGCCTCGGCGCATGTGTGCCGTAGCCCCCAAGCGTTTCCGGGGTCGGCGTGCGCCCAGCGCCGCCCACCTTGCCGTTCTGATGCTCGTCGTTCTGGCCCTGTCGCCTCGCGTCGGACACGCGACCATCTACGTCGTCGCCGAGTCCGGGGGCGATTTCACCGTCATCCAGGACGCGCTCGACGTTGCCGTCGCGGGCGACACGGTGCAGGTGCGTGAGAAGGCGACGCCCTACTTCGAGAAGCTGACATTCCCGACCAGCGGCACGGCCGGCAACCCGATCACCCTCGAGGCGTTTGCGGGCGAGGATCCCATCGTCGACGGCACCGGCGTCAGCGGCGACAACATGATCCTGATCGACACCAAGAGCTACCTCGTCGTCCAGGGCCTGGTGCTCCGCAACAACCTCGGCGTGAACGACGGCTCCGGCATCCGGATTCTCGGGTCGGGCTCGCATGTCGAACTCCGCGACAACGAGATCCATGACATGCGGGGCAGCCACGCCATGGGCATCACGGTGTACGGCACCGACGCTACGGCGATCTCCGATCTCATCATCGACGGCAACGAAATCCACGACTGCGAGCCCGCGCAAAGCGAGGCCCTCACCCTGAATGGCAACGTCACCGACTTTCAGGTCACCAACAACACCGTCCGCGACGTCAACAGCATCGGCATCGACTTCATCGGCGGCGAGACCGACATTCAGCCGAATCCGGCGCTGGTCGCGCGCGATGGCCTCGTCCGCGGCAACACGGTGATTCGCGCCAACGCCAACTACGGCGGCGGCTTCGGTGGCGGCATCTACGTTGACGGCGGCAAGGACATCCTCATCGAGAACAACGTCTCGACCGAGAGCGACCTCGGCCTCGAGATCGGCGCGGAGAACTCCGGCACGGTGACGAGCGGCATCATCGTCCGCAACAACCTCATCTACGCCAACGAGAAGGTCGGCATCGTCTTCGGCGGCTTCCAGGCCTCGGTCGGACGCGTGCGCGACTGCCAGTTCCTCAACAACTCGCTGTTTGGCAACGACACGCTCGGCGAGGGCCTCGGCGAGCTCTGGATCCAGTACGCCGAGGACAACATCATCCGGAACAACATCTTCTACAGCACCGACCAGAACCTGCTGATCTACTCCGAGAGCGGCAACGTCAACAACGCCCTCGACTACAACCTGTTCTTCACCGCCGACGGCGCCGCGCAAGCCGAGTTCACGTGGCAGAACACGTTCTACGAGGGCTTTGCCGCCTACCAGGCAGGCTCCGGCGAAGATGCCAACTCGCTCTTCGGCGATCCGCTGTACGTCGATGCCGGGAACGGCGACCTCCACGTGACCGCGCCGGGGTCGCCCGCGATCAACGGCGGCGATCCGGCGTTCGTGCCCGATCCGAACGAAGTCGATCTCGACGGGGGCACCCGGGTGAACGGGCCGCGGGTCGACGTCGGCGCCGACGAGGTCTCCTCGTGCGGCAACGGCACGACCGAAGCGCCGGAAACGTGCGACGACGGCTGCCTCGTCGGCATCCCGAACGTCTGCGAGCCGGTCGACGATGGCGATGGCTGCGACTCCAACTGCACCGTCACCGGCTGCGGCAACGGCATCATCACCGCGGGTGAAGACTGCGACGACAGCAATACCCTGAACGGCGACTGCTGCTCGGCAACCTGTCAGTTCGAGACCGTCGGCGCGAGTTGTGACGACGCCAACGCCTGCACGATCACCGACGAATGCGATGGCGCCGGCGCCTGCGCCGGCAGCGCCGAACCGGCCTCCGGCTGCCGAAGCGCGCTCAGGGGCTCCATCCAGCTCAAGGACCGGATCCCCGACTCGCGTGATCAGCTCAGCTGGAAGTTCACCAAGGGCGATGCGACGACCGTGGCCGACTTCGGTGACCCGGTGAGCGGCGGCACCAGCTACGACCTGTGCATGTACGACGAGAGCGCGGGCGTACCGAGCCTCATCCTGCACGCCTCGATCCCCGCGGGTGGTCTCTGCAAAGGGAAGCCCTGCTGGAAGGGCGCCGGCGCCGCCAACAAGAACGGATTCCGGTACAGCGACAGCCTGACGGCGAACGACGGCATCAAGAAGATCATCCTCAAGCCCGGGATCGACGGCAAAGCCAAGGTCCAGGTGAAGGGCAAGGGCGCGAACGTCGCACCCCCGCCCCTGCCACTTGCCCAGGACACGGCGGTCACGGTGCAGTTGAAGAACTCGGCGGGTGTCTGCTGGAGCACGCGCTACGACACCCCCGCCGACAAGAACGAGCCCGAGCAATTCAAGGACAAGCACAAGGTCGTGAACTAAGTTCACGGAGGGTCGAGAACATGAGCACTGCACGAGTCGAGCACCCGCAGATCACCCACGCACCGGCACGCGTCATCCCGGCTGGCGTCCCCGGACGAGTTCCGGGCGCCGCACGCGGCCAGACGCGCCGCAACTGGACCCTGCTGCTCGCGCTGCTCTGCACACTCGCGCTGGCCCTTCCCTCTCTCGCGCCAGTCGCCGCCGCATCTTCGTGCGAAGCCTCAGGCTGCCGGCATGGCGGCGGAGGCGGTGGCGGTGCGATCCCGACCGAACCGGCGGCCGTCTGCGCCGGTGGCTTTGCGGGCTCGTTTCCGTGCCGGAACGTCGACCTCGGGTACTGGTTCAGCATCGACGACATCGGCGGTGGCGTCGGCAGCGACATCTGGGGCTGGCGTCACGGCGGCAGCGGTCGCGAGTTCGCCATCATGGGCCGCTCGACCGGCACGGCGTTCGTCGAAGTGACCGATCCGATGGCCCCGGTGTACCTGGGCGATCTCCCGCCGACGGGCGGCGACTCGGTCTGGCACGACATCAAGGTCTATGCCGATCACGCCTTCATCGTCAGCGAGGCCGGCGACCACGGGATGCAGGTGTTCGACCTGACGGGACTCCTCGGCATCGGGGCGCCACCCGTCACGCTGGCCGTCACCGCCCACTTCCCGGACTTCGGGAACGCCCACAACATCGCCATCAACGAGGCCACGGGCTTCGCGTACGCCGTCGGAACCAACGAGTGCGACGGTGGGCTCTACATGATCGACATCAGCACCCCGGCCGCGCCCGTGCTTGCGGGCTGCTTCGACGCCGACGGCTACACCCACGACGTCCAGTGCGTCACCTATGCGGGCCCCGACGCGGCGCACGTCGGCAGCGAGATCTGCTTCGCCGCCAACGAGGACTCGCTCACCATCGTCGATGTGACCGTCAAAGGCGCACCCGTGCAACTGTCGCGCACGGAGTACGCCGGGCGCGGCTATACGCACCAGGGCTGGCTCACCGACGACCACGTCTGGTTCCTGCTCGACGACGAGAGCGACGAGCTCAGCAACAAACATAACGCCCGGACCTACATCGTCGACGTCACCGACCTCGATGCCCCGCTGTTCGGCAGCACCTACACCGGCGGCCTCCCGGTCATCGATCACAATCAGTACGTCGTCGGGAGCGTCATGTATCAGGCGCAGTACACGGCGGGACTTCGCCTCGTCGACTTGACCGACGTAGCGCTCGGCTCGCTCTGCGAGCTTGGCTATCTCGACACCCTGCCGAGCAGCAACGAGCGGAAGTTCAACGGCGCCTGGAGTGTCTATCCGTTCTTCCCGAGCGGGACGGTGGTCGTCGGCGCCAACGAGGGCCTGGCCGTCACGATTCCCGACCTCGGCGGCGCCGCCTGCCTCCCCGACCCACCCATCATCCAGAACAACCGGCAGGTGAAGTGCATCGAAGCGATGAACAAGTCGGGCATCAAGGTCGCCAAGACGCAGGGCAAAGAGAACAGTCGCTGCGTCAAAGACGCCGGGCGCGGCATCGTGCTCGATGCAGCCGCCTGCATCACTGGCGATCTGAAAGAGAAGGTGCTGAAGGCGACGGCCAACACACTGAAGCAGGAGACGAAGCGCTGCGTCGCCGACCCGCCCACCCTCGGCTATCCGGGCGGTGCCGCCGTGAACACGGCCGCCGTCGACGAACAGCAGGCGCTCGCCACCGACATCTTTGGCCCCGCCATCAATGCCGCGATCATCCCGTCGCTCAGCGACTCGATCGGCGCCGGGTGCCAGGCCGATGTCGTCAAGTTCTACGACAAGGTCGTCCAGGCCCGGATGAAGGAGTTCCTCCGCTGCAAGAAGAGCGGCCTGAAGGCCGACACCATCGTCAATCAAGCCACCCTCGACCCGTGCTTCGACGTCGTCCTGGCCGACGAGAAGGCCAAGATTCTCAAGGCGACGAGCAAGTTCGCAGGACGCGTGACCAGCAAATGCGCCGGCGTCGATCTCGACAGCGCCTTTCCGGGCGCGTGCATCGGTGCGGGGAGCTTTGCGACCTGCGTCGACGAGCGCGGCATGTGCCGCTTCTGTCTGATGCTGAACGCCATGGACGATCTCGCCCGCGACTGCGACGTCTTCGACGACACCCTCGCCAACGGCAGCTGCCCTCCGCCGTAGGCCCCGCGCTCGACCGCGCCCGGCGCCGCTCGAGCCCCCTCGCCTCCTTGCGCTGCCCCAGACGCTCCGCCACAGTGCGACGCCATGACGACTGCCGCGCCTGCTGACCCCGGAGTCAATTTCCGTCTGTCCAAAGATGTCATGCCGCGCCGGTACGAGCTGCAACTCGGGCTCGATCTCGAGCAGTGGCGCCAACGGGGATGGGTCACGATCAGCCTCGACGTGCGGGCTCCGGTCGATCAGATCACCCTGCACGCGATCGACCTCGACATCACGAGTGCCCGTCTTGCCCCCGCCGGCGACGGGCAACAGATCGCCCCGCACGCCCTGGTCACCCACCCGCTCGCCGAGGCTGTGACGCTCGTCTTCGATGCCCCGCTCGCGATCGGCAGCGCCACCCTGACGATGGAGTTCAGCGGGGAGATCGTCGACAAGCTTCGTGGTCTGTACCGTTCCGTCAAAGGTGGAGCCCGCTTCGCGGCCACGCAGTTCGAAGCGGCCGATGCGCGTCGCGCCTTTCCGTGCTTCGACGAGCCCGAGTTCAAGGCGCGCTATCAGGTGACCCTCATCGTGCCCGAGGCGGCCACCGCAATTGCGAATGGCGCCATCGAGGAAGAGCGGGCACTCGGCAACGGTCGGAAGGAAGTCCGCTTCCGGGAAACACCGCCCATCTCCTCCTATCTCGTCGCGTTCGTGGTCGGCCCGTTTGAATCGACCCCGCTGATCACGACCGCCGATGGCGTCCCGGTACAGGTGTGGCTGCCAGAGGGTCTCGCCGCCAAGGGCCTGTTCGCCAACGACGCGCACGCGCGCTCCCTCGAATACCTGACGCGCTACACCGGCATCGCGTATCCGTACGGCAAGGTGGATGCGATCGGCCTCGCCGACTTCGAAGCGGGGGCGATGGAGAATCCCGGGGCGATCACCTATCGCCTGACGGCAATCGCGGCCGACGCGGCGCAGGCGAGCACCGACACCCTGAAGGACATTTTCTACACGGCGGCCCACGAGCTCACCCACATGTGGTGGGGAGACCTCGTCACGATGGCGTGGTGGAACGACCTCTGGCTGAACGAGTCGTTCGCGACCTTCGTCGGCTGGAAGTGCACGGCCGAGCTGGTGCCCGAATGGGGGATGTGGCGCGACTTCGTGGCCACCCTCGCACGCCCTTTCACGCTCGACGCGCTGGTCTCGACGCATCCCATCTCTTTTCAAGTCGACAACGCCCGGCAGGCGGCGGAACGCTTCGACGTCATCACCTATTGGAAAGGCGCCGGCGTCGTCCGGATGCTCGAAGCTTTTCTCGGCGGCGAGGTGTTTCGAGCTGGGGTGCACCGGTACCTCGAGCGCTATGCCGAACAGAATGCGACCGCCGATGACTTCTGGCGCGAGCTGGACGAGGCCTCGGGACGCGACGTCACGGCGATCGCCAACGCCTGGATTCGCGAGCCGGGACATCCGCTCGTCGGGCTGACCAGCACGTTCGACAACGGGGGTGTGGAACTCGCCCTCACCCAGCGGCGCTTCTACGCCGACGCCGACGTCAGCGCGACGGCGGCCCCGCAACGCTGGCCAGTCCCCCTCCTCCTGAAAGTCGGCGGCGCGACCGGCGTCCGGGAAGAACGGATCCTGCTCGACGATGCCACCGGCACCGCCACGATCGCGGACGCCTCCTGGATCTACCCGAACGGCGGCGGCGCCGGCTTCTACCGCTTCGCCCTCGACGACGATGCCGTCGCCCGGTTGGCGCCGGCGATCGCCGATGGGCTCGCCCCGGAAGAGCGGCTGAACCTGATCGACAACCAATGGGCGCTCGTCAAAGCGGGTGCAGCCGATATCGCCTCGTTCATGACCTTGCTCGACGGCTTCGAGCGCGAGACCGATCGGGCCGTCCTGGAAGCGATCTCCGGCCGACTCAGTTGGCTCGAAAGCCACGCCCTCGACGACCGGGTCCGCCCCCGCTTTGCCGCGCTCGTCGAGCGCCTGTTCACGCCGGAGTTTGCGCGTCTGGGCTGGGAGGCCCACCCCGACGAGTCGTCCGACGAGCGCATGAAGCGGGCCGCGGTCGTCCGCGCCCTGGGGCGCCTCGCGGACGTCCCCGCCGTGATCACCGAAGCGGCCGATCGGATCACGCGCTACTTCGAGGACCGCGCCGCCGTCGAGCCCAACCTCGCACCCGTCGTCGCCGGCCTGGCCGCCCGCGGCGGCGATGCGACCCTCTACGAGCGCTACCTGGCACGGAAGCGGGCCGCCTCGCACGATCCCGAGGAAGAGGAGCGCTTTCTGCTCGCGCTCACGAGCTTCGAACATCCCGAGCTGATCGACCGGACCCTGGCACTCACGTTCACCGACGAGGTGCGCGCGCAGGATCGCGCCTTCCTCCTCGCCTATCTGCTGGCCGGTCGGGCCTCGCGTCGTCCAGCGTGGTCCTTCGTCCGGAACGGCTGGGAAACCCACGTGCTCGCGATGGATCCCATGCTGCGCCAATACGTGATCCGCGCCATGGGGAGCCTCACGCCACCCGATCTCGCCACGGAGGTCGACGCGTTCCTCGAGACCAACGTCACCGACGAAACGCGTGAGACGACGGCTCAGGCACGCGAGCAGCTACGTCTCGACGCCGCCGCCTGCACCCGGATCGGCCCCGCGCTCACCGCGGTGCTCGGCACCTGAGGCCGCCGGGCGCTTTTGCATCAACAGCGAAGGCGGCCGGGCGCATTTGCATCAACAGCGCTGGGTCGGTACTCAGCGCAGATCGCCCCGTTCTGGCTCGACCACGCTCGTCCGGCACTCTGAAGGAGGCCGCATGCTCACGCTGTACGGCGCATTGCTTTCGCCGTTCGTCCGCAAGGTGCGGATCGTCCTCGCCGAGAAGAAGGTCGAGTACGAGCTCGTCCCTCAGAGCCCGTTCGAAAAGTCCGCCGAGTTCTTGAAGAAGAGCCCGCTCGGCCGCATCCCCGCCCTCGACGACGAGCAGGGCCGGAGCCTCGCCGACAGCTCGATCATCGCCGAGTATCTGGAGGAGCGCTTCCCGGAGCCCGCGCTGCTACCCCGCGATCCCTACGAGCGCGCCCGGGTCCGCTGGTTCGACGAGTATGCCGACGGCGGCATGGCCCCGACGCTCACCGGCAAGATCTTCTTTCAGCGCGTCGTGAACACCTCGCTGATGAAGAATCAGCCCGACGACGCCGCGCTCGACGACGGCCTCAAAGATCTGGCGCGCTTCTTCACGTATCTCGAGGAAGAGATCGACGGCAACGACTATCTCGTCGGCAACACGTTCAGCTTGGCCGACATCAGCGTCGCATGCCAGCTGATCAATCTCCGCCACGCCCACGTCAGCATCGACCCCGCCGAGCATCCCACCCTCCGACGCTGGTTCGACCGCGTGACGAGCCGCCCAACGATCGCGGCCCTCATCGAGCAGGACCAGGGCTTCCTGGGGCACCAGGCCTAGACGCCGCCCGCGCTGCCGCCTCGGTCCGTATCCAGGCGCGACCGCCGACAGCCACCCCGGCGCCCCACGCACACAGCAACGACACGAGCACGGGCGCGAGCACGATCGTGTCGCGCGGACGACGCCAGAACCACCGCTTGGCGATCAACCACACGCGATTGGCGATGTGGAACGGCACGTTCAACGCGAACAGCAACGGCCGGTCGAGGAAACGCCAGGTATGCTCGGGATCGTGCTCCGCGTAGACACGCCGGGAGTTCCAGCCCCAGCGAAAGCTGTGGCGCAGCACCGAGGCCAGCGTCGGCCGCGGGACGTGCGCGATCCGGGCCAGAGGCTCGAAGTAGAGCGTAAACCCATGCTCGCGGGCACGCCGACAGAAGTCGAAATCGTGGAACGAGAGTAGCGCTTCATCGAAACCGCCGGTCGCGTCCAGCACTTCGCGCGTGGCCGCCAGCGCCGCCGAGGGATGAAAGTGCCGCGCCTCGGCGGGTTGGGTCGCCTGCCAGTTGAAGAAGCACACCATGTGGTCCGCCCGCCCCAGCGGACTCGCGTCCGCATCGCACTCGATCGCCGCTCCGACGAGCCCCGCGGTCGGTGACGCCGCGAGCGCACGCAGCACATGGTAGACGAAGTCGTCCCCCTCCAGCCGGGCATCCGCATCGATGAACATGACGACCGCACCACGTGCCCGCTTGCTCCCGGTGTTCCGCGCGGCGCTGGCGCCCGGGGTCGGCTCCTGGAGAACCGTCACCCCATGTCGCGCGGCCACGGCGGCCGAGTCGTCCGTACTGCCGTTGTCGACGACGATCGTTTCGAGCGCGTATCCAGGGGGCTGACGCTGCTGCGCGATGCTCTCGAGGAGCGGCGGGAGCGTTGCCGCACTGTTCAGGCAGGGAATCACGAAGCTCACCATCGAGGGCGTGGCGGCGTCGCGCGCCGCTGGCAACGGCGGGGGGGCGGGAATCAGGAGCTTGTGCGGATAGTCCCGGCCGTAGACGTCGAGGGCACGGGCCATCAGCCGCACCCGGTCGGCCCCCTCTCCGCCCGGACAGCGACCGGTCACGCGGCGCAGCGCCGCACCGGCCGCGACGGCTGCCGCGTGGTCGGCATCCGGATCCGCCGCCGCGATCACCGCACGTGCCGCCCGGGCGAACGCGCGCGTCGGATCGAGGAGCTGGAACGGCCATACTCCCGCACGACGCCGGGTGCCGGCGTGACGCACCCACCGGCGGAGCAAGCGGCCACTGCCGTCGCCAACCTCGATGAGGAACGCCGCCGCACGCGCCCGGACTTCCGGGAGATGCCACGAGGTCTCCGCACCCTCCAGGCACGCGACCGCCTCACCCACGAGCCGACGCGCGGCGGCCGACACGACGGTGCCGGACGGCAGGTTGTTCAACTCGACCCGCGTGCGCGACAGCGAGAACAGTGCCTCCGCCGTCCACGAAGCGTCACGACGTCTGAGACAGGCCCGAAAACCCGTGACGATGGCCTTGGCGATCAACCGCTCGGCGCGCTCGGGCTCGAGCAGACTCTGCACGAGAAAGAGGTGCGCCGTCGCCACGATGTTCGGAAGCGCCGGCGCCGGAGAGCGGGCGAGCACCGCGGTCAGCGCCGCATCTCCCGTCAGCAACCGGCCGCACACGGACGTCCGTCCGCTCCGCACGAGCCCGTCCCACAGCACCACGACCTCGGCGTCGGCGGTCAACCGGAGCGTGTCGAGCGCCGCACGGAGCTCAGCCGAATGCAGCGTCGCCAGGGCGGCACGACGCGACGGCAGGATCGCAAAGACGTCGATGTCGGGGCGCGCCCCCGACGTCCCCGTCGCCAGACTGCCCCCGAGCACGGTCGTCAGGCCGGGACAATGCGCGTGCAGGCACCGCAACAACGCCCGCAGATCGCCGGCCAGCTCGCTCGACAGCCCGGTGACCCCAGCCACCGCTACGTCGATATCGACGTCCTCCCCCACAACGGCATCCTAGCAGCCAGATGCCGCGCCCCCCAGGGCCGGGGGACTCAGTCAGTTCTCACGACACTTCAGGCCGCCCTTGTTGCTCTGGCAATCGACGATGGTGCCGACACGGTTGATCACTGTCTCTGACGTCAGCACGACGGTGACAGGCGCACCGAACGGCAAGCTGAGATCGCGGGCCCGTGCCTTGACGATGAACTTCATCGCGCCCGGGTTCCTCCGCAGGGGCTTGAAGATCCCCTTCAGACCACGATCCGGCGTGCGACAGATGATCCGTCGCAGCTTCCCATCGTTGCTGCCGAATCCTGTCTCGCAATCCTCGGCACGCCAATCGAAGGTCTCGTCCAGGAAGATCCCGTCGTAGATCCGCACGGTGATGCCGACCGACGCGTTGAAGAAGTCGATGATGCCGACCTCTGGATCCTCGGGTGGGAGCACCACGACGAAATCACCTTTGGCGACGATGCCGCCGTTCGGCTTCTCGGGACGCTTCGAGGCCTTGATCTTCAACCTGAAGACGTTCAGCAGATCGTCTTCTTCGTCGCAGAAGTCGCCGGCACCATCGTTGTCGAGATCGCCCTGGTCGGGGTCGGCCACCTCGGGACAGACATCGGGGGGACACGTGTTGGCGGGGAATCCCGGATCGCCGAATCCGTCGCCGTCCGTATCGGTGCAGGGATCGCAGGCATCGCCAATGCCGTCACCATCGGTGTCCGTCTGCTCGGGATTGGCGTCGTCCGGACAGTTGTCGATCGGCAGACACACGCCATCGAGGTCGGTGTCGATGCACGGAATCGCAAGACATGCGCCGTCACACGTGATCGCGTCGGGCGGATCGCACTCCTCGGCACCTTCCACCACACCATCGCCGCAGACGATCGTGCGACAGAGCGGATTGCAGGTCGTGCCGTTGGGGGGATCACAATCCTCGGGCGCATCGACGAAACCGTCGCCACACACCGGCACCCGCTGGCAGTCGGCCTCGCAGATGCCGTTCTCGGGCGGATCGCACTCCTCGCCATCCTGGACCACGCCGTTGCCGCACACGATCGTGGCGCACGTGGCATCGCAGGTCGTGCCGTTGGGCGGATCGCATTCCTCGGGCGGGTCGACGAAACTGTCGCCGCACACCGGCACGCGCTGGCAGCCGGCATCGCAGGTCGCCGTGTTCGGCGGCTCGCACTCCTCGCCGGCCTGGACCACACCATTTCCGCAGACGATCGACACGCAACTTGCGTCGCAGGTCGTTCCATTCGGAGGATCGCACTCTTCGGGCGCATCGAGGAAACCATCGCCGCACACCTGGATGCGCTGGCAGCCGGCATCGCAGTTGGTGGTATTCGGCGGCTCGCACTCCTCGCCCGGCTGCAGGATGCCGTTACCACACACGATGGCCACGCAACTCGCGTCGCAGGTGCTGCCATCGGGGGGATCACACTCCTCGGGCGCGTCCACGAAGGTATCCCCGCAGGTCGGCACCCGCTGGCAGGTTCCGTCGCAGGTCGCCGTATTCGGAGGCTCGCACTCCTCGCCCGATTGGACGATGCCGTTCCCGCACTCGATCAGAACGCAACTAGCGTCGCAGTTGGCCGTACTTGGGGGCTCGCACTGCTCGGGCGCGTCGATCAAGCCGTCCCCGCACACGGGAGTACGCTGACAGGTCGCATCGCAGACGGCGGTGTTGGGGGGCTCACACTCCTCGCCCGGCTCGACGTCGCCGTTGCCGCACGCAATCGCGGTGCAATCGGTGTCGCAGGTCGTCCCATCGGGCGGATCGCAGGTCTCCGCGCCGTCGACGAGGCCGTCGCCGCAGATCGGCTCGCGCTGACACGACGCATCGCAGACGGCCGTATCGGGCGGCTCACACTCTTCCCCCGGCTGCAGAATGCCGTTCCCGCAGACGATGGACACGCAACTGGCGTCGCAGGTCGTCCCATCGGGGGGATCACACTCTTCCGGCGCGTCGAGGAACCCGTCGCCGCAGTTCGGAATCCGTTGGCAGGTGGCGTCGCAGGTGCTGCCATCGGGCGGGTCGCATTCCTCACCCGTACCGGCGTCGACGACGCCGTTGCCACACAGAATCTCGCAGCTCAGCATCACGTCGGCCGAGATCGTGGTGCCGTCGATGTCATCGGCAAAGCAGACGGCGGTCATCGTGAACGGCGTCTCGTCGACACAAGTGATCGTCTTCGTGAAGCCGCCGACGACGTCGAGCACGACCTCCTGCCCGTCCACCTCGACCCGATCGATGCCCGCGGGCGTGATGAGCGGCAACGTCGTCGAGAGCTGCCCGGGGTCGGTCACCGGCGTAAAGGTCCCGCCAGTCGCGGTGGCAATGAACTGCAGGTCGTCGGGATCCGCCGACGAGCCGACGCCAACGGTATGGATCACCGTACCAGCCGTGACCGCGGCCGCGAGTTCGGCCGTGCACGACCCATCGAGGCAGCGGCCCCCCTGGTTCGACTCGCCATCGGACAGAAAAAAGACGATGTTCGTGCCGGTCGGGAAGAGCGCGAGTGCCGTGTTCATCTCGAGGAGGGCGTCGGAAAAGTCGGTCGCACTTCCGAGGTTGGCTTGCGGCACGGCCGTGAACAGGCCGATCTGACCCCCGCTCGGGGTCGTGAAGTCGGAGTCGAGTGAGCCGAGGACCTCGGTCAGGTCCGGGCCATTCAGCCCGTCACCATCCTGCTGTGGAGGGCTGGTGAAGACCTGCGAAATCCCGCCGCTGTTTGGTGCGTTGGGATCGACGTCGGCGGCCGCGGCGTCGCTCGCGAACGCGACCACCCCGACGTTGACCGAGGCCGGATCACCGATGCTGGCGTGGAGCGCGAGCAGGCCGGCGATCTCGCCGTCGAGGGTGTCACCGGCTTCCCCGTCACCGTTGAAGTCGTCGCCGGCATCACCGGCCGTTCCGTTGCCGTCGGCATCCACCAACGGCCGGTTGTTCTGCACCATGAAGTCGAGATCGGTGCTCCCGGAGACGTCCACCACGTAGAGCAGATTGATCGTCTGCCCGGCGATGCTCCCGATGGCACAGCTGCCCTCGAGCGTCGAGCTACCCGGAGGGATCGGAAGGACGGCATTGTCGGCGGGACTGGTGATGACGACCGAGAGCGACTGCCCCGTCGAGGGAATCGTCACTGAGTTGGGGCCCGGGCCGAACACCCCCGAGTTGGCCACCGCCGCGCACAACAGGAGAGCGGCCGCGACCGTCGATAGACGCAATCTGGCCATCGTCCGCTACTCCTTGCAACGCAGGCCGCTGCCGACCTGTTGGCAATCGGCAATCACGCCCACCCGGTCGATGCCCGTAGTCAGCACCGCCGGCCCATCGGCAATCGTCACCGTGATCGGAGCGACGAACGGCCCGGGGACGATGGTCTTGTCGAGCCGCTTGAACGTAATCCGAAAGCGCTGGATGCCGGGAAACGAGCGCAGCGGCCGGATGACCGCGGCGAAACGCTTATCGAGGCTCTTGCACTTGTGATTGCCCTTGACGTTGGTGACACACTCGCCGGGCGCCCACTCAAAGGACTCATCCATCGGGGTACCTGGGAGCGAGTCCTGGATGCGTACGAGCAGGCCGGCCGTCGGGTCGAAGCTCCCGATGGGATCGAAGAAGTCTCCCTTCAACACGATCCTGCCACGGGGGTTCTTGCCGGGCTTGCTGTTGTCGAACTTGAGCTTCAAGCGGACCACTTCGACCGTGCCGTCTGCGTCATCGCATACGTCGCCGAGGAGATCGCCGTCGATGTCGTCCTGGGTACCGTTGGCCACCGCGGGGCAGTTGTCCTCCGCATCGCAGAGGTTGTCGCCATCGGTGTCACCGCCGCCCCCCTCGGTGCACACGCCGCCCTGGCAGGTATCGATCAGCGTACAGGTCACGCCCGTACCGGCGTCGCATTGGGTGCCATCGGAGGCAGGCGTTCCGGGCTCGCAAAGATTCGTCCCGAGATTACACGTCTCGGCGCCGTTACAGACGTCACCGTCATCGCACTCGGGGTCACTGGTACACGCCTGTGCGGTTCCGACACCGAACCACACTACGAACGCGACGAGCGCCGCGCCGACGCGGAGTGCGCGCCGACGCGGCTCTGGATGCATGCTCCTCATGGAATCCTCCTGGGGGACGCGGGGGAATGGTCACGCTCGGCACGGGCGGCACCCAACGGCACCGATGTTCGCCACACGCGCGCAAGACGGCCATCGAACGGATCGACGAATGCCCGACACTGACGGGGATGAGCCGGGTGAAGCTGGAACCGAGGGTCTACGAATGGTGCGCAGGAAACCGGCGCCGTGCGCCACGACGCGGGCGTGGGAAGGCGAGTCGGCAAGAGTCGCAGTAGAGAGCGCAAGTCAGGAACTCCAGGCACCAGTTGAGCGAAAGGAAACGAGAACGCAGCGCGCCTCGCGGAAGGGCTCCGCACGAGGATGCCGCGACTCATAGGTCGTAGCGTGCGGTCTAGCGAACTGTCAAGGCGAGGTTGCCCACACGGACCATGGCGGATCCGCACGACAGTGCAGGTACGCGCGGCCCCGTCCAGCGAGCCGTGCGTGCGTGCCAGAATGCGCCGAAACGAGGCAGGCCCCGGCGTCGGGAACGGGGGGCTGCGCTAGAAGTCGAGCTTCGGTTCCTGACCGAGCAGCCGGCAGTGGAGATACGCCTGCGCCGAATCTTCGACGATTTCGGCCCGATTGAGCGCCTCGAGGAGCGATGGCCCGGTGGCTGCCAATCCGTGATTCGACATCAACGTAATGCGCGTGTCGGGCTCCACGTCGTAGGCCGCAACCATGAGATCCCGTAATTCTTCGGAGCCGGCGTCGGCGTACGGCACGATCTGGATCTTCTTGAGATGCGCGCGCGCCTGCCCGGTCATGTGCGGCGGCACCTTCCCGAGGATCCCGAACGCCATGGTCGCCGTGGAATGGGTGTGCACCACACCGTGAACCTCGGCACACTTCTCGAGAATGCCCGCGTGCCAGCGGTATTCTTTGGAGGGCTTCAGGTCCCCACCGTACTGCTTCCCGTCCAGACCCATCTCGACCAGGTTCTCCACAGCCGTGTCGCCGAAGGTCACACCGGTCGCCGTACACAGGTACCGATCCGTATCCGGAATGCGCACGCTGATGTTCCCGCCCGAGCCCGCGGTGAGCCAGCGATCGCTCGCGCGATGACAAATATCGACCAGGTGCTTCTTCAAATCATCCGTGTTCATGCCCACTCCATATCAGGCGCGGTCGTCAATCGAAACATACGGGCGCGAGTCCGCGCCGACGTAGATCTGCCGTGGTCGATACGTGGGCTGCTCGGGATCACGCATCATCTCCTCCCACTGGGCAGCCCAGCCTACGAACCGCGGAATCGCAAAGAGCACCGGGAACATCTCCGTCGGAAAGCCGAGCGCCTGATAGACGATCGCCTCGTAGAAATCCACCGTCGGATGGTAGCCGTGCTCCAGAAAATACTCGTCCTTCGCCGCAGCCTCCTCCAATGCCAACGCAGTCTCGAAGAGGCGCGAGCCGCCACGCGCGTCGATGACCTTCGTCGCGAGCTCACGCAGAATGCGAGCCCGCGGATCGTACGTGCGATAGACGCGATGCCCGAAACCGGGCGGCTCGACACCCGCGTCGCGCGCCCACTGCACATACTGCGTCACCCGTGTCGGACCACCGATCCCCTCCAGCATGTCGAGCACGGCCTCGTACGCTTCGTCGTGAAACCTGCCGTACAGCGCCGCCGCGGCCGCCGAGGTCGCCGAGTAGGGATCGGTGCGGGCGCTCCCCACGCATCGCATCGTCGTGCTCGAGCAGGCCTGCTCGTGATCGGCGTGCAGAATGAACAGCACGTCGAGCGCGCGCTCCGCGATCGGATCGGGCTCGTACTGGAGCTCGGTCATCCGGAACATCATGCTCAGGAAGTTCCCCATGTAGGAGAGTCCGCGATCCGGGTAGACGAAGGGCAGCCCGTTGCGTTTCCGGTGCGCGAAGGCGGCGAGGGTCGGCACCTGGCCGATCAAGCGCAAGATCTGCTCCCGCCGGAGATGGGGCTCGTCGACGAACACCGACTCTGGATAGAACGTCGACAGCGCGGCGACCGTGCTGACCAGCGTCCCCATCGGATGCGCGTCATAGCGAAACGCATCGACGAAGCGCGTAACGAACTCGTGGACCATCGCATGACCGCCGATGAGTTCCTGCCAATCGTCGAGCTGCGTTGCCGTGGGCAACTCTCCCTCTAGAATGAGGTAGGCAACCTCCAGATAGCTCGCACGCTCGGCCAACTCCTCGATGGCGTAGCCGCGATAGCGCAAGACCCCGGTGCGCCCATGGACGTAGCTGATGGCGCTCCGACAGATCGCCGTGTTGCGGAGCGCCGGGTCATACGAAATGAGCCCACCGCGCTCGGGCGAAAGCTTGATCTGGCGGAGATCGGCCGCCGCGATCGTGTTCTCGGTGATCGGAAGCGTGTAGCGCTCCCCGGTACGATCGTCGGTGACCGTCAGCGTCTCGCGTGCCATCCCGATTCCCTCCTCTTCGCCGGCCGGTAGGCTACAGGCCCCGCCCGGCGCCTACTGCCACGACAGCCAAAATGCGCCGAGCGGGCGAGCCACGCAACGGGGGCGGGCTTCCCCCGTCCATTGCATTGTCTGGTGAGAATCCCCCATACTATGGATACGGGAGGCGGTAGGATGGGGAACAAAGGCCGCATTGCGACACTGGCTGACCGGTTCATCGGGGTGGAACGCATCCGGGTCCTTCGACGGCGGACGAGGCGGTGGTTCACGCCGCCGGTGCGTCCGGGCGACGAGAACGAGCCGTTCGATGATCCCGGAGAGCGCGCCACACGCGCCTCGTCGGGGCGACCGCGTGCCACCAGCCAGCAGCACTGAGCTGGTGGCAGCCAACAGCACTGAATTAGTCGCAGAAGACAGACCGATGCACCCTCTACACTCGTAGCAGCACGCTGCGTGTGGGTGCCCCGGTGGCCGCGGCAATCGCCCGGGCATAGATGTCGATCTGCCACCGGTACGTTGCGATGTGCGGATCGAGATCATAGTCGGTCTTGAAATCGACGACGGTCCACGCGTTCTCGTCGTCGGGATCGCGGAACGCGAGATCGACGACCCCCTCGACCAGTCGCGCGTCGTCGAGTCGGAACGCGACCGGAACTTCGCGGCGCAACAACCCCGCACGGGCCGCCGTCGCGGCCCGGCGCAGCAACGGGGCATGCAGCGCACGGACGACCCGCTCCACGGCGGCATCGCGCTCCGCCGCGGGGGCGCCGAGCAGGCGTCCCTGTTGACGCACGACCTGCTCCACCCCGGCCTGATCGGCCTCGAGATCGACCGCCGCCAGCACGGCGTGCACCAGCGTCCCGAAACGCGCACCGCGCGGAACCGATGCCGTGCGTCCGGGCACCTCATCGACGATCACGTCCGACGGTGCGGGATCGTCGGCGTGCGCATGCGCCCATTCGGTCGCGGTCGTGACATCGACCGAGGCGCGGCACGCCTGCGCCCGGACGCGCTGCTGGTCGGCGAGCCAGGCTGCGTGCGCACGCACACCTTCCTCTGAACGTTCGCCCTTCTCGTCGGCGGCGAGCAGCATCTGTTGACGAAGCCCGACGCGCTCCTCGACGCTCAGCTCGAGAGTCGTTGGGTCCCACCAGACGACCTGGTGCTCGCCGCACTCGGGGTCGTGCACGCCGGGAGCGACGGCATGCGCACTCCCCGGAGCACGGTCCGGACGCACGGCCACGCTGTCGGATTTGAAGGGCGGGCAGCCGGGAGCGTCTACCGCGACCGGGGCGCGGCGATCGGCCTCGGACGGATACACGGCGGGATTGAGCGCCCCGAGCCATCCCTCGCGGCGCTCGTCGCCGAGCGTCGGGACGACCAGGAGATCGCGCGCGCGGGTCGCCGCGACATAGAGAACGCGCGTCGCCTCCTCGCGCTCGCGTTCGTGCTCCTCCTCGCGTTGTTCGAGGAGTTCCGGCGGCGCGCAGCCGGCGAGCCGCATGGCGCACAGGTGCCCCTCGGGGTCGACGAATCGCTGCGGCTCGGTCGGTGCCTCCTTTGCGGTGATGTCGGCCAGCACGACGACCGGAAACTCGAGGCCCTTCGCACGATGCACCGTCATGAGCCGGACGCCGCCCGTGCCCTCCTCGATGATGGGCGCGTCACTCGTCCCGCCCTGCTCCGCCCCCTCGCCAAGCCGCTCGACGAAGCGGCGAAAGGACGTGACGCCACTCCGCTCGGCGCGCCGGGCGAGATCCATCAACCGGGTGACGTTGGCGAGCGCCTGCTCCCCGGTCGGCCAGATGGCCAGGCCGGCGTGGGCACGGGTCGCTTCGAGCAAGCGACTGATGGTTGCCGCGATGGGCCGTCGGTTCCGCCCGCGGTGCAGATCACGCAGGACCGCCAACGCCGCAGCCACCTCTGCGAGCGATCCCGCCAGTTCGTCCGGGGGCTGGCGAAATGCGTGGAACGTGCCGCACGCCGCCTGGTAGGCGAGCAGGGCTCCGTCACCGAGGGCAAACAGGGGACCACGCAGCGTGGCGAACACGGCCAGTTCGTCCTCGGGACGCTCGATCGCCGTCAATGCGTTGCGGACCGCCTCGACCTCCTCACGAGCGTGAAAGGCACTGCCGCCGACGAGCACATGGGGAAGTTGCCGGGCCTCCAGCGCCCGCACGTACGGATGGGTGACATCGTTTCCGAAGGAGCGAAACCGACGAAACAACAGGCAGACGTGGCGTGGCTCTACCGGCACGCGCTCGTCGGGCCGCTCGCGTTCGGTCACGGTCCAGCCGCTCTTCCGTACCAGCCAGTCGACGAACGCGGCCGTCGCATCGGGAAGCGACTCGTTGATCCGCCAATCGACGATCTTGCCGTAGTCGCCGTAGGGAGCCGGCACCGGAAGAGCCACGACGGCAGGCTGTGTCTCGATCTCCTTCCGGAACGGGGTCAGCGGGACGTACGTCGCCTGCCCGGCCGAACCCGTCATGCGTGGCGCCAACGCGGCATTCACCGCCTGCTGAATGTCGGGCACGGCGCGAAAGCTCGTCGTGAGATGCTCGACGACCGCCCCGGCAGCGACCAGGCGCCGCTTGATGGTCTCGTAGAGCGCCACGTCCGCGCGTCGGAACCGATAGATCGACTGCTTCGGGTCCCCGACCAGAAAAAGCTTACCGGGGATCGGCCGCACGGTCGTCCAGTCGGTCGCTGCCGGATCGGCTGCAGCGAGCAGCAGCAGAATCTCAGCCTGCAATGGATCCGTGTCCTGAAACTCATCGACGAACAGATGCGTGAAGCGGGCCTGCAAATCGTGGCGGACGCTCGGGTGGGCCAACAACAGATCGCGGGCAAGCAACAGCAGGTCGAGAAAGTCGAGACGACCGGCGCTGATCTTCAGCGCCTCGTACCGCTCGACCACGGGCCACAATTCGTCGCGCAGATGGGGCGCGAGATGCGCGCCCGCCGTGTCGGCGAACTGGACGAGCGCCGCGTGCAGTGCCTCCCGCTGGGGACGCACGGGCTGCTTCCACGCCGCATCCGCGCCGCGGGTGAATCCCGTCCAGCGCCAATGCCGGGCGCGCGGCAGTTGGATGAGATCGGCCTCGAGCCCATCGTAATCGCGCTCTCGGACGGCCTCGCGCCGTGCCACCTCGTCGACGAAGTGGGCGATCTCGGTGAGCGACTTGGTGAAGTAGTCGTCGGGATTGCGTCCGGTCGCCTCGGCCGCAAGCGCGGTCATGTCGACCAGGATGGCGTCGATCGCCGCACTACGATCGAAAGTCTGATGCCGCCACGGCGCCGGAAAGTCACGCCATCGTGCCAACTCCCATGCCGCATTCCGGAGCAGCGCCCGTGGTCCTCCGCGCTCGCGACTGCCCCGACGCAACATGCGGCGCAATCCCTCCCCGGGCTCGGCGAGCGCGCGCTCGAACCACTGATCGAACGCGCGACTGAAGAAGTCGCCGGAGAGATCCTCGGCGGCGACTTCGAAGAGCGGGTCGACACCGGCCTCCACTGGACGCTCCCGCAGCAGGTCGCTGCAGAACGAGTGGATGGTGCCGATCCGTGCCTCTTCGAGCTGTGGCAGTGCGGCCACGAGCCGTCGATGCTCGACCGAATCGGGAGCACAGGCCTCACGGCGGCGCTCGATCTCGGTCCGGAGCCTGAGCTTCAGTTCACCCGCAGCAAGCTCGGTAAACGTCACCGCCACCATACGATCGAGGGTCGCCGCCCCCGCGGTCAGCACGGCGATCATCCGCCCCACGAGCGCCGTCGTCTTGCCGGTTCCGGCGGCCGCCTCGACCACGAGCGTGGCATCGAGATCGTCCGCGATCCGCGTCCGCGCGGCGCTGTCGGCAAGGGTCGTCATGGCATCGCTCGCAAGCGCCGCAGCTCGGCCAGGCGTTCTGCCGGCTTCCGCTTCACCCGCACCTCCTCGTACGGTCCACAAACGGATCGGTAATCGCAGTACCGGCACGCACGCGCGACCGGCGCCGCCGGGAGGAAGCCCTCGCCGACCGCGCTCCCGACGATGGCGGCGACATCGGCCGCCGCGGCACGACTTTCCGCATCGAGGGGGACGACCCGCTCCTCGAATCCGCCCGCCGACGCACAGTAGTAGAGCCGCCCCGCCTCGACCGTGTCGGGCAGAAGCTGCTCGCATGCCAGCGCGTACAGAACGGGCTGGAGGATCTCGCCGCCCCCGACGACGATACCGGTCTTGGCGCGCACCTTGCCGGTTTTGTGGTCGGTCGCGCGCACGCGCCCATCGTCCTGGCGCTCGACGAGATCGATCGAGCCACGAAGGCTCAGCTCGCCGATGACCGGCACCGGCTCGGGGCGACTTGCGGGATCGGCGTAGCCACGCTCGCCGAGGGGCAGCCCGAACGACAGCTCGAAGCGGTGCGGCGTCCACGGCGAGGCACTCTCCGCTTCGCGCCGGAGCCACTCGCGGAGATCGGCCCGCACGCCGTCGATACCGTCATCCCACACCCGCGGAATCGCCGGGGCCAACTCGTCGCGGTAGCGTGCTTCGACCTCGCCCAACGCATCATCGACCACGTCCAACGCCCGATCGAGCGTCTCGGGTCGGACCGGCAGACCGTGCTGCTCTCGCAGCGTCGTCAGGATCCGGAACTGGACGTCGTGGAAGAGCGCACCCCGGGTGAGGGGATCGATGCTCTCGATCGCCGCCGGCTCCTCGCGCGGCTTCAGCCGCACGATCGCCTGCAGGAAGAAACGATAGGGACAGGCGGCGAAATGCTGCAGCGCCGTTGGCGAATACGAGCGGGCACCGAGTTGGTGCCGCGCGAGCGCGGCCTGCGCGAGGTCGTCGGGATCGACGAGCCCGTCGGCGAGATTCCACTTCGGGAACCAGCGCCGCGCCCGTGCCCGGAGCGCACGGGCGAGATGGGGATTGGCACCGAGAAGGTAGTGGGCGGCGCCGACGGTCTTGCTCGGATCGACATCGAGGAGCGGGCGGAGCAGCGCCAGATCGTATTCCGCGTCGTCGATCGCCTGCGTGGCCAGCGCCGGGGCCGGCCAGCCCACGCGCACGTCGTGCTCCCCGCGCGCCCGCGCCGCAATCTCGTCGAAGCCCGGGAGATGCCCTTCCGCGGCACTCAGAACCTCGAGCGTATAGAAGGAGGGAACGCGCGGGCGCGCCTGCTCGATGTCGAGCCGTGGGTAGGACAACACGACGGCCGTCCGCGCCGCACCGACGGCAAGTCTGAGGGCGAGCCGTTCTGCAGCGACCCGCGTGGCCTGCGTCGCGAGCGTCACGGGCAGTACGCGCTCCGTCGCATCGCTCGATCGCCGTCGGGGCTTCGCGTCGCGTGCGAGTGCGGCCTCTGCCGCGACCTCGGGAGCACCCTCCCCGCCTTGGCCGGTGCCGTTCAAGCGCTCGCGCGCCGCGTCGAGCAGGATGGGATCTTCGACGATCTTTCGCGGAAACAATCGCTCGGCGAGGCCAGGCACGAACACGACGTCGAAGGTCAATCCGCGGGCCCGGTCGGCGGGCGCTACCAACACCGCGCCGTACCGACGCCGGGGCGGTGGAACCGTAAGCTCACGCAAGCGACTACCGAGGACGAGCTGAACCTCGGCCAGATCGACCGGCCCGACGGAGGCCATCGGCTCGAGTTCCGCACAGGTTGCCAAAACGTGCTCGGGATTCCTGAGGGTGGCGGCCGCCAGCGCGCGCAGGTGTTGGAGCCAATCACCCCAGACGGCGCGGTCGGGCAGCGCCGCCAACTGCTCGATCACGGGCAGCGCGAACACCTGCAGGTGGTGGAGGTCGGCGATATCGCGCTCCAACCGTGCCGCACGCGCTTCGTCCTCCGTTGCCAACTTGTCGCGCTTCCGTTCGAGCTCGTGCTCGAGTCCGGCAAGGCGACGCGCCCAGCGTTCCTTGCCGCCGATCACGGCGGCATCCACGACATGCTGCTCCCAACGCCACGGCGCGCGAACGGTCCCGTCGAGCACGGCGAGTGCGGCAGGATCGTCGGTGAGGACGGCCTCGTCGGACGCGCCCTCCGCAGCGATGGATTCGACGCGCGGCGGGAGCAGCTCATCCTCGGGCGGCACCCAGAGCGTTCCCAGGTCGCCGGCCCGCTCACGTTGCTCCTCGGGCGCAGGGACCTGCGCGAGGGAGAGATACTCGCCGAACCTGCGCGCCGACAATCCCTCGTCGCGACACGCCAACAGCGCCAGCAACGCCCGGCCCGACGGGTCGGGCCGGGTCGTGCCGCGCGCGAAGAAGGCCGGAATGGCAGCGCGGCGGAGGGCCTCCTCGAGATGCCCGCGATAGTCCGTGGCGGCATGCACGAAGACCGCCATCCGATCGAACGGCACCCCACGCGCAGCCTCATCGCGAATGCGGCGCGCGATCTCGACACACTCGCGCGCCTCACCGGGCCACGAATGCAGGGACACGGAGTCGTCGAGCGGCGCGGGCGCGGGACGCGCCTCCTCGAACAGATGCGCTTGCAAGGTCCCGAGCGAGCCCGGCACCTCCTCCTGCAACGGAGTGGCGTGGGCCTCGAATGCCGCCTCCAGGTAGGCGAGGCTCCGCGCATCACCGACCGGCACCGTGGCCAACACCGACGGCGCGTGCGCCGCGAGGGCGCGCAGAAAACCCGCCTCGGCATCGTTGTCGATCGGGACGTCGAGGAGCAGCAGCGGCACCCCGACCGGCGGCCCGGCCACTGCGCCGACGGCCTCGGTAGCCACCCCCAGCACCGTGGCGCGATCGGCGACGGCCGCGGCGCGGAGCTCGTCGTCGAGCCCCTGCTCCAGCGCCGCCAACGCCGGGCCCACCGATGCCAGCGCGCCGACAGCGGACGGCGGCACGCGATCGAGCCGCAACGTCTCCACCGTCTGCGCAACCGCGCGTGCAAAGCCGGGACGGGTCGCGACGGGTGCGAAGTACCCGAGTGCCCCCGCTTCGGCCACACGCTGCACCGCGCGCGCAGCCACGGCGTCACGCGTCAGGGCGGTTGCCGGCACCCGATCGGCCGCCGCGAGCGCGGGGGCGGCAAGCAGGCCAGCCAGGCGACCGAGCGTCAGCCGCGTCAGCCCGAACACCGCGCCGGCGCTCGTCGTGAGCGCACGCGCCAGGTCGTCGCAGGCCTCGAGCGTCGGACCGACGAGAAGCACTTCCGCATCGCGCGGATGACCGCGCAACCACTCGAGGGCCGCGGCGTGCCGGGCAGCCGCGGCCGCGCTGGTTACGATCTGTGCCTCCGGCCGAGGCGTGGCGCGACGCGTCCCCACGAATCAGGTCATCGCGCGCCCGGACCCGAACTGCAAGGGTCCGGTATTAGTCTACAAGGGGGATTCCCTCCCCCTTCTCCACGCGGCAAAGCCGCGCGGAGGCCTCATCCCCTGGCTCGCTGGCCGACGACGACTCGGACGGGCGCTCGGCGCGAGGAGTGCGGCGCCGCATGAAGTCCCCCAGGATCTCCGCCGTCGGGCCGAGGGCGCTGATCGGGCTCGCCAGCGCGTGCGAAATCGTCCGCACGCAGCCCATCGCACAGCCGGCCTCGCAGGCCTTGTGCGTGTCGGCCTGGCGCACATCGTCGAGCGTGAGCGTCTCGACCTGGTGCTGCCCACCAGGAACCTGACTACAGTACTGGGTACGTCCATCGGCGCTGACGTACAGGTACTTGAAGCCCCCCATGCACTTCCACGGCCGACTGAAGTCCCCGACCAGCATCTCGGCCGCGTTCTTCCGGAAGAACGCCATGCCAGGGAAGAGCTCGTGACGATCCAGCAACTCCGCGAAGCGTTTCCCCTGCACGCCGATCTTCCCCTGGCCATCGTGCAACAGCGAGAAGCCGAACTCGAAATCGAACGGCGCCAGCAGAGACCGGAACTCGGCGTACTGCCGCCAGCTCTCCTCGGTCAGCACGGTCTGGATCTTGACCGGGAAGCGCGCACGGTCGGCCAACATCCGCAGGCGCGGGACGACCGATCGAAGCGACTTCGGAAGCCCGGGCGTCGGATCGACGGTATCCACACTGACCTGCATGCAATCGAGGCCCGCGTCATTGAATCCGTCGATCATCTCCGGCGTGAGCTTGAACGCGTTGGTGATGAGACTGACGAGATTCACCCCACGGCGCGTCTGCTTGATGTGACGGACCAGGCGGACGATGTCGGGGTGGAGCAAGGGCTCGCCACCGAGAAGATCGTAGGCACGGACGCCAAGCTCGGAAAGAGCGTCGATCCGCCGGCGCAGGACCTCGTAGGGGACCATGGGCGCCCCGTGCGTATACTCGTGGCAATACTCACACGCGAGGTTGCATTCGTAAGTCACGACGAGCTGCGCGTGGAGCGGCCGACCATCGAAGATCCGCTTCGCGCCCGTCAGGACGAACAACGCCTTACGCATGCACCCTCCCCCCGCGTCGCGGGGCTTCTGCCTCCCACCGGAATAGGGGCGACCCGGTCGCCCCACTACGTCGGCGCTACGAGCACGTCAAGCGGTCTTCCCCGGGCCGAGTTTCACGAGCGCGCAAAGTTGGCTATCGTTTGGCGATGGCGCCGGTCGCGGACAGCGTGACGCCCAGTCTCCAACGCAACTGGGCCTCCATGCTCGGACTCACCCTCGGGACGATCGGCGTCATCGTGTATGCGTTGGCCATCTACCGACTCGGGGCCTACATGCCGTCCGTCCGGAACGACGCGATTCCGAGCTGGTTGCTGATCGTCGCTGGCACCGCTCTGTCGATCGTCGGCGTCCGTCGAGCGTTCGCGTACCCACGACGCTACGATGGACGGCTGGTGGCCAGCACCGCGCTCGGGACGAATCTCATCTTCGCGGCGCTCCTGGCATGGGTCCTCTACGCGATGGCCGAGCTACCGGCCACCCGCGGACCCGTGGTCGGGGCTCCCGCGCCGGGCTTCACGCTCCAGGACCACAACGGAGACAAGGTACGGCTCGCAGACTTTCGCGGCTCGCCCCTCCTCCTGGTCTTCTACCGTGGCCACTGGTGACCGTTCTGTGCGTCCGAGCTGCAGGGTCTGCAGCTGAGCATCGCCGACTTCACGCGCCGGAACTGCGCCGTCGTGGGCGTCGTGGTCGACCCGCCCGAGACGAATGCGCGCTTCGCGCGCGATCTCGGATTGTCGTTTCCGCTTCTGAGCGATCCCACGCTCACGACGATTGACGCCTACGGTCTGCGTCATGCCGGCGGACACGCGAATGGTGACATCGCGCATCCCGCATCGATCCTCATCGACGCCACCGGCACCGTCCGATGGCGTGAGGTCTCGGAATCGGTCAACAAGCGCCCGACACCCGCCACCGTCCTCGCCGCTATCGACCGGCTCCGCCCCGGTCAGACCGACTGACCGCGTCCCGCGTCCCGATTCACTTCCGCTCGATGATGTCGACGTGGATCCGGACTTCTTTGTCGGTGTACTGGTTCACGATCATGGTCAAGTACATCTCGCCACCATCGTCCTGCACCTGGCGCCCGGCGTAGAACCGGCGCTGCGACGGCGCGACGGTCGTCACCAGCCCGGCCAGCGCGTCTTCATCGAGCGAGGCGAACACCTTCTTCAGCCAGAGCGAGCCACCGGGGCCTCGCGTCCGCGGCCCTTTGCGGGTCGCCAGCGTGTCGAGTTTCCCGCGCTCGATGGCGTACCCGTACTGGTGGTACCCGGTGGCGGCCGACATGCCGCTGGAGATCTTGTATTGAATCCTGGTGACCCGCCCTTTGATCAATTGCTGCTGCTCGATGTCTGCAACCTTGGCGTCGTCGCTCGGGAGCGGGCCGAGCACGAAAGGATAGGACGCATCCTCCTGCTGATCGTAGTAGGTGATCCACGCGAACGGCAGCCGGTTGAGGTAGGGATGGTCTTTGGATCCCGGGACATCCTGCTCGGCGTGCACCGGATTGGCGAGCACCAACGCGCTCAGGACCCCAAGGATGGCCCCCACCAGCCGCAGCGTTCGCACCGGCCGTCGTCTCATCGTCACGGATTCCATCAAACACACCTCCTGACCTGAATGATCTGGTGCAACGAGGGAGTTGTCAATGCGGGTCCGGATCGCGCCACTCACCGGTGGCCAGCCTCCGGCTGAGCGAAGAAGCGACCGAATGCGGACGGCAGCGCCGCCGGCGTCGGGAGGACGCCGCCGGGCGGCACCGGCTCGAGCGCCGAGAAGGTATTCCAGAAGAGCAAGCGTCGTCCCGGAGTCCCTTCCGCAAGCAACGCGGCCAGGCATTTGGCCGTATACGTGGTCTCGACGGTGATCTTCTCGGTCGCGCCGATCGCCGCCATCGCCTGCGCGGCTTCCACGGTGGTCGCGCCGTACCCAGGCCCGGTGAAGCCCGACACGAGGCGCAGGGCGCCCGGATCGAGCGTCACCTCCGGCACGCCCGGATCGGACGCACGCAGCCGCTTCACGACCCGGCTCGCGAGTCGGCGAAGCCGGCGCCCCGACGGCGGCAGGATATCGGTCACCAGGACGCCCACGACCGGCGCACCGACACCCGCCATCCGGAGACCAAGGGCGATCCCCACCGCGGTTCCGCCGGTGCCGACCGGCACGTAGATCGCGTCAGGCTCGGGCAGCTCCGCCGTCTGGATCTGCGCCGCCAGCTCGAGCCCGGCCCGCACGAAGCCAAGCGTTCCGGTAACGGAACTGCCCCCGGGCGCCACCACGAACGGCGCGTCGCCGCGAAGAACCGAGCGCGCGAGCACGCCGAGGGCCGTCACGGTGACCCCGGACACGCCGTGCGCCCAGTGCAGCTCAGCGCCGAACGCATGCGCCAGGAGCAGGCTGCGCTGCACCGCCGGGGAGAGAGGCTGGGGAACCAGGACGAGGGCCGTGCGCATGCCGACCGTTCGGCCAAAGACGGTCGTCGCCAGACCGTGATGGGTCCCGATCCCTCCGAACGTGAGCAGGGTCCGCGCCCCACGCCGTGCTGCGGCGCCGAGAATGTACTCGAGCTTGCGCGGCTTGTTGCCGCCATAGACCGGGCTGCTGCAATCATCACGCTTCACCCACAGATCGAGACCACGCGCGGCGCTGAGCGCGGACAACCGATGGACCGGCGTCGGCGCTCCGAGCAGCTGGACACGCGGCAAGCGCGCGAGGCCAGGGAAGCGTTCCGTCAGAGCATCCACGCACGTGGAAGCGTGCGTGGACCCGGTCATGGGAGTTCCTTCCCGCACGGCGCTCCAATCACGTTGACTGGACGTCGCGCGGGCGTCAAGTAGAGGTCTCGAAGGAGGACCATCGCATGGCTACCGACCCGCAGAACCTCGATGTCGAGAAGATCGAAGCCACCGTCAAACACGTGTTCGGCATGCTCGGCGGCGCCGTCGTCTCGGGCATGATCTATCTCGGCGATCGTCTGGGCCTCTACCGCGCCCTCGCAGGCGCCGGCCCCGTCACGAGCGAGGAACTCGCCACCAAAACGGGTCTGCACGAGCGGTGGGTGCGCGAGTGGCTGCGCGGCCAGGCCGCGGCCGGCATCATCGACTACGCCGGCCAGCACGCAGGACAGGATCGCTTCTCGCTCTCGCCCGAGGGCGCGATGGTACTCGCCGAAGAACAGAGCCCGGCATTCGCCGCCGGCGGCTTCGGCGGGCTCCCGGCGCAGATGGCCGTGCTCGAGAAGCTTCCCGAGGCGTTCAAGACGGGCGTCGGGCTCCCGTACGACGTCTTCGGCACCGAGGGCAATCGTGGTGTCGAACGTATGTTCGCACCGTGGTTCCGCACCATGCTCGTCCCGGTGGCCCTGCCCGCCCTCGACGGCGTGCAGACGAAACTCGAAGCCGGCGCCAAGGTCGCCGACGTCGGCTGCGGGGCCGGCGTCGCGCTCATCGAGATGGCGAAAGCGTTTCCGGGCTCACAGTTTCACGGCTACGAAATCTCGGAACACGCCCTGGCCCTTGCGAACACCAACAAGCAGGAGGCGGGTCTGGCGAACCTGACGTTCCACGACGCCCGTACCGACCCGATGGCGAGCGACGCCAGCTTCGACCTGATCACCACCTTCGACTGCCTCCACGACATGGCGCACCCGGCACCCGTCATGCGGGCCATCCGACAGGCCATCAAGCCCGACGGCACCTGGCTCATCGCCGACATCAAGAGCAAGCCGACGTTCGAGGAAAACCTCCGGGACAATCCGATGGCCAGCATGATGTACGGCTTCTCGGTGCTGAGCTGTATGTCCTCGGCGCTTTCGGAGCCGGACGGGGCCGGGCTCGGCACCCTCGGATTCACCGAGGACGTGGCCCGCACGATGACGAGCGACGCCGGCTTCACGCGCTTCCAGCCCCGCGACTTCGATCATCCCATGAACGCCTACTACGAGGTTCGCCCGTAGCGGCAGGCGCCCCGCCTCTCGCCAGGCGACTCACCCTTCCATGCCCGAAGAGCACACCGAGCGCGTGCTCACGCCGGCGTTCGCCCTCTCGTTCGCCGCGAACTTTCTCCAGAGTCTGGCCTTCATGCTCTACATCCACCTGCCAGGCTTCTTGCAGGACCTCGGGGCCGACGAGATCGCGATCGGCATCATCTTCAGCGTCACGGCACTGACCGCGATCATCGCCAAGCCTCCGATCGGACGCGCCATGGATGCCCAGGGCCGGCGTGTGGTCATTCTCGTGGGCGGTCTGCTGAACGTCCTCGTCTGCTTCCTGTACCTCACCGTCTCCACGCTCGGGCCCTGGCTCTACACGGTACGCATCGGGCACGGAGTCGCCGAAGCGATGCTCTTTGCCGCCCTGTTCACCCACGCCGCCGATCTCGTCCCGGCGTCGCGCCGCACCGAGGGCATGGCGTTGTTCGGCGTCTCGGGCCTGTTGCCGATGTCCCTCGGCGGCGTCCTGGGCGACCTCATCCTCGGGTACGCCACCTACCGCGAGCTGTTCCTCGCCTCGGGTGTCCTCGCCGTCGCGTCGCTCCTGCTGTCGCTGCCACTGCGCGACCATCCACCGGCGGCCGATGATCTCCCACCCCGCGGCTTTCTCACCGCAATCGCCGAGCCCCGCCTGCTCCCGCTCTGGTTCGTCGGTACCGTGTTCGCGATCGCCCTGGCGGCACACTTCGCGTTCCTGAAGACGTTCATCCTCGCCACCGGCATCGGCTCGGTCGGGCTCTTCTTTACCGCCTACTCGGCGGCCGCGATCGTGCTCCGGCTCTTCTTTGGATGGATTCCCGATCGCATCGGACCGACGCGGGCACTGCACCCCTCACTCGGGCTCCTCGCCTTGGGCTTCGTCCTCCTCGCCTTCGCATCGACCGCCACGGAGGTCGCCATCGCCGGCGCCCTCTGCGGCCTCGGGCACGGCTTCACCTTCCCCATCCTCTCCGGGCTCGTCGTCTCCCGGGCCCGCCCCGCGGAACGAGGCGCCGCCATGTCCCTGTTCACCGCGCTCTTCGATGGCGGCGTCCTGATCGGAGGACCACTCCTGGGAGCAACGATCCGCTTCGCCGGCTACCCAGCCATGTTCTTGACCGCGGCCGGCATGCTCGTCGTCGGTAGCATCATCTTCGGTCTCTGGGACCGTCAGCGCTGACGGTCCATTCCGACTGGCAGGCGCCGCCGCCAGCTCCAACGACAAAGGCCGCCGGAGTTTCCTCCGACGGCCTTGTGTCAGGATGGCTCCCCGGGCCGGACTCGAACCAGCGACCATTCGGTTACACGAACTCCCAACGTTTCCGCTGGGCGTGGACTATCTCATCACCGTATCCCGGATGGGACGTAGGTGGCGGGCGCTCGTGAGGAGGTTATTCTTTCGTCACTCCTTAGTCTCTGCACCTTCCCTCCGCCCTGCCGGTCTGATCGACCGGGTCATCGGAGGACTTGGCTCAGGGTTCCCGTATGCCCCCTGACACGTAGGCTTCCCTGAATTCACCCGCTTTTCACTCGCCGGTTTCCCGACGAGGCTGCGTTTTCTCACAGCCGAACGCTCTACCAACTGAGCTACCGGGGACCAGAAGCTGGTACCTATAATCGAGCCGGCCGGGACGCGCAATGCACGCCACTGCCGGCGACGCCCAGAGACCGTTGTACAACGATCCCGAGCCGCTGCATCCGCTTGCGGAGGCCGAATCGGCTCATCCCGAGCGCCTCCGCAGTTCGGGTGACATTCGAGCCATGTGCCTGGAGCGCCTCGGCGACCAGCCGGCGCTCCAGATCACGCATGGCCTCGGCCGGTGAAGGCGCCGCTGCCCCCGGGCCCGCGATCCCTCTGGATTCCGCCGGCGGACGTACCTCTCCAGACGTGGCGGCGCGGACCCGGGGAGAGAGGTGGCGCACGGACACCCGGCCGAGCCCACGCGCCAGGGTCACCGCCCGGGCCAGTTCGTTCCGCAGCTCGCGCACGTTCCCCGGAAAGTCGTAGGCCATCAGTCGGTCGAGGGCCTCCGGTGCGAGCGCGACCACGTCCCCCCCGCTCGCCAGCCCACGAAGGAAGTGATCGACGAGCAGTGGGACATCTGTCCGTCGAGCCCGCAATGGGGGCAGCGCAATCGTCAACACACTCAGTCGGTAGAAGAGATCGGCGCGGAACGTGCCACGCTCGGCCGCCGCTTCGAGCGACGCATTGCTGGCGGCTACAATGCGAACGTCGACCGACCGGCTCCGGTCGGCGCCCACCGCTCGGATCTCCGCGTTCTCGAGGACGCGGAGCAGCCGCGCCTGAAAGGCCGCCGAGGTGGTCGCGATCTCGTCGAGAAACGCCACCCCCCCGTGGGCAGTTTCGAGGAGGCCGGGCCGATCCCGATCGGCACCGGTGAACGCCCCCCGGCAATGGCCGAAGAGTTCCGCGTCGAGCATGCCGTCGGGCAACGCCGAGCAGTTGATGGCGACAAAGGGTCGGCCGCGTGGCGCCAACGCCCGGGCCACGACCTCCTTCCCGGTGCCGGTCTCCCCTTCCAGCAGCACCGTCACGTCGCTCGCGAGCGCGGCGCGGACCAGATCGGCGACTTCGCGCATCGCCGTACTCTCGCCGAGCAGTCCAGGTATCGCCGTCATCGGGCTGCCACCACCCCCAGGGGCCGTCACCACCAATCCCCAGGTGGGAGACCTAGCAGCGTCGTGACCCGTGGCGCGTGGGTACGAGTCTTGGTGGGACGATCAGCGCAGCCAGACGAAGACGTCCGAGACGCCGTTGGTGTCACCGTCGACCAGGTTCGCAGCCTCCCCGTAGACCGTCACCACGCCTCCGGTCTCCGAAACCGCCGCGCCGGAGAGATAGGTCGCCGCGTCGCCAGCCACGATCCGGCTGAGCCCACCGGTCTCGCGGTCGCGCGCGAAGACATCGGCGACGCCATTCGTGTCGCCGGCCACGAGATTCGCCGCCACGCTATGGAAAACGACGAAACGACCATCGCCGGACAAAGCCCCCTCGACGCTTCCCCCATCGGCCTCCGCACCGTCGGCGGCGACACTCACTCGCGTCGTCTTCGCCTGAGCACGCACCCGAACGAGGAGGTCGATCTGGCCGTTGTCGTCCTCGCCGTCGGGCAGGAGCTCGCGCGCACGACTGCTGAACGCCACCACGGCGCCATCGCCCGACAGCATCGGGAAGCCGACACTCGCGTTCGTGGATTCGCGCCCCGGATGCGCCGTCGAAATGCGTTCCGTCGTCTGGGCGCTCCGATTGCGCACGAACACGTCTATGGCGCGGTTCGCATCGTGCGCCACCAGATTGTCGGCAGCACTCGCAAATGCCACGGCGTCACCATCGGCGGAGAGCGACGGCCAGAAGCTCATGCCCGCCCCCTGCCCGTGAACGCCGACGCTGACCCGCTCGGTCGTGCCCGCCTCCCGGTCACGCACGAACACGTCGGTGACACCATTGGTGTCGTCCGCGACCAGGTTCGCCGCAAAGCTGCGGAAGGCGACGAACCGTCCGTCGGCAGAGATGCTCACCTGACCGAAGCTCGAGCCGTCGGCCTGCGCCGCGTCCGCACCAACGCTGACGCGCTCGGTCGTCCCCGCTGCGCGATCCCGGAGGAACACGTCCGCAACACCGTTGGTGTCGTCGGGAACGAGATTGCTGGCCAGACTGGCGAAGGCGACGAAGCGACCATCACCCGACAGCGCCGCCCCCGCACTCAACCCATCCCCACCGCGGCCATCCCCTCCGACACTGACCCGCTCGGTCGTCCCCGGTTCACGTGCATGCACGAAGACATCGGCCATGCCGTTCTCGTCGCCGGCGACGAGATTGCTTGCTTCGCTGGCATACGCCACGACGCGCCCATCGGCGGACACGGCCGAGACGAAGCTCGCGCCATTGGCCGGACTCCCATCGGGAGCGCGGCTGATGCACTCGATCGTCGCCCCGGTGACCGGTGTGGCCCACACCAGCACCAGTACGCCGGCAGCGGCCAGTCCTACCATCGCTGCCCGCTCATCTGGAGCGCGCGGCGGAACCCCCGGGCGCGCTCGGCAAGGCGTGCCCCCTCTGCAGGGTCGAGCGCGAGCCGGTTCGTGGTCTCACCGGGATCGGCCACGAGATCGTAGAGTTCGTACCGCTCCGACACGTCGAACGAACGCAACATGACCCGCGACGCGGGCACCGGGGGTCCGGCGGCACGGGTATGAATGAGCTTCCAGCGTCCCTCGCGGACGGCAAACGGGTGATTCACGCGTGCGCCAACGGCCAGCGCCACGTGGTCGTCCATTCCCGATGCATCCGCGGCGAACTGCTCGCGCACACTCGCCCCCTCGAGCATCGGCGCAGGATGTCCGACCAGCTCGAGCAGCGTGGGGGTGAGATCCACTCCGCTCATCGATGCGGTCACGACGTGTCCCGCAGGGAGCGTACCGGGCCAACTGACGATCAGCGGTACGTGCAGGGTCGTCTCGTAGACGAACCATCCGTGCTGCAGGTACTCGGCGTGCTCGGTGAGGCCTTCACCGTGATCGGCCGTCACGACGATCAGCGTACGCTCGTCCATCCCCAGCTCGCGCACCACGTCCACGAGCCGACCGATCTGGCCGTCGGTGAAGCTGATCTCACCGTCGTAGCGCCGGACGTACGACGACAGTTGCGACTCGCGCGGAATCATCTGGTAGCGAGGGATGCTGCCCAGCCCGATGTTGCCGCGGCCCACGGGCACCGGCACGTCGTCACCGAACCAGCCGTCCGGATAGTCACGCGTCTCCCAGTCGTGGTCGGGTGCATAGGGACCATGTGGGTCCATGAAGTGGACCCACAGATGCCACGGCGCTGTGGGCGCCGAACGCAACCAGGCCTCTGCCAACGCGGCGCCCTTGGCGTCCGAGTGCAACGACGCGTCCTGACCGAAGATCTCGAAGTGGTCGAACCCCTGCGCGAAACCGAACCCATCGCCCACGAGCTCGTTGCCGACGAATCCGGCCGTGGCGTATCCCCGTGCGCGCAGATGCTCGGCAAGGGTCGTCACGTCGGCCGGCAGGGTGCTGCGGTTCTCGACGACGCGATGTCCGGGCTGGTACAGCCCCGTCAAGAGAGACGCGGTCGCCGGAGCCGTCTCCGACGCCGTGGCCATGACGGCCGCACACCGCACACCGCTGCGCGCGAGCTCGTCGATCCGCGGGCTCGTCGGAAGCGGGTAGTCATACGCACCAAGGTGATCGGCACGAAGGGTATCGACGGTGATCAGCAACACGTTCGGGGGCGCTGACGGGTCCGCCCCCGCGTCGGCCAGCGAGACACTGGGCAGGACCAGCACCGCAAGCGCGAGAATGACGGAAACACGCGCACACAGGACGCACATGATGCAGGCGTTGAAACACGAGTCGCCGGGCCGCGCAATCTGGACCGACCGTCACTCGAGTGACGGTCGTCACAAACGCTCAAGTTCCCGGGTGCCCCAGCCGATAGCACTACGGGCCGATGTTCGCCCCGACCACGCGCCATGTCCGTTCGCCTACTACTCATCGACGATAGCCCCTTCGACCGCGAACTCGTGCGCCATGCCCTGACCCAGGCCCAGACGGAGACGCCCATTCAGGTCGTCTCCGCACCGACGTGGACCGAAGCCTGGCCTCATGTGGCCGAAGGCAAGCTCGACCTGATCCTGCTCGATTTCCTGCTGCCGACGATGACCGGATTGGAGGTGCTCGAAGAGCTTCGGCGCCATCCACACCCTCCGGTCATCATGGTCAGCGCGCAGGACGATCTTCCGACCGCGATCCAGACGCTTCGTGCCGGCGCCCACGACTACGTCACCAAGGCGGGCGACTGGGCGAGCGAACTCTGCCGCGCCGTCGAGCGGGTCCTCGTCCGGGCGCGGCTGGAACAGGAATTCGCCACGACGCGCGCCAAGGCGGCCAGCCGGGCCGCCGAGCTCGCCCACACGATCGAGACCGAACGCGCCCACGCCCAGACACGCAAGCGCGAGATCGAGGAGCTGTACGTCCAGACCGAAGAAATGTCCCGGATGAAGACGGAGATCGTCGCCAACGTCTCCCACGAACTCAGGACACCGCTGAACAGCGTCCTCGGGTACGCCGATCTCCTCGAGGATCAGATTCCGGGAGACAGCGCGACGGAAGCCCGTCAACTCCTCGGCGAGCTGCGCGCACAAGCGACCCGCCTGCACGCCGTCGTCGCCTCCGTGCTTTCGGTGGAACGGCTGCGGAGCGCCCGGGAGCCGGTCGTGATCTCGCGTTTCCCACTGGCCGGAATCGTCGAGGAACTCCGCGCCGACGTGATGGTCCTGAATGCAGACAAGGGACTCGTCATCTCCTGGACCGGACCGAGCCGCGGGACACCGGTCGAACACGACCGCGTCAAGATCCGCGCGATCGCCAAGCAGCTCGTCAGCAACGCCATCAAGTTCACGCCGGCGGGATCGGTCCACGTCACGATCCGTCGCACCACCGCGGGCGGCGTCACGATCGAGGTCCGCGATACCGGCATCGGCATCCCGGCTGAAGCGCGTTCCCTGATCTTCGAGGACTTCCTCCAGCTCGATGGCTCGAGCACCCGGCGCTACGAGGGCCTCGGCCTCGGCCTGGGCATCGTCAAGCGCTACGCGGCGCTCCTGCGCGGGGTCGTGACCGCACGGGACGCCCCCGGAGGCGGCACGACGGTACGCGTCGAGTTGCCTCCCCCCTCGGCGCGCCGCAAGCGCCTCGCGGCCTCGTAGGCAGAGACGCGACACCCGCTTCGACTGCGCGCCGGCGGCCTGTGCTCGTCGCGCTCCAGCCACCCCCACCCGGCGCCTCGACACACCGGATCGGCCTCTTGCCCGGACCGGCGGCCTGCGATATCGAGACGTTCGGGGGGGCCTCGTCGCGAGGGCCCACAGCTCGATCTGAAGTGGGGGAGTCACCTATGAACGCCGAACGAACGATGCGACGGACCGCAGCACTACTGACGGGGAGCGCGCTGGCACTGGTCTTGGCCCTGCCGGCGACCGCGACCGCACAAGGGCGTGGAGTCCAGTTCACCCCCGACGACTCCGAAAGAGTGATGGTCAACAAAGACGTCGGCATCGACCGCTTCGCCATCACCAAGAATCCGGATGGCTCGCTCACCGGCAACGTGTTCCGAACGGACGGCAGCGATCCCGTGTTCCTCTACTGCACGCCCCTCATCCCGGCGAACACGTACACGTGCAGCGCGGCAGACCCATGCCAGGATCTCGGCAGCGGACCGGCCCGTGGCATTCAGCGTACACCCGATCTCCAGATCATCCTGGTCAACAAGGACGTCGGCACCGACCGCTTCGCCATCAGCCTGAATCAGGATGGCAGCGTCACCGGGAATGTGTTCCGGGAGAACGAGCCGTCCCCGGCCTTCATCCATTGCACCCCGACCGGGCAAGCGAACGAGTACGCGTGCTCCGGCGCCGACACCTGCGTGACCGCCACCTGTGTCGATCAGTACACCTTCATCGGCAATGTCACGCTCCCGTCCGACTTCTTCGAGGTCCCGATGCCGTGCAATGAGCCGTTCCTCTTCACCTCCGAGGTCACGCTCCCGGACTCGTTCTTCGTCCCGCCGGAAACCGTCACCTTCACAGTGAGCGCCAGCGAAGGCGTGCAGGGCCTCACGATCGACGCCACCTATCCGACGACCAAGGGCGGGTTCAGCGGCAGCGCCGACGGTGTCGGCTGCGTCGCGAATGGGACCAACTTCATCGGCAACGACACCGACGACGGCAACCTCCGCCTGGTGATGGCACAAGCGACCGACCTGGCACTCCCGATCGACATCACCTGCACCTTCGACGAGGCGAACGGCATGGACGTCGCGGCTGGGGACATCGGCACGGTCGTGACGAGCGCCACGCAGAACGCAGCGTCAGGCAACGCCATGAGCGTGTCCGTCGGCGTCACCGTTCAATAGCAGCGGCGTCACCGTTCAATAGCAGCGGCGGCGCCGTTCAATAGCAGCGCTCACAGACTTCCGGAGTGGGCCCCGAGGCCGTACACCTCGACGGGCTCGCTCCGACCGCGTAGTGCGACAGCCTCGCGAAACGCGATGCCACAACTGATTCCCTGGTCGGTCGCCGCCGCGTAGACCCGCTCGGACACCACGACATCGTGGCCGCGCTCCTTACAGAGCTGCTGGAGACGGGCCGCGACATTCACTGTGTCTCCGATAACGGTGTACTCGTGCCGATCCGCGGCGCCAATCAGGCCCGCAACGACGTCGCCACTGTGCACCGCGACGGCCATGGCAAGTGGCGGCCGGTCGGCATCCTCCCGCCGTGCGTTCAATTCGGCGAGGCGCGCCCGCATCCCGAGCGCGCACCGCAATCCGTCGGCCGCGGCATGGGGATGCTCCCCTTCGGGCTCGAACAAACCGAAAATCACGAGCACCGCGTCACCGATGAACTTGTCGATCGAGCCGCCACAGGTCCGCGCCCATGACGTCATCTCGGTAAAGAACTCGTTCAATGTCTCGACCACCTGCTCGGGAGCGGTCCGTTCCGCGAACGACGTAAAGCCACGCAGATCGCAGAACAGGACGGTGGCACGTCGACGTTCGCCGAGTTGACGCGTCCCGGCCGCAAGGAGCTGATCGCGAACGGCGGGATCGACGACCCGCCCGAAGGTCTGGAAGATGTGCTCGCGATCACGCAGCGCGCGCACCATCGCATTCACTCCGTCCTCGAGCACACCGACCTCATCGCCGGAACCCACCGGCACCTGGACGGCGAGATCCCCTGCCTCAACGCGTCGCAGAGCGCCGACGACGCCACCGAGCGGCCGCGTCAACGTACGGGCAAGCAGAATCGTGAGCGTCACGCCGACCAGCAGGTAGACGCCGAACGTGGCCCGACTGGCGATCGCGAGATCGCCGATGATGCGGGTGGGATCCATCCCACCGTCGAGCCGTGCCGCCGCAGCCTGTACCAGGCCCAGGATGGTGAAGAGAGGAAGAAACGCCACCGCGGTCAAAAACACGAGGAGACGAGTCTGAACCCCGAGGGGCCGCGCGCCGGGGACGTCGGCGAGGTGCCCCTCCGGGAAGACATGCGGCACGACCTGGACGCGGAAAATCCAGTCGACGAGCAGGTATCCCGTCGTGGCGGCGAGAAAGCTGTTGACCAGCGGCGAGAGCACGTGCTGGGACGCCAGTTCCGGCGCCCAGGTTCCGAAGCGGCTGATCGTCAACAAGGGGAAGAAGATCGTGGCCACGACCCAGCCCGTGAAACATGCGCCCGCCATCAAGATCGGACCGTTCAGCACCCGTCGCTGCACCAGCGGCGGGGCCGGGACGGGGGCCCCCGCACGAAAATGCGCGATCACTGGCCACAGATAGACGAGCAGGACCAACGTCGTCACCGGGTAGACGACGCAGCGATACAGCGGCAGCCAGGTCAGATCGTACGCCCGCACCGCAAGCGCAAAGTCCGAGAGGCTCTGCATCAGATCGATCGTCTGCCCCGCCGTCACCCCCGCCAGGAGGTTGACGGAGAGCAGCGTGACGACCGAGAGTCCCACCCAGAGGAGCGATGCCTTACGCGCGGCCAAGACCGTGCATCATCGCGTGCGAACCGGACTGCGTCCAGGGTAGTGAGAAGAAGACCGGCCGCACCCGCATCAAGGTCCAACCCGACCTACCAGGCCTCGCTCCCGGGCTCCCCCTTGAACGGTCCAACGATGCCTGCCGTGATCCATCCGCCGTAGTACCCACCGGGTTGCGGCCTCACCGCCTCGCCCCCCACGAACGCCGCATCGACCCGCCCCGGAAAAAACGCGAGAAAGTCCCGAATCGCGCCGTACGCTGGCTCGGGATCCGGATAACTCCACCCAACGTCAGCAACCACCCGCGCCCCGACCCGCGCCGTCCAGTAGGTCGCCACCCCCTTCCACTCACAGAGCGCCGTCCCCGAGGTTGCCTGCAGAACTTCCATCCGAACATCCGCTTGCGGCACGTAGTAGACAGGAGGACCCGCCGTCTCACACACGCGATAGCCCCGGGCACTCGACGCTAGGACGACCCCGCCAAGGTCCACCCGCACGAGCGCCGTCACCCGCTCCACCCGCGGTGGCCGCGGATAGTCCCACACCGACTCCTGCCCTACCCCCGGCGTAACCACCAGTTCCGGCCGCTCCCGCCGAAACCCCCGCCACCGCGCCCGTTCCAACTCCTGGTCGGCCGTATACCGAGCCATCCCCTCAACTCAGCAACTTTCGCTCTACGGACTGCACTCAGCCGGATACGTCTCAAACCCCTGAACGGTCGTCCGATCCATGCAATCGACCTCGAACTCGGTCACGCACAGCGCGCAATCGACCAGATCCTGCAGTGTCGTCACGGATCCAGCGCAGCTCGCTCCGCCCGGAATCGTCACGGTGTCGCAGGTGGCCTGGAAACCGATCTCGGTTGCCGGATCGAAGTCATCGCCGCCGCCGCAGAGCTTGTCGCCCCCACCGCAGGCCCGACACATCTTCTGCTCAGCCTTGGCCTGGGCCTTGGCGATGGCGTCGGCCGCCTTCTTCGCCTGGCTTCCGGCCGGCGCGGTCGCATCAGGGCACGTATCCGCGTGTTTCTCCTTCAGCCGACTGTCCCAACACTTCTGGATCAGCTTCGCCTTCTTCTCCTGGAACTTCTGCCCTTCGCGGCCGATCGCCTCCTGACACTTACGGAGCGACACGTCGAGGGGCGGGATGAACATGTTCTCGTAGTAGAGATCGTTGGCCTGCGACGTGGCCGCCGTATGGATGCACTGGATGCAGTCGACGATGTCACCGCAATCGCTGAGGGCGTCACTACACGAGCCTCCGACGAGATTCGGGCACGCTACGCCCCACCCGAGCACGACGGGCGTCGATTCCGAGACGTCTCCGTTGCAAACGTCGTCGCTCCCACCGCAGGCCTTGGCGATCTTACTGGCCATCTTGTCGCCGGCCTTCTGGACCTTCTGTGCCGTGATCGGATCGACATCGCAGTCGACGCCCGACGACAGCTGCCCCTTGATCTTCCGCCGCTCGCAGCGCACCAACGACTTCGAGCGCGTCTTCGCGAACTTGACGGCCTCCTTCGTAATTACGCGCTGACACTTCACACAGTCCGGATCACCGGTACAGAGATCGAGGAAACTGAGCGGATCTTCAGGGTCGGTGCCGGCGTCGATCTCGTCGAGATCGAAGAATCCGTCGCCGTCACGATCGACGCCGATCCTGGTTCCGCTGCCCGGCGGGACGGCCATCCACGTGCCCTCCTGCCCGGCCGTGTTACTGAGCGCCTTGGTCTGCGCGGTCGTGAGCGGCCCTTCAGCCGCACGATCGGGCTGGAACAGCCCGCCGCCCAGGTACACCGAGCCACGCGAGATCCCCCCGACGATCCCTTTCACCACGACGTCGCACTCGCCGGCATTGGCACGCGCGATCATCAGGTCGATGCGCGGATCGACCGTCACTCCGTTGGAGTCGGTCCGCGTGATCTGCTGTCCGACGATCGGAAAGAGATTGCTGTCGAACGCGAGCATCAGGGCCTCGAGCTCGCGGCGCGTTGGATTCCCGGGAACGCCTGCGGGAATACCGCCCGGGTTGGCGCCGGTCTGATTGAAGACGAGGCCCTGCAGGAATCGCAGCACCGTATCGAGCGAGCCGTCGTGCAGGAAGCCGAAACCCCGGATCTGGTCGCCCTTGTGGCCGTTGTCACCGGAATTGAGAATGGGAAGGTCCGGCGTCCCGAACATGCCGACCTTCTGGTACTGGTTGCGCAGGTGCGGAACCTTGAAGATCTGCACCTCACCCTCGAAACTGGATTGCCCGTCAGTCCCGAAGAAACCGGGCTTCGGCACACCGAAGCCCGCGTTGCCGGTACGGGTCGTCGTATGACACCCGTCGCAGTTCTCGAGCGAGTCGGAGATCGAGCCAAAGAAGAACGTATTGGCGGCTGATTGCTGCGTCGTGAACGAGTTGTCGAGGTTCCGGATGGGATTCGGTGGATAGGTGACGTGCAGGATGAAGTCGGTGAAGGCCTGCATCTCGCCCGCGGTCAGCTCCACACTGCGCCCGATCAGCCCCTCGAAAGCAGGATTGAACGCAGTGAAGGCCGCGATCTCATCGAAGGTCCCCGCGTTCGGCTGCGCGCTGGCCTCCGCGTTCCCGCCGGTCCGGTCGCCGCGCCAATGCATCGGGCCCTGGTTCGCGAGCCCGCGGAGACTCTGGGTCGTCATCGGACCCTTCATCGGGTGGAAGTCCGGATCGATGAACGGCCCGACGGCGAACGGCCCCGGATTGTTGACGACGTCCCCGTCGGGATCGCCGAGATCCCAGGCCAGATTGTCCATGTCGCCGAAGATGTGGCAGCTGGCGCAGGCCGAATCACCGTGCGCTGACGTGAACGCCGTGTCGTAGAGGAACGGTCGGCCATCGACGACCGCGGCGGGCTCTGGATTGTGCAGTGGGTCGGCGTCGAGTTCCGCGCCCGTGGCGGTGCTGATGACCTTCACGGCATTGTCGAAGCGGGTCAGGACGTACAGCTGCGTGTTCGTCTCGTCGAGCACGACGCCCGACGGGCCGCCGCCAGAGACGGCAATCTGATCCGCCGCATCCGGAACGAAGGCGTCGCTCTCGAGATCCCCCGTGTCGTAGACGGCAATCTCGCTCGAGCCGAAAGCCGCGACGTAGAGCGTCGCGCCATCGCTCGAGATGGCCATATCCACCGGGAAGCCGATGCTGTCGTCGTTCTCGGTGTTGGGGATCGCGCTACAACAGGCGCTGTAGTCGATGTGCTTGTTCAGGTGCCGTGGCGTCACGGTGGAACCGTCGAGAATCGTGATGCGACTCTCGGCAAGATGCCCCTGGACCGTCGCGGGCTCGCCGACCGGCTTGAACGGCGCCGCGAATGTTCCCGGCCCTTCGAACCGGACGCGATTGATCGCCTCGAGGTTGGACACGTAGACTTTGTCGGTCACCGGGTTGGTGATCATGTTCATCAGGATCGTGCCGACGCTGGCGAACACGCCCGTCGCGCCGGCAATCTGCACGGGGGGATTGGCATCGGCATCGATCCCGAACACGTCCTCATCGGGGAGATCGAACTTCACCTGCGCCGACCAGTCGCGGTCGAGTTCGTCCTTCCACCCCACCCCGTCGAACTGCACGATGAGGCCCGTCTCCGGACCGGTAATGGCGTCGTGGTTCGCATTCGGCTCGGGAAGGCCGCCCGCCCCCTCGCCACCGTCGGGAATCGCCCCGTCATTGACCGTGGTGGTCTGATTGCCTGTATGAAAGCCCGCCGCGTACACGGTCGCGCCATCGGCGGTGACCGCGAGCGCCCTCGGGGTATCCGTGAACAGCTGAATGATCGTCAGCTCGTCACCCCCGAGCGAGGCGCCGAGACTGGTGGCATCGAAGACCCAGACATCGGCGCGTCCGATGCCGTCGGTGATGAGCTCCGTCTCGATGGTCGCGTGCAGCGGCGTATTCTGGCCGCGGTGCGCGGTGGTGATGAACGCCCGATCGAAGCTGCTCCCACCAAACACGATGTCGCGCGGCTCATCGCCGACGAGCAGGGTTCTGACGACGCGGGCCGTCGCCGGGGTCGTCACGTCGACGATGCTGACGCTGTCGGAGAGATGATTCACCACCCACACTTCAGTGTTGGTGCGTGCCGCCACCGCGATCGGCTCGAGGCCGACCGGCACGGAGCCGACGCGGGTGATGCTGCCACTCGCCACGTCGAAGATCTCGAGGCGGTTGTCCGGGGTATTGAGCGCGAACAACCGGGCACCGTTCGGAGAGAGCGCCAGCGGCCGCACCTGACCCGTCTCGAACGTGACGAAGTTCGCCTGTGCCGACGCGACGGTCGCGGTGCCGATCGTGAGCAAGGCGGCCATGCATGCGAGCGAGACCACTCGCTGCCAGGTAAGTGCAATCATGGGCGTGCTCCTCCTGCTTCGCGCCACTTCCCGGTTCGATCGATCAGCCGGCACCCCGGAAAGCGCGTTTGCAACTCTACGTAGTTACCCTGAAGTTTCTCTTTACGAGTCCTTAGTATGCGTGTACAAGCAAACCGTGCCACGCCGACGTCCAGCGAATCAAGCCTCTACTGCGAAAATCGACAGTGCGGGCACCGGAAATGCGGAGCAGTCCATGCAAGCAGTGAGCGGGAAGCTCGACCAGATCCTGTCGACGGGCGACGACAAGCCCGGCAAGGTCCGGCCGAGCAAGGCAAGCCTGAAGAGGCGGAACGACATCATCGCCGCAGCGATCCAGGTCATCGCCCGACGTGGGATCCGGGCTTGCACCATCACCGCCCTCGAGGACGAGACCGGCTTCGCGCGCGGCCACTTCAGCTACCACTTCCGGTCGAAGGAAGAGATCATCGGCCTCGCATTCGCCACGGTCGGGGCCGACTGGGCCACGATCCAGATCGAGGCTTCCATCGGAGGCAGCGGGCCCGAGCGCCTCGAGCATCACGTGCGCGCGGCGGTCGGCTGGGCGCTCGATCGACCGGACTACTACCGATGCCTCATGAACTTCCGGGTGGAGATGATTCGCGACCCAGGCGCGTTCCAGCCGGCGGCGGGAATCCGTCAACAGATGTGGGATGCCTGCGCCGACATGATTCGCGAAGGGACGGCCGCTGGGGCCTTCACGCCCCGGCTCGATCCATCCATGGAAGCCCGGACGCTCTTCGCCATGATCGACGGGATGCTGATGTACGCAGCGATGGACGGCGCCTTCTGTCCGCCGACCGAGCTGGCCGATCGCGTGTGGACCATCATCGCCGATCGACTCGGCGCGACGACGTCCTGAAACGAAACGAGGGCGGCAGCCGTACGGCCACCGCCCTCGCTACATGCCGTCCGGGACGACGAGTCAGGGGATGAAGTAGTCCCCGAGGAGGATGAACATCTCATCCGTCGTCGTCACGCCACCCCGCACCGGGCAGGCGTCGCAATCGCCATCGCCGGCCGCCGGGGCGCTGTCGCAGAGCGCATCGTCACCAAAGCACGGCGTGCCCTCGTTCGGGCCGATGCATTGCAGTTCGGCGTCCGGACATGGACCACCGAAGGGCAATCCCAGGGGCGGCGACACCGACGTGGACTGCCGCTTGATCGGTGGGCTCCCCGGGGTGGAGCCGTTGTCGTAGTTGGCGCAGTAGAGATACGTCCGGTCCGCTACCGACAAGCCGCCGCTGTGTGAGATCGGCGGATCGAACTCCAGTTGGAGCGGATCGGCATAGTCGGTGCTCACGTACATCGGGAGATCAACCCGCGCCGTGCACAACGGGCCCGGGAGACAGGGCGCGTTCGGTGGGGCCCAGGTGCGCCACAGCACGCCCATCTGGTGCGTATGCGAGCTGAGCTCGAACAGCTCGGCATCCGGCGGAATCGTGTACGTCCGGCAGAACTCGCGCGTCGTGAACGGTGGCACGGTATTGTCCGGATCGAGAAGCGGCGCCCAGAAGATGGAGCCAGCGTCGAAGATCGCCTCGAGCTCGCTCACCTGCTCGCCGGCGCCGAGTGCGAAGTCGAGATTGAGATACGCACTCAAGGTCGAGTCGGTCTGCGTCAGATTGAACGCGTGCGAGTTCCAGACGATGATACCGGCCATCGGCAGGACGCTGTAGACGCCGGCCGGATACTCCTGCAGGTAGTACGGCTCCTGCACGGCGGTGATCTGCGGGGCAGTACCGCCCGTGCCGATGCCGATACCGCCGCCGAAGGTATAGTCCGGTGGCCCGAAGCCGAGACACGCGATCGTCTCCTGCGCGTCACCGCTACAGCCGTCGTGCTGGCCGGTGGCGCCAACCACGGTGGGATCGCACGCCGTCCCGTTGAGCGGATTGTTCGGATCGGTAAACTTGTAGGTGAACGAGCCCCACCCGGCATCGGTCGTATCGTAGGTGCCGGTGTAGATGTGGATGATGCTGTGATGCGACTGCGGATCCTGCTGGAGAAGCTCGTTCTTATACGCGAAACACGTCCCGGTGGGGTTGTTCCCGTTGCCGAGCGTGAGGTCGCAGAGCGTGCCTCCGCCCTGATCCGGACAATCGGTCAGGTCGATGCAAGCATCGTCATCCGGATCGTTCGTGCCGCCCGTGCAACGTCCCGGTAGAAACTCGTCCGGACACGCCACCAGCGCCGAGGCCGGAACGAGGCCGGTACCGACAAAGTCGTAGAGGATCGGCATGCAGACCTCGTTCTCGGACTCTGACGGGAGCGGCCACGGTGTCTGCGTGAGTTGCACGCCGGTACCTGCGGCCGGCGGATCGGGGACAGGAATCGTCAACGGATCGGGCTCGGGGAGACAGCTCCCGAGCAGCAGCGCCGTGCCCTCGACCGTCAGATCCTCCGGCGCGCCGCCGCGGATCCAGAGCCGCATGGCCTCGAGATGCTCGGGCGTGAGCGCCGGTGCGCCCCCGGTCGGCATCGGCGAACCGCCGCCGGTCGGGTGGTTCGGATCCACCCCTGCAGCGACCTTGTTGAAGAGAAAGCTCAGCGACGGCTCGGCCGGCTCGACCCGGTCGAGCGGCGGGCTGGCACCCTGCCCCGCCACGCCGATCAGGTTGGCGTGCGACTCCACCACGGGGGTGTTTGGATCGTCTGTGAGGATCAAGCCGCCCTGGGCCGCGACCCCGTGGCAGAGCGCGCTGCTACAACCATAGGTCGGCGAGTCGAAGATCACGTTCTGAATGGCCGCCATCGTCGAGGGATAGCCGGTCGAGACGCTGCAGATCTCACAGCTCTCGTTGGCAACCGCATCGTCGAAGAGATCGCAATCGCGGTTGGCACCCACCGAGGCGTTCATCGACTGACAGAAACGGCAGCGCGCGCTTTCGTCGAGGCACACCGTCACCTCGCTGACGATGTCCGACCCACACCCGGGAAAGAGCTCCGACAGGGTGCGATCGTCGACCTTGTCGACACACTTCTGCACTTCCTTCTGCATGCCCTGGCCCGGCACGCCCGCGCACTTCTTCTGAATCTTGAACGGGTCCAGACCGTCGTAACACAGGGCCAGGTCGCCGATGTCGTAGATGAGACCGTAGATGCCGGTGTCGGCCAGATGGGTCTTGGTACACTTCAGAAACTGCTTCTCGCGCGTCGCGACGCACTTCGAGATCGTCTTCATGACCTTCTGCTGGCACTTCGCGGCGTCGGCCGAGTCACCTCCGCCGGTGTTGTTCGCCATCTGTCCGGCGTCGAGACTCTCCCCGAAGATGTCGTGGGCGATGTCGCTCTGCTGCTGCGCGGCGGCCGCGCTCACCGTCACGGGATCGGTCGCACCGTACTCGGGCGGCATCTGCGGAAAGCCCTCGCCGTCGATACCATCGCGATTGGGCCCGCCGCAGTTCTTGTCGAAGTTGGCACTGGTCTTGTCCTTCTGCTTCTGCACCTTCCCCTTGGGATCGTTCACGAGGCACTCTTCGAGCGTGTCGATGGCGGGGTTCCCCGCATCCAACGGCTTACCCTTGGCGTAGTTCTTCAGACACGCCTGGATGCCCTTGTTGCCGACCTTGGACGACTTGCCCCAGTCCTTCAGTGCACCGTTCGAGCATTTCTGCTGATCGTCGGTGAGCGGATCGCCGCCCTCCGAGTGGGCGAAGACACCGCCGGCCGAGACCAGCAGATATCCGAGAGCCAGGGCCACGGTCACAACGATGCGGCCAGAACGAATGGGTAGGTGATCGGTCATGATGAGTCTCCTCCAGAAACGCTGCGCCCAGGCCGAAGCATGGGAATCCTCTCGCGCCGGGACTGGACACGGCTCCCGCGCACCGACACGTGCTGGAGACGTAGCACGCGCCGGTATGGGCATACAACTCCGTGCTCCAACCAGGCCCACTGGGCCGGGCGAGACCGGCTACGCCGGCGCTTCGCCGGTCGCGGACAGAATGCCGTCGAGTTCGTAGTAGAGCAGTTGCCCGATGCGCTCGATCGTCACATCGGCGGGTGGATACGAGTTCACGACCTCGCGATCGTGGGCGTAGTGGCCCTGCTGCGGAAAGACGGTCGTCACCCGCCGCCCCCAGGCTCGCTTCACCGCCGTCAGGATACGGAGTTTGTCATCGATCAATACATAGTGATCGGCCGGGTAGCGTGCCTCGACATCGTCGAGTTCCTGCTCCTTGTGGACATAGATCAGGACGTTCCGATCGACCGCCTCACCCAGGCCGGAGCGCTCGACCTTGCGTGGCTGGAAGACGACGTCCCCGTCACTCAGGATCACCGGCGTCCCCCAGGCCTTGCATTGCTCGACGACGTCCAGTGAGTTCGGAAACAGACGATTGGCGAACGGATAGTTCACGAGGAACGACGACACGGTGAGCAAGCGTGGGTCGCGCGGGTACTCGGCGCGGTAGCGTTGCAACGCCCCGAGGTAGTCCGCATACCCAAGCTCCGTCCGGAGGCTCTCGAAGAGGGCCCAGTAGCGTTGCTCACCCTCCGGACCAACCTCGCGCTCGAGATGGCGCATCAGGTCGGCCACCACCCGATCGTTGTCGAGCAGGGTGTTGTCGACATCGATGAGGAACACGATTCGCGGAGGGGCCATCGCGCACCATTCGAGCGAGCGCCCAACAGGATGTCAACCGCGTGAGGGCGGCCACGCGCGGCAGACGCAGCAGCCGCAGCAGCCGCCCCCGATCCAACGTCAGGGCGCGGCGATCACCGAAGTGACAGACGTGGGGATGCACACGAACTCGGTCTTGTTGGTGTCGAGCTGGATCGGCACCGGGAACTGGTTCCCGGGCGTCGTATACGGGGCACGCTTGGCGTGTTTCGACTGCTTCAAGGCGTCCCCCACGCTCACCCCACCGAGGACGGCGGCACCGGCGCTCAGCACTTTCGACGACAGCTTCGCCTGGTAACAGAGCAAGCTATCGTTCGTCGACGGTGCCGACGTGCTTCCCGGGGGTGCCACGGTCACCCGCGGCGGCACGCCACCAACATCGTCTTTCGCCGCGGGGTTGCAGAGGAACTTCACCTTCTTGAGATTCAGGAGGCATTTCCCGGTCACGGCGCTCGCTGGGAACGACACGTTGCCGTTCCGATCCGTGGCGCAGTCCACGTCGAGGAACTGATCGCCGAAGTACGCTTCGATATCCTTCCGGAACTTGCCGGCCGGGGTCTGGGCCGTATTGTCCTTCGTCGTCTTCGCTTGGTAGCAGATGTAGTGCGTGTGATCGCCGGGATCGGGCGGGCTCGGCGCGTCCAGATCCTTCGATGCCGGCACCAACATCGCCTCGACCTTCTTGGTGAGGACGTTGATCGGCCCGAACTGATTGACGAGACCCCACACGCGCGGCTGATGCTTGACCGCCTTCGGATACTTCCCGCTCACCGGATCTCCGGCACCCTCTTTCGCTTCCTTGATCTGGTAGCGCACATAGTGGAGCGTCGCGTCTGCCGGCCCGGGTTCGGCGTTCTTCATCGCCGGCACCACCAGGCTCTTCTCCTTCTTCACCTGGTAGTTCTCGGGGTCGTCGGGCTCCGTATTGGCGAGTGTCAGGTCATCCAACAAGAGGTTGTAGTCCTGCTTCGGAAACCGGTTGAACAGCGGCGGCGCGCTCAACTTCTTCGGCGCCTTCGCCTTGTAGAGGACGTAGTGATCCGTGTCCGGCGTTTGCGTGGCCGTGGGGGTGACCGTTGCGGTCGGCGTCGATGTCGGACAGGGCCCCGGCGTCGGCTGCCCGGGATCCTGCAGGATCTGCCCGCGGATCTCGCCGGCGCCGCACGGCGGCTGGCCATGAATGTTCACGTAGGTCAGGCCCGCGATGATGCTGGCCTGCTGCCCCTCGAAGAAGTTCCAGACGGTGGACTTGGGATTGCCCCCGGGAAGCCCGAAGACGATTCCCGCATTGGCGCCGGCCGGCGCAAAGCCGTGAATGTGCGCCGCGGACTCGGGTGGAACCTCGAGCCCCGTGAACGAGATGTCGATACTGAGGGTATTGGCGCACGTGTCCATGACGAACGTTCCGGACCCGGTCTCGGCAGACGGAACGCCCACCCCTGAGGATCCACACCCGGGCACTTCCTGCGCCCCATCGATGGCCGCGCTGAAGTTGATGATCGTCGCGCGCGCAGGCGTGGCTCCACCGAGCAGGGCAGCGACGGCGGCGGCAACGATACGGCACAGGTACTGGCGGGACAGGTGCTCCATGGACGGCCTCCCTCTCTCTATAGAGACGGCAGTACGCCCAGCGCCCCGCGCCAGTCAAGATCGAATGTGCCATCGACGCGGAGGAGACCCCGCGCACCAGGCGCCCGCACCGCTAGATCGCAGGCAATCCGCTACTGATTCATAGACATGCGCGTATACGTCCCACTCATGGCCGCCCCGAAGGGACCGATGGCCTGTCCGTGAAACGCAAAGATGAAGTGCTGAAAGTCGCCCTGGCCGATCACATCGGCGGATCCGTCAAAGTTGCCGCTGCGACAATTGCGAAGCTGGATGAACCCGGGACTCGTCACCGCGGACGACGGCGGAATCAACGGCACTTCACCGGGCTCGATGACGCCGGCCATGGTCGCGAAGCCCACACATTCGAAGCAGAACGTCGGCAGCGAGAAGCCCGCCTCCAGATTGTCGACGAAACCGACGTCGCAACACACGTGCGCTCCGTCGAGCTCGTCGCTTGGCCGTGGAATCGGCACAATGCCGTCTCCCTCCGCCTCGAGACCGATGGCAATGACTTGCGAATCGCCCAGAACGGACGGATCGAACGATGGCAGGAAAAGTCCGCCATCCAGGAGCCCAGGATCCGGGAGCACCCGCTCGTCCACCAGCCCGATGGCGTCAGCGCCGAACGCGGCGTTGGTCGTCGTGTCGGCGATGTTCCACCCTCCGATGAGCTGCAGCGACGAGCCCCCATCCGGCACCTGCGCGGTCACCGTCACCACGCCCCGCTCACCGCTCAAATCGGTCACCGAGCCGACGGCGTTGTTCTCCGGTGGATTGAGTGCCTGGTTCTGCCCCTGAACCGCGCGCGGATCCATGACGATGGTGTCGTTCTCGGTGAGCCACACGGTGACGTTCACGAGATGCCGGCAGTCGGCAGCGTAGAAGATCCAATGCGTCTGGATCGCAGCTGCGCTCACGGATGGTCCGATCCGGCTCACAATCTGAAAGCTGGCCTTGTTGGCCGTTGCGTCGAACGGCATGACCAGGACGCTGGCCGGCGAAAACTGTCGGACCTCCTGCGCTGACGCGGCAACCGCACACAGCAGCACCGCGACCATCGCTCCAGCTAGCACGCCTCGGTTGCTCATGATCCCCTCCACTCGACACCCCGCAATCGACTACCCGTTGAGAACTCCACCCCGGTCGAGCCCCACTCGTTCATAGCGCCTATCGCATGCAGTGTGCCAGGTGCGCCCGCCGGGCGCCACAACTGAAGCGCAGGTCCGCAACCGGCCTGCGGCCGCCCGCTTGACGCCGCTCGGCAACTCCAGCACGAAGAGCGACCGCATGGGTCGATCCACCATATCCATTCTCGGCTGCCTGGGCATGCTGGGCGGGCTGCTCCTCACCCCCCAAGCCTCGGCGACCATCGACGACGCTCAGGCGCTCGGCGGCGCATGCTACTGGCAGAGCAGTCGCGGGCTCTCCGAGAGCGCCCTGGCCTTCCGGGATCGCGTCGAGGCCGCCCTCGGGTTCGATCTGTTCGCGGAGTGCACGGCACGCGAGCAGACCTGGGGCGTGACCGTCGTGGACTGCGCCGCCTCCACCGACACGCCATGGACACTCACGTTGCGCGTCGGGTTTCCGGGTGGCTTCGATCGCTGGCAGGCATGCATCACCAAGATCGAGACCGGCGACCGCCTCGTGTACTCGGCACATTTTCTCTTTCGCTACCGCGCGCAGATCGTGGCCGCCGCATTGCTCTACGCCGTATACAGCCTGGTACGCGCTCTGCGTCGACGACGGAGCGGCTAGATCATCGGCACCGCAGCAACATCGTCGGCGCTGGTCGTCAATCCGAACACGCTCAGTGGCCCGGTGCACCCGATCTGGACCGAAGCCGTGCGCACGATCCACGAGCGACTCGCGCCTGCGGGCGCTCTCGAGACATGTGGCGACGGTGAGGACATCGAGCGTATCGCACGCTGGATCGGGGACACGCGCCCGGAGATCGTCGTCGCCGGAGGCGGTGACGGAACGGTGAGCGATGTCGTCGCCGCGCTGATGCAACATCCGCCCGGGACACGACCAGCTCTCGCCATCCTCCCGCTCGGCACCGCCAACAACGTCGCACGCTCGCTCGGCCTCACGAGCATCCGAACGGGGGGGTCGGAGGCGGTCGAAACCGCCATCGCCGCGGTACACGTGGGCCCCCTCCGCTCGCTCGACGTCGGTCGCGCCAACGAGCGATACTTCGTCAGCTCGCTGGCGGTCGGCATGGATGCCGACATCCTGGCGCTGCGCAACCGGCTGCGCCGGCGCTTCCATCTGGGACGCCGGATCGGGGGATACCCCCTCTACCTCTGGAGCTGCGCCGTCAACGCGCTGCTGCGCAATCACGGGGCTCGCACGCACCTGACGGTCGATGGCGCCGAACACACGCTCCAGCTCTACAATCTGCTCCTCACCAACACGGCCCTCTACGCTGGCGAGTTCATGTTCGACATTGCGGATCGGTCTGATGACGGTCTGCTCGACCTCCATACGTTCGCCAACCGTGGTGACTACGTCGTGCGCTTCACACGCGCGTGGCGTCGACGGGTCGGGTACGCGCGCGGCCGGTCGATCGTTGCGGACACGATGCAGCGCGTCCGCACGCTCAGCCTGTCATTCGACCATCCACTTCCCGTGCAGATCGACGGCGAGGAGTATGGCCCGACACCGCGCCTCGACGTCGAGGCGCTGCCCAGTGCCCTCCGCGTGCAGGTGCCCGCAGCTTCCACAAACCAACGCGCACGCGATGGCGTGCGCACTGGCGAGCGCGCGTACGGATGACCGACCACACGCACTAGCCTTCGCCCCCCGGGCGCCGTGCGCGCCTGCCGCGTCGCCCATCGATCGCGCAGGATTGCGGCACCGCCAGCGGCGATGACGATCCACACCGCAGTGCGACCGGCGTAGGCGTCGGACCGCGCCGGCTCACTCCGCGTCGCGGATTCCGCGCGGCGCGGCGCGCGCGCCGACCTCGCGCGCCATTTGGCATGATTGTTGTTGTTCTGTATTTCGCGGCGGTTCCGAGCTGCCGCACACAAAGGGGACTTCTCATGCGCAAACCACATCGACTTCTCGCCCTCGCCCTCCTGATCGCCGCCGGGAGCGCGACCATCGCCGACGCCGAACCTCTGCGGGTGTCGATGAGCGGACGAGCGCGCTTCGGCACACCGCTATTCCAGTTCGAGCGAGGCGATGTCGGCCAGCTCGAGACGAGCACGGACGTCGGGTCGTTCTTCTTCAGCGGCGGCAACTTCGCGAACGCCGAGAACGTCGATGCGATCCGTCTGCTGCCGAACGGCAATCTGGCACTGTCCACCGCCGCCGCGGCCCGACTCGGCCAGCCTCGCCTCTCGTTCGGTGACGGCGACGTCGTGGAGTACGATTTCAGCACCGACACCGCGACGCTGCTGCTCTCCGAGTCGATCTTCACCGCGAACTCGGACATCGACGGGCTGCACGTGCGCCCCGACGGGACGTTCCTCCTCTCCACGGACGATACCGCGACCCTGGGGACTCCCGGGCTGACGATCCTCGACGGTGACATCGTGCACTACGATCCGACGACGGATACGGCGACCCTCGTGTTCTCGGAAGCTGCCTTCGGCACCGACGAGGACATCGACGCCCTGCACGAAATGCCCAACGGCGATCTGGTGCTGTCCGTGGAGCGCGAGACTGGCGTTTCGCTCGGGGGCGTGACGTTCGGTGATGGCGACCTCGTCGTCTACCACCCCGGGACCGGGACCGCGGCCCTCTTTTTCGCCGAGAGCAACTTCGACGACGACGAGAACATCAACGCCGTCGATCTCGGGTGTGGCAACGGCATCGTCGAGGGCGACGAAGAGTGCGACGGCGCGGGCGAGTCCGCCAGCTGCAACGCCAACTGCACGACCGCGGCCTGTGGCGACGGGACCCTCAACACCACGGCGGGCGAAGTCTGCGACGATGGGGATATCGTCGATGGCGATGGCTGCGACGGCAACTGCACCCTGACCGGCTGCGGGAACGGAATCATCACTGCCCCCGAAACCTGTGACGACAGCGGCGAGTCCGCCACCTGTGACACCAACTGCACGGCCGCCACCTGCGGCGACGCGACCATCAACGCCACGGCCGGCGAGATCTGCGACGACGGGGGCGTCGTCGATGGCGACGGCTGCGATTCCAACTGCACGCCCACGGGCTGTGGCAACGGGATCGTGACCGCCCCTGAAACCTGCGACGACAGCGGCGAGTCGGCGGCCTGCAATGGCGACTGTACGGTCGCGAGTTGCGGCGACGGCACGATGAACGCGACCGCGGGCGAAGACTGCGACGATGGGAACGACGTGTCCGGCGACTGCTGCTCGGCGTCGTGCGCCGCCGAGGCGGAGTTCAGCCCGTGCCCCGACGACGGCGACGCCTGCACGACGATCAGTGAATGCGACGGCGCCGGCATCTGTGAGCATCGCGCCGCGCCGGCCACCGGCTGCTTCCTCCCCGCCGACTCGGCCAAGGCACTGCTCCAGATCAAGGACAAGACGCCCGACGCAAAGGACGCGCTCATCTGGAAGTGGATCAAGGGCGAGGTCACCACGATTCCAGACTTCGGTGCGCCCGACACGACCGACGCCTACACGTTCTGTCTCTACGACGTCTCGGGTGTGACCCCGAGCGTCCTCGTACGCGCCGAAGCACCGGCCGCGGGCGACTGCAGTACAGGCAACAAAGCCAAGCCCTGCTGGAAGAGCACGAAGAAGGGCTACAAGTACGTCGACAAGGCGCTCACACCCGACGGCCTCCTGAAGATCGACCTCAAGGAAGGCACCGAGCCCGGCAAGGCGAAGATCCTCGTCAACGGCAAGGGGGAGAACCTGGCGATGCCGGTGCTGCCCCTGCCGCTGCCGTTGCGCGCCCAACTCCATTCCGGCAACGGCAACTGCTGGGAGGCAGCGTACTCCGCGTCGGGTCTCAAGAAGAACCTTCCAGGCGAGTTCAAAGCCAAGGCCGATTAGGAACCTGCCGGAGTGGCTGCGCGGTCCGCAGGCGCTCCTTTAGAACCTCGAGAACCTCACGGTTTCGCCTGCGTTCCCAGGGCTATTGCCGATCCTCGCGAATTCCCTTGACGGTCGGGATCAGTCGGCGCTAGTGCTCGCGCAGTTGATCTCGTCGAGAATCAGGGAGGTTCCCTATGGGTTCGCGATCACTGCCTCTGCTCTGCCTCGTTGCCGTCGCAATCACCACCGGCTGGATCGGCGAAAGCCACGCCGCACCCCCCGTGGAGGTGAACAGCTGCGGGCAGTTCGCTACGAAGGGCTTCCTCGGGGGCGACCTCGACTGCACGGGATTCCCTGGGGACGCGGTCACGATCGAACGTAGCCTCGACCTGAACGGGTTCACGCTGACTGGCGGCCTCTTGAGCGCGGTCACGTGCCTCAAGTCCTGCAAGATCAATGGCCCGGGAACCATCACCGGAAGCGGAGCCTTCGGAGTCAATATCCACGGTGTGGGCAAGGTCACCGAGGTGAATCTCACCGACAACGGACTGGCCGGCGTGCAATGCTTCGAGAAGTGCAAAGTACGTGGACCCGCGACGATCAGCGGCAACGGCAACAATGGCGTTCGCGCCAGCAGTGCCACGATCCGCGACGTCGTCCTCTCCGGCAATTCCGGTCCGGCGGTCGAAGCCCAGAACAACAAGCAAAGGGGGCGCGCGAAACTCCGCGACTCGATCGTCACCGGGAACGGCTCGGGCGTGCTGGCCGATCGCAAGGTCGTCCTCCGCGACACGACCGTCTCCGGGAATGGACAGTTCGGGATCCTGTCTGGAGATTCGCCCATCTGCGAGAAGCGTGGCGTCGCGGTGCTCCGTGATTCGAACGTCACCGGCAACGGCATCGATGTCGAGTGCGGCGTCACCATTGCGTGTGCGGATGTCGCCACGTGCATGGGCACCCCGAAGCTGAAGGGCACCGCCACCTGCGATACGAGCTATATGGTGGGCTCGGGAGTTCCCGGGGACGATTGGGACACCTGCGCCCTCGACTAGCAACACCCGCCTCGCAACAACGCACGTCTCATGAGAGACGCCAGGGCTCGTCGGGCATGCGCGCGAGGGATCGCGCAAACGTCGCACCGCCCAGCCTGACGCGGGCCTGAAACACGGCCCGGATGCGTCCCGTCCGTGGCACGCATCTCGCTCCTTCCCGGATGCATTCGTGTCACCACGCATCTGCCATAGGGGAGGTTCGACCGCATGACGTTCAGGGTCCGTTGGAGGGTCACCAGCACGCTCGTCGCGCTCGCGATGCTCACCGCGAGCCAGTCGGCAGCGCTGCACCGGAACGCCCCGCTCTTCCTGCAGGTGGGCGAAGCCGGGGGCGGTGCGACCGGCGGCATGCGCTTCTCCGCCAGCTCGAACCTGCTCTTCTTCCACTCCGACGCGGACCTGCTCGCGAACGGCAACGCCACGACCCAGATCTTCGCCTTCGACCTCGCCAGCCGCGTCAAACGTGAGCAGCATGCGCTCTACCAACTGACTTCTGGCAACGCACCGAGCCGCGCACCCGCCGCCACCAAGCGTGGTCGCGTCCTGGCCTTCGACTCCGAGGCGGATCTCCTCGGCAACGGCGGCACCGGTCGCCAGATCTTCGTGTCCACGCGCGCGAAGATCGTCCGCGGCGTCGTTCCGCTCGTCCAGGTCACTCGCGGCAGCGCCGACAGTTTCGGAGTCCTCGTCAGCCCACGACGCGGACGAACACTCGTCTTCTCGTCCCACGCCGACTTGAGCGGGGCCGGGGTGCCCGCGGGGGCCCACCTCTATCGCGTCAGTCTCCCCACGCTCGAGCGCAGCGAGTGCGACGGGTACCCGTGCCTCGGGAATCCCGGTCTCGATCTCATCACCCCGTTCTCAGCCACCCATCCCGATATCGATCGTAAGGGCGAGCGCGTCGTGTTCACGTCACGCGGGGACGTCGCCGGAACCGGATGCGGCGTCGGCATTTCGCAGGTCTTCCTCCGCGATTTCCGCGCCGGAAGCATTCAGCAGCTCACGTGTGGCGCGGCCGACAGCCGCCATCCCGTCTTCACCCGGAGCTACCACGGAGTGTTGTTCGAGTCCGACGCCGATCTTCTCGGCAATGGCTCGACGCACACCCAGATCTTTCAGCTGAATCTGCGGCGTGATCCACGAACGTTGACGCAGATGACGTTCGGCACCGACGGCGACAGCACCCGCCCGGCACCGAACGGAACGCGCAGGAAGATCAGGTTCTTCTTCCATTCGACGGCCAGCCTCACGGGCGACACGTCCCCCGGAAGCGACAACCTCTATCAGTTCGACGAGTCGCGGGGCTTGATCCGACTCACCGACGGCCAGACGCTCGGTACCGACGTCGCGGGCCAGTATACCTTCGCCGCGTTCACGAGCGATGCCGATCTCGTCGGCAACGGCAACGCCAGCTCGCAGCTGTTCATCCTGAACTCGTACCCGCTCTACGAACCGTAGCCGGCACGCCCCAGCGCCGTCTGCAGCAGCCGCTCGCGCAACGCCGCGTCCTGCATGCCGGCGCCCACGCGATCGACCAGCGCCCGGCGCGCCGCCTCGTGCTCGGCTGCGGATTCCTTCCGCCCCGCTCGTCGCTCGATCTCGGCGAGCATCGCGTGGGACTGCCATCCGGCGCGAGCGTACCCGATCCGCGTCGCGACGGTGAGCGCCGCTTCGAGACTGGCGGACGCGTCGACACGCTGGTCGCCGCCCAGCAACACTTCGGCCTGGAGCACCAACGCCCGCGCCTCGAGCTTCGGAGCACGATGCTGGCGCGCGCCGTCGAGGGTACGCTGCACACGCGCCACCGCCGCATCGAGATCGCCCTGCCCCACGTCGAGGCGCGTCAGGAGATCGTCGACGTGTAGCGAGTAGCGCCAGCGCATCCAGGGATCACCCGGCCGCTCCAATTCGGCCGCGATCGGCCCGAGACGACGGCGCGCGCCGTCCGGGTCGCCAAGCGCGATCGCGCACGCGGCGAGGTTGATCTCCGAGTTGGCAATGATCTCGGGATCGCCGAAATCGTGCGCGATCGCCGCCGCCCGTTCGTTGAAGCGCTGGGCGGTCGCATGATCGCCAATCTCCGCGTAACACCACCCGAGGGTATTCAGGAGCCGGCTCCGCCACGCCCGATCGCCGATCCGATCGCAGAACGCATACGCTTCATCGAGTCGCGCCAGCGACTCCCCATACCGCCCGAGGCAGCAGAGCGCCTTCCCGAGGAACCAGCTCGGCAACACGACCAGGTGCGGAAGACCCAGCCGGCGGGCGTCGGTCACCACGCCGTCGGCGAGCGCAAGAACGGTCGCGTAGTCGCCGACCCACTCGGCGAACATCACCCGCTGGTAACGCACGGCGGCGTCGGTCGCTGCCTGGTCGATGGTCGCGCTGAGCGCGGCCGCTTCGTGACACGAGCGCTCGTACGCATCGAGGTCGGCGTCGTGCACGGCGCGGTACCACCCGAGTGTCGTCAGCGCCATCGCCTGTGGGCCGGGAAGATTCGCCGCGCGGGCGATCGCCAACGCACGGTCGATCGCGTGCAGACAGCGCGCGTAGTCGTGGGCCCAGAAATACCCGACCGCGGCATTGGCGAGCGCCACGGCCTGCCCGTTCGGTGTCGTAGCAAGGGTCGCCGCGCGCTCGAACGCTGCGCCCGAGTCGGCGAACTCGCTGGTCTGGAGCGCAGCCAACCCGTGACGCTCCGCGAGGTAGCGGAGCCGGCGTTGCATCTCGGGCGTAGCGACGTCTTCGCGGCGTGCCGCAATCTCCGCCGCCGCACGACAGTGCGCGACCACGGCGCGGTTGGCGTGTGTACTGGCGGCCTTCGCGGCCGCGTGCTCATGATAGTCGAACGCGCGTGTCCATTCCTCGCTTTCGGTAAAGTGGTACGCGAGGGTCTCGTAGTGCTCGGCGAGACGATCGGCGTAGAGCTCCTCGATCGCCTCCCCGATCGTGCAGTGGAGCATGCGCCTCCGCTCGGGCACGATGCTCTCGTAGGCGACGTCGTGGGTGAGCGCGTGCTTGAACATGTACGCCAGCTCGGGATGGGTGGCCTTCTCGTAGACGAGCTCGAGCGTCCGGAGCTCGTCTACGAGGCCCCGCACCTCGTTGCCCCCCTCGACGATACGGGCCAGCAGGCGCAGAACGAACTCGCGTCCAATCACGGACGCAACCTGGATCGCCCGACGCGCCTCGTCTGGCAGGCGATCGATGCGCGCCAGCAACACATCCTGAATCGTATCCGGCACGATCAGCTCGGTGACGTCGCGGGCGACGATCTCGCCCCCCGCGTGCCGCGCGAGAGAACCATCTTCCAGCAACGACTTCGTGACCTCCTCGACGAAGAACGGATTGCCCTCCGCCTTCCGGGCGATCAGGCTTCGCCACGCCTCGGGCAGCTGCCCACCCCCGAGCAGGGTCCCGGTCATCGTCGTCATCTCGCCCCCCGACAGCGGGCGGAGCGCGAGCTGGAGATGATAGGTGCGATCCTCGATCGGCTTCCGATACCCTGGCCGATGCGAACAGATGAGGAGCACGCGCGCGGTGGGCACCGCTTCGGCAAGGAACACGATCAGGTCCTCGGACGCCGGATCGATCCAATGGAGATCCTCGATCAGCAGTACGAGTGGCCGGGCCTCTGCGATCCGCAGGAACAGCGCCTTCAGCGCCCGGAACGTCTCACTGCGCCAACTCGCCGCATCGAGATCGGTGGGTTGCTGGCCGAGGCGTAGCGACAGTACGCCCTCGAGAAAGGGCCGCGCCCACGCAAGGGAGTCTCCGAATCCTTCCAGTCCGTGTGCGACCTTGGCCGCAGCGCCGCTTTCGTCATCCCCCTCGTCGATGCCGAAGAAGCGACGCAGCGCATCGGCGATCGGGAGCAACGCCGTGGACCCGCCGTACGACTCGCAGTGTCCTTCCACCCAGAGGTGATCGGTGTCGGCCAACCGGCCGCGGAACTCCGCCAGCAGGCGGGACTTCCCGAGCCCGGCGTCCCCCATCACGAAGGCCACCTGTCCGCCCCCTGCGGCCGCGCTCGCAAAGGCTCCCGCGAGAAGATCGAGCTCCGCCTCACGACCCACGAAACTCGCTTCCCCCTCCGACCTCGGCGTGGCCGGCGGACGAGCGGCGGCCACGGCGAAGGCGACGAGCGGCGTCGCACCGATCCGGAGTTCTCGCGGTTCGAGATCGCAGAGCGTCCGCACCCGATGCGCCAACGCTTCCGACACCAGGATCTCGCCCGCGCTCGCGTGACCGAGCAATCGGTCGGCCAGGGTCAACGTATCGCCAACGGGCCGCATGCGGCCGAGGGACTCCTCCGACGCACCATCGAGTTCGATGGTGCCGAGATGCAGCGCCGCACGGACCTCGGGAATCGCGTCCCTCGGCATCGTGCCCTGCAGTTGCCGCACGGCCAACGCCGCCCGGATCGCGCGCACCGGAATCTGCTCCAACGCCCGCGGCGCCCCGAAGACCGCCGTGGAACGCGCATGGCCGTGCGGCAGGAAAGCGCCCCCGAACCCACGCACCGCATCGGTCAGCGCCTCCTGCCATCGGTTCACGACCGTCCAGGGCTCGTAGGACGAGCGCTCGCTGTCGCCCCGCTCGGGAAACGTGAGCTCGATGACCAGCACCGCAACCTGCTTGCGCTCGCGCCCCGCGCCGCCTGCCGCGACCGGCGCCGCATCTGCAGGCGCAGGCGTCTCCGGAACGACCGCGGGCGACGACTCGCCAAGGGCACCGAGCGTGGGGCGGGGAATACCATGACGGCGCATCCGGTAGCGGAGCGCATTGCGCCCGATCCCGAGGAGGCGCGCCGCCCCAACGACGTTTCCACCCGAGCGTGCCAGGGCGTCGCGAATGAGCGCCGCCTCGTCACCGGAGGCCGCAGGTGGCGTAGTCGG
>Ga0315338_1000480_pt1 | contig 89627 bp, 91 predicted proteins | sample ASW8metaG_FD_204518 | JGI IMG/M metagenome (GOLD analysis project Ga0315338, IMG submission 204518) | Ammonia-oxidizing marine archaeal communities from Monterey Bay, California, United States - ASW #8 | ecosystem: Environmental > Aquatic > Marine > Coastal | place: USA: California | collected...
AAAATAGCTGGTTTTGGTACTTATAAAGTGGCTAAAAGAAAAGCTCGAATTGGACGTAATCCTAGAACAGGAGAGCAAATTCAAATCGGTGCTTCTCAAAAAGTAAAATTTTTACCTGCAAAAGCACTTAAAGAAGTATTTAATAAGTAAAACTTTTTAACAGCCTTTATTAAAATAATAAAAATTTAGTAAAGGCTGTTACTATATGCATAAACTGCATATCTATTTTAATTAATCAGCATTAGCTTTGTAGTTTTTAGAAGTTAAAAAGATTTCTTTAACAAAATTATTAAAGGAGTCTTAATGAGCAATTTTTTCAAAAAAAAAACGATAGCGATAGTGAGTTTGCTATTTTTGTCTACTGTTCCAGCTGTAGCCGAAACCACAGTTTCAGCTGAAGTTAGTTTTATTTTTAATACATTTCTTTTTTTAGTTTGTGGATTTCTAGTTATGTTTATGGCCGCAGGTTTCGCCATGCTCGAATCTGGAATGGTAACTTCTAAAAGTGTATCTGTAATTTGTGCAAAAAATATTGGATTATTTGCAATAGCTGGAATTATGTTTTGGTTATTTGGGTATAATCTTGCATATGGAATACCAGAAGGTGGATTTATTGGTAAATTTCTACCATGGTCGGATGCTAGCTCATTAGAGACTGGTTATGCCGCTGGATCTGATTGGTATTTCCAAATGGTATTTTGTGCAACCACTGTATCAATTGTATCAGGAACAATGGCAGAAAGAGTTAAACTATGGCCATTCTTTTTATTTGCAGCAGCATTATCAGGAATTATATATCCAATTGTCATGGGATGGCAATGGGGTGGTGGTTGGTTAGCTGTCTCTGGTTTCTCTGATTTTGCTGGATCAACATTAGTTCACTCTACAGGTGGGGCTGGAGCTTTAGCTGGAGCTATAGTACTTGGAGCTAGAACAGGAAGATTTGATAAATCAGGCAAACCTACGCCTATTAAACCTTTTGCAGCATCTTCAATACCTTTAGTTACGATTGGAGTTTTTATATTATGGCTAGGTTGGTTTGGGTTTAATGGCGGATCACAATTATCAATGGGAACTTTTGATGATGCAGTAGCAATATCCAAAATCTTTATCAATACTAATTTAGCAGCCTGTGGAGGTGTATTAGCAGCTGCAATAGTAACAAGATTGATGATTGGTAAAACTGATGTTTTACAAATGTTAAATGGTGCTATTGGAGGCCTTGTTGCAATAACGGCTGAACCTTTAATGCCTACACCGTTAGTAGCAATACTTATTGGTTCAGTAGGAGGTATAATAGTTGTTTTTGGAACTAAGTTATTGTTCTTATTTAAAATTGATGATGTTGTGGGAGCAATACCCGCACATTTATTTGCAGGAATTTGGGGAACAATGGTTGTTCCATTAACAAATCCTGATGCATCTTTTAGTGCGCAGCTTTTAGGTGTGATTGCAATAAATGTATTTGTCTTCGTAGTTTCATTTACAATCTGGTCAATTATAAAAAATACTATAGGCATAAGATTAAGTAAGGATGCTGAAAAAACTGGCACGGATGTATTTGAAACAGGAGTTATTGCTTACGCAATAAGAGATTAATATCTCCCAATCTTGAAGCCCTTTAAAGCCCCTTTTCAGTCATTTTTAAAGGGCTTCAATATTTAAAAATTCTCAATAAAATCCAGTACTTCTTGAGCATGACCTTTTACTTTTACAGATCTCCAATCTTTAACAATTTTTTTGTCCTTTATAAGAAAAGTACTTCTAATTATGCCTGTAAATTCCATACCCATAAATTTCTTTTTACCCCACACCTTATAAGCTTTTATGGCTTCTTTTTTTTCATCTGCCAAAAGTTCAAATTTGACACCATACTTTTTTTTAAATTTTAAGTGACTTTTTAAATCATCTTTAGATATTCCAAAAATTGAGCAATCATATTTTTTAAATTTAGATAAAAGAGAATTGAAATCTTTTGTCTCCAATGTGCATCCTGGAGTATCATCTTTTGGGTAAAAATATAAAACTATAAATTTTGATTTTATTTTATTTAATTCAATTATTTTATTCGAAGTTCCAACTATTTTAAAATTGGGTGATTTTTTTGCATTAATTAATTTTTTCATTATCTTTATCTTTTCTTTTTATTTTTTTATTATATATTTATTTTGCTATGACGATAAAATCTTCCCAATTACTTGTACAAAATGCATTAAAAGAGATCAATACTATTTCGGCAGAAGAAGCATTAAAAAAAATAAATAATAAAGAATGTAATTTAATTGATATTAGAGATATACGAGAGCTTGAAAAAGAAGGTCGTGTAGAAAATTCAGCTCATATACCAAGAGGAATGCTTGAATTTTGGCTTGATCCAGAAAGTGTTTACTTTAGAGACGGAAATTTAGACATAAATAAAGAAATGGTATTATTTTGTGCTGGAGGTCTTAGATCGGCTCTTGCAGCCAAATCATTACAAGATATGGGGTTTGAAAAGGTATCACATGTTGATGGAGGTTTTTCATCAATTAAAAATAGTGGATTTACAATTATTTAATTAATCAAAAAGGACAATTTTTTTTGCAAAGAATATTCTAATTAACCAATAAATAGAAATTCCTAGTGGACCAACAAAATAAGTAATTATTAATGGGAAAAAAACTAGTGTTTTTGATATGAAAAACTTTTGGCTATCTTTTACAATCCACGATCCACAGAAAAAATTTATTGCTATAAAATGTGTCCAAAAAATTATTAAGAATGAACTATCAACAAATAATTCTCTTAGATTATTTAAGCCTAGGTATAATTTAAAATTATCTAGAAAGTTATATCCTGAGATAAAAAAATCATAAAATAAATAACTATAAATTGCACTCATAACTATGAAGGGAAAAATTGACGAAACAAAAAAATTACAAATTTTAGATGAAGGAAAAAAAATGAGAATAAACCAAAAAGGAATTACTCCAATATTTAACCACATATAGATCATTTCAATTGTAAAAAAAGCAGAAATTTGTTCGATCATAACCAAATGTATTATATTACATCATTTAATGATTCCTATTAAAAATAAAAAAAAATCTTTGGAAGGAACAGTAGAAGAAATGCGTAGTTTTTCATTTGCTTATATAGAAAAATATGCTCCATCTAAACAACAACTAAAAACATATTTGTTAAAAAAATATTTAAAAACTGCCATTCCAAATGTTAATAAAAGCCATATTAATGATTTAATTACTATAGTTTTAGAAGATTTAGAAAAAACAAAATTTTTAAATGATAAATTTTATTCAAATTCAAAAGCAAAAAGCTTAATTCAAAAAGGAAGTTCGATTAATAAAATTAGAAATTATCTTATGTCTAAGGGCATAAAAGATCATTATATAAAAGAAACTATTGATCAAATTAAAGATAATAACAATGATCAAGATTTTTTTTCAGCAATTAAAATTTGTAAAAAAAAAAGAATAGGCCCTGCAAGAGATGATAACAATAGAACTTTGTTTTTTAAAAAAGATATAGGAATTTTAGCAAGGTCAGGTTTTAACTTCGAAACATCAAAAAAAGTAATGGATTTAGAAAAAAATGAGTATCTAAAAATAATTAATTTACTTTAATTTTTATTTTTTTTTTTATTTAAGTAATATTCTATTTTTGTTTTTATAAAATTTTTTACAAACACAAAAACTAAAAGACCAAAAATTGCAACTGAAACAAGAATTATTAATATTACTCTTAATTGCTCATCCATTATAGAACAGATGATCTTTTTAAAATTAAACTTGTATTTTTGAAGTCTTTTTTTCCATATAATATTTGATTTCCACTAAAATCTGTAATTTCACCACCAGCATTTTTTAATATCGCATGCCCAGCAGCAATATCCCATTCATATGCCCTTGGTTCAGCTACATATATATCATATTCGCTTGTCGCTATAACGCAAAATTTTAATGAACTTTTCATTTTTTTATATTCAGTAACTTTATATTTTTTATGTAATTCTAAAATTTCAGGTTTTAATTTATTAGAATATGAAACAGCTTTTACTACACCTTCATTTGTAATTTTATTACAATTAAGTTTTTTTTCTTTTTGGTCAGTTATTTCAAAACTGAAACCTTTTTCATAAGTATAAAATAATCTTTTTTTTGCAGGAGCATATATAATTCCTATTTCTGGTTTATTATCAATAATTAACCCAGCATTAATTGTAAATTCATCTTTGTCATGTACATAATCATAAGTACCGTCAATAGGATCAATTAACCAAAATTTTTTCAAATTTATATTTAATTTATTTAAAGAAGATTCTTCTGAAACAATTGGTATTTCAGGAGTAATTTCTTTAATTTTTTTAGTTAAAATGTTATTTACTTCAATATCACCATTAGTAACTGGAGTATTATCTAATTTAATTTCTTCAATTAATCCTTTTTTTCTAAGTTCAATTGCTATTTTACCAGCTTTAAGAAAAGTTTCATTTAAATCATGTACAATTTTTTTTTTATTATCTAGGTTCATTTTTATAAAATTTTTCTAGATCAATATATTGAGCATTAATCACTTTTTTTCCTACATTTTCAAAATTTACAGTTACCTTTTCTTTAATAATTGATTGAACTTGACCAATTCCCCAATCTTTATTTGCAGGATTAACGACTTTGTCTCCTGGTTCAAAATCTAAAATCATTTAATGTACCTTATATTAGAAATAAGTATAAATACCAATTATATGAATACAAAATTAAACTCTATTGGTTTAAAAAAAAACCCAAGAGAAACAAAGGTTGTTGTAGCAATGTCAGGTGGAGTTGATTCATCCACTGTTGCAGCATTAATGAAAAATGAAGGCTATAAAGTTATAGGTATAACTTTAAAATTATATGACGACACTAAAGAAATTGCAAAATCTAAACAATGTTGTGCGGGTCAAGATATTTTAGATGCAAAAAGAGTTGCTGATAAGCTAGGTATTGAACACAAAATCTTATATTACCAAAATAAATTTAAGGAGGGTGTAATTGATAACTTTGTGGAAAGTTATTTAAAAGGAGAAACACCAATACCATGTGTGCAATGTAATCAAACTGTTAAATTCAAAGATTTACTTGAAGAGTCTAAAAATTTAAATGCTGATGCTTTAATTACTGGTCATTATGTAAAAAGTATTACATTAAATAATGAAACCAATATGTATAAAGCAATTGATGATAATAGAGATCAAAGTTATTTTTTATTTAATACCACTAGAGACCAATTAAATTATTTAAGATTTCCTTTAGGAGGGCTAATGAAAGATGAAACTAGAAAAATTGCAAAAAAATTAAATCTGAATGTAGCCGATAAACCTGATAGTCAAGATATTTGTTTTGTGCCAAATAGTGATTATTCATCAGTTATAAGAAAATATAGGCCTGACTCTTTTCAAAAAGGAAATATTAAAGATATAAATAATAATGTCATAGGAGTTCATGAGGGTATTATTAACTTTACAATAGGCCAAAGAAGAGGAATTAAAGTTTCTGATAAAGAGGCTCTTTATGTAATAGAAATCAATGCTGAAAAAAATGAGATTATTGTTGGACCTAAAAAAAATTTAATTCAAAAAAAAATTAAATTAAAAAATATTAATATTCTAGCAAATCAACAAGAATTTTTAGATGAAGTTTTTGTTAAAGTTAGATCAACAGGCAAGCTTTTAAAAGCAAAAGTAAATTTTTCGGATGTTTCTACAGAAGTGGATCTTTTAGAAGACGAATATGGGATATCTCCAGGCCAAGCTTGTGTGTTTTATTCAAAAAATAACCAAGGGTATAAAGTTCTTGGTGGAGGATGGATAACAAAATAGTCTACCTTAAAATTACTTTTTCTTATTTTTTTTTCTAGCGCGTCTTTTTTTTGAACCCATTTTTCTTCTGCCTCTATGTTTTTTAGGGTATCCCATTGTCTCCTTATTTTTATTATTTTATTGACATATTTTACGGATATAGCATTGTCATAACTACATATCAAATTTTTTTATGAGCAAAAATTTTAAAACTTTTTTGAAACATGCGGCAAAGGACTACTATAATCAGTCAGTTAACCCACCCGTTGTAAGAGCTTCAACACTTATCTTTAAATCAATTGAAGACATAAGAAAGACACAAAATAAATACAATAAAAATCCAATTGGTGGTCATTTTACTTATGGAAGAGATGGTTCTTCAACAACTTTTGCTTTGCAGCAAATCTTGAGAAAAATAGAAGAAAGTTATCAAGTTTTTTTAACACCAACAGGTTTTGGATCGGTATTTTTAGCAATCTTTAGCGTTGTTAGACCTGGTAATGAAATTCTTTTATCAGATCCCATTTATTCTCCTACACGTTTATTAACAGAAAATTTTTTAAAAGAATTTAACATTAAAGCTGTTTTTTATGATCCAAATAATATTAATGATTTAAAAAATAAAATATCAAAAAAAACAAAACTTATTTTTGTTGAAAATCCGGGAAGCAATACTTTTGAGTTTCAAGATCTTTCTAAAATTGTCTCATTGGCTAAAAAAAATAATATTTTTACAGCAATGGACAATACTTGGGGAACTCCATATTTTATCAAACCAATTAAGCTTGGCTTTGATATGTCAATTGTTGCTGCAACTAAATATTATTCTGGACATTCTGATGTTATGGCTGGAAGTTTAGCTGTGAACAAAAGAGTTTTTAAACATGTTGAAAAAGCAAATAAGGTTACAGGTTTAAGACTCGGGCCAGATGATGCTTATTTAGTTATTAGAGGACTTAGAACATTAGATGTTAGATTGGACAGACATCAAGAAAACGCAAAAAAAATTGCTAATTTTTTATCAAAAAACAAAAAAATATTAGAAGTTTTATATCCATTTAAAAAAAATACACAAAGATATAAAATGTGGAAAAAATATTATTCAGGCGCTTCAGGATTGCTTGGTTTAAAAATTAAATCAAAAAATAAAAAGTCAGTTATTAAATTTATTAATTCACTAAACCTTTTTGGCTATGGTTATAGCTGGGGCGGATTTGAAAGTCTTGCGTTATATCAAGACGTTCGAGAGCAAGGAAATAGAAAATTCTTAAATTTAAAAAAAGATGAACATTTAGTAAGACTACATATAGGTCTTGAAGATTCAAAAGATTTAATTCAAGATTTAAAAAGATCTTTAAGATTTATAAAATGATTCAAAAAGAATTTTTTCCAAATAAAGCTGCTTTAGTAACATTAATAGCTGCATGCTTAGTGGTCATAATTTCATTAGGTATTAGACAAACTTTTGGCCTTTTCTTTTTTGATTTTGAAATTGACCTTGGTTGTACCCAAACTGAGTTTGGATTTGCTATGGGTATACAATTACTTTTTTGGGGATTGCTTGGACCTTTTTTTGGAATAATTACAGATAAAATTAGTGGAAGAGCAGCAGTATTTATAGGCTTTTTATTTTATTTAGCTGGAATTTATTTTTTAAATTATGGACCTAATACTGGATCTTGGTTTACTTTTGATATTGGAATTTTAGTTGGAATTGGTCTCGCAGCTACGGCAATAAGCATACCTGTTTCGATAGTAGCTAAACATTTTCCTTTGAACACAAGAACTATGGCTATTGGAATTGTTACTGCAGCTGGTTCTTTTGGATATTTCGTGTCTCCAATGTACACAAGATATACGTTGCTTGAATATGGATGGAATACAACATTAGTTATTTTTGGAGCTATGATTTTAATTGGTTTAATTATTTCATTATTTTTATCAACACCTAAGCAAGAAGCTCTACAAGAAAATGAGATTAAACAGTCGGTTATGGAAGCAATTAAGGAAGCTTTTTCAAATAAAAGTTTTAATTATTTAACATTAGGCTTTTTTGTTTGTGGTTGGCATATAGCTCTTGTTGCAACACATATTCCTATGCATATTAGAGATAAAGGACTTGAAGATTGGACAGCAACAGCAATTTTAGCACTAATTGGACTATTTAATGTTTTTGGAACTTTAACTAGCGGATATTTATCTACAAGGATTAGTAAGAAAAAACTATTGAGTGCGATATATTTGCTAAGAGGCGTTTCATTAATATATTTTATCTATATGCCACCTAGTACAATTAATGCGCTAATCTTTGGAATTACTTTTGGATATCTTTGGTTAGCCACAGTTCCACCAACAAGTGGAATAGTAGGTCATATTTTTGGAACAAAATATATTACTTTGTTATATGGATTTGTTTTTTTAAGTCATCAAGTTGGATCTTTTCTTGGAGCTTATCTTGGTGGGTTATTTCATGATTTATATGGCTCCCTTGACTATGCTTGGTACATTTCTATTGCTTTATCTCTTTTTGCAGGTTTGATACATTTACCAATAAAAGAGAAAGCAATTGATAGACTTCAACACGCATAAGCCAAAATTTAGTCCTTATCTGGAAAAACTTTACAACTCAGATAAACCACTAATTATTTATAAAGTAAATGACGGATATAATTTATACACAGATTTTTCAAAAAAAATAATACTTACAAATAATAATATTAATAATTTTTTCAACTTATTTTCTAAAAAAAAACATAAAAAGGAAACAGATCTATTTATAGGTTTTTTTGGATATGAAATTCTTTGTAATTTATTAAATATTAAGATTACAAATCAAAAAAAATTAAGGTTTTATAAAGGTGTTTTTTATAAACCCGAAACATTAATTAAGATAAGAAAAGATATAAAAGTAATTTCATCAAAAAAAAACCAAGTTTTTAGAAAATTTTTTAATAAAACTAAAATTTTAAGCCCATTTAAATTAAATATAAATTATAGAAAATATCAAAAAATATTTGATGTATTTTCAAAAAAAATAAAACAAGGAGAAACCTATCAAATCAAAGTCTGTACTAAATATAAGAATAAATCTCAAATTAATCCTATTAATTTTTTTTGGAAACTAATGAAGATTAATTCTTCACCCGAAGCATTTATGATTAGAGATAAGAACTTTTCAATAGTTAGTTGTTCACCAGAAACCTTAATAGAAAAAAAAGGGAACAGCATAATTACTAAACCAATAGCAGGAACTCTAAAAAAGAATAAAAATATTAATAAGTTTAAAGCATTAAACTTTTTTAAAAATAATGACAAAGAAACTAAAGAACACAATATGATTGTAGATATGGAAAGAAGTGACTTATCACGAATATGTAAACCAGGATCAGTAAAAATATTAAAACAAAAATATGTAGAAGAATATAAACATCTTTTTCACTATGTGACAACGATACAAGGCAAACTTAGAAATAAAATTAAGATTAAAAATATTATAAAATCGATGATGCCAGGAGGTTCAGTTATTGGATGCCCTAAAATTAGAACTTTAGAACTTTTAAATAAACAAGAAACTGAAGATAGAAATATATTTACAGGTAGTTTTGGTTACATAAAATTTAACCAAGATATGAGATTCAATATTATCATTAGATCTATCTTAAATTTTAAGAATATCTCAGAAATTTCAGCTGCATCAGGTATAGTTCTAGAAAGTTCTCCTAAAAAAGAATTTAATGAAAATTTTATAAAAGCTAAATCACTATTGGATTTATATAAATGATTTACATTATAGATCACCAAGATTCATTTACATGGAATGTAGTACATCAATTTTCAAAATTTGATGAAGTATATTGTTCAAATTATTTTGAAATAAACCAAAAAAAATTAGATCAATCTAATACAATTGTTTTATCGCCGGGGCCAGGATCTCCAAGAAATTATCCCCTGACATCAAAAATTTATAATAAATATAAAGGTAAAAAAAAATTAATAGGGATTTGCCTGGGTTATCAGCAAATCTTATTTAATGAAAAGGGAAAAATTGTACAACAAAAAAAAATTTATCATGGCTATCAATCAATAGTGCGAGTTACAAAAGAAAGTAAATTATTTAAAAAAGATAAAAATTTCAAAGTAGGGAGGTACCACTCTTTAAAATTATTTGAGCCTTTTAAATCAAGTAATATAAAAATCTCAATGAGATGTGCTAAAACAGGCATTCCAATGGGTATAGAAGACTTAAAAAATAATATATATGGATTTCAGTTTCATCCAGAATCTTTTTTGACAGAAAATGGCAACACTATTATTAAAAAAATCTTATCGGCATAAAGATCTTAAAGAAATAAAATTTAACGATCTTTGGAACTCTTATGGAGTTTTTACAACAATGAGAGTCATTGGTAAGCCTCCAAAAATTTTATTTTTTAAAGAACATATAGATAATCTATTCAGATCTTTAAAAATATATAAAATTTATAAAAAAAATATTAAGCAAAATATTCTTAACTTAATTAAATTAAATTTAAGTAAAAAAAAAAAATACGATCATTTATTTAGAGTAGCTGTCAACCATAAGATGATTTCAATTTCGTTGAGAAAAAGATTTAAGCCAAAATCAAATTTTATTCTTCGATTAGTTAATTACAAAAGAATTGATCCTGAGTATAAAAATTTAAAATATAAAAAAATTTTAAACTTTTTGAATAAAATGAACACAGCAAAATCAGATATAGCTCTCTATAAAAACAATAAAATATTAGAAAGTGGAACTTCCAATCTTTTGTTTATAAAAAAAAATAAAATATATTCACCAATTAATAACTTTTATAAAGGAACAACTTTGAAATTTTTTACAAAAAAGATTAAAAAGATAAAAAAAAGAAATGTACATGTTAAATCTTTGAATGATTATGATGAAATTATTGTTATTGGATCAGGCAAAGGTGTGGTCTCTGTCAGCTCGATTGAAAAACCATTTTGGAAAAGAAAAAGTTTAAAAAATTATAGAATTTTATTGAAGCTCTACAAAAAAGAAATATTAAATTGTTCTATATATAAATAAGACTAAATATTATGAAAGATCCCAATAATCCCTGTATATTTTGTAATGAAAAAAAAAATCTTATAGTGGATGAAAATGATTATGCTTATGCGTCTTACGATCCATATCCAGTTTCTAACAATCATTGTTTAATTGTTCCTAAAAGACACATAAAAGATTATTTTGATTTATCTGAACAAGAAATTTTGGCTTGCAATCAATTAATTAAAAGTATGAAAATTCAAATTGAAGAAAAAGACAAGTCCGTAAAAGGTTTTAATATTGGTACTAATTGTGGAAAAGCTTCTGGCCAGTCTATTATGCACTGTCACATTCATTTAATTCCAAGAAGAGAAGGTGATGTTGAAAACCCACAGGGTGGTGTTAGATCGGTGATACCTTTAAATCAATACTATGTTCGTAAACCTTGAGTGGTATTTTGATACCAAATGTCCTCTATTTACGGTTGATCTATTATTTTATGTATACTAGATATATTGAAATTTTTGAGATTCTAATAATTCTATAGGGGCAAGATAAATAACATGTTTACAACTAATCCATTTTCTATACTGGCGGAAACAGTGCCACCTATTGCATTACAATCTTTTGTAATTGTGATGGTTGCTTTAGTAATAATTGGAACATTAGTTGATATTATTCATAAAAAAAATGTAAAATATTTTTTTGCAAATGCAAAAAAAGCAAAGCTATCAGCTACTAAATCTTTAAGTACAGGAGAAAAAATATCCGTAATTTGCAAAACTATTGTCAGTGATATCGCTACAACATCTGAGCTTGGATTTGGAAAAAGAAGAGTAGCACACCTTTTAGGTATGTATGGAACTATTTTATTTTGGGTTGGTTCCGTAATCATGATATTTTGTTATGCCACATCATCTTCAGATACACCGTCTGTATGGCCAATCATTTGGCATGTAGGTGCTATAATGACAGTTTTAGGAGGGTCTTGGTTTTGGTTTTTTCTTAGAGTAGACGTTTATTCAGAAGCTCAACCTTGGTACAGAATTATTAAAGCAGATTTATTTGTGCTTGCTCTTATTGCATCTTCTTTATTTGGTTTAATTTGGTCGTGTTTACAATCGTTAGACTTAAATGATAGATGGGATGATAAGGTTTTTTTGGTTTTGTACATTATATCTAACTTTGTATTATTTGGTGGTGTTTATTGGTCAAAATTTGGTCATATGTTTTACAAACCTGGAGCTTCAATACAAAAAAATTTAGCTGAAGCAGATGGTTCAAGAGATAATCTTCCTCCACCTGCTGATGCTCCTGAACAATATGGTTTGGGAATAGATAGAGAGAAAGCAAAACATTATTAATAAGATGGCAATAAAGAAAGAGGGAAAATAATATGTCGACTTTTGTATATATGACTCGTTGCGATGGATGTGGACACTGTGTTGATATTTGTCCTTCTGACATTATGCACATTGATGAAACTATTAGACGAGCAAAAAATATAGAACCTAATTTTTGTTGGGAATGTTATTCCTGTGTAAAAGCATGCCCAAATCATGCAATTGATGTTCGGGGATACGCGGATTTTGCACCCATGGGTCATAGTGTAAGAGTTAGACGTGAGGAAAAAAAAGGTACGATTTCATGGAAAATTAAATTTAGAAACGGTACAGAAAAAGATTTTGTTTCTCCAATTACAACTAAGCCTTGGGGAAAATTTATTCCAAAGCTTGTTGAAGGCGAAAAACCTAATCATGAAGAAATCAATTCTCAAAAACTTTATTTAGAACCTAAAGGTCTAAACACAAATAAAGAATTACCAACTGTACCTAAAGAGTCATTTAAAAAGGGAGTTTATTATTAATGGCTAAAATTAAAACACATTACGAAGATTGCGATGTTCTTGTTGTCGGAGGTGGTATGGCAGGTACTGGTGCTACTTTTGAAGCTAGACATTGGGGAAGAGATTTAAAAATTATTTGTGTTGAAAAAGCAAATATAGATAGAAGCGGCGCAGTAGCTCAAGGTCTATATGCGATTAACTGTTATATGGGAATGCAGTGGGATGAAAATCAACCAGAGGATCATGTACGTTATGCACGTAACGACTTAATGGGCTTAGTACGTGAAGATCTTGGTTATGATATGGCTCGTCATGTCGACTCAGCTGTACATATGTTTGATGAGTGGGGTTTACCTATGATGAAAAATGAAAAAACTGGACGTTATCTTAGAGAAGGTAAATGGCAGATAATGATTCACGGAGAAAGCTATAAACCAATTGTTGCTGAAGCAGCTAAAAAATCTGCCGATAAAATTTATAACAGGATTATGGTAACCCATTTACTTATGGATGAAGAAAAGGAAAATAGAGTAGGCGGTGCAGTAGGATTTAATATGCGAACTGGTGATTATCATGTGTTTCGTGCAAAAACTGTAATTGTAGCAGCAGGTGGTGCTTCTCATATTTTTAAACCAAGGGCCGTAGGCGAGGGTATGGGAAGAACTTGGTATGCACCATGGAGTAACGGTTCTGCTTATGCATTACCTATTGCTGTTGGAGCAAAGATGACTCAAATGGAAAACCGTATTGTTTTATGTAGATTTAAAGATGGTTATGGTCCAGTAGGAGCTTATTTCTTACACCTTAAGACTTATACTCAGAATGCTAATGGAGAGAATTATGAAAAAAAATGGTATGACCAAACCAAAGAATTAGTTGGTGAATATATTGATCACCATCCAACACCAACATGTTTACGTAATCATGCTTTTATACAAGAGACAATAGCAGGCGGTGGACCAATTCAAATGGTCACAACAGAAGCTTTCCAAGACCCACATTTAGAGACTGTTGGATGGGAAAACTTTCTTGGCATGACTGTTGGACAAGCTGTAGTTTGGGCATCTCAAAATATTGATCCAAAGTATACTAATCCTGAATTAACTACGTCCGAACCTTACGTTATGGGATCGCACGCCACATGCTCAGGTGCTTGGGTAAGTGGTCCAGAAGATCTCTCACCTCCAGAATATTTTTGGGGATATAATAGAATGTTAACAGTTGATGGTCTTTTTGGAGCTGGTGATACAGTTGGTGGTAGTGCTCACAAATTCTCTTCAGGCTCTTTTACAGAAGGTCGTTTAGCTGCAAAAGCTGCCGTTAAATATATACAAGATCAAAAAGCTGAAAATATTAAAGTTACCGATAAACAATGTGAAGATTTTAAAAAAGCTATATACAAACCTTTAGAAAATTACACAGTTGGCCAAAATGAGATTACTGGAGGAACAGTTTCACCTAGTTATATTTCTCCAATTCAAGGCTTACAAAGACTTCAAAGAATTATGGATGAATATGTGGGAGGTATAGCTACTAATTATATGACTAATGCGAATATGCTTAAAAGAGGCTTGGAGCTATTAGAATGGTTACAAGAAGATTTAGAGAATGTTGGTGCTGAAGATTATCATCAACTTATGAGAGCCTGGGAATTAAAACATCGAGCTCTTACTTCACAATGTGTTACAGAGCACACAATGTTTAGAGAAGAAACTCGTTGGCCAGGTTATTATTACAGAGGTGATCATAAGAAATTAGATGATGAAAATTGGCATTGTTTGACTGTGTCAAAACGTGATCCTAAAACTGGTAAATTTACTTTGGAAAAAGTACCTGTTTATCATATTGTTGATGAAAACGAGAAGAAACAAGCATCTTAAAACCAAATAAAAAACATGAATTTTCTTGAGAAATCAGACCAAGAAATAATAGATATAGCAAACCCTATATGGGATAATCTTGTTAGATCATCAAACATTAAAGACTATGGTGGTTTTACAAAAGATTTTTCATCACAGATGCTTTTTGGAGCTAATGAAGTTGAGCTAGGCAAACAATGGGCAAATAATAAATTGTTAAATGATTTATCTAATAAAAAAGAAGTTTTTGGATGCTTAAGAAGAGGTCTTTATGTGACTGTTCTTTTTAAACAGACAAGCAATACAATCACTGGGGATTTTTTAGGTCGTTTAGTTTTAGGTGAAGAAGACAATGAGGTTAAAGTTTTTGGCGCAACTATCTTTTAAGGTAATCAAATTTTTTTTTAAATAATACTTGCAAATATTAAAACTTATGCTAATTGCGGGCTGTGTTTCGAAATTTAAATAAAAATCTCAAAAAAATAATAAAACATATTCCTCAAAGCAATTTTTTAGCTAGCACAAAACCTGTTATTTATTTAGGTTTAGCGGTTTATTGGAGCATAATTGTTATAGGTACTTTTTTTCAAATACACTAAATTTTTTTTATAATCTAAAGCAAATTATTGACTTTATATAGTTTGAGGCATAATTACTGATAATGGAGTACTTTCTTCCAATAGCAGAAGTTTATGTAAGCATACCTTTAATATTTATTTTAAGTTTAGTTGTTGGAATTCTTTCAGGATTGTTTGGTGTAGGTGGTGGATTTTTAATGACACCTTTTTTAATTTTTTTAGGAATTCCTCCTGCGTATGCAGTTCCAAACGAAGCAAACAATATTTTAGGCACATCAATATCTGGATCAACAACCCATTATTTAAAAGGAACATTAGATTATAAAATGGGTTTAATGATTGTGGTAGGTGGTGTTATTGGAACTATATTAGGAATTTTAACTTTTTCTTATTTTAAAGACATCGGAAAAATTAATATCGTAATTTCACTATCATATATGTACATTTTAGCAATTATTGGAACAATGATGCTTGTTCAAGGAGTTAGTGAAATTGACAGAGCAAGAAAAAAAATAATATTAAAAAAGAAATTACATTATCATTACTGGATACATGGACTTCCTTTTAGAATGAGATTCAAAAAATCAAAGTTGTATGAAAGTGCGTTCACACCAATTACAATAGGTTTATTAGTAGGTTTTATTGCAGCCATAATGGGAGTTGGTGGCGCGTTTATATTAGTTCCTGCAATGATTTATATTATTGGAATGCCTACAAAATTAATTCCTGGGACTTCTTTATTTGTGACTATTTTTATTAGCGCAATAGTAACAGTTCTACATGCATTTAACTATGGTTCTATTGATTTAATGTTGGTTATAGTTTTAATTTTAGGTTCTATTTTAGGAGTTCAAATTGGACAAAAAATTGGAGAAAAATTTGATAGCTCACAATTTAAAGTTATTTTAGCAATTTTATTATTATTAGTTGGTATTGCAATTGCTTATGATTCTTTTTTTGCAGAAGAAGCAGTAAGAATGGTTAGCAATAACAATGGAGTTCAATCATTAAGTCCATTAGCAAAATTTATTAAAGATTTTTCAGTTGAAGGACCTATTTTATATGGAATGTTTTCAATTATTATTGCTCTTGTATTGGGTGTTGGCGCAGCTGCAATTAGAAGAGTATTTTCAAACTTAAGGAAAAAAGGGTTAGCAAAATAAATCTTAAATATTAAGCACTTCTATAAAGTTTAGTCATTATAAATTCTTTGTGACCTAGTACCTCTGCACAAGTTAAACGTCCACTTGCAGCTCTAATTGTGGTTTTTATTAACTCATCTCCAGCTTGATCCATATTCATCTCTCTTTTTAAAATTTTTGAAACATCTAGATCAATGTGTTCTTTCATATTAACAGCTGTGCTTGGATTACCCGTTAGTTTAACCACGGGCTCAATTGCATTGCCAATAATATTTCCTTGCCCTGTTGGAAATAAATGGATGTTAAATCCAGCTGCAGCTTGCAAAGTTAAACATTCACCAGCAGCAGATGAAGTATCCATAAAATATAAACCTGGGCCTTTTTTAGGCTCTTCTGCTGGCGTTAAAACATCAATAAACTTTCTTGATCCAATTTTTTGAAAATTACCAAAAGCTTTTTCTTCAATGGTTGTTAGTCCGCCCGCAATATTACCTGCTGTTGGCTGACTTTCAGAAAGATCGTTAGTTGCTTCTTTAAGAATAAAATCGTTGTAATCGCTCCAAGTTTTCATAAATTTTTCAGATGCCTCAGGAGTTGCACCTCTTTTAGCACAAACCTTTTCAGCTCCCGTAAGTTCTGATGTTTCACCAAAACATAAATGAACTCCTAAAGGCTCTAATTTATCCATTAAATTTCCAACTGCTGGGTTAGCTGCCATACCAGAAGTAGTATCTGATTCACCGCATTTTACAGAAATCCACAAATCACTTAAAGGACATTCTTCTCTTTGTTTCTCTGAAGCCCACTGTGAAAATTCTTGCGCTTTTTGTGAAGCTTTCATTATAGTTTTAATATCGCCAGCCCCTTCAATGCTAAAACCTTCTACAGGTTTTCCCGTAGTTGCTATTGCATCAACAATTTTTTTAGTCCATTTTGGCTCTATACCTATAACAATAACTGCTGCAACATTTGGATTTTTACCTGTTCCAATCATTGTGTCGAAAAATAATTCTAAATCAGCGCCAAACTGAAGTCTTCCATAAGCATGGGGTATTGCAAAAGTGCCTTTAATATTATTTGCAACCGCTTCAGCACATGCATTAGAAATGTCATCAACAGGAAGAATAACTACGTGATTTCTAGTTCCAACTCTCCCATTTTCTCTTTTATAACCTAAAAAACTTTTTGGAATTTCCATTTATTACCACTTTTTAGTTTTAACGTTATGAACATGAACATGTTCACCTTTTTTAATTGAATTAACCACTTTACCAATGTCATGGCCATATTTTAAAATGGTATCCCCTTCATTAAGATTAACCATAGCAATTTTGTGTCCTAGCATAATTTCGTTTATCGATTGAATTTGTACTGATTTATCATTCTCCATAATCCAACAGTTGCAGTTTTGATTAGGTGTAATTTTTTCAATAACAACAACGCCTACGTTGTCTTTTTCGTCATGTATTATAATATCTGTGCTTGCCATTATGCTAATTTGTTTTGTTTGAAATATTGAAAATCTTATATATTAATCATGAAAATTAATAAATAAAATTATATAGAATTTTAAAAATATATATTAAAAAATATTGAAAATATCTATTGTTCTATTTATCAGAACTATAAATTCTATTCAGTAGAACATTTGAGAAAGGCTAGAATAAATTATGACTAAAATGACAACTGAAGAATCTTTTGTAAAAGTTTTACAAATGCATGGAATTGAACATGCTTTTGGAATAATTGGTTCAGCTTTTATGCCGATTTCAGATTTATTTCCTAAAGCAGGTATTACTTTTTGGGATGTTGCTCATGAAACTAATGGTGGATTAATTGCAGATGGTTACACAAGATCAACTGGAAAAATGTCAATGGTTATTGCGCAAAATGGACCGGGTATTACAGGTTTAGTTACGCCAATTAAAACTGCTTACTGGAATCATACACCATTACTTTTAGTTACACCTCAAGCTGCAAATAAAACAATAGGCCAAGGTGGATTTCAAGAAGTTGAACAAATGAATTTATTTAAAGACATGGTTTGTTATCAAGAGGAAGTTAGAGATCCATCAAGAATGGCGGAAGTTTTAAACAGAGTTATTGAAAAAGCTGTTAGAGGATCAGCCCCAGCGCAAATAAATATTCCAAGAGATTATTGGACTCAAATCATTGATATTGAACTACCACCAATTGTTAGACTAGAAAGACAAGCAGGCGGTGTTGATGCAATTAAAAAAGCTGCTCAATTATTATCAAATGCAAAATTTCCAGTAATTTTATCTGGCGCAGGTGTAGTAATTGGTGACGCGATTGAAGATTGTAAAAAGTTAGCTGAAAAATTAGATGCACCAGTTTGTTCCGGGTATCAACATAATGACAGCTTCCCTGGTAGTCACCCATTGGCTGCAGGACCATTAGGTTACAATGGATCAAAAGCTGGAATGGAGTTAATCCAAAAAGCAGATGTTGTTTTAGCTTTAGGTACAAGATTGAATCCTTTTTCTACCTTACCAGGTTATGGTATGGATTATTGGCCTAAAAATGCGAACATTATTCAAGTTGATATGAATTCAGATAGAATTGGTTTAACAAAAAAAATTACAGTTGGAATTTGTGGTGATGCAAAACTAGTGTCACAACAACTTTTAGCACAACTTTCATCAACAGCAGGAGACACTGATAGACAAAAAAGAAAAAATATTATTCACCAAACTAAATCTGCTTGGCTACAAAAATTATCAAGTTTAGATCATGAAGATGATGATCCAGGAACTGTTTGGAATAAAGAAGCAAGAGAAAGAGATTCTGATAGAATGTCTCCTAGACAAGCATGGAGAGCTATTCAAGCTGGTATGCCAAATGATGTAATTATTTCAAGTGATATTGGAAATAATTGTGCAATAGGCAATGCTTACCCAACTTTTGAAAAAGGAAGAAAATATTTAGCACCAGGTCTTTTTGGTCCATGTGGGTATGGTTTTCCATCAATATTAGGTGCAAAAATAGGTTGTCCAGATACTCCAGTAATTGGTTTTGCTGGCGATGGTGCTTTTGGGATTAGTATGAATGAAATGAGCTCATGTGCTCGAAAAGAGTGGCCTTCTATTACAATGGTAATTTTTAGAAATTATCAATGGGGCGCTGAAAAAAGAAATTCTATTTTATGGTTTGACGACAATTTTGTTGGAACTGAACTTGATCCAGAATTAAGTTACGCAAAAGTTGCTAACGCTTGTGGCTTAAAAGGAGTTACAGTTATTTCAATTGAAGAAACTACGAAAGCTATAAAACAATCTTGCGAAGACCAAAAACAAGGTATCACAACATTTATTGAAGTAATTCTTAACCAAGAACTAGGTGAACCATTTAGAAGAGACGCAATGAAGAAACCAGTTGAAGTTGCGGGTATTAAAAAAGAGGACATGAAACCACAATAAAGGATTTAATGTAATGGTATATTTATCTACTGGTGGATTTAAAAATTTATCCCCTATTGAAAGCATAAAATTATTAAATAAGAATAAAATTTATGACATTGAATTATCGGGAGGAAAGTATTGCAAATCTTTAATACAAAAACTTTCAATTTTAAAAAAAAAAAATAATTTTTTGCTACATAATTATTTTCCACCACCAAAGAAAAGTTTTGTAATAAATTTAGCTTCATTAAATTCAACAGTTAATAAGAAAAGTTTTAATCATATTATAAAATCAATAAATTTATCGCGTAAACTTAATGCTAAATACTACTCATTTCATGCTGGATTTTATATCGATCCAAAAATAAATGAGCTTGGGAAAAAAATTAAATTTTCCAATTTTTATAATGAAAAAAAATCAAAAAAAATTTTTGTAGAAAATATAAAGAAAATAATAGCACATGCAAAAAAAAAGAAAGTCACAATTTTAATAGAAAATAATGTAATAACTAAATCAAATTTGGTTATGTTTAAAAAAAACCCTTTAATGTTTTGTGACTACAAAGATTTAACGTTTTTAAAAAAAAAAATAAAAAGCAAAAACTTTGGTTTTTTATTAGATATTGGCCATCTCAAAGTTTCATGTAAAACTCTTAAAAAAAATTTTTATAGCCAGCTCTATAAAATTTCCAAAGAATGTACCGCTTATCATTTGAGTGAAAACGATGGATATATTGACAGTAACGGAGCAATAAAAAAAAAATCAAGAATTTGGAATTATATTTCGAATAAAAAAGTTCCATATGTAACTTTAGAGGTATATACCAAAAATATTAATTTGTTAAAAAAACAGATTGTATTAACAAAAAAAATTTTTAAAAAATTTCAAAACTAAAAATGAAAAATGTAGTTATTCATAAGTCAGAATCTTTAAAGACAGCTTTAAAAAAAATAGGCCTTAACGCTTTAGGTGCCTGTATAGTTGTAGAAGATAATAATAAGTTATTTGGCATTCTTTCCGATGGAGATATTAGAAGATTAACACTAAAAAATATATCATTAAATTCTTCTGTAGGTAATTTGTGTAACAGAAAAGTAAAATATTTAAGCATTAATTCAAACAATTTTGAAATTCAAAAAAACTTAAATAAAAAAATTAAAATTATCCCCCTTGTAGATTCTACTAATAAAATAATTGATTATGCTACAGCAGCCAAATATAGAAAAATACCAATATCAGAACCATACCTTTTTGGTGAAGAATTTTATAACGTTAAAGAATGCTTAGATACAAATTGGATATCATCTCAAGGTAAGTTTGTTAAAAAATTTGAGAATTTATTTAATAAATTTATAAAAAAAAAATCTTTATCAGTAAGTAGTGGCACATCAGGATTAGAGTTATCTCTAAAATCATTAAATTTATCCAGAGGTTCTGAGGTTATAATGCCAGTTTTAACTTTCGCTGCACCTGCAAATGCTATTATAAATTCTAATTTAAAACCAATCTTTGTGGATATTAATAAAAATGACTTTACAATTGATACAAATCTAATTGAAAAAAAAATAACAAATAAAACAAAAGCATTATTAGTTGTCCATTTATATGGATATCCATGTGATATGAAAAAAATTAGAAAAATATGTAATAAACATAATTTATTTCTAATTGAAGACTGTGCTGAGGCAATTGGATCTAAGATTAATGGAAAAAAAATTGGAAGCCTTTCAGATATAAGTGTTTTTAGTTTTTTTGGGAATAAAACAATTACAACGGGTGAAGGAGGTATGATTTGCTTTAAATCAAGAAAAATTTATGAAAGAGCTCAGATTTTAAGAGATCATGGAATGAGCAAAAAACGAAGATACTGGCAAGACTATATAGGTAACAACTACAGACTGACAAATTTACAAGCAGCAATTGGTTGTGCGCAATTAAAAAAATTAAATATTATTGTAAAAAAGAAAATACTACATGCCAAAACATATGACAAGTATTTCAGAATAAATAAAAATATTAAATTTATTGATGTAAAAAAAAATATCACAAATAGCTATTGGCTATATCCTATATATTTAATGAATATTAAAAACTCAAAACAAAGAGATTTATTTTTAATTAAACTTTTAGAAAAAGGAATAGAGGGTAGAAATTTTTTTTATCCACTGTCAATTATGCCAGTTTACAAAAAGTTTGTAAAAAATCAAAAATTTCCAGTTGCTGAACATATTTCCGCAAGAGGAATATGTTTGCCAACTTCTTACTCCCTAAATTTAGAAGATATAAAGCGAATATCTAGTACAATTTTAGAATTAGCATCATGAAATATAATAACATATGTGTAATATGCATGAGAGGTGGTTCCAGAGGAATTAAAAATAAAAATTTACTTAAGATTAATAAAAAAGATTTAATGAGTTACACAATTAATCAAGCAAAAAAATCAAAAATTTTTAGTAAAATAATTATCTCATCCGATTCAAAAAAAATTTTATACAAAGCAAAGAAATATAAATTAGACCATTATATATTGAGAGCCAAAAAACTTGCAAATAATAAAATATCTAAAATACCTGCAATAATAAATGCTGTAAAAATTTCTGAGAAAAAATTTAATACAAAATTTGATTATATTTTTGACTTAGATGCAACTTCACCTTTGCGCAAAGTAAGCGATATTATAAATGCATTTAAAAAAATCACAAAACAAAAGAAAGAAAATTTAATTTCTGTAAGTGAGGCTAGAAGGAACCCATATTTTAATATGGTTGAATATAATAAAAAAGGTCAATTAAAATTATGTAAAAAACACAAGCATCATATTACTTCAAGACAAATGGCTCCTAAAGTTTATGATATGAACGCATCTATTTATATTTGGAAAAGAAATTATTTATTTATAAAAAAAAAATCAATAGATTCAAGTACCTCTATATATTTTATGCCTCAAAAAAGATCATATGATATTGACAATAAAACTGATTTAGAAATTGTTAAGAAAATGTTTTTAATTAATTAATATTGAATTTGTAATAATGAAAAAAATTTATTGGTGTAGTAATTGTATTAATGCATCAACAAGAAATAGAATAACATTTGATAAAAATGGAAAATGCAATGCATGTCAATGGGTAGAGGAAAAAAAGAATCTAAATTGGAAAAAAAGAAAATCAGAGCTTGTTAAAATTTTAAATAAATACAGATCAAAAAATAATTCTTACGATTGTATTGTTCCTGTAAGTGGCGGTAAAGATGGTAGCTATGTTGCACACACACTAAAGCATGTTTATGGCATGAACCCACTAACTGTAACTTCTAGACCGCCTTTAACAAGATCAATTGGAAATGAAAATTTAAACAATTTCGTTAAATCAGGGTATGCTCATTTACATATAACTGCTGATGAGGAAATTATGAGATCGTATAACAGGTTAGGCTTGACCGACATTGGTATGCCTTATTATGGCTGGTTAATTTCAATATTTACATCAGTAATTAGAACAGCAGTAAACTTTAATATTCCTTTAATATTTTATGGAGAGGATGGTGAGGTCGAGTACGGAGGTTCGGATGAATCAAAAAATATTCCCTATTTCGACTATAATTATATGAAAAGGATATATTTAGAAGATGGTTATAATAAAATAACTAAAAAAGTAATAAAAAGGCATAAAAGAAATTTTTGGTTTTCTTTACCTGAAGATAAATACTTAAAATCGTTGAATTTAAAACTTTTACACATGAGCTATTATGAAAACTGGGATCCTTACAAAAATTATTTAATAGCAAAAAAGCACTGCGGACTTGTAGAGAGAAAAATAAACAACTCCGGCACTTTTACTAATTTTGCTCAAAATGATCAAAAATTATATCCTCTCCACACATATTTGATGTTTTTAAAATTTGGTTTCGGAAGAGCAACACAAGATGCAAATATAGACGTTAGAAGAAGTTCAATGACTAGAGATCAAGCTATAAATTTAGCAAAGTTATATGATAATGAATACCCTAATTTATATTTGAATGATTATTTGAAATATTACGATATGAATAAAAAAAAATTTAACCAAATATTGGATAAGTGGGCAAATAGAAATCTTCTAAAAAAAATAAAAAATAAATGGGTAACAAAGTTTGATATCAAATAAAAAAAAAACCATAAGTGTTTTAGATTATGGCATGGGGAATCTTTGGTCTGTTAAATCCGCATTAGAATTTTTAGGTTCTAAAGTAAGAATTATTGATTCACCAACTCAAGTTTTAGATTCTAAAACATTAATAATTCCTGGAGTAGGTTCCTTTAATCAGGCAATGAAAAATTTAAAGAAAAAAAAAATTGATCTGTCTATAAAAAAATTAAGTCAAAATAAAAAAATAAAAATACTAGGAATATGCCTTGGAATGCAACTATTAGGTTCGGAGAGCACTGAAGTTAAAAAAACTATTGGATTAAATTTAATAAATAAAAAAATTTCAAAAATTAAGCCGAAAGGAGAGTTAAAAGTACCTCATATAGGCTTTAATGAAGTTTATTTTGACAAAAAAACAAAAAATAAAATATTTGCAGGATTTAGTAAAGAAAGTGATTTTTATTTTGTTCACTCATTTTCAATGAAATTTGACAAACAAGATAAATCTAACTCAAACTTAGGTTTTACATTATACGGTGAAAAGTTTATTTCTTTATATGCAAAAGATAATATTTTTGGCATGCAGTTTCATCCAGAGAAAAGTCAATCAAATGGTCTTAAAATTTTAAATAACTTTATAAATTTATGCTAAAAAAAAGAGTGATATTTGTGTTATATTTTAATCATGGTTTTTTTTCGTTAAGTCGTAATTTTAAACTTCAAAATTGTGGTGATATAAATTGGTTATTAAAAAATTATAATTTTTCAAAAATTACAAAATCAATAGATGAGTTGATTATATTAAATGTTTCTTTAGACAAAAGAAGTACAAACAAAGAATTTGTAAGTATATTAAAAAAAATTTCTCAAGAATGTTTCATACCTATTTCTGCGGGTGGAGGTGTATATGATTTAGAAACAGCAAAAAAATATCTTAAATCAGGGGCTGACAAAATTGTATTAAATACTATTTTGACAAAAAACCAAAGCTTAGTAAAAAAATTAGCAAATCTTTATGGCAAACAATGCCTTGTGGCATCGGTTGATTTTAAAATTGGTGAAAAGAAAAATAAATATGAAGTTTATATTGAATCAGGAAATAAATTAATTGATTATGATCTAAAACAATATTTAAAAAATATTAGCAAACTTCCTGTTGGAGAAATAATAATGAACTCTATAGATCGTGATGGAACTGGACAAGGTTATTTTTTTAAAGCTTTAAATTGTATAGACTTTAAATTAAATTTACCAATCATATACTGCGGAGGAGCAGGAAACTGGAAGCATTTTTATCAAGGTCTAAAAATGACTAAAATTAATGCTGTTGCTACAGCTAATTTATTTAATTTTATAAACGATGGTCTAATTAATGCTAGAAATATGCTATTAAAAAAGAATATTGACCTTCCGGTATGGAAATAAGATGGTAAAATTTTTTTTAAACAATTTTAGATTCAGGCCAATTTTAACTGCAAGTTTTTTTGAAAAAAAATGCATCAATTTAATAAAATAAGTAAACACAAAAATCACAAGTTTAAATGAAAGATATAAAAAATAGCTCTAATAAAAGTTTTGGAATATTATTTTTTGTAGTCTTTTTGATAATTGCAATCTATCCATTGTTGAACGAAGGAAACTTTAGATTTTGGTCATTAATTATTGCAATAATATTTTTAATTTTAGGAATTTTAAATTCAAAAATTCTAACACCATTAAACAAAACTTGGATTAAATTTGGATTATTTCTTGGAAGTATTATCTCACCAATTATAATGGGTGTAATATTTTTTTTTGTCGTTACTCCTATTTCATTTGTAATGAAAGTTTTAGGTAAAGATATCTTAAATTTAAAACGAAACAAAGATAGCACTTACTGGATTGACAAATCTGGACCTAAAAGTAAAATGAAAAATCAATTTTAATTATGAATTTTATAAAAGCTTTTTCATTTTAATTCGTATACGTCCCAAGTAGTTTTTTCTGAAACTCTATCATATAAAGACTTGGCTCTAATATTGTCATTATGTGTTATCCACCTCACCAAATTCCATCCTTTAGATTTTGATATTTTTTTTAATTCATTGAGAACTTTTTCACCAATTCTTTTCCCTCTGTGATCTGGATCAACGAAAAGATCATCCAGAAAACCAATGTCTTGTCCTTTCAATGGCCTTGGCATTCTTCTGTAATGAGCAATACCAACTATATTTCCATCAACTTCATAGACAAGACCTTCAACTTCATGACTTTTATCATGCAACCAACTCCATACCGTTTGAAGAATTTTGTCATTCATTTCTACTTTATAAAAATCTGCATAGCCTCTATAAAGTTTTTCCCATTGTTCTTTATCTTTTGATTGAATATCTCTGATCATATTATAATAAACCCAGAACCAAGATCGGTAAAAGTTTTTTCATTTAAAAAATTAATTTTTTTAGTTCTTTCGCAATTATAAGATTAAACTCTTTTGTAGGATGATTATCGCCTGGAATTTTGTTTGATTTAAAATTTTCATCAATATTTAATTTGCTTATTTTTATGTTTTCTGACTGATTAAAAAAATCATTTAACTCATCATTTTTAATAGGAATATCATCCCAAATTATATAGATAAATCTAGTTTTTTTTAATTTTTCTTTTGAGACTTTTTCAATTTGTTTTAAAATTGATAAATATATCTGTTTATCTTTCTCGTTTGTTGACTCAAAATTGTGTATAATATTAAAAACTTGTGAGTGTCTAAAGTTTTTTCTTAATTTCATAATTATCTTAAATGGAAAATCCGAAAAAAAACCTTTTTGAATTAGTTTATTATCTTTAAAAATATATCTTGGCGATTTATCTCCCCAAGATCTTTTTCCCGCTGTTCTGCCAATATGATCTTCAATAAATAGGTAAATAATTATTGAATTTGAGCAACTACTCAATTCTTCAATATAATTATTTTCTAATTTGGATAGAAATTGATGTGGCCCATATCCATTAAATCCAAAATTAAATACATTATATTTATTATCTAATGATGATTTAACATAAAAAGGTAAAGTTTCATTATCATTTAAAGATTGTCCAAAAGTAACTGATCCTCCGTGAAAAATTATGCAGTTATCAGTTATTTTAGTGGAGTTATCTATTTTTCTATGTCCAAAATTATTAATAGTGTAAATATTTTTTTTAAATAGATTATTTTTATAAAAAATTTCTTCATTAAATACACGATTTTTATTAGGGTGGTACCCATAATGCTTATTTATTTCATATTCAATTTCCGTTTTTGTAACGTAATCACTGTTTGGATGTCTTTTTTTAATAATAATATCAAATAAAAAAAAGGTAATAAAAAAACAAGAAATTATTATATAGATGTATTTTTTATTTATTCTATACATAATAAAACAAGCGATAGTTAAAAAGAAAAGTAAAATAAAATAATTAAAAAATATTCCATAAAAAATTGTTAAAATGCTAAAAACTTTAAAATATATATTGTTTCTTATTTTCATTAAAAAGCTGAACCAATAATTTCGAAACCATGCTTAATGCTGTGAATTTGAAAAACTTTTACAAAAACTCCTTCAGCGGTCATTTTTGTCATAGGTATTTATTATCTTTCATATTGCTTTTATAAGTTTTTGTTTGCAAACTCGAGATCAATATATAAATTTAGACAAATTTTCTACAAAGAAATCGTCTTAATGGCAAAAAAAGATGTTATAATTCACGATGAAAAAGTCAACGTATGCGTTGTAGTTAATGAGATTTCTTGGTAAAAATTTATTAAAATTAAATAAAAATATCACATATTGGGTAACAAAAGATTACAAAAATAATATGAAAGATTAGTTTTAATAATGAGTTTTATTAAAGAATTTTGCCAATTTTTGAAAGTTAGAAAAAAATACTGGTTACTGCCAATTATTATAGTCCTTGTGATTTTTGGGGGCCTGATTATTCTTGTACAAGGTTCTGCAGTAGCGCCGTTTATTTACACAATTTTTTAGTGAAGTCTATTTTAGGTATTTCAGCATTTTATCATGATAGTGCAGCCACTATTTTAATTGATGGAAAAATAATTGCTGCAGCTCAAGAGGAACGTTTTACAAGAATTAAACATGATGCAAGTTACCCACATAATGCAATAAATTTTGTTTTAAACTATTCAAAAATAAAACTTAGTGAAGTTGATCAAATTATTTTTTTTGAAAAACCTTTTTTAAAATTTGAGAGACTTTTAGAGACATATGTAGCTTTTGCGCCTAAAGGATTTAAGTCATTTTGCAAAGCTATGCCAATTTGGATTAAAGAAAAATTATTTCAAAAAAATTTATTATTTAATAAATTAAAAGAACATGATGAAAATTTTAAAGATCAAGAAAAAATATTTTTTTCTGACCATCATTTGAGCCATGCTGCAAGTGCTTTTTATCCATCTCCTTTTAAAGAAGCTATAGTTTTAACAGCTGATGGCGTTGGTGAATGGGCAACAACAACAGTGGCGATTGGAAAATTTAAAGATCTTGAAATTAAGAGGGAAATTCATTTTCCTCATTCCTTAGGTTTGCTTTATTCATCTTTTACTTATTATACAGGATTCAAAGTAAATAGCGGCGAGTATAAATTAATGGGTTTAGCTCCATACGGTGTACCAAAATATGAAAGCATGATTAAAGATAACTTGATCGATATTAAAACAGATGGATCATTCAAGCTAAATCAAGATTTTTTTAATTATGCTACTGGATTAACCATGACAAACAATAAATTTCATGATCTTTTTGGTCAAAAACCTCGAGACAGCAAAAAAGATAAAATTACACAGTTTCATATGGATGTTGCATCATCGATTCAAAAAGTTACAGAAGAAATAATTGTTAAATTAGCAAAATCTTTAAAAAAAGAATATGGGTTAGAAAATTTATGTTTGGCAGGTGGTGTAGCATTAAATTGTGTAGCTAACGGAAAGCTATTAAAGGAAAAAATTTTTAAAAATATTTGGATACAACCTGCAGCAGGTGATGCTGGAGGATCTTTGGGGGCTGCTTTGGCTTTTTGGCATATAGAGCAAAACAAAGAAAGAATGATATCAAATACTGATGATATGCAAGGATCATATCTAGGGCCTCAATACTCCCAAAAAGAAATTGAAGAACAGCTAACTATCTTAGGTGCAAAATTTGAGATTTTAGATGAAAAAAGTTTAATAGATAAAACAGCAGAAGATTTGTCAAAAGGTAAAGCTATTGGTTGGTTTCAAGGAAGAATGGAATTTGGCCCTAGAGCATTAGGAGGAAGATCAATAATTGGTGACCCAAGATCATCTTCAATGCAAAAAAATTTAAACTTAAAAGTTAAGCGCAGAGAAAGCTTCAGGCCTTTTGCTCCTTCAGTTTTAAGTGATGATGTATCAGATTGGTTTAATATTGATGTAGATAGTCCATATATGCTTTTAGTTGCCAATATAAAAGATAGCAAAAAAATTAAAATGACTGATGATCAAAAAAAATTATTTGGCATAGAGAAGTTAAATATAAAAAAATCTGAAATTCCTGCAGTTACTCACGTAGATTATTCAGCAAGAATTCAAACAGTTAACGAAAAAACAAATCCAAAATACTTTAAATTAATTAAAAAGTTTAAAGAAAAAACAGGATGCCCTGTAATTGTTAATACATCTTTCAATGTAAGGGGAGAACCAATAGTAAATACACCTGAAAATGCATTTAATTGTTTTATGGGCACTGAATTAGATAATCTTGCAATAGGAAATTGTTATTTAGATAAAAAAGAACAAAATTCAAATCTAAAAAAAAATTACTCTCATAATTTTGAATTAGATTAATTTATGAAATCATTTAAGTAAGAAAAATTTCCACAAAATTTACCATTTGAAGCTGTAGTAGCTCTATTTATTCGACTATCATCTTTATCAATTAAATAAGGTAAAATTTCCGATATGACACTACTTCCAAATTCTTCGCTAGCATCTTGCGGTAGCTCTGAAGGTAAATTATCAACAGCCATAATAGCAATACCTTTAGCGCCTAAATCAATTTCTTTCATTGAATCGATATCAATTGAATAATAAGGCTTTTCAATTGACGTGGATCTAATAGTAGTTGGTACCGATCCATTAATATCACAAGTTATATCACCTATGATTTTTAAATTTTTAAATTCATTAATATTTTTTGGAAAAAATAATTTTGGAAACTTTGGATCCCAATAATGACAAGCTATAAAGATGTCCGTATCAATTAGATAGTTTTTTACTTTGGAAATATCTTTACCATCTTTTCTTTCTATATGTTCTTTTGCTGAAATATTAGAAAAAATTGGTTTATTATATTTTTTGTTTAAATAATCATTAATAGAAACTTGTTTAATATTTGCATGTTCTAGCATTTCTATAGCGCCCTTAGAAGCACGACCGCTTCCGGTAAGTAATATTTTTATTTTATTAAAATTTTGTTTACTAATTATTTTTTTGATTTGTTCATAATCTTTAATTTCAAAAGCTCTTGAAAGTGGCTGTTTATTGTATAATTTTAGATAAAGATTTAATGTATTGTAGGTTCCAATAATACCTGCGAACCTACCAAATCCAAGATATCGATATCCTTCTCCTGAAACATCTCTTAAATTTTCATAATCAATTAGTGTTATATTTTTTTTTATAACTTCTCTTAAAAGTTCTTTTTTATATATAATGGTTTTGTCTTTTATAGTTTGACCTATATATTGGCGAACTTTACTTGTGTGTGAAAAAAATAAATAAGTTTTGTCTTTAATAAGCGTTGATATATCCACTTCTTTTACTCCGAAAATGATGTCAGCAGTTCTTAAATCATCTGTTATTTGAGCCCCAGCTTTTAGGTAATCTTCATTCTTAAAACATCTTCTTTCTGATGGCTGGACTATTATTTTTAAATTAGAAAAATTATTTAATAAATTGGATATTTGAGATGGGGAAAATGGTGTTCTATTTTCATCAATTCTTGCTTCTTTAAGAACAGCCAAGGTAATTATTTTGTTTTTCATTATTAATTCATCTAAAGAACAACTAGGTCTAATTTTTGATTACCCAATCTTTGATTGCCAGCTTCAGTCACTAAATATGTCTCTCCTAAATTCATTGCTAATTGCGCCTTACTGTCCATCAAAATCATGTGCATAAAGAATACCATCCCAGGTTTAATAATTAGGGGGTTTCCAGTGAAGATCATAGGTGGGACGTCCATCCAATTAGGAGCAAAAGTTGATCCTAATGAATAGCCACAAGCATTCATTCTTGAATCTTTATAACCATGATTATCTAATGTATTTGCATGAATATCAAAAATTTCTCCAACAGTACTTTCCGGAATAAGTTTTTTTTCACAATTAGTTAACGCATCAACACAAGCCTCATACATTTTAAAATGATTTTGATGAGCTTTTCCAATTGGAATAGTTCGAAACATTGCTGAATGATAATGTTTATAGGTTCCAGCCCATTCAATTGATAATTGATCTTGTTTATCCAAATTTCTTTTTTCAGATTGATATCTACAAAGAAGCGCATTGTGACCAGAACCAATAATAAAATCATTAGCAGGGTAGTCTCCACCACCCTCAAAAACTACTTTTTGCATTTCTGCTAAAATCTTTCCTTCACTAACACCAGCTTTAGCTGTTTTCCACACTGCATCAAGAGCTCTATCTGCAAGTTCTGCTGCTTTTTTAACATAAACAATCTCCTCATTTGATTTAATAACTCTTAGATGAGAAATTAATTCAGATTTATCTTCTAAATTTCCAAAATCCTTTAATGATTTATTTAGTTGTAAAGTATTTTTTCCAGTTAAACCGTAAGAGTCATATTCAATACCAATATTTTTTCCTTTAAGATTTAGGTCTATTAAGATGTATTTTAAGATATCTGATGGACAAGATCCTTCTTTATCTTCCCAAATTTTTATATTTTTTATATTTGATGTGTTCTGTGCTTGTCGTAAATCTGGTGCTCGTGTTAACAAAATTATTTCTCCATCATCTCTAAGTATTAATGATTGAAAGAAAACAAAACCAAATGTATCGTATCCTGTAAGCCAATACATAGATTCTTGTTTAAACATTAAAAGAGCATTTAAATTTTGCTCTTTCATTGACTTTAAAACATTTCTTTTTCTATTTGAAAACTCTTCTTTGCTAAAATGAAGTGCCATTTTATTTTAATGCCGTTGCTGGGTCAATTCTAACATCAAACCAGTTTAATCTTATATCAAGATGTGCTCCAGTCGCTCTACCTGTTGCACCAACTGTTCCTATAACTTCTCCTTGCTTAACTTTTTGATCTTTTTTTACAAATATTTCTTTCAAATGCATATATAATGTTGAAATACCGTGACCATGATCAAAAATCAAAGTACCACCAGTATAATATAAATCAGGCTCAACTAAAGTAACGGTTCCACTAATCATAGCTTTTATTGGTGACCCTTCTTTTTGAGCAAAATCTAATCCATAATGTGGCCATTTGGGTTTGCCATTTAATATTCGTTGACTACCATAAACTCCAGTAATTATTCCATCATCAACAGGAATTATAAATTTATCTTTAAAATAATCCAAATTAGTATCAACAGCTCTTGCTTTAGCTATTAACTTGTTATCTTTTTTAATTCTTTCGTAGACTTCTTCAGGAGGTGTTACCATTTTTTCTTCTAACCCATCTATTCTTTGAATATTATACTTTCTTTTTTGAACTCTTTTTGTAATTTTTTTCTTAACTCCATTTTTTTCAATAGTTATAACTACATCATATTTTCTATCTCTTGCTAATCCAAAAGCAAAATAACCATCTTTAGATACTCTTATTTTTTTTTTATCAACTTTGACTTTAGAGCTAGGATCTGTCTTTCCAATTATGAAATGACCTTGGATAAATTTACCATTAAACTCAACAGCAGAAACTTTAAAGCCAAATAAGAAAATAATTAGAATATATTTTATTATATTGCTGTCCATCCACCATCAACCAATAGAGAGGTTCCTGTAATCATAGAGGCGGCATCTGAAGCTAAAAATACAACAGCCGAAGCAATTTCTGACATTTCAGCAAATCGTCCAAGAGGAATACTGCTTAAAGTATCTCTTTTAAATTTTTTATTTTTTAAAAAATTTTTTGTCATTGGAGTTATAACAAAAGTAGGCGCAACGGAGTTAACTCGTATATTGTATTTAGCAAGATCTATAGCCATGCCTTTGGTAAGTCCCTCTATTCCAAACTTATTCATGTTATATACACTTCTTATTCTTCCTCCAACATGGCCCATTTGAGAAGACATATTTACAATAGCGCCTCCAACTTTTTTTCTATTTTTAGATTTAATCATTTTAAGAGAACAAAGTTGTGCAAGATTAAAAGCTGCTACAGTATTTATTTTTACTAAATGTTCCATATTTTTTGTTTTAACTTTGGTAAAATGTTCTGGAATATTTGTGCCTGCATTATTCACCAGGATATCAATTCTAGATTGTTTATTAATAATATTTTTAAGATCATTGTAATTTGTAATATCACAAACATAAGTTTTACATTTAGATTTAAATTTTTTTGCCATTCTTGCAACTTGCTCTAAATCTTTTTTTGTTCTGCTGATTATTATTAAATTTGCTCCTGCTTCAGCTAATGCTAATGCACATGCTTTACCAAGTCCTTTTCCAGCACCTGATATTAAAGCAACCTTATTTTTTAAATTATATTTTTTTAGGTACATTTTATATGAATATTTTAATATCAGTATAAATCAAATCTATTGCAACTACTAGTATTGCCAAAATACCAAGCCAAGCAATCCATTTATATTTTTTAATCCATTTAGAAATCAAAGTTGCTGCAGTTGCCATAAGAGCAATAGATAAAGCTAAACCAAATATTAATAGAATATAATGATCTTTTGCTGCTCCAGCTACTCCAAGAACATTATCTAAGCTCATAGTAACATCTGCGATGATAACTGTTGTAATAGCTTTTGATAAGCTAGATTTATCAACTTTAATATTTTTTTTATTTTCAGAAGAATTTTTAATTACATCTATATAAAGTTTGTAAACTATATAAAGTAACAAAATTCCACCAATTAATCTTAGTCCATTTATTTGGAGTAAATATGCAGTAATTAATGTAAAAATTATTCTAAGAACAACAGCGGCTCCAATTCCCCAAAATATTATTTTTTTTCTTTGATCTGCTTGAAATTGAGAAGCTACCATTCCAATTATAATTGCATTGTCACCCGCCAAAACTAAATCAATGAATACAATTTCAAAAAAAATTATTATTTGTTCAGTCATTCTTTACTATCTTCTAGTATCATGTCTGCTGCTTTTTCGGCAATCATAATAGTTGGCGCATTTGTATTTCCTGAAGTTATATGTGGCATTACTGAAGCATCAACTATTCTTAAATTTTTAAAACCATGTGCAATTAATCTATCATTTACGACAGCATTTTCGTCATTACCCATCCTACATGTGCTTACAGGATGAAATATGGTGTTTGCAAATTTTCCAGCTTCTGTTGCAAGAGTTTCATTATTGGTAATGTCGATTCCAGGTCTTAATTCTTCAGGTTGATATTCTTTATAAGTTTTTGAATTCATAACAATTTTTCGAACAATTTTTAAAGACTTTCCTGCAATTTCTCTGTCTTCATTAGTAGATAAATAATTCATTTTTATTTTTGGTGATACTCTTGTGTCTGGGGATTTTAATTCAATTGATCCTCTACTAGTTGGTCTGATATTTGTAATCGTTGGAGTAAATGCTGGAAAATTATGAAGATTTGATTTGCCTAATAAGTCTGTACTAGCAGGCGATACATGAAACTGCAAATTAGGAGTTTCCAAGTGAGGATCACTTTTTATAAATCCACATAAATAACTAGCACCAACTGCTAAAGGTCCTTTTCTGAATAAAAAAAATTTCAATCCAGTAAGAATTTTTTTTGAAACACTATAATAAATATCATTTAATGTTTCTAAATTTTTTATTTTATAAACCGGTCTTAGCATTAGATGATCTGTAAGATTTTTACCTACACCAGGATGATCTTTGATCACTTCAACATTATTATTTTTTAATAGGTCGCCTGGTCCAATTCCTGAAGCTTGCAAAATATGTGGAGAACCAATAGTTCCCGCACTTAAGATTATTTCTTTATTTCCTTTAACTGTGACTAAGTTGTTATTAACCCAATAATTAACATTCTTTGCTGTTTTATTTTCAAACTCGATATTTTTTATATGAGCGTTTGTAATAATTTTTAAATTTTTTCTTTTTTTAATAGGATTTAAATAACCAACAGCTGTACTACATCTTAAACCATTTTTAACTGTAAAAGGGAAATAACCCATTCCTTCATTATTGCCACTGTTAAAATCTTCAGTTTTTTTATAACCAAATTCTTCTGCAGCTTCTAAAAATAAATCTAAAACTTTGAAAGTCGCTCGTATTTTTTCTACTTTTATTGGTCCACCCGAACCATGAAATTCATTTTCTCCGAATTGAAAATCTTCAGATTTTTTGAAATAAGGTAGAACATCTTCCCAGGACCAACCAACATTTCCGAGTTGTCTCCAATAGTTATAGTCATTAGAATGTCCTCTAATATAAAGCATACCGTTAATTGATGAACTTCCACCAAGTGTTTTGCCTCTTGGATAAACCATTTCTCTGTTATCACAATTTGGTTCTTTTTCTGTTTCAAAGCACCAATCTGTATTAGGGTTATGCATTGTTTTAAAATAACCGCCAGGAATATGTATCCAAGGATTTGTGTCTTTTCCTCCAGCTTCTAAAAGTAAAATTTTATTGTTAGGGTTTTGGGATAGTCTATTAGCCAAAACACATCCTGCTGATCCAGCTCCAATAATTATATAATCAAAATTTTCCATTAGATTTGAGCTTTTATAATAGGTAATATTAATAATTCCATCTTTACTAATTTTTATTATTCAATGTTCTACTCAGTAATACTTATGGTTCCCATAGACAGAACAATACATATTAATCGATTAAATTATAACATTTTAAAGCTTGTTTTAAATTTGTATTTTTGACAAGGTACTTTTTTTATATAAAAAACACAGAGAGGGAAAAATATGAGAAAAATCATATCGTTTATTTTAGGAACAGCTCTTCTTACTGCTCTTTCAGTATCAAGTGCTAATGCTAAAACATTAAAATGCCAAACTGTAATCAATGCAAAAGCTGACGAAGTTGTAATGTTAAAAGACTTTGGTCAAACTGTAACTGATTTAACAGGTGGTTCAATTAAGTTTGAAATTCTTCCTGCTGGTACTGTGGTTGGAGTTAAAGAAACATTAGATGCAGTTGATAAAGGGTTGATCGATTGTGGATTTGCTTGGACACACTATTGGTCAGGTGAACATCCAGCAGCTATGTTATTTGGTTCTCCAGTAGCAGGTGCGGGTGTAGGAATTGATAACATCGCATTTTTATCTTGGTTTCAATATGGTGGTGGTAAAGAATTATACGATCAACTTTGGAAAGAGATGAAAAGAGACATCAAAGGATTTATGCTTCAACCAGTTGGTCCAGAAGCTTTAGGTTGGTTCAAAGAGCCAATTAATAGCATGGATGATTTTAGAAAGTATAGATTTAGAACTCCTCCAGGAATACCAGGTCAAACTTATAAAGATATTGGAGTAGCGTCTGTTGCAATGGGTGGTGGAGATATTCTGCCAGCTCTTGAAGCAGGAACTATTGATGCAGCTGAATGGTGCTGTCCTAAGCCGGACATGACTTTTGGTTTTCAAAAAGTTCTAAAACATTACTACCTACAAGGACTTCACCAAGTGGTAGTTAATGCTGACTTATATGTTAATGGTAAAGTTTACAGAAGTATGACAGCCCATGAACAGAAAGCTATGGAAGTTGCAGCTACAGCATCTTTATCAAAAGCTATGAGTTATAGAATTTATGAGAATGGAAAAGCTCTTAAGTACTTAACTGAAGAAGCTGGTGTAATATTACATGATACACCTGCAGATTATTTCCCAGCATATATGGCAGCTGCAAAAGCTAGCCTTGAAAAGAATGCAGCTAAAAATGCATTTTTCGCTGAAGTATGGCAGTCTCAAAAAGATTTTGCAGATATAGCAGTTCCTTTTTGGTCAGGTGCTCAAATGTCTAATGCGAAGCTAGGAATGGCTCACGCAGCAACATTAAAGTAGAAATTAGTTTATAAAACTAAAAATAGCATTATAAATAAAGCGGACTTTACAGTCCGCTTTATTTTTTTAAGGTTAACTATGTCAGATGAACCTACAGAATTAGATATTTCAGATGAAATGATCGCTGAGCGAAGAGAGAGCTCAGGAAAAATGCCAGAAGATATGCCAAAATGGATGGCATTATCAATTACAAAAATAGATTTATTTAGTAAATGGGTCGGCAACATTGTTTGTTGGATTACCGTGCCTTTAATACTTGCAATGACTTATGAAGTGTTTGCAAGAAAGCTTTTTATAGCACCTACTATGTGGGCTTATGATATGAGCCGTTTTTTATATGGTGCTTTATTCATGTTAGGAGCTGGTTATGCTTTATCTAAAGGTGTTCATATTAGAGCAGATTTTTTATATAGAAATTTTAAAGTTAAAAATCAAGGTCTTGTAGATTTTTGGTTATATATATTATTTTATTTTCCAGGACTGTTAGTTTTTTTATATATGACTATTGGTTTTGTTCAGGAATCAATAATGAGGGGCGAAAGGGGAATGGACACAGCATGGATGCCATACCTGTGGCCAATTAAATCTTGCTTGTTAATTGGAATTATTTTTTTACTTATTCAAGGAGTTTCAGAATTATTTAAAAGTTATTGGGCTGCCACAAAAGGAAAATGGCCAGGAGATGATAAATAATGCTAGCTGAATTTATTGATCCCGCCATTCTTGGATTTATATTAGTTGGAGTAATGTTGTTTGCCATATTTGTAGGTTTTCCAATTTCGTTCACATTAATTTTTTTAGGCTTTGTATTTGGTTATCTAGGTTTTGGCCATTTGGTTTTTTATTTAATGACTTTGCAATTTTCCATGGTGATGACAGAACAAACTTTAGCCGCCGTACCGCTCTTTGTTTTTATGGGAATTATGATGGAACAAGCTGGTTTAATGGAAAGATTATTTTCAGCATTCCAACTAATGTTGGCAAAAACTAAAGGATCTTTATATTACGCCGTACTTTTTGTTTCAGTCATATTTGCAGCAGCCACAGGAATTGTTGGAGCATCAGTAACAATACTTGGCATTATGGCAGCAAAATCTATGAATAAATCTGGCTATGATGTAAGATTATCAGCAGGAACTATAACTGCTGGTGGAACTTTAGGTATTTTAATTCCACCAAGCATTATGCTTGTTGTTATGGGGCCAATTATGGAAATCCCAGTAACAGATTTATTTGCTGCAGCAATTATTCCAGGAATTTTATTAGCATCACTTTATGCCGCTTATGTAACAATTCGTTGTTGGATTAATCCTAGTTTAGGTCCAGTTTTACCGGTTGAGATGAGAGCAGCAAATATGAAAGAAGTTTGGATAGAATTCTTTTTTGGACTAGTTCCTCCAGCAGCATTAGTTTTTGCAGCACTTGGAAGTATTTTATTTGGCTTTGCAACACCAACAGAAGCAGCTGGTTGTGGTGCCTTAGGTTCTTTACTATTAGCATTAGGATATAGAAAATTAACATTTAAAAAATTACAAGGATCATTAGTTAAAACTTTAGAAATTTCAGCTTTAATAATGGTTTTGGTTGCGGCATCAAACTTTTTTGGCTCAGTATTTGCAAGATTAGGAACACCAATGCTTCTTACAGATTTTTTATTAGGTTTAGAAATGAACAAATATTTAATTTTAGCAATTGTAATGACAATGATTTTTATTCTGGGTTGGCCACTTGAATGGGTTCCAATTGTTATGATTATAATTCCAATAATATTACCATTAATTGAAGCGTTAGGTTTTAACCTTACATGGTTTGCAATATTAGTTGCCGTTAATCTACAGACCGCCTGGCTCTCACCTCCGGTAGCTTTATCAGCATATTTTTTAAAAGGCGTAGTTCCTGAGTGGGATTTAAAGGATATTTACTTAGGAATGATGCAATTTATGGTCCTTCAAGTTATAGGATTAATAATAATTATAATATTTCCTAAAATTGCTTTGTGGCTTCCAATGGTCCTATATGGACAGTAGGAATTATTGGTTTAATATAAACTAGTGATTCAGGAAAAAGAAAAATTTCAATTAAATAATTGGGAAATTGTTTCAGTAAATCCAAACGATAAAATTTGGGATTGGAAAGATTTGTTTTGTTTTTGGGGAGTAAATATTCAAACTATTATAGGTTTTTCTCTGATTGCTTCTTTATATCTTGTTTATAATTTAAATTTTTTTGTTATTTTATTTGGAAGTATTATTGCGTCAATATTTGTTTATATTTTTGCAAATTTGATTGGAAAACCATCACAAAAACACGGAATACCTTTTCCAGTTTTTTTAAGGTTATCAATGGGAATTAATGGCGCTAGATACGTGGCATTGTTAAGAGGTCTAGTAGGAATATTTATGTTTGGTGTTCAAACATATTTCTTATCTAAATCCGTCGGTTATTTAATTAGAATATTATATTTTTCAATAGATAATACTATTTTAGATATAGATATTTTTTTAATTTTCTTTATTAAAATGAATATTATTGATTGGCTATCATTAATTATTTCATTATGGATTCAATATTATTTATTTAGTAAAGGCCAAAAGTTTTTAAAATCATTTATTAATTTTTCTGCTTATTTTGTTTATTCTGGGTTAGTTTTGTTTTTAATAATTATCATTTCTGAAAATTATTCATTTGTTGCTGAAGCACTTAAGAATATAATTCAATTTGAAAACCTAACAAATAAAAAAAACTTAATACCTTTATTATCAGTCTCAGGAACTTTGTTTGCTTATTTTTCCATAGTGATTGTAAATTTTGGAGATTTTTCTAGATACGTAAGTAGTGAAAAAGAATTAAAGAAAGGTAACTTAAGCTTATTATTAAATTTATTATTCTTTTCGTTTTTGGCAGTTTTAATAGTTTTAGGTGCAGACATTATTTTTAATAAAAAAATGGTTCCAATGGATAGAATTTTAACAAATCCTACAGATATAATTGGAAAGTTTGATAATACTTATTTAACAGTTGTAGGTTTATTATTTATATTAGTAGCTTCGTCTTCCACAAACTTAGTTGCAAATTATATTCCTTCACAAAATACAATAATCAACTTTTTTCCTAAAACTTTAAACTTAAAAAGTTCTGGAATAACTATTGTTTCGCTAAGCTTAATTTTTGCAGTTTTTTGGGAACCTTTATTAAGTCAGATAGGTATATTAACTACAATTAATACTATCAGCTCTTTTTTTGGACCTATATTTGGAATAGCTATTGTTGATTATTATTTTATTAAAAATAAAGAAGTAATAAGTAAAGATATTTTTTCCTCAAAAGTAGGTGGCGCTTATTATTTTTCAAATGGCTGGAACATTAAAGCAATCTATTCATTGTTAATAGGTTTTGTATTTGCTTCAGCAACAATTTGGAACATTGAACTTAAGTTTTTACAATCATTTTCATGGATAATAGGTGCTTTTTTTTCTTCAATAACATATTACCTGCTATCTAGTGAATAAATGCATCAGTATGATTTAAAAAATAAAACTGCAGTCATAACTGGAGGCGCACAAGGTTTCGGGTTAGATATTGCAAAAAAATTTTTATCATTTGGCGCAAAAGTTTTTATCTGGGATATAGACGAAAACGAATTAATTAAAGCAACTAAAGAAATAAATAATCCTAACTTAGAATATAATTTAGTAGATGTTTCAAATTTTGAAGAAATTGAAAGTACAGCTAAAAAAATTGCATCTAGTAATAAAATTGATATCTTAATTAATAATGCTGGAATAACAGGACCTACAGCAGAGCTTTGGAACTATAATAATGATGACTGGAAAAAAATTATAGAAATAAACTTGTACGGCACATTTTATTGCTGCAAAGTAATAGTTCCTTATATGTTAAAACAGAAATATGGAAGAATTGTAAATATAGCTTCAGTTTCAGGTAAAGATGGAAATGTAAATGCAAGCGCATATAGCTCTGCAAAAGCAGGAGTAATTGGTTTAACCAAATCTCTTGGCAAAGAATTAGCAACTTATAATATAGCAGTTAACGCAGTTACACCATCAGGTGCAAAAACTAGAATATTAAACCAAATGTCTAAGGAACATGTTCAAAGAATGCTCTCAAAAGTTCCAAGAGGACGATTTTTAGAAGTTAATGAGTTATCTTCTTTAATTTGTTGGCTATCATCAGAGGAAAATTCTTTTTCTACTGCCGCAGTATTTGATATTAGCGGTGGAAGATCTACTTATTAAAAATAATAATTATATTTTATTTAAAAATATTTATTCTTAAGCTATATAAATCAAATGTTAAAACTATTAAATTTTTTTGTAATATTTTCATTTTTACTATCTCCCAACCTTAAGGCAGAAATTGTTAATGTTTTTATGTTTACAGAAGCAGAACTTTTAACTTTAAAAGTCAAAAAAATAAGAGGTGCAGATTTTAAAACTAAATACTCATTAGGCAGCAATGAAAATGGAAATTATCTTAGAAGCGAAGCGGAAAATGCAGCTTCGGGTATTGGTAAAGATGTTAAAATAGATCTATCAATTACTCCTTATATAAATATTACGTGGAAAATTGAAAAAGGTCTTTCTGGAATCAACGAAAATAGCAAAAAAGGTCATGACTATGCAGCTAGAGTCTTGGTTGTTAAAAAAACTGGAATAACACCTTTATCAAAAAAAGCTATGAACTATGTATTTTCAAGCAATAATGAAATCAATAAAAATTGGCCAAGTCCATATACAAAAAAATCAATTGATTATATTTTATCTACAACAAAAGAAAATCTTAATGAATGGGTTTCAGTTAAAGCAAACGTTAAAGAACATTTCAAAAAATACCATAAATTAGATATTGATGAGATAGATGGAGTTGTAATAATGACAGATACAGATAACTCAAAACTAAAAGCTATAGCTTATTATCAAAATATTTATTTTTCAGCAGAATAATTAGAGTTTAAGATATTTAGATAAACCCATACTGATAAAAGAAAGAACAACAGCTGCTAAAACATCCTCAATTGGGTTAGCTGCCGGATAGCCGAAATTCCAAAGAGAAACACCAATTAACCAAATAATGTAAACTTTCATTTAAAATTTTTATTTATCATTAGTATTAAATATTTTATTATTTTGATATCATTAGTTTATGCCACTATTAATCATATATCTGGTTAATTGAAATATATAAAGAATGATAAATCATGATCCAAATAATCCTAGAACAAAGAATTATTCAACTATTAAATCTCTATTAAGAAATATTGAATTTATTACAAAGAATATTTTTTACTTTTTAGTAGTTTTTATAAATTGTATTATTTTTCGTTCTAAAAAAAATTATTTAAATGTTGGTAACTATGAAGACACAAGATACATAAATTATTTATTTTTTAGTCTGAAAAAAAAATATGATTTTTCTTACAACTTAAATCTTCAAATTTTAAATTTTATTAAAAAAGTAGGAATAATAAATTTTTTAATTCATGCATCACCTAATTTTCGATTAAAAAAAAAAAATATGTTAAAAATAACATTTAATAATTTTAAAGAAAACACAGAAAACTTAAATTTTAATACTAATTATTTCCACAAATTAAAAGATGTTAATAAAGCAAACAACTTATTCCTTCCATATTATCTTTATCCAAGAATATACAATAAAGATTATAAAAAATTAGATAAATTTAAAAATAACAATAAACAAATACGAATTTTTTTTTCTGGGTCTACCAATAAAGAAGTTTATGGAAGATTTAACTGGATTAATTCTAATGGAGATAAATTTCTTAATAGAGTTGAAATAATTGATTTTATTTTAAATGAGTTTAGAGAAAAAGTTTACTTATTAGATTCTTATGATCAATTAAATGATCTATTTACTTCTCATAAACCAATAGTTTTATCATTAAATGATAAATTAATAAAAAAAACAAAAACAAACTTAACTAATTTAGAACATCTTAATTTGATTTCGATGAGTAATTTTTTTATTACAGCACCGGGTGCTGATATGCCAATTTGCCATCATCTTATTGAATGCATTAAAATGAAATCTATACCTATTACTTCTTATAATGAATTTTTAGTTCCTTGTTTAAATGAAAATGATCATATTTCATTTAATAATTTTGATGAATTGAATTTAGCAATCAAGACTGCTTTATCCATGGATCAGGATAAAATAGTTAAAATTCAAAATAATTTAGATATGTTTTATAAAAATAATCTTTCACCAGAAGCTTTTTTTAGAAAGTTTGAAAATAGAAAAACTAATAATATTATTGCATGTAATGACGTAGAATCAGTAGAAAGATATAAAATAAATATATAAAACTAAGCGGCTATCTTTTTAATTTTTTTTAATAATTTTATCATTTTATTTTCATTTATTCTTCCAGTATTTACATTTCTTGGACTTGGATGATAGCAGCCGACTAACGTTATATTGTTAGGTAAATGATATATGTAACTATGACCAAATTTTATTTTTTTTGAAAAATTATAATTAGATTTATAAAAATAAACACAAGCATCAAAGGCAATTTTACCTAAGGCAACTATGACCTTTAAGTTTTGTAGAACATTAATTTCTTGATTAAAAAAATTAAAACAATTGTCCAATTCTTTTTTTAAAGGTTTGTCTCCAGGTGGAACACATTTAAGAGCAGTAGTAATGAAAGCTTTTTTTAATATTAATCCATCATCAATATGATCTGAATTTGGTTGATTTGATATTTTTGCCTTATGCAAGCATTTGTATAAAAAACTAGAAGATTTATCACCTGTAAAAACTCTTCCAGTTCTTGTTCCACCATGTGCGGCAGGGGCAAGTCCAACAAATAAAATTTTTGAGTTGATATCACCAAATCCAGTTATTGGTTTTCCCCAATACTTTTCATTTATATATTGCTTCCTTTTTTCTTTTGAAATTTTCTCTCTGAATTTAACTAATCTAGTACATTTTGAACATTTAATTATGGAATTATTTAATTTTTGAAATTTACTACTCATATATAGAACTTATTATAATTTTATTATTCTTACTTATATATTTAGTTATTTTAAATTTTTTTTTTAAATAAAGGAAAACCTTTATTAACTTTATGATTATAAGACTCTCTAAAACTCTCTAATTGCCACCCTTTAAGTCTTGTTTGAGTTTCTTCCAGATTTTGTTTTTTCCAATCTTCTGTAGTTGAAGAACTTTTCCATTTTTTTTTTTCATCATTGTTTCTTCCACATCCATAGCAAAAACCAGTTACAGGATCCGTTTTACAAATACTAATACAAGGTGAAATAATCATTTTTTTATTATTTTTATATCTTTTTACACTATTATTCTGATTGGACAAATTAGTTCAATAATATATAAAACAGCAATAATTTGGGCGAGTGGCGGAATTGGTAGACGCGTTGGTCTTAGGAACCAATAGTGCAAACTGTGAAGGTTCGAGTCCTTTCTCGCCTACCAAAATATTATGAAAGTTACGATAGAAAATAAAAAAGGTCTTAACAAAGATATTAAAGTTTTCATTGATAAGAAAACAATGTCTTCTTATATTGATGATAAATATGAAGAAGTTAAAAAAAATGTTACGCTAAAAGGTTTTCGACCTGGAAAAATACCAAGAGATATTTTAAAAAGACAATTTGGAAAAGCAATCTTTGGAGAAGTTTTAGATAAAGTTTTAAAAGACACAAGTACCAAAGCTTTAGAGGATAATAAAATTAAACCTGCCGGGCAACCTAAAATAGATCTCAAAACTTATGGTGAAGATAAAGACTTAGAGTATATTATTTCTGTAACAGAGATCCCTAAAATAGACACCAAATCTTTAGCAAATATAAAATTTGAAGATTACTCAGTTAAAATTGATTCTAAAGAAACTGATAAAAGAATTGAACAAATGGCTAAAAGCCAAAATAATTTTAAAGAAGTTGATGAATCTACAAAATCATTAGAAAGATATTTGGTAGTTTTTGATTACAAAGCGACTATAGACGGAAAAGAATTTAAAGGAGGAGAAGGAAAAAATACTCAATTAGTACTCGGTAAAGATTTATTTATTAAAGGATTTGACAAACAATTAATTGGAGTTAAAAAAAATGATCAAAAAAAAGTAGAAGCAATTTTGCCAGAAAATTATCCAGAAAAAGAATTTTCAAATAAAAAAGCTATTTTTGATTGTAAAATCCTATCTGTAAAAAAACCAGAAGAAGTTAAAGTTAATGATGAATTTGCAAAAAATTTAGGTGCGAAAGATTTAAATAATTTAAAAGAATTAATTTCAAAGCAAATTAATGATGAATATAAAAATTCATTAAACGCTTTAAGCAACAAACAAATTTTAAAAGAAATACAAAATATTAAAATTAATGAAATTCCAGAAAATTTAATTCAAGAAGAGATAAAAATTTTAACTGAAGGAATTAAAGAACAAGATGTTAAAAAAAATAAAAAAAAATATGAAAATCAAGCAATAAATAGAATTAAAGCTGGATTGATTTTAAATGCATTTGGTGAAGAAAATCAAATAAGAGTCACAGAACAAGAATTACAAGCTGAAATTCAAAAACAATTAAGAATGATGCCCGGTCAGGAAAAAATGGTACAAGAGTACTACCAAAACAATCCTTCTTTATTAGCAAATCTTAAGGGATCTTTATACGAGGAAAAAATTATTAAACAAATAAAATTAAAAGCAAAACCTAATAAAAAAGAAATAACTAAAGAACAAGCTGAAAAATTATTGAAGGAAGAAAACGATAAACATTTAAAAGAACATTCTCATCACGATCACAACCACCAGAAAAATGATAAGAAAATTGCAACACCTAAGAAGTCTAGTGTTCCAAAAAAAACCACATCAAAAGCAAATAAAGTTAAAAAAACAAAAAAAGTTAGCAAAAAGTAATCACAAGTTGTATAAGTATAACGAATCAACTTATGAGTAAAATACCTGAATATTTAAACACACTTATTCCAATGGTTGTTGAACAATCTAACAGGGGTGAGAGAGCTTACGATATTTATTCTAGACTATTAAAAGAAAGAATAGTTTTTATTGTAGGTCCTATTAATGATAATGTTGCGTCTTTAGTTACTGCACAGTTATTGTTTTTAGAATCTGAGGATCCTAAAAAAGAAATATCTCTATACATTAATAGCCCAGGCGGTCTTGTAACAGCTGGCCTTGGAATTTACGATACAATCCAATATGTTAAACCTGATGTTTCAACTCTTTGTATTGGTCAAGCTGCGAGCATGGGTTCTTTTTTATTAGCTGCTGGAGCAAAAGGAAAAAGATTTTCGTTACCAAATTCTAGAATTATGGTTCATCAACCTTCAGCTGGATTTCAAGGACAAGCAACGGACATTGAAATTCATACTAAAGAGGTTTTGTCTTTAAAGAAAAGGTTAAATGAAATTTATTCCAAACATACTAATAAGTCAGTTGAAGAAATCAGGCCTGCTCTTGAAAGAGATAATTTTATGACACCAGAAGATGCTAAAGACTTTGGTTTGATAGACAGAGTAGTAGATAAAAGAGAATAATTAACAACATATAGATTTTTTCACAACCTCCACTTGATTACATAGTCTTTGTTGTAATAAAGTAATCGAATTGATTCGTTATAAAAAATTATGAGCAATAATAATAAAAATATTTTGTACTGTTCTTTTTGTGGCAAAAGTCAACATGAGGTTAGAAAACTTATAGCAGGACCTACTGTATTCATCTGCGATGAGTGTGTTGAACTTTGTATGGATATTATTAAAGAAGAAAATAAGGATACTTTTGTTAAACATCAAGATGGTCTTCCAGCACCAAAAGAAATTTGTACTGTACTAGATGATTATGTTATTGGACAAGATTATGCTAAAAAAGTTTTATCAGTTGCAGTACACAATCATTACAAAAGACTAAATTATGAAAACAAAACTAGCAAGGCAGTTGAACTTTCAAAATCTAATATTTTATTAGTTGGCCCAACAGGATGTGGAAAAACTTTACTTGCTCAAACTTTAGCTAGAATTCTTGATGTGCCATTTACAATGGCGGATGCAACAACTTTAACTGAAGCAGGTTATGTTGGTGAGGATGTTGAAAATATTATTTTAAAACTTTTACAGTCAGCAGATTATAATGTTGAAAAAGCTCAACGTGGTATAGTCTATATTGACGAAGTAGATAAAATCAGCAGAAAGTCAGAAAATCCATCAATTACAAGAGATGTATCAGGTGAAGGTGTTCAACAAGCTCTTTTGAAAATAATGGAAGGAACGGTTGCGAGCGTTCCTCCCCAGGGCGGAAGAAAACACCCACAACAAGAATTTTTGCAAGTTGACACAACTAATATTTTATTTATTTGTGGTGGTGCTTTTGCAGGCCTAGATAAAATTATTTCTCAAAGAGACAAAGGATCATCAATAGGTTTTGGAGCAGAAGTAAAAAGTGTTGCTGACAAAAAAACAGGTGAATGGATGAAAGGTTTAGAACCTGAAGATTTATTAAAATATGGATTAATTCCAGAATTTATTGGAAGACTTCCAATTACAGCCACACTTCTAGACTTAGACAAAAAAACATTAATTAAAATATTACAAGAACCTAAAAATTCCTTGATTAAACAGTATCAAGAATTATTTAAACTTGAAGGTGTTAAATTAACATTTAAAATTAATGCTATTGAAGAAATAGCTCATAAGGCAATCAACAAAAAAACTGGTGCGAGAGGTTTAAGATCAATTTTAGAAAATATATTGTTAAAAACAATGTTTGATTTACCTGGTCAAGATAATATTGAAGAAGTGGTGATTGACGTAGGTGCGGCCAAAGGGGAGAGTGAACCTATTATTGTTCACTCCAAAAATAACAAAACTAGGTCTGAAAAAACTTCAGCAGCTTAAATAATCATTAATAAACGATATTTATCTATTGCAAATTTCAATAGAATATCCATATTTAAACAATGAATATTAAACACACACTTCCTCTATTACCATTAAGAGATATTGTAGTATTTCCAAGTATTGTTATTCCTCTTTTTGTTGGAAGAGATAAATCAATTACTGCTCTAAATGAGACAATGAATAATAATAAAAAGATTATTTTAGCTACTCAAAAAAATTCAGAAGTGGATGACCCAAAAAAAACAGATGTATTTATATGTGGATGTGAAAGTAAAATTCTTCAATTGCTTAAATTACCAGATGGAACTGTTAAAGTTTTAGTAGAAGGTATTCAAAGAGTTAAAATTATTGATTTTAATGATGATGATAAGTTTATTACCTGCACATATGAGAATAATAAAGATTTAATTAAATCAGATGAAAACCTTCTTCCTTTGGCAATGACTGCCGTAAGAAGATTAGAAAAGCTTACATCAATAAATAAAAAAATTTCTACAGAAACTATTAATAATATTAAGCAGTTAAAAGATGCAGCAAAAATAGCTGACAATATAGCATCACATTTAAATACAACAATCTCAGAAAAACAACAAATATTTGAAACTGTTGATGTTAAGAACAGGCTTAATGGTGTGATTAAAATAATGGAGAATGAAACTAGTATTATTGGTGTTGAAAAAAGAATTAGAGGTAGGGTTAAAACTCAAATGGAGAAGACTCAAAGAGAGTACTATTTAAATGAACAGTTAAAAGCTATTCAAAAAGAATTAGGTGAAATAGAAGAAGGAAAAGATGAAACTTCAAGTTTGAATAAAGCTATTCACAAAGCAAAAATGCCAAAAGAAGTTCAAAAAAAATGTATGTCAGAACTTAAAAAATTAAAAAATATGAGCCCAATGTCTGCTGAAGCAACAGTTGTAAGAAATTATTTAGACTGGATGATTGATGTTCCTTGGTTCAAAAAAGATAAAATTGATATTGATTTAATTAAAGCTTTAAAAACTTTAGATGAAGATCATTATGGATTGGAAAAAGTTAAAGAAAGAATAATTGAATTTTTAGCAGTTCAAAAAAGAATGAATAAAATGAAAGGACCTATTTTATGTTTTATTGGACCTCCAGGAGTAGGCAAAACTTCTTTAGGTAAATCAATTGCAAGAGCAACTAATAGGCAATTTGTAAGAATGTCATTAGGAGGTGTTAGAGATGAAGCAGAGATTAGAGGTCATAGAAGAACCTACATAGGTTCATTACCTGGAAAAATTATTCAGATGATGAAAAAAGCCGGAACAAAAAATCCTTTAATTCTTCTAGATGAAATAGATAAAGTTGGAAATGATTATAGGGGCGATCCTTCTTCAGCTTTACTAGAAGCTCTAGATCCTGAACAAAACACAACATTTAACGATCATTATCTTGAAGTTGATTATGACTTATCTGATGTAATGTTTGTTACTACCGCTAATACTCCAAATATTTTGCCACCACTTTTAGATAGGATGGAAGTGATAAGAATACCTGGCTATACTGAAGATGAAAAAATTAACATTGCAGATAAATTTTTGCTTCCAAAACAAATTAAAGAAAACGGTGTAAAAGAGAAAGAGTTGGAAGTTTCGGATGGAACAATAAAGGAGATTATTAGGAGCTATACACGAGAATCTGGTGTTAGAAATTTAGAAAGAGAAATTTCAAAAATTGCTAGAAAAGTTGTTAAAAAAGTTGTTAACGGTGAAGAAAAAAAAGTAATTGTTGATGATAGAAATATTTCAAACTTTTTGGGTATAAAAAAATACAAATATGGTGAGGTCGAAACTGTAGATAAAGTGGGTATAGTTACTGGCTTAGCTTGGACAGAATTTGGTGGAGAAATTTTAAAAATTGAAACCATTCATATGCCGGGTAAAGGCAAAATGCAAATTACTGGAAAACTTGGACAAGTTATGGAAGAGTCTGTAAAAGCAGCAAAATCTTTTGTAAGATCAAAAAGTTTACAGTATGGAGTGATACCTCCTTTATTTGAAAAGAAAGATTTTCATATTCATGTACCAGAAGGTGCCACACCCAAAGATGGACCTTCTGCTGGTATAGGTATGGTAACTTCAATTGTATCTTCAATCACAAATAATCCTGTTGATAGACATATTGCTATGACAGGCGAAGTTACTATAACAGGTCAAGTCCTACCAATAGGTGGGCTTAAAGAAAAATTATTAGCCGCTCATAGAGCTGGAATTAAACAAGTTATTATACCAAAAGAAAATGAAAAAGATTTATTAGACATACCTAAAAAAGTTAGAGAGGACATTAAAATATCTACAGTAGAAACTGTAGATGAAGTTTTAAAGATAGCTCTTAAAAATGAACTAAAACCAATTGAATGGACAGAGGTTGAAAATATTTCAAAATCTGGAAAAGAAGAAAAATCTCAGGCCAGTATTCAATAATTAATAATTTACATTATCTTAACCTTGATGTAATAGTACCGAGTGTTTTGGGCGGTTAGCTCAGTTGGTAGAGCATCTCGTTTACACCGAGGGGGTCAAAGGTTCGAGTCCTTTACTGCCCACCAAAACATTTAAAGTGGGGGTGTAGCTCAGTTGGTTAGAGCGATCGCCTGTCACGCGATAGGTCGAGGGTTCGAGTCCCTTCACTCCCGCCACTTTATCCTGATAATAATTATCAAAAATGTAAAAAAAGCTAACTATGTACACTTTTAGTTAATTCAAAAGCTGTTATATAAGAGTCGATATGTTATTAGAATTTTTACAAGATTATTTTTCTATTATTCTGTTTTTAATAATTGCACTTGTGTTGAGTTGTTCGTTTATAATAATTAATTTTGTATTATCACCAAAAAAACCTGACCCTGAAAAATTATCAGCTTATGAATGTGGATTTGAACCATTTAATGACTCTAGAATGGAATTTGATGTAAGATTTTATTTAGTAGCCATATTATTTATAATATTCGACTTAGAAATTGCTTTTCTTTTCCCATGGGCAATCTCACTTGGAAATATAGGTTTTTTGGGTTTTTGTTCTATGATGATTTTTTTGTTTATTTTATCTGTAGGATTTATTTATGAATGGAAAAAAGGAGCTCTAGACTGGGAATAAATTAATGAATTTAATAGATAACCAAAAAAATATACCTGATGAATTTAAAAAACTTGCTAAAGATTTTAGTGAAAATGGTTTTATAACCACTTCTTTTGATAATTTGGTAAATTGGGCAAGAACTGGGTCTTTACATTGGATGACATTTGGACTTGCTTGCTGTGCAGTAGAAATGATGCAAACATCTATGCCAAGATATGACCTAGAAAGATTTGGTGCTGCACCTAGAGGATCTCCAAGACAATCTGATGTTATGATAGTTGCTGGTACTTTAACAAACAAAATGGCTCCCGCTCTCAGAAAGGTTTATGACCAAATGCCTGAACCAAGATATGTAATATCAATGGGAAGTTGTGCAAATGGCGGAGGCTATTATCATTATTCTTATTCTGTTGTTAGAGGGTGTGATCGAATAGTTCCAGTTGATATTTACGTACCTGGATGCCCTCCATCTGCTGAAGCTCTATTATATGGAATTTTACAATTACAGAAAAAAATTCGTAAAAGCGGCTCTATAGAAAGATAATAATGAAAAACTTAGTCGACCTTGAGAAAAAAGTGAATTCTGAACTTACAACTAAAATTAAAAGTTCAAAAATTAAACATAATCAACTTTATTTAAATATAGATCCTGATGATTTGTTAGAAGTAATTTTGTTTTTAAAAAATAACGATGAAACTAAATTTAAACAATTAATAGATATTACTGCAGTTGATTATCCAGAAAAAGATAAACGTTTTAAATTAGTATATTTACTTTTAAGTCATGAATTTAATCAAAGAATACTTATTGATTTATATATTAATGAAAATGAAATTGTTTCAACTTTATCATCTATCTTGCCAGCAGCCAACTGGATGGAAAGAGAAGTTTTTGATATGTATGGAGTGAAATTTAAAAATCATCCAGATCTTAGAAGGATACTTACTGATTATGGTTTTGAAGGACATCCTTTAAGAAAAGACTTTCCATTAACAGGACATAATGAAGTTCGTTATAGCGAAGATAAAAAAAAAGTTATTTATGAATCAATAAAACTTGAACAAAACTACAGAAATTTTGATTATGAAAGTCCTTGGGAAGGAACTAAATACATCAAAAAGCAAACAAAAAAATAATGTCTAAAGAAAAAAAAACTTTAAGCTTAAACTTTGGACCCCAGCACCCTGCTGCTCATGGTGTTTTAAGGTTAATTTTAGAATTAGATGGGGAAGTAGTTGAAAAAGCTGACCCTCATATAGGATTGTTGCATCGTGGAACAGAAAAACTTATAGAAAATAAAACATACCTTCAAGCCATACCTTATTTTGATAGACTTGATTATGTTGCGCCAATGAATCAAGAGCATGCTTTTGCATTAGCAATTGAAAAAATTTTAAATATTGAAGTTCCTATAAGAGCTCAATATATCAGAGTTATATTTTGTGAAATTGGAAGAATTTTAAGCCACATTCTGAACGTTACTACACAAGCTTTAGATGTTGGTGCTTTAACTCCTTCTTTATGGGGATTTGAAGAAAGAGAGACCTTAATGACTTTTTATGAAAGAGTTTCGGGATCTAGATTACATGCAAACTACTTCAGGGCTGGCGGTGTTCATCAAGATTTACCAAAAAATCTTGATAATGATATTGCAGAATTTTGTGATAAATTTCCAAAAATTATAGATGATCTAGAAACTTTATTAACAGATAACAGAATATTTAAACAAAGAAATGTTGATATAGGAGTCGTATCTAAGCAAAATGCTTTAGATTATTCTTTTTCTGGAGTTATGTTAAGAGGTTCTGGCGTTGCATGGGATTTAAGGAAATCACAACCTTATGATTGCTATGATCAAATAGAATTTAAAATTCCAGTTGGCAAAAATGGCGATTGTTATGATCGTTATTTGTGTCGAATAGAAGAAATGAGAGAAAGTGTAAGAATTATTAATCAATGTTTAGCAAATTTACCCAAAGGACCAATTAAAACAAATGATGGTAAAATTACTCCGCCACCTAAAAAAGAATTAAAACAATCAATGGAAGCATTAATTCATCATTTTAAACTTTTTACAGAAGGATACAGGGTAGATAAAGATGAAATTTATACTGCTGTTGAAGCACCTAAGGGGGAATTTGGTGTTTATTTAATATCTGACGGTTCAAGTAAACCTTACAAATGTAAAATTAGAGCTCCTGGATTCTCTCACTTACAGGCAATGGATTATCTAATTAAAGGACATATGTTAGCTGATGTACCCGCAGTACTTGGATCAATGGACATAGTTTTTGGAGAAGTTGATCGATGAGTATAAAAAAAATTGGTAAAGAACAACCGGAGAGTTTTGAATTTAATAATAAAAACCTTGAAGCGGCAAATAAAGTTATTTTAAATTATCCAGAGGGAAAACAACAAAGTGCTGTAATGGCTCTGTTGTATCTTGCTCAAAGACAAAATGATAATTGGATACCATTAGTTGGAATTAAATATATCGCGAAATTTTTAAATATGCCTTATATCAAAGTTTATGAAGTAGCTACATTTTACTCAATGTATAATTTAGCGCCAGTCGGTAAATATTTTTTTCAAGTGTGTACCACGACACCTTGTATGATAAGAGGAGCTTATAAATTAGTTGACGTGTGTAAAAAAAAATTATCAGAAAAAGAAAGTAAAATATCTAAAGATGGAAAAACATCATGGATGGAAGTAGAGTGTTTAGGTGCATGCGTGAATGCACCAATGATACAAATTAATGATGATTATTTTGAAGATTTAGATCCAAAAAAACTAGAAAAGATAATTGATCAAATCAATAAAAACGAATCTCCAAAACCAGGATCATATAGAGGTAGATTAAATTCTGAACCTGAAAACATTAGAAAAACCTTATTAGGAAATAACAATGCTTGAGGATAAAGATAGAATTTTTCAAAATTTATATAATGACAACGGTAGTGATATAAATTCAGCTCTAAGTCGAGGAGATTGGAGAAATACAAAAGAAATTTGTGAAAAAGGTAGGGATTGGATAATAAATGAAATTAAACTATCTGAATTAAGAGGCAGAGGAGGTGCTGGATTTCCTACAGGTTTAAAATGGTCATTTGTTCCTAAAGAAGTTGGTTCAAGACCTCATTACTTAGTTATAAATGCTGATGAGTCAGAACCGGGAACATGCAAGGATAGAGATATTTTAAGATTTGAGCCACATAAATTAATTGAAGGTTGTTTTATTACTTCTTATGCAGTTAATGCTAATAAATGCTATATTTATATTAGAGGTGAATATTTTAATGAGGGACAAAAATTACAAAAAGCTATTGATGAAGCTTATAAAAATAAATTATTGGGAAAAAATGCTTTAGGGACAGGTTGGGACTTTGATATTTATATTCATTATGGAGCAGGTGCTTATATTTGCGGTGAAGAGACAGCTTTATTAGAAAGTTTAGAAGGTAAGAAAGGTCAGCCTAGACTAAAACCTCCTTTTCCAGCTTTAATTGGTTTATATGGTTGTCCTACTGTAATTAATAATGTTGAAACTATTGCCGTTGTACCTACAATTTTAAGAAAAGGATCTAAGTGGTTTGCTTCATTAGGTAGACCAAAAAATACTGGTACAAAAATTTATTGTATCTCTGGTAATGTTAATAATCCATGCAACGTTGAAGAAGAAATGGGCATACCATTAAAAGAACTTATTGAAAAACATGCAGGAGGAGTGATTGGTGGATGGGATAATTTAAAGGCAGTTATACCTGGTGGATCTTCAATGCCATTGTTACCTAAAAAAATTTGTGACACTATAAAAATGGATTTTGACGCTTGTGTTGAAAATAAAACAGGACTTGGTACCGCAGGAATTGTCGTAATTAATAAAGATCAAGATATTATTAAATGTATGGCAAGAATTGCCAGGTTTTACAAACATGAAAGTTGTGGTCAATGCACTCCCTGTAGAGAAGGTTCTGGTTGGATGTGGAGAATGTTAGAAAGAATGGCAAAAGGTGAAGCTACTAAAGATGAAGTTGATATGTTAATGGATGTAACAAAGCAAATAGAAGGTCACACCATATGTGCGTTCGGTGAAGGTTCTGCTTGGCCTGTTCAAGGGTTACTTAGAAATTTTAAGGATGAAATAATCAAAAGAAATAAATTTGATCCAATAGTTCAGAAACAAAAAAATATTCCATACTTAGTTGATCAACATTTATTAGAAAAAGAAAATGGTTAAACTAAAAGTTAATGATATTGATATTGAAGTAGAAGAAGGACTAACTGTACTACAGGCTTGTGAGCAAGCAGGCGCTGAAATACCAAGATTTTGTTATCATGAAAAACTTTCAATAGCAGGAAATTGTAGAATGTGTTTAGTTGAACTGGAAAAATCCCCTAAACCAATAGCTTCATGTGCTATGCCAGCAACAAATGGAATGGTTATCAAAACAAACACTGAAAAAGTTGAAAAAGCTAGAAAAGGAGTAATGGAATTTCTTTTGGCTAATCATCCATTAGATTGTCCGGTATGTGATCAAGGCGGTGAGTGCGATTTACAGGATCAATCAATGTTTTATGGAGTTGATAAATCAAGATTTAAAGAAAACAAAAGATATGTTCCAGAAAAGTACATGGGCCCATTAATTAAAACTCAAATGACTAGATGTATTCATTGCACGAGATGTATAAGGTTTGCAACTGAAGTAGCAGGTGTAACTGAGCTAGGAGCCATTGGAAGAGGTGAAGATATGCAGATTACAACTTATCTTGAAAAATCAATGGAATCTGAGATGTCTGCTAATGTTATTGATTTATGTCCCGTTGGAGCCCTTACTTCAAAACCATATGTTTTTGAAGCAAGGCCTTGGGATTTAAAAAAAACAGAGAGTATTGATGTAATGGATGCTGTTGGTTCAAATATTCGTGTCGATACATATGGATGGGAAGTAAAAAGAGTTTTGCCTAGAATAAATGAAGAAATTAATGAGGAGTGGATATCTGACAAAACAAGGTATGCATGTGACGGTCTAAAAAATCAAAGATTAGATACTCCATTTATAAAGAATAATAACAAGTTTGAGAAAATTCCATGGTCAGAAGCTTATAGGAAAATAGTAGAAAAAATTTCTAATACACCTTCAGCAAAAATTGCAGGACTCACAGGCGATATGACAAATATGGAAACTTTATTTGCTATAAAAGAATTTTTTGAAAAAATAATTAAGTCCAAAAATTTAGACTCAAGATCTAATGATTACTATGTAAATTCAAGTGATAGAAAAAATTATATTTTTAATTCTAAAATTGAAGGTTTGGAGGAAAGTGATTTAATAATATTAGTAGGAACAAACCCTAGGTTTGAAGCGACAATTTTAAACTCTAGAATTAGAAAAGCTTATTTAAAAAATAAAACAGCCATTTATTCAGTTGGAGATGTTGGCGATCTAACTTACCCATACACAATTTTAGATAATAACACTAAAATTATTAAAGATATTGTCAGCAATAAACATAAAGTATCAAATAAAATTATTAATGCTAAAAAACCAATAATTATTATTGGACAATCTGTTTTAAAAATAAAATCAGGCATTTATATTTTTGAAGAATTAAAGAAATTTTTATTAGAAAATAATAAAATTAACAACGAATTGAACTCATTAAATATTTTATCAACAAATGCGTCATCAGTTGGTGCCTACGACTTAGGAATTTTAAGTTCAAATAATGGAAAAAATACAAGTTTTGAAAAAATTAAAAAAAATGAATTAGATATTCTATTTTTATTCGGTCAAGACGACTTGAGGTTTAAAAAATCAAAAGAATTTATAATTTATATCGGTAGCCACGGTGATAGAGGTGCTGAAATTGCTGATATAATTTTACCAGGCTCAACATATACAGAACAAGATGGTTATTTTACAAATTTGGAAGGAAAAATACAAAAAGCTTACAAAGCTACTTATCCTCCAGGAGAAGCTAAAGAAGACTGGCAAATAATCAATGAATTATCAGCTTTGATTAGAAAAAAATATTTATACAATAATAAAGATGAACTGATCAATGCTATGCAAAATTATTTAAAACTTCATACTGAACATAGAAGTTTTGAAATACCAAATTATGATTATGTTGAAGAAAATATTTTAATTGATGAAATTGACTATTATCACTCCAACTCTATAGCTAGAGCTTCAAAAACTATGACTGATTGTAAAAATGCAAGAGTTAATTTCAAAAAAACAGGTACAGAAGCATAATGGCACAATATTTAAGCATACTTTTTTCTGAGATTTATAAAATATTATTTTTATTAATCCCAGTATTAGTCTCAGTTGCAATGATAGTTTGGCTAGATCGAAGAGTTTGGGCTTTTGTTCAGAAAAGAAGAGGACCTAATGTTGTTGGCCCCTTTGGGCTTTTTCAGTCATTGGCGGATGCATTAAAATATATCTTTAAAGAAATAATTATTCCTGCCAGTTCTAATAAAATTATTTTTATTTTGGCACCTATAGTTACTATGACTCTTGCACTTATCTCCTGGGCAGTTATACCATTTAGTGAGGATTTTGTTCTATCAGACATAAATGTTGGAATATTATATCTTTTTGCAGTTTCATCTTTAGGTGTATATGGAATTATTATGGGTGGGTGGGCATCTAACTCAAAGTATCCTTTTTTAGGTGCAATTAGATCAGCTGCACAAATGATTTCTTATGAAGTTTCTATAGGAGTAATTATAATTAATGTATTGTTGTGTGTCGGGTCACTAAATTTAAGTGATATTGTTTTAGCACAAAAAGAAATTTGGTTTATTATTCCTCTCTTTCCAATGTTTATTATATTTTTTATTTCAGCGTTAGCTGAAACTAATAGACCACCTTTTGATCTTCCAGAAGCTGAAGCCGAACTGGTTGCTGGTTATCAAACAGAATATTCTGGAATGATGTATGCAATGTTCTGGCTAGGTGAGTATGCAAATATATTGTTAATGTGTGCAATGGGTTCAGTTTTATTTTTAGGAGGCTGGCTTTCTCCAATTAATTTGTACCCATTTAATATCATTCCAAGTCCAATTTGGTTTATATTTAAAATTTTAATTTTATTTATTCTATTTTCTTTAGTCAAAGCTATTGTTCCTAGGTATAGATATGACCAATTAATGAAATTGGGCTGGAAAATATTTTTACCGTTATCTTTAACATGGGTAGTATTAACTGCTAGTTATCTTTTTTATTTTAATTTATTACCTAATAACTAACTATGAAACTTTCTAGATTTTTTAAAACTGTTTTTTTGCTAGATTTTGTAACAGGTTTATTAATAGCAATAAAAGAAATGTTTAAATCAAAAAAAACAATTAACTATCCCTTTGAAAAAGGAAAAATTAGTACAAGATTTAGAGGTGAACACGCTTTAAGACGATATTCTAATGGTGAAGAAAGATGTATAGCGTGTAAATTATGTGAAGCAGTCTGTCCTGCTCAAGCTATTACAATTGAATCTACTGAAAGGAGTGACGGGAGCAGAAAAACAACTCGCTATGATATAGATATGATGAAATGTATTTATTGTGGATTGTGTGAAGAATCATGCCCCGTTGATGCTATTGTACAGGGGCCTAATTTTGAATTTGCAACTGAAACAAGAGAAGAGCTTTACTATAACAAAGAAAAATTGCTCGATAATGGCGACAGGTGGGAAAGTATCTTAGCTGCTAATATTAAAACCAATAATCCTTATAGATAGGTTCATGATAATTCACTCAATTTTTTTTTATATTTTTTCACTAATTGCAATAATTGCGGCAATAATGGTAACTGTTTCTAAGAACACAGTTCATTCTGTTTTTTTTTTAATACTAGATTTTATCAGCATATCTTGTCTTTTTATTATGATTGGGGCTGAATTTTTAGGTATGATAATGCTAATTGTTTATGTTGGTGCAGTAGCAGTTTTATTTTTGTTTGTTGTCATGATGTTTAATGTTGCCCAACAAAAAAATGAATTGTTTGTTAAAGCAGAAGATTCAAATCACATTCCTATTGGTTTAATCGTAAGTATAATTATATTTTTTGAATTGATTATTGTTATTGGTGGTTGGAAGTACAAACCTCAAGTAGTTGAATCTTTTTCAACTGTGGGCATTAATTTAACTAAGTCAAATACACATGCTATAGGCCAAGTTTTATATACTGACTATATTCATTTGTTTCAATTAAGTGGAATGATTCTACTGGTAGCTATGATTGGCGCAATTGTTTTAACTTTTAGAAAAAGAAGTGGAGTTAAAAAACAAAGTTATTTTAAACAGGTTTCAAGAGAAAGATATGAAGGTGTTGAACTTGTAGAAGTTGAAAGCAATAAAGGGGTTAAAATAGATGTTTGAAATTGGATTAGGTCATTATTTAACTCTAGGAGCTATTATTTTTACTGTAGGTGTTGTTGGAATTTTTTTAAATAGAAAAAATATAATTGTTATTTTAATGTGTATTGAACTAATTTTATTGGCTGTTAATGTTAATTTAGTTTCTTTTTCAATATTCATTAATGATTTGACTGGTCAAATATTTACTTTGTTTATTTTGACTGTTGCAGCTGCAGAGGCAGCAATAGGTTTAGCAATTATTGTAGTTTATTATAGAAATTCTGGAACAATTAGAGTTGAAGAAATTAATAAACTAAAAGGTTAATATGACATACGAACATATAATAGTTTTCTTACCTTTAATTTCTTCTATCATTTCTGGTTTTTTTGGTAAAAAAATTGGAGAAAGAAATTCAGAAATATTAACAAGTTTTTTTGTATCAATTTCAGCAATATTATCTTTCTTTATTTTTTACAAAGTGCTTGCTTATAATTATAATAATAATGTAATCGTAGCTACATGGATAAATTCTGGTTCCTTAAATGTTAATTGGTCAATTAATGTGGATGCACTTTCGTCCGTTATGCTTGTCGTCGTTACTTTGATATCTGCAATAGTTCATGTTTATTCAATTGGTTATATGTCTCACGACCCTCATAAACCAAGATTTATGGCTTATTTGTCTTTGTTTACATTCTCCATGTTAACGTTAGTTACATCTGATAATTTTCTTCAACTTTTTTTTGGTTGGGAAGGAGTTGGTTTATGTTCTTATTTTTTAATTGGTTTTTGGTTTAAAAAAGAAAGTGCAAATGCTGCAGCTATTAAAGCATTTGTTGTAAATAGAATAGGAGATTTTGGTTTTGCTCTTGGAATTTTTTTAATTTTTTATTTATTCGGGACAGTTAATTACGATGAAGTATTTCAATTAGTTCCAAATATATTAAATAAAGAAATATCTTTCTTAGGCTTAAACGTTAATTCAATTAATTTAATTTGTGTACTTCTTTTTATTGGAGCTATGGGTAAATCAGCACAGTTGTTTTTACATACTTGGTTGCCTGACGCAATGGAAGGACCGACTCCAGTATCAGCATTAATTCATGCAGCAACAATGGTTACAGCAGGTGTATTTCTAGTAGTGAGATGTTCCCCAATATATGAATTTTCACAATTTGCACTAAATTTAGTTACAATCATAGGTATGAGCACAGCTTTGTTTGCTGCAACAGTTGCTTTGGTTCAAAATGATATTAAAAAAATTATTGCATACTCAACGTGTAGTCAACTTGGATATATGTTTTTTGCGGCTGGTGTAGGTGCATATAATGTTGCTATGTTTCATTTATTTACCCATGCTTTTTTTAAGGCATTGTTATTCCTTGGTTCAGGGTCAATAATTCACTCTTTTAAAGATGAGCAGGATATAAGGCAAATGGGTGGTGTATGGAAAAAACTTCCATATACATGGATTTTGATGATTATTGGAACACTTGCCTTAACAGGTTTTCCATTTTTATCTGGATTTTATTCAAAAGACGCAATTATAGAATTTGCATATTTAAGAGGTAATACAGCGGGATATCTTGCTGCCGGAATAGGAATTTTTACAGCTTTTTTAACCTCAATATATTCATGGAGACTTTTACTTAAAACATTCCATGGCACCTACAATAATAAAAAAATTAATTATAAAAATATACATGAGTCTCCAATGATCATGATAATTCCACTTATTATTTTAGCTATCGGATCAATATTTGTTGGCATCATATTTAAAGAAGTTTTTATTGGAAATCAAAGCGTTGAAATTTTATGGAGAAACTCTATATTTTTCTTAAATCCTTTGAGTATAGATCACCCCCCAAATTGGGTAATTTTTTTAACACCAATATTAGTTATAATTTCAATTCCTATTTCATATTACTTATTTTTAATAAATAAGAATATTTTAAATGAATTGGTTAAAGGAAATAAACCACTATACGATTTTTTAAAAAACAAATGGTATTTTGATGAATTGTATGAATTAGTTTTTGTTAAAACCTCAAAAAAAATAGGTTTATATTTTTGGAAAAATATTGACATTAGATTTATTGATAAATACGGTCCTGATGGTTTATCAAATTTAATTAAAAATTTTTCATTAAGGGCTGTTAAGTTCCAAACTGGATATATATATCAATATGCATTTATAATGCTAATAGGTTTCTCTGTATTATTAACTTTGTTAATTTTAAAATAATGAATTTTCCAATTTTATCTTCAATTATTTTATTGCCTACTGTTGGTGCAATTTTTATATTTTTTACGAAATCTACTTCAAACAAAAATCAAAGTAGTAAAAATTTAGCTTTATTTGTTTCTTTGGCAAACTTTATTATGTCTCTATATCTTTGGTTTATGTTTGATAACTCCAAATCAGATTTTCAATTCATCGAAAATTATGAATGGATCACAGGCTTTGCAAATTATAAAGTTGGCATAGACGGCATTTCTATTTTATTTATTGTTTTAACAACTTTTATAACCCCATTATGCGTTATCTCAGTTAATGCTACTATCAAAAATAGACTAAAAGATTTTTTAATTGCCATTTTATTAATGGAAACTCTTATGATTGGAGTTTTTTGTTCCTTAGATTTAATTTTATTTTATCTTTTTTTTGAAGGAGGCTTGATTCCAATGTTTTTAATTATAGGAATATGGGGTGGTGATCGCAGAGTTTATTCGGCTTTTAAATTTTTTCTTTTTACATTGCTTGGTTCAGTTTTAATGCTGATTGCAATTATATTTATTTACTTGATAACTGATACTACTGATTTTAATGAATTATATGAAATGGGAATTAATGTAAAATATCAAAATCTTCTATGGTTAGCATTCTTTACCTCATTTGCTGTAAAAACACCTATGTGGCCCTTTCATACATGGCTACCAGATGCACACGTTGAGGCACCTACCGCAGGTTCAGTTTTGTTAGCTGCGATTATACTTAAAATGGCAGGTTATGGTTTCATTAGATTTTCTCTTGGCTTGTTCCCTGTTGCTTCAGATTTTTTTACACCTTTGGTTTATTTTCTAAGCTTAGTAGCAATTGTCTACACTTCACTAGTTGCTTTAATGCAAGACGATATGAAGAAATTAATAGCATATTCTTCTGTAGCACACATGGGATTTGTAACTTTAGGAATTTTTACAATAACTCAACAAGGCATAGAAGGTGGTATTTTTCAAATGATAAGTCACGGATTAGTTTCTGCAGCTCTCTTTTTATGTGTGGGTGTTGTTTATGAAAGAATGCATACAAGATTGATAAATAGATATGGTGGCATTGTATCTGTAATGCCAAAATATGCGATTGTATTTATGATTTTTACCCTAGCAGCTATTGGTTTACCTGGAACAAGTGGATTTATTGGAGAATTTTTGATTTTAATGGCAGCTTTCAGTAAAAACTTTTTGGTAGCTACTATAGCTAGTCTTGGTGTTATTTTTGCAGCCGCTTATATGTTATGGTTATATAGAAGGATTGTATTTGGAGATTTAGTTAAAGAAGATTTAAAAAAAATGTTAGACTTAAATAAAACTGAAGTCTTAATATTGTGGTCTTTAGCAGTCCCAACAATCTTTTTTGGATTCTATCCAGAACCTTTAATAAATACATTTGAAGTGTCAGTGAACAATCTGATAGAAACTTTTAATTTTAATATTCAAGTGAATTTAGCACAAAAGTAATTTATGATTAATCTAAATTTAATTTTTCCAGAAATTTTTATATCATTATCAATAATGTTTTTATTGTTGGTAGGTGTATTTAAATCTAGAAGTTCTAATTTAGTTTATAATTTATCAATTGTTAGTTTATTGGCATCATTAGCTTTAATATTAAATTATCCTATAGATACTAACATTCTCTTATTTAATAATAGTTACAAAATTGATTATCTATCATCGTTCATGAAAATATTAACTTTAGTCTCTGGTATTTTTGTTATGTTTGTTTCATCAAAGTATATTCAAATCAATAAAATATTTAAAATTGAATACCCAATTTTAATACTTTCAGCAATATTAGGAATGTTGGTAATGATAAGTTCTAATGATCTAATAGTTTTTTATATTGGCTTAGAACTTCAATCTTTAGCCTTATATGTTCTTGCATCTTTCAATAGAGATAATTTATTATCCTCTGAATCTGGTGTTAAATATTTTGTTTTAAGTGCTTTATCTTCTGGTCTCTTACTCTATGGCTGTTCATTATTGTATGGTTTTTCTAATTCTACAAATTTTGATTTAATAGCTGAAAATATTAATTCAAGTAGTTATGGATTAACATTTGGGATAGTTTTTATTTTAGTTGGTCTTGCTTTTAAAATTTCTGCAGTTCCATTTCATATGTGGGCTCCAGATGTTTATGAGGGTTCACCAACATCTGTTACTTTCTTTTTTTCAATTTTACCAAAAATTGCAGCCTTAACAGTATTTATAAGGTTTTTGTATATACCTTTTATAAACATGATTCATGAATGGCAGTTAATAATTGTTTTTTTGTCAGTTGCCTCCATGCTTTTTGGTTCGATTGCTGCTATTGGACAAAAAAATCTTAAAAGATTGATAGCATACAGTTCAATAGGTCATATGGGCTATGCATTAGCAGGACTATCTACTGGTACCAATGAAGGAATACAAAGTTCAATAATTTATATTTGTATATATATAATTATGAATTTGGCTTTCTTTTGCTGTATTTTAATGCTTAGAAGAAAAGAAAATTATTTTGAAAAAATTGAAGATTTGTCAGGATTATCTTCAAATCATCCTGTTTTGTCTTTTTCTTTATTAATTATTTTATTTTCATTAGCTGGAATACCACCACTTGCTGGCTTCTTTGCAAAGTTTTATATATTTGTAGCCGTTATTGATCAATCAATGTATTTTTTAGCAATAGTAGGCTTGCTATCATCTGTGATTGCAGCTTTTTACTATTTAAGAATTATTAAAGTTATATATTTTGATAAAGAAAAAGAAAAATTTGATACAGATCATCATGTTAGTTTAAAAATTTCATTAGCATTATCTTCCATATTTATTCTATTTTATTTCATTTATCCAAATACCCTCAATGAAATAATTTATAAAATAAATATTATTTAATGGTATATAAAATTTTTAATTTTAAAAAAGTTCATAGTACAAATGATATCGCAATAAAAAAAGTTAAAAAAGGATTTACTAGAGGTTTAGTTCAAGCAAAGTTTCAAAAAAAAGGCAGAGGTCAACGTGGAAAAAAATGGATTTCATATAAAGGTAATTTATTTATTACTATTTTCTTTAAAATTAATAAAAAAACTTCTTTAAAAAATATTACTTTTAAAAATTGTAATAAAATAAAAAAAGTTATTTCAAAATTAATAAAAAAAAAAATAAAAGTTAAGAAGCCAAATGATTTATTACTAAATAATAAAAAAATATGTGGAATATTACAAGAAACTGTAGTTCATAATAATAGTTTATTTTTGATTTTAGGAATTGGAATTAACTTAATTAAAAGCCCTAAAATTATAAATTATCCAACAACTAATATTTTTGATGAATTGGGAATTAACGTTTCTAAAAAATTAATAATTAAACATATAATAAATGAGTTTAAATAAAATTAATTTGTTTGCAATCAAACTTTCATTTTAATAGAAATATCAAATGTACTTAATTGGAGATATAGGAAATACTGAAATAAAGTTATGTCTTTTTAATAAAAATAATAAATTAATTAAAAAAACTGTTTTTAAATCGAATTTAATTTCAAAAAAAATTATTGAAAAAAAATTATTTTTTTTAAAATCAAAAAGACATTTAATTAAAACTTCGATCTTTTCTAGCGTTGTACCAAAAATTTACAAAATAATTAAGTCTTTTTTAATAAATACAATCAAAATTAGCTGTATTGAGCTTAAAGAAATAAATCTTAATAAAATTATAAACATTAAAGTGAATAAAAAACAAATTGGTTCTGATCGTCTTGCAAATGCTATTAGTGTTTGTGATAATAAAAATAACTTTATAATTGTCGATTTTGGAACCGCAACTACTTTTGATGTTGTTATTAAAAATAATTATCTTGGTGGAATTATTGCTCCAGGAGTTAGCCTTTCTTTAAATACTTTAATTTCTAATGCTTCTTTAATTCCAAACTTAAATTTAAAAGGAATTAATAATGTTTTAGGTAAAAACACAAAAAATGCTGTCAGATCAGGTTTTTATTGGGGCTATGTTGGTTTAATTGAAAAAATTATAAAAAAAATTTTTAATCAAACTAAAAAAAAGTACAAAATTGTATTTACTGGAGGTCTATCTCATTTTTTTAAGAAACCTATAACTCATAAGGTTATTATTGATAGAGATATAACGGTAAATGGTTTATTAAAACTTATTCAAATAATTAAAACACAATGAATGATGAATTATTATTTTGTCCACTAGGAGGATCTGGGGAGATAGGTATGAATATGAATTTATATGCTTATGGTAAAGAAGGTGAGCATAAATGGATCATAGTTGACGTTGGCGTTACATTTGCAGATGATAGCTTGCCAGGCATTGATTTGATATATCCAGACCCAGGTTTTATTATCGATAAAAAGAATGACCTTTTAGGAATAATTTTAACTCATGCTCATGAAGATCATATTGGATCTATTGCATATATTTGGCCAAAGTTGAAATGCAAAATCTTTGCTACTCCATTCACAGCAACTTTAGTAACTGAAAAATTTAAAGAAAAAAAAATTGATATAATTCCTTATCTAAAAATTGTTGATCTTAATGGAACTGTAAATTTAGATCCGTTTAAAATTGAATTTATAACCTTAACTCATTCAATTTTAGAACCTAATGGCTTAAAAATTCAAACATCAGCAGGAAATATTTTTCATACAGGAGATTGGAAATGTGATCCTGATCCCCTAATAGGAGAAAAAGTAAATTCTAAAAGATTGAAAGAAATTGGTGACAGTGGTGTACTTGCTATGATTTGTGATTCAACTAATGTATTTAGCATAGGAAGAGCAGGTTCAGAGGCAGATGTTAGAAAAAATATGTTAAAAATAATGTCAAGACTTAAAAAGAAAATTTTAGTAACTTCGTTTGCTTCTAATGTTGCAAGAATGGGAACTGTTTTTTATTGTGCAGAAAAAATAGGTAGGCATATATCATTGGTAGGCAGATCGATGCATAGAATATTTAAAGCAGCTAGAAAATGTGGGTATTTAAAAGATGTTATTGATCCTATAGATTCAAGAGATGCAAAAAAAATAGCAAGTAATAAAATTGTATATTTATGTACTGGAAGTCAAGGCGAACCAATGGGAGCGTTAAATAGAATTGCAAACTATTCTCACCAAGATGTTTTTATTGAGAAAGATGATGCTGTTATTTTCTCTTCTAAAATAATACCAGGAAATGTTAGAAAACATTATAATGTTCACAATAAACTCCTAAGAGATGGAATAGAAGTGATTTCAGAAGAAACTGAGTTTGTACATGTTTCTGGTCATCCCAATCGTGAAGATCTTAAGGATATGTATAATTGGGTAAAACCAAAATGTGTAATACCGGTTCACGGTGAACATAGACATATGAAGGAACAAATAGCTTTTGCTAAAGAAATGCAAATTCCATCAACTGTACAAGTTGAAAATGGAGATATTGTGAAATTGTTTCCAGGTAAACCAAAAATTTATGATAAAGCACCAAGCGGCAGATTGTGTGTAGATGGAAATGTTTCTATTGAAGAGGATTCTTCAGTAATTAAAGAAAGGAAAAATTTTGCAGATAATGGTTTTATTGAAATTACTATTGTCATTTCATCTAAAGGAAGCCTCCAAAATAAACCTTTAGTAACTTTTAGAGGGTTGCCAGTTTATGAAAAAGAAGATTTTAAATATGGTTTACAAGAAGAATTATTGAAAATGACAAAAACGTTTTCTTTAAAAAATACCAAACAAGAAGAAAACTTAATAGATGGCCTAAAAAAAACTATTAGAAAGTATTCAAAAGATAAGACTGGAAAAAAGCCAATAACCAATATTAATATTATGAGAATTTAATTACATATACTTTTTATATATGTGTATATAATAATTATATAAAATCTAATTATAAATGTACTTTTCAAAATCATTCATTCCAATTTTAAAAAATAACCCAACAGAGGCAAAAATAAAATCACATCAACTAATGTTGAGAACTGGAATGATAAAACAATCATCTACAGGCATTTATTCGTGGCTTCCATTAGGTTTTAAAGTAATGAAAAAAATTGAACAAATTGTTCGAGAAGAACAAGATAGAATTGGAGTTCAAGAAATTTTAATGCCAACTATACAATCAAGTGATATCTGGAAAGAAAGCGGTAGATATGATGATTATGGTGATGAAATGCTACGTATAAAGGACAGACAAAATAGAGAATTGTTATATGGACCAACAAATGAAGAGTTGGTTACAGAAATTTTTAGATCAAGTATTAAATCTTATAAATCTTTACCTCAACTTTTATATCATATTCAATGGAAATTTAGAGATGAGTTAAGACCAAGGTTTGGCATAATGAGATGTAGAGAATTTTACATGAAAGATGCATATTCTTTTGATCTGAATGATGACGATGCAAATTATTCATATAATAAATTTTTTCTTGCTTATTTAAAAACTTTTGAAAGGTTAAATTTATCAGCTATACCTATGGCAGCAGATACTGGCCCGATTGGTGGTAATCTTTCACATGAATTTATAATATTAGCAGAGACCGGTGAAAGTAAAATTTATACCGACAAAAGAATATTTGAAGTTGATTATGAAAATACAAATTTAAATAAAGAATCCTTAGTAGAGCTAAGAAAAAAATACGAAAATTACTATTCAGTAACTGATGAAAAATATAATAAAGAAGAATTTGAAAAAAAAGTCCAAGAAAAAAATAGACTTAAAACAAAAGGTATTGAAGTTGGGCATATTTTCTATTTTGGTAATAAATATTCTAAAGCAATGAATGCTTCTGTTGATCACCTAGGTAGTAAAGATTATGTGAAAATGGGTTCTTATGGAATTGGAGTTTCAAGGTTAGTTGGAGCAATAATTGAAGCAAAATATGATGAAAAGCAAGAACTTATGAAATGGCCAATATCTGTATCTCCTTATGATTGTGCAATCCTTCCTTTAATAAACAAAAATGATAGTACGAACTTAGAAAAGGCCAATAAATTATATAATTTTTTAAGTAAAAATAAAATTGATTCAATAATTGATGATACAAATGAAAGTTTCTCATCAAAAATTAAAAAATTTAACTTAATTGGTATTCCAAATCAAATTATGATTGGGAAAAAATCCGAAGGGGATGTTTTTGAATATAAAGAAATTGGCAAAGATACGCAGAATTTACCAATAAGCCAAATAGTCGAAATTATAATTAATCAAAAAAAATAAATTGATTTCAAAATTAGAAAAAGAAGTAATATTTAGATATTTAAAAACTAGAAAAAAAGATGGTTTTTTAAATGTAATTTCAATATTTTCCTTTGTGGGTATTAGTTTAGGAGTTGCGGTGTTAATTATTGTAATGTCTGTAATGAATGGTTTTAGAACAGAGTTGGTGGAGAAAATTATCGGTTTTAATCCTCATGCAGTAATTAAACCATATAAATTATCAATTAATAAAGAAAATTTGCAAAATAAAGATTTAATTAATTTATCTACCAATTTTCAATTTACCAACAGTGGAGAAGCGGTATTAATAAATAAAAATTATACCAAAGGTCTTTTATTAAGAGGTTATTTAAGAAATGAATTTGAAAAACTTGAGATTGTTAAAAATCATAATTTTTATGGAAATAAAAAATTAAATTCTCAATACATATCTATAGGTAAAGATCTAAGCATCAACTATAATATTAATATTGGTGATAAGATTTTAATAATGTCACCAACAGGAATAGAAACCATTATTGGTAGCTTACCTAAACAAGAGACTTATGTTGTTGATTCTGTATTTGATAGTGGTATTTCGGATTTTGATCAAAACATAGCTTTTATAAATATAAACGATTTAGAAAATCTTTTTAATTTAGATGAAAACAGTAGATCTTTAGAAATTTATTTTAGTGATCCAAAAAAAATTGAATTAAAAAAGAAAAAATTACAAAAAATATTTAAAGATGAACTTGTTTACACGTGGTCTGATTTAAATAAGTCATTATTTTCAGCTTTAAAAGTAGAAAGAAACGTTATGTTTATTATTTTGTCTCTAATAATTATTGTTGCAGCATTTAATATAATTTCAGGCTTGACAATTTTAGTAAAAAATAAAACAAAAGATATAGCAATTTTAAAATCTATCGGTGTACAAAATAAATCCATAATAAAAATATTTTTTATGGTTGGATTTTTAATTGGATCCTTTGCTACTGCTTTTGGAATAACAACAGGAATTTTATTTTCTTATTATATAGAAAATATAAGACAGTTTTTAAGTGAAGCTTTTAATTTAAATTTATTTCCTGAAGAAATATATTTTTTAAGTAAAATGCCTTCTGAAATTAATTTTGAATCTATATTTTTAATAGGTTTATGCTCTATAATTATAACATCAATCGTTTCTATATTTCCAGCAATAAAAGCTTCGAAAATGGATCCAGTTAAATCTTTGAAGTATGAATAATATAATTGAATTTAAAAATGTTTCTAAGCAATATGATCATTCCAACAAGATAAATGTTTTAAATAAAATTAATTTTAACTTTAAAAAAGGAAATATTTATTCATTAGTTGGACCTTCAGGATCTGGAAAATCTACCTTGCTGAATTTATTATCATTGATAGATAGTCCCACCTCCGGAACTATTAAAATATTAAATAATACAATAAATTATAATAGATCTAAGGATAATGACTTATTACGTGCCAAAAAAATTGGAATAATATATCAAGAAAATAACCTCCTTCCTGATTTTACTGCACTAGAAAATGTTTATCTTGCAAGATTAGCTATTAGTAATAACAAAAAAAAAGCTATTTATGATGCACTTACAATTATTAACAAACTGGGAATTTCAAAAAGAAAAAATCATTTTTCTAATGAACTATCAGGTGGTGAGATTCAGAGGTTTGCAATTTCTAGAGCTTTAATAAATTCGCCAGAAATAATATTAGCAGACGAACCTACCGGAAGTTTAGATTTTAAAAATGCAAAAGAGGTTTTTAAAATTTTATTTAAACTTAAAAATACCAATAGATTAATAATATTTGCAACTCATAATAGATATTTTGCTAATATGGCAGATTGTAAAATCGAATTGATTGGTGGTAAGGTAAAAACCATTAATGGAAGATTCAAAAAATAAAGAATTTAATCATTTAAAAATTCATACACAATATTCAATATGTGAAGGTGCACTTAAAATTGATGAATTAAAAGATTATTGCAAAAATAACAAAGTTAAATGCTTAGGCTTATCCGATACTTCAAATCTATTTGGTGCATTAGAATTTTCAGAGGCAATTTCTAAATCTGGCACTCAACCAATAGTTGGTACACAAATAATTTTTAAATATAAAGAAGTTACAGGTTTAATCCCATTAATTGCATTAAATGGAAATGGATATAAAAAGTTAATAGAATTATCTTCTAAATCTTACCTAAAAAGTGAAATTGATACTGATCCAGTTTGTAGTATTGAAGATTTATTTGAAAAAAAAGAAGGTTTGGTTGTTTTTTCAGGATCAATATTTGGCTTAATAGGAAAACTTTTTAATAGCGGTAAATATGATTATATTGAAGAAATTTATCAAAAACTAAGTCTTACATATAAAGAAAATTTTTATTTAGAAATTCAAAGACATAATGATTATAATGAGAAGCTTTTTGAAAATTTTAACTTAAAGAAATCTAAAGATTTAAAAATTCCAATTATTGCAACGCAAGAAGTATTTTATAAAGATATATCTGTATATGAAGCTCATGATGCTTTGACTTGTATTGGAACAAAATCCTATATTAATGATAAAAATCGCATTAAATTATCAAACCAACATTACTTAAAATCTCATGATGAAATGTCAGAGTTATTTTCAGATTTACCCGAGGCTTTAGAAAATAATTATCTTTTCCCATATAAAAATAACTTTAGACCAGTACCTTCTAAGCCAATTTTACCTGACATAGGTTTTGAAAAAGGTGTAAATGCAGATGACCTTCTAAAAAAAATTTCTGAAGAAGGATTAATAGATAAATTTATAAAAATAAATAAAATTAATAAAAATGAAATAGATACTAATAAAGATTTCAAAAAATACAAAGAAAGACTAGATCATGAAATCAAAATTATTCTAGAAATGAAATATTCTAGTTATTTTTTAATAGTTTCTGATTACATTATATGGGCTAAGAAAAGAAATATACCTGTTGGACCAGGTAGAGGTTCAGGAGCTGGATCTTTAGTGGCTTGGTGCATTTCGATAACTGATGTTGATCCAATAAAATTTAATTTAATTTTTGAAAGATTTTTAAATCCAGACAGGATTTCTATGCCAGATTTTGATATTGATTTTTGTGAGGAAAAAAGAAACTTAGTCTTTGAATATTTGACCAACAAATATAAAGACAGCGTTGCTCACATCATCACTTTTGGAAAATTAAAGGCAAGAATGGTTATTAGAGATGTTGGTAGAGTTTTAGGATTACCTTATGGTTTTGTTGATAGTATTTGTAAAATGATTCCATTTGATCCTTCTAGACCAATGTCATTAACTGAATGCATAGCCATAGAACCAAGATTTCAAAAACTAATAAATGAAGATAAAAGAGTAAAAAAATTAATAGATTTATCTTTAAAATTAGAAGGGTTAAATCGAAACGTAGCAACTCATGCCGCAGGTGTTGTTATTGCTGATAAAAAATTAACTGAAATAGTTCCCTTATATAAAGATTCTGACTCAGATTTATTATTACCTTCAACGCAATTTGACATGCATTCAGCAGAAAATGCAGGTTTAGTTAAATTTGATTTTTTAGGTCTTAAAACTTTAACAGTAATTCGAAAAGCAGAAGTTTTAATTAATGAAAAAATTAAAGATTTTAAAGTTGATAACATAAATTATGAAGATCAGAAAGTTTTTGATCTTTTATCTAGTGGAAAAACAGTTGGTTTATTTCAACTTGAAAGTTCAGGTATGAGAGAAGCACTTACTAAAATGAAACCAAATAGACTTGAAGACATTATTGCATTAGTTGCTTTATATAGACCAGGACCAATGAGCAATATTCCTATATATAATGAATGTAAACATGGAAAAAGAGATCCTGACTATCTACATCCAAAACTAGAAAAAATTCTTAAACCTACATATGGAGTAATAATTTATCAAGAACAGGTTATGCAAATAGCACAAGAACTATCTGGTTTTACCGCAAGCGAAGCTGATATTTTAAGAAGAGCAATGGGAAAAAAGAAAAAAACTGAACTTGAAAAACAAAAACAAAATTTTATTGAAGGTGCTTCAAAAAATGGAATTAGTAAAGAAATTGCAGCTGGAATATTTTTAAAAATAGAGCCTTTTGCTCAATATGGATTTAACAAAAGTCATGCTGCGGCATATGCTATAATAGCTTATCAAACAGCTTTTTTAAAAGCACATTACCCTCATGAATTTTTTGCAGCATCAATGTCAATGGAGTTATCTAATCAAAATAAGTTAAGTGAGTTTCACGAAGAACTTAAAAGATTAGATATTAATATAATTAGACCTGATATAAATAATTGTTATGCTGATTTTAAATCTGATGGAATAAATTTTTACTATGCATTAGGTGCATTAAAAAATGTTGGATTTGATGCAATTTCAAATCTTGTAAATGAAAGAATAAAAAATGGATCATTTACTTCATTAAAAGATTTTATTAAAAGAGTAAATCCCAAAGATATAAATAAACTTCAATTAGAAGGTCTAGTAAAAGCCGGCGTATTTGATAAATTAAATGATAACCGTCAATCTATTTATAACTCAATACCAAATATTATTTTACATTCTAAAAATATATTTGCAAATAAACTTGCTAATCAAAATGACCTTTTTAATAACGAAGAAGATAAAAATGATAATATTTTAGAAGAAATTAAAGATTGGAAAATTGAAGAAAGATTGTCTAAAGAATTTCAAACTTTAGGATTCTTTATGTCTGATCATCCTCTTAATCAGTTTAAAAATTTGTATGATGAATTTAAAATTAAAAATTATTCAGAATTTAATCTTAACAACGAAGCTATAGAAGTAAATATTGCTTCGACTGTTCTTAAAATTCAAGAAAAAAAAACTCAAAAAGGAAACTCTTATGCAATTATAAAATTTTCAGATCTAAGTAGTGTTTTTGAATTATTTATTTTTTCTGATATTTTCGAAATAAATAGAAATATTTTAGTAGAGGGTAATTCTTTAATTCTTACTCTATCTAAAAACTTATCTGATGATGATAATAAATTTAAAAGAATAAATGTAAAAAAAATAGCCTCTCTTAATGATTTAATTGGTAAGCCATTAAATGAAGTTAAAATATTTTTAGAAAACATAGAACAGCTTAAAAAAATAGACAATATTTTTAAAACTAATGGAAAAACTAATGTAAATATTTTTATTAAAAACAATAATCAAAATTTATCTTTTAAGTTCAAAACCATGAAAAATATTGAAAGAAAATCATTAGAAACCTTAAAAAACAAAGGTATTTCTTTAATAATAAATTAAGAATTCACTTGTTTTTCTTATAATAAATTTGTAAATACCACCTTTATTAACACGCACACAATTTGTGGTTTTATACCTCCGGTCCTTAAGTGGAAATAATTGTGGTGGCATAACCGGGAAAAAAATGAAAATACCTAACGTTACAATACAAGAACTACTAGAAGCGGGAGTCCATCTTGGTCATAAAACATTAAGATGGAATCCAAAAATGAAAAAATACATTTTTGGAAAAAGAGATTCAATTCATATTATAGATTTAACTCAAACACTTGAGCTTACCAATGTAGCGCTTGAAAAAGTTTATAATACAGTTTTAAATAATGGAAAAATATTATTTATATCAACAAAAAAACAGGCTTCAGAAGCAATTGCAGAACTAGCAAAAGATACTGATCAATATTACGTTAATCACCGTTGGCTTGGTGGAATGTTGACTAACTGGGGAACAATTTCAAATTCAATTAAAAAATTAAAAAAAATAGAATTGGATTTAGTATCTGAGAATAGAGGCTTTACAAAGAAAGAACTTCTCAAGATGAGTGTACAGAGAGAAAAACTACAAAGATCATTAGGAGGAATTTCTGAAATGAAAAAAATCCCAGATTTAGTATTTATAATTGATACTAACTATGAGTCTTTAGCTATTAAAGAGTCGCAAAAATTAAGTATTCCAATTGTAGCGATATTAGATACAAATTCAAACCCCGAAGGTATTGATTTTCCCATTCCAGGAAATGATGACGCAAGAAGATCAATTGATTTATATTGTAATTTATTAAAAGAAACAATTATCAGTGCAAAAAAAGAAGTTCCTTCAAATAAAGAAGAAAATAAATCTCCAATCATTCAAGACTCAAAAGATGTTTTAAAAAGTAAAACAGAAAGTATAAAAATAAATTCAGATAAACATCTCAACTAAGATGAGTGATTTAGGTAAAATCAAAAAATTACGACAATCTACTGGTGCAGGCTTTAAAGATTGTAATGAAGCTTTGAAAGAATCTATAGGTGATATTGACAAAGCTATAGAAATCTTAAGGGTTAAGGGTATTTCAAAAGCCTCAAAAAAAATGTCTAGAGAAGCAAATGAAGGTGTTGTTGCAGTTTCATCTGATGAAGAAAAAACTTCAATAATAGAAGTTAATTGTGAGACTGACTTTGTTGCAAAAAACGAAGATTTTATATCTTTTGTGAAAGAGTTAAGTGATCTTAATAATAATTCTCTATCAGATTTAGAAATTTTAAAAAAAACAAAAATGACCAGTGGAAAAACTGTAGATGAATGTTTGGTTGCATTGATTGCAAAAATAGGTGAGAAAATTACTATAGGTAGATCAAAAACAATTCAAAATTTAGGATCTAAAAATTATACTTATCTTCATACTATTGTTAAAGACAATCTTTCAAAATTGGCTGTTGTGGTATCACTTGAAACCAATGAAACTAATGAAAAAATAAATTCGTTTGGTAAACAATTATCCATGCATATTGCTGCTTCTAATCCATTAGCTTTAAAATCAGAAAACATCGATAAAGCTATTCTAAATAAAGAAAAGGAGTTAATTGCTGAAGAATTAAAAAATACTGGAAAATCTGATGATATTGCTAAAAAAATTAGTATTGGTAAATTAAATAAATTTAAAGAAGAAAATGCTCTTATGACTCAAGCTTGGGTAATGGAACCAAAAAAAAAAGTTCAAGAAATTTTACAAAGCGTAAATATTTCTGATCTAACTATTAAAGAATTTTATAGAATTAAGGTAGGTGAGTAATGTTCAATGATAAAATATATAGTGAAAAAATGAATAAAACTTTTGAGGTTTTCATTAAAGAACTTTCGTCATTAAGAACAGGAAGAGCAAATGCAAGTATGCTAGATTTAATTAAAGTAGATGTTTACGGCCAAAAAATGCCAATTAATCAATTGGGCACTATCACTACACCAGAGCCAAGAATGATAAATATTCAAGCATGGGATATAAACAATGTTACATTAATTGATGCAGCTATCAAAAAATCTGAATTAGGATTAAATCCTCAAATAGATGGTCAATTAATTAGGCTTCCAGTTCCTGATTTAAGTGAAGAAAGAAGAAATGAAATGAAAAAAATTATTAAATCTACAGGTGAAAAATGCAGAGTTTCTATTAGAAATATTCGAAGAGAAGCTAATGATGATTTGAAAAATTTATTAAAATCAAAAGAAATAAGTGAAGATGATGAAAAAAAATATGAAAAAGTTGTTCAAAATGTTACCGACAAAAATATTCAAAAAATAGATGAAAAAGTTGCTTCAAAAGAAAAAGAAATAATGAAAATATGAATTCAGTTCAACATGTCGCTATCATCATGGATGGTAATGGTCGTTGGGGTTTAAAACACAAAAAATCTAGAAATTTAGGTCACAAAGCAGGTCTTGTCACCGTAGAAAAAATAATAGAAGCGACAATAAAAAAAAAAATTAATTTTTTAACATTATTTGCTTTTTCTACTGAAAATTGGAAAAGACCAAAAATGGAAAAAAATTATTTATTTTCATTATTAGAAAATTATTTAACTAGTGAAATTTCTAAATTACATAAAAATAACATAAAATTAAAAGTCATTGGAAATAAAATTTTTTCAAAAAAGTTAAATAAAATTTTAGCATATTCAGAAAAATTAACTATAAAAAATAAAAAACTTCAAATTAATCTTGCTCTAAATTATGGATCAAAAAGTGAAATAGTTTTTGCGATTAAGAAACTCATAAATAAAAAAAACCAAATTAGTGAAAAAAATATTACAAAAAATTTGTTTACACAAAATATTCCAGATCCGGATATTCTTATAAGAACTGGTAATAACAAAAGATTAAGTAATTTTTTGTTATGGCAACTATCATATTCAGAAATATATTTTGAAAAGAAATTATGGCCAGATTTTAATCAAAATGATTATAATAGAATAATTTTTAATTTTAATAAGATTAAAAGAAATTTTGGAAACATATAATGAACAAAGAATTATTTAAAAGATTAATAACATCGTTTTTTTTATTACTAATTCTTGCTTTTTCTTATACTAATAAGTATTGTTTAGTATTAACCTTGGCAGCAGTCTCAATTCTATCATTCATAGAATTTAAAAACCTAATTGATAAATTATTCAACAATATAACAACTAATAAACCTTTTTTTAAAATAATGTTTTTGTTAACTTTATCAATTTATTTAGTTATATTTTCACTGATTTTATGGCATTTTTTTAATGATCATAACTTAAAAATTTTAATTTTATATTTAATTCTTGTTTGCGTAGCGACAGATATTGGTGGTTTAATTTTTGGTAAAATCTTTAAAGGAAAAAAATTAACATCAATAAGTCCAAACAAAACTTATTCTGGATTAATTGGTGCCTATATTCTCTCTTTTACATTGCTTTTTATTTTTTTTGAAACATTAAATTTTAAGATTTATCAAATTTCAATAATAACTTTTTTAACATGTTCTTTCGCACAATTAGGAGATTTATTTTTTTCATATTTAAAAAGAAAGGCGAACATAAAAGATACTGGCACTATTTTGCCTGGCCATGGAGGTATTTTAGATAGAATAGATGGTATTTTAATTGGTGTTCCTACAGGTGCATTTTTTACTATATTGTTATCACAATGATTAAAAAAATTGCAATCCTAGGATCTACTGGATCAATAGGTAAAACAACCTGTGAAATTATAAAAAAAAATAAAAAAGATTTTAAAGTTATACTTTTAAGTACAAATAATAATATCAGTAAAATTTATAAACAAGCTCTATTATTTAATGTTAAAAATTTAATAATCAAAAATAAGTTAAAATATTTTAAGTATCAAAAAAAATTTGAAAGAAAAAAAATTAAAGTTTTTTTTAATGATGATGATTTAGATAAAATTTTTAAAAAAAAAATTGACTACACTATGTGTTCTGTATCAGGATTAGCAGGTTTAAAATCTACCCTTAAAGCAATCAAATTTAGTAAAACTGTTGGTATAGCAAACAAAGAATCAATAATTTGTGCATGGAATTTAATTAGTAAAAAATTAAAACAATATAACACAAACTTTATACCAATAGACTCAGAACATTTTTCTATTTGGACATTGTTACAAAACACAAAAATAAGCTCTGTAAATGAAATTATAATTACTGCTTCTGGAGGCCCATTTTTGAATACATCTACGAGTCAACTATCTAAAATTAAACTTAAAGAAGCTTTAAACCATCCTGTTTGGTCCATGGGTAAAAAAATTTCTATTGATTCAGCTACAATGATGAATAAAATATTTGAAATTATTGAGGCTCAAAAAATATTTAATTTAGATATAAAAAAATTTAAAATTTTAATTCATCCAAATTCATATATTCACTCAATAGTAAAATTTAATAATGGTATAATAAAAATTTTGGCTCATGATACGGATATGAAAATACCAATAATAAATTCAATATATAATAATAACAAAATCATTAAAACAAAAATTAACTTAAAAAATTTAAATAATTTAGAATTATCTAAACCAAATATAATTAAATTTCCTTCAATCAAATTATTAAAATACTTAACTAATAACAATTCAATGTTTGAAACAATTTTGACTGCTGCTAATGATCAGCTAGTTGATTTTTTTATGCAAAACAAAATTAAATATTTAGATATTAATAAATATTTGAATAAAATAATTAATTTAAACGAATTTAAACCTTATTTTAAAAAAAAACCCAAAGATGTTAATCAGATAATTAAATTATCAACTTACGTTAAATTAAAAACTAAGTTAATATGTGATAAATAATCTTTTATATTTAAAATATGACTAAATTTTTTTATTGTTTTATTCTTTTTTTCTTACTTACTAGTAAACTTTTTTCGCAAAATTTAATTAATTTTGAAATATTAGGGAATGAAAGAGTTAGCGATGAAACAATTATAATCTTTACTGGTCTCAATGATGTTGAAAATAAAAATTTAAATGATGATGATTTAAATAATATAATTAAAAAATTATATGCTACTGATTTTTTTGAAGATGTTAGCATTAAAGTTATTAATGGAAAATTACTTATAAAAGTATTAGAATATCCACTTGTTCAAACAGTTGAAATTTTAGGTATTAAAAATAAGCGTATCAATTCTCTTCTTGAAGAAAATATAAAGTTAAGAGAAAAAAATTCTTATATTCCAGTTAAAATAAAAAATGATGAAAAAATAATAAACAATATTTTAAGAATTAATGGTTATTATTTTTCTTCTATTAATACAAAAATAATAACTAATCAAAATAATACTGTAGATATAATCTATGATATTATTTTAGGTGAAAAAGCATATATTGAAAAAATTCAATTTATTGGAGACAAAAAAATAAAATCTAAAAAATTAAAAAAAATTATTTTATCTGAAGAAAATAAATTTTGGAAATTTTTATCTAAAAATAAATTTCTTGATATAAATAGAATTGATTTAGACAAAAAAATATTAAAAAATTTTTACAAAAATAGAGGTTTTTATAATGTATCAGTTGAAAGTTCTTCAGCAAGAATTATTAATAAAGAAAATTTCCAATTAATATTTAATATAAATGCAGGTGAAAGATTTATTTTTAATGATTTCAAGTTAAAATTACCAAATAATTTTGAAAAGAAAAATTTTGAACATTTGTATAAAATTTTTAAAAAATATAAAAATAAAAAATATTCTCAAAATATAATCAAAGAATTAATCAAAAAAACTGATGACGTTATTTTAAGTAAAGAATTTCAATTTACTAAAGCATCTTATGACGAAAAAATAATTGATAAGAATAAAATAAATGTAACAATATCAATTGAAGAGACAGAAAAATTCTTTGTGAACAAAATTAATATTTTTGGAAACTATATTACCGAAGAGTCTGTAATTAGAAACCGTTTATTAACTGATGAAGGAGATCCTTATAATGTAATTCTTTTAGAAAAATCGTTAAATAATATAAAAAATTTAGGAATATTTTCAAATGTTAATAGAACAATTGCTGATGATGATGAAAATAATAAAATGATCAATATCTTTGTAGAAGAACAGCCCTCTGGTACTATAATGGCTGGTGCAGGCACAGGATCTTCAGGTTTTAGTACAATTTTTGGTATAGAGGAAAAAAATTATTTAGGAAAAGGAATTAATTTAAAATCAAGTTTGGAAATTAATTCAGACTCAGTAAATTTTTTATTACAATCAACAAACCCAAATTATAAAAATTCAAATAGATCATTAAGTTATTCTTTTGAAAATACATCTAAGGATCAAATGTCAAATAGTGGCTTTAAATCTAATAAAAGTGGATTTAATGTAGCTAGTCTATTTGAACAATATCAAGATATATATTTTCGACCTAAAATTTCATTATACTACGAAGATATAGAGACAAATGATGATGCTTCAGCCGCATACAAAAAACAAGAAGGAACTTATTTAGAAAATGATTTTTCTTATTCTTTGACATTAAATAAATTAAATCAAGATTTTCACCCCACAGAAGGTTTTAAGACAAATTTTTCACAATCCTTACCAATATATACTGATGATTATTCAATATCTAATTTGTTTGAAATTTCAAAGTATTCTACTTTTGGTGAAAATGCTATTTTTTCAACCTCATTTTTTGCTAAGGCAGTCAATTCTTTAAATGGTAAAGATGTAAGAATTACTAAGAGAGTTTTTTTACCACAAAGAAAACTTAGAGGTTTTAAACGTGGTAAATTAGGTCCAAAGGATAACACTGATTTTATTGGAGGTAATTATGGTATTGCATTAAATTTTGCTACTACACTACCCAATATGCTTAACTCTTTAGAAAATGTTGATTTTAGTTTATTTTATGATGTAGCTAATGTTTGGGGAGTTGATTATAACTCAGAAATTGATTCCAATAAGATAAGATCATCAACTGGAGTTGCCATTGATTGGCTTACACCAATAGGACCTTTGACTTTTTCTTTATCCCAACCAATAACTAAAGCTTCATCTGATGAAACAGAAACATTTAGATTTGATATTGGAACAACGTTTTGAAAAAAAAAATTACTATAATTTTTATTATTCTAATTAGTTTTTTTGAAGTAAGTAATTCTTATGCTAACAAAATAGTCTTTATCGATATGGATTATATATTAAATAAATCTATAAAAGGACAAAATATTGCACAAATTTTAGAAAAAGAGAAAAATACAACAACAGAAAAATTAAATAAAATCGAAGAAATTCTTAAAATTGAAGAAAAGCAAATAATTTCGAAAAAAAATATTTTAACTGATGATCAATTTAGAAAATTAATTCAAGATTTTCAGATAAAAGTTAATAATTTTAATTCTGAAAAAAATAACAATATTAATTTATTAAATAAAAAAAAAAAAGATTTAACCAAAGATTTTATTAATCAAATTGACCCAATTTTTATTGAATTTGTAAAAAAAAATTCAATATCAATAATTTTTAAAAAAAAAGATATACTTATAGGAGATACTAATTTAGATAAAACATTAGAATTTTTGAATTTAGTGAATGAAAAAATTAATGATAAATGATGACCGAAAGATTAAATAAAAAACAAATTATAGATTTATTGCCTCATAGAGAACCCATGTTGCTAATAGACGAATTAATAAATATTAAAAAATTGTTTTCTGCTACAGCAATTGTCAATGTTAAAAAAGATAGTTTTTTTGTACAAGGACATTTTCCTGGAAATCCTGTTATGCCAGGTGTACTTATTGTTGAAGCATTTGGACAAGCTGCAGCTGCTTTAACAGCAGCAGGAATTGATAAATCAGAATATGAAAATAAATTAGTTTTTTTGATGAGCGTTGAAAAAGCAAGATTTAGAAGCCCTGTTATTCCTGATTGTAAACTAAAATTAAATATTGAAGCTATCAGATCTCACGGAAAAGTTTGGAAATATAAAGGTGAGGCTTTTGTAGATGGAAAAAAAATGGCTGACGCACAATGGTCTGCAACAATAGTTAATAGGAAATAATTAGCAATAAATCTTGAGAAGCTTTTAATATAAGTTTTGATATTAAACTTATTAATGAATAATCCATTCTTTAAAAACAAAGGCCCTTATAAAATTGATAAATTATTAAAACTGGCAGGAATAAAAGTTAATAATAAGCTAAATAATTTAAAAGTTTACGATATTAAAGATTTATCAACATCTACAGGTAAGGACATTACTTTTTTTCATTCAAAAAAGTATTCTGATATTGCTTTAAAAACAAAAGCTTCTTTTTGTATTACTAGTAAAAACCTTAAAAATTATTTGCCTACAAATTGTCAAAAAATAATTGTTGATAAAGTTTTAATTTCTACTGCTAAAATTACAAAAACATTATATCCAGATTCTGTAACTGATGATTTTGATACTTCAGTAAAAGAAATAAATAAAACATCATTTAAAAAAATTGTTAAATTTGGAAAAAATGTATTAATTGGAAAAAAAGTTAAAATAGGAATAAATTGTTCTATAGGTCACAATACAATAATTGAAAAGAATGTTATTATTGGAAACAATTGTTCAATAGGATCCAATGTAATAATAAGGAATACAATAGTTAATGATAATGTCCATATTTTAGATGGATGTGTAATTGGCAAAAAAGGTTTTGGTTTTTTTCCTGAAAAAAAATTAAATTATCGTTATCCTCAAATTGGTGTAGTTATAATTAATAATAATTCAGAAATTGGATGTGGATCTACTATCGATCGAGGTTCCATGTCTAATACTATAATTGGTAAAAATACTTATTTAGATAATCAAATTCACATTGCGCATAATGTTAAAATTGGTGACAATTGTATTATAGCGGGTCAAGTTGGTTTTGCAGGAAGCTCAACATTAGGTGACCATGTTATGATAGGAGGTCAGGCAGGAATTTCAGGTCATTTAAAAATTGGAAATAATGTTCGAATAGGTGGTGGTAGCGGTGTTATAAAAGATATACCTGATAATTCTAAAGTGATGGGATATCCAGCAAAAGATTTAAAACAATTTATTGGGGAAAACAAATAAATGATTCACAAAACTGCAATTATAGACTCAAAAGCAAAAATCTCTTCCAATGTTCAAATTGGACCATATACAGTTATAGGCCCTAATGTTGTAATAGCTGAGAACACTAAAATACATTCTCATGTAAATATATGTGGTAATACATCAATAGGAAAAAATAATAAAATTTATCCATTTGCTTCTATTGGTAATGATCCACAAGATATGAAGTACAGTGGCGAAGAAACAAAACTTATTATTGGTGATGGTAACACTATAAGAGAATATGTATCCATAAATCCTGGTACTAATGGTGGTGGTGGAGTTACTACCATTAATAACAATTGTTTATTTATGGTATCATCACATATTGCACACGATTGTGTGATAGGGAATAAAGTAATTATTGCAAATAATGTTGCTATAGCAGGACACGTCCATATAGATGAAGGTGTTATAATAGGTGGAAATTCAGCTATTCATCAATACACAAGAATTGGTAAAATGGCAATGATAGGTGGAATGACAGGTGTTGAAAAAGATGTAATTCCATATGGTTTATCAACAGGCAACAGAAACCGCCTACAAGGTCTTAACTTAATAGGATTAAGAAGAAAAAAAGTATCTAATGACGATATAATGTTATTATTAAATGCCTACAAAGAAATCTTTAAAACAGAAAAATTATCAGATAATTTAAAAAATCTTAATGGGGAATTTAAAAATAATATTTTAGTTAATGAAGTTATTGATTTTATTAAGAAAGATAAAAAAAGACCTATTTGTACTCCATTAAAATAAAATGATTGGATTATTTCTTGGTAATAACGATTTTCCCGTATCAATAGTCAATAAATTAAAAAAAATAAAAAAAAAATATTTTATATTTGATTTAACAAATAAAAATAAATTTCAAAAAGATAAAAATTGTTATCACATAAATATTGGAAAATTTGGAAAAATACTCAAAATTATTAATGAAAAAAAATGTAAAAATGTATTATTTGCGGGCAAAATTGATAAGCCTAAATTTTCAACATTAAAACTTGATTTTAAAGGTGTTTATTATATTCCAAGAATTATTAAAGCTTCTAAACAAGGTGATGCAGCAATTTTAAAAGAGTTAATTAAAATTTTAGCTGAAAATAAAATTAAAGTTATAAAATCAAATTTATTTAATCCTGAATTAACTTTAAGAAAAGGAAATTATACTAAATTAAAACCTAATAAGTTAGATTTACTAGAGATTAAGAAAGGAATTAATTCATTAAGTAAAATGAACGCTCATAATCATGTGCAAGGTTTGATTGTTAGAAACAACACTATTATTGCAAGAGAAACCTCAAAAGGAACAAAGAAAATGCTTCAATTAATAAATAAAATAAAAAATTCACAGGGCATATTAATTAAATTTCCAAAAAAAAAGCAAGATCTTAGAGCAGATCTCCCTGCTGTTGGCCTTGATACATTGAAAGATTGTAAAAGAGCAGGGATTAAAGGGATTGTATTAAAAGCAAATCAAAATGTTTTTTTAGATAAAAGTAAAAACATAAGTTTTGCTAATCAAAATAAGATGTTTATTAAAGTTATATGAAAAAAATATTTATACTAACGGGAGAGCCTTCTGGAGATAAGCTCGCTTCCACAGTTATATCGAAACTTAAACAAAACTACCCTGATGTAGAATATTTATGCGTTGGAGGTTCTCATCTTAATTCATTGGGTATAAAGTCAATTATTGATCTTAAAGATATTACGTATATTGCTTTTACAAGTATTATATTAAATATCCTTAAGATAAGAGGTAAAATCAACAAAACTGTAGAAGAAATTATTAAGTTTAATCCAAATATACTATTTAGTGTAGATAGCCCTGATTTTACTCTTAGAGTTGCTGAAAGAGTCAAGAAAATCAACAATAATATAAAAACAGTGCATTATGTAGCACCACAAGTATGGGCATGGAGAGAGGGCAGAGTTAAAAAGTTTAAAAATTTTTTGGATCATATTTTGCTATTATTTAATTTTGAAAAGAAATATTTCGATAAAGAAAATATTAACAATACATTTGTTGGCCATCCTTTACTTGAAAAAAAAAATAAAGCAAAAACAGACTTATCCAACATGATATCAAAAGATAAGAAAATTATATCTTTATTTGCTGGTAGTAGATCATCAGAAACAAATTTACTTTTGCCAATTTTAATTGACTTTATTAAATTAATGAATAAAAAATTTACCAATTATGTTTTTGTATTTCATGCAACAAAAGATAATAAAAAATATATTAATGATAAAATTAAGAGCTCTAATTTAAACAATACTGAAGTAATTTCTGATGAAAATATTAAGTCTCAAATATTATCAAACTCTGTTTTTGCAGTTTCTAAATCAGGCACTATAACTTTAGAAATTTGCAATTCTAATGTTCCGTTAATAATAATTTATAAAATGAATTTTTTAAATTTTATGATTATTAAACTACTGGTTAAAATTAAATATGCTAATATTATTAATATAATTAATAACAAAGAAGTTATTCCTGAACTTATTCAAAAAGAATGTAACGCTAAAGAAATTTATAATTCTGTTGTTTATTTTTTAATGAACCCAGCACTGATAGACAAACAAATTCAAGACTGTAGAAAAACTCTGGAAGAGATTAGATCAAAAACCTCATCTACTGATGAAGCTTCTTCAATTTTAGCTAAGTATCTTATTTCCTAATCTTTTTTGAACTTCTTCCTTTCCTAAAGATATAATTATATTATAAATCCCTGGGCCAAATTTTGACCCTGTTAATGCAATTCTCAAAGGTTGACCAACACCTTTAAAGTTTGTTTTATGTGACTTTATAAGTTCATTCACAATTGGTTCTAATGTATCTTTTTTCAAACTATCTATTTTTATAATTTTACTCGAGAACTCAGATATCATCTTTTTAGCTTTACCATCTATTAATTTTAAATCTTCTTGATTAAAATTGACTTCATCAAAAATAATGTATTTGGAGTTATTATATATATCTTCTAACGTTTTAGCTTTATTTTTTAGAAATGATAAAGATGATTTAATTTTTTCTTCTATATTTGAATTAATTTTTTCTTTATATAATTTACAGTACTCTGAAAGATGTTTAAAAAGGTCATTTTCATTAATACTTTTAATGTAGTATTCATTCATTGATAAAATACGGCTCATATCTAATTTAGAAGGCGATTTCCCAATTCCTTCTAGATTAAAGTGCTTAATGCTTTCTTCTAGTGTAAATATTTCTTTGTCTTTAAATGACCATCCTAGTCTTAATAAGTAATTTCTTAAGGCATCTGGCATTATTCCAACTTTTGAATAATCGTCTAGAGTTGAAGCATTATCTCTTTTAGAGAGTTTTTTACCTTCAAGAGTGTGAATAAGAGGTATGTGAGCAAAAGAAGGAAGATCCCATTTCATGGCCAAATAAATTTGAATTTGTTTGAATGTATTTATTTTATGATCATCTCCTCTAATTATGTGAGTCATGTTCATTTTGTGATCATCAACTGATGCAGACAGATTATATGTTGGGGTTCCATCATTTCTTAAAATTATAAAATCTTCAATAGTAATATTTTCAATTTCAACGTCTCCTTGAACTAAATCTTTTAATATAGAAGTACCCTCTATTTTGCTTTTGAATCTTATAACCGGTTTAATATTATTTGGAGCATCATTTTTATTTAAATCTCTACACTTTCTATTATATGTGTAAGGAAGTTTTTTTTGTTTTGCACTTTTTTTTTGTTGTTCTATTTCTTCATTAGAACAATAACATTTATATGCATGATGATTTTTAAGTAATTCATTTGCAATATTTATGTGATCATTAATTTTTGTCGATTGAATATATTCATTTCCATCATGCTCAATACCTATCCATTTTAAAGATTTTATAATTTGATTTTTGAACTCATCTTTAGATCGTTCTTTATCTGTATCTTCAATTCTTAAATGAAAAGTTCCTTTTTGGTTTTTAGAATATAACCAATTAAACAAAGCCGTTCTCACTCCACCGATATGAAGCGGACCAGTAGGTGAGGGAGCAAACCTTGTTGCTACTTTTGACATTAATGATGTTTAGACTATTTTAGTGAAAGTTTCTATATAAAGATACCAGAATACCTTGAACTTTAACTCTATCAGGACCAAAAATTTTAGTTTCGTAGTTTTTGTTTGCACTTTCTAAAGCTACAGTTTTACCTTTTCTTCTAATTCTTTTTAGCATTGCTTCATGATCATCTATTAAAGCTACAACAATTTTACCATTATCAGCTGTGTCAGTTTTTTTTATAATTACAGTATCTCCATCATTAATACCCGCATCAACCATCGAATCTCCTTTAATTCTCAATCCAAAAAATTCGCCATTATTTTCTATATTACTTGGAATGGGAATTCTCGTAACTTCGTTTTGAATTGCTTCAATGGGTGTACCTGCAGCTATAGTGCCTAAAACTGAAATTTCTGATTTGTTATCTTTTGAACTAGTTTCGTCTAATCCACCTTTAATTACACTCGGTGAAAAGCTATTATAAATATCATTTGCTGAAGCTGTTTCGGGTAATTTAACGACTTCAAGAGCTCTTGCTTTGTGAGGTAATCTTCTGATAAAGCCTCTTTCTTCTAAAGCACTTATTAATCTGTGGATACCAGACTTTGATTTTAGATTTAGCGACTGTTTCATTTCTTCATATGAAGGAGACACACCAGAAGATCTCAACTTCTTGTTGATAAATAAAAGCAGGTTTTTTTGTTTTTTTGTAAGCATAGAACAAATTAAGTACACGGATGTTCTATAAAAGTTCTCTTAATTTAACAATAGCTTAAAACTTAACAAAACAAGGGTTAATTTAACTAAAGAACAGAAAAAATAGAATTTTTTTCTAAATCTTTTAAAAGTGATTCACCAATTAAAAAAGTTTTAATTTTAGTTTTTTTATTTATTTCTAAAAGTTCTTCTTTTGTTTTTATTCCACTCTCTGAAATTAATGGACCATTGTGATTTACTAAAACCTCATAAATATCATAAGTTGTATTTATTTCAGTTTTTAAAGTTTTAAGGTTCCTATTATTAATTCCAATTAAAGCATCTTCAAACTTCAATGCTCTTTTAGCCTCTTGAACAGTATGCACCTCAACAATTATAGACATGTTTAATTTTAAAGCTTCCTCATATAACTCATTAGCAAGCTCATCGGAAATACCTGCTAGTATAATCAATATTGCATCTGCACCATTGCTTCGTGCCCAATAAAGTTGATATTTATCAACAAAAAAATCTTTACATAAGATTGGAAGATTTAGTTTTTTATCACCTTTAATTAAAGACATATCAAACATGTCCCCTAAGAAAAATTTTTCCTCAGTTAAAACAGATAAACATGTAGCGTTATTATCTTTATAAATATTTGCTATTTTAACCGGATCATAATCTTCTATAATAATACCAGCTGATGGACTTGCTTTTTTTATTTCAGCAATAATTGAAATTTTATTACTTTTTATATTATTTTCGATTTTTTTTTTAAAATCATAAAATTTTTTATTATACATATGTTCAAATTCAATAATATATTCTTCTAATTGTTCTATTGGTACACCTCTTTTTTTATATTCAACTTCTTTTATTCTATTATCAATTATTTTTTCTAATGTGTTATTAGACATTTTGAATTTTTTCTAAATGTTTGAAACATTTGCCGGACAAAATATGTTTTCTAGCGTTGCTGTAAGCTTCATTAAAGTTTTGATAATTTTCATTAACGATTAATCCTGCTGCTGCATTTAAACTAACTGCTTTAGAAAAATCATTATCTCCACCTTTAAATATATTAATCATTTTACTTGCATTAAACTTTGCATCATCTCCTAATAAATTTTCAAATTTATCTGCTTTTATATTTAATTCATTTGGATTAATTGTAATTTCACTTATTTCACCATTTCTTAGCTGCATAACATTAGTTTTGTCGTAAGGTGAAATTTCATCTAAACCATCATCGCTATTTACTATCCATGCAAATTTAATATTTAAATTTTTTAGAGCATTTGCAAAAATTTTAAGAAGTTTTTTATCAAAAACACCTACAACTTGTCTTTCTACAAGGGCAGGGCTACTTAATGGTCCTATCATATTAAATATTGTTCTTTTTCCAATTTTTTTTCTTGTTGGACCTACGTATTTCATTGCACTATGATAGTTTGGTGCAAACATAAAACCAAAATTATTTTTATTTATTTGATCTTCTATTTGTA
>Ga0315338_1000483_pt1 | contig 89113 bp, 57 predicted proteins | sample ASW8metaG_FD_204518 | JGI IMG/M metagenome (GOLD analysis project Ga0315338, IMG submission 204518) | Ammonia-oxidizing marine archaeal communities from Monterey Bay, California, United States - ASW #8 | ecosystem: Environmental > Aquatic > Marine > Coastal | place: USA: California | collected...
GGCGGCATGAGAAATAACATCGGGTTCGAGTGGGACCCGGCCGGCGGTACCACCTGGCAGCGGCCGATGAATGCGGACGCGAACACCGCCGATGTGTTCCGCACCGAAGAGGGCGTGGCCTTCGGCGGGGACTGCTCGGTAGACGCCTGCATCTCGGGCCTGAGCTGTGTCGCGAACACCTGTCAGCTCGAGCTCGGGCTGGGGGATGACTGCACCGCGGCGAATACGGTATGTGGGTCGGGCCTCACGTGCTCCGAGGGTACCTGCAAGACGGAGCTGAGCGCGGGCGGCAACTGCTACCCGGCCGACACCGTGTGTACTTCGGGGTTGACGTGTTATCTCGGCAGCTGCCAGGTGGAGCTGGGTCTGGGCGGGGATTGCAGCGCCGCCAATACCTACTGTCAGTCCGGCCTGGTCTGTTCCGCAGACACGTGCCAGGTCCCGACGGGCAACGAGCTGCTCCATGTCTACCCGCCCGTTCCTGAACTGGACTCTTCGGAACATTACGCGGTGAGGGTGCGCGCGGTGGGCGAGACCGAGTGGCTCACTCCCTTCGCGTGGATCACCCGGGTCCCCACCGAGGCGTCCTTCGGAGGCCAAGACCATGCGTATTACCCAAACCTATACGGTTGGAGCAACACGTACGTGAACTTCGAGATGGGTGACGACGTCTTGGTGGAGGTCGAGATCTCCAAGGTGAGCGGTGAGCCCATCGTGAGCGTCGCCGTGCACCCCTGGGACAAGGCCACCTCATGGTCCGTCGTGGCCGGCAAGGCCTACGTGGTCATGGATCAACCCGCGCAGATCGCGGTGGACATCGACAGTCAGATGGACGCCCAGCATACGGGCTATGGATATCACGGGAGTGGGCACATAGGGCCAATCGATAACCCTCCCATTCACACGATGACGGTCTTTGCCAATCCCATCCTTGAGGACAAGCCTTCTCCCGCGGACCCCGGGGTGTTCGTGGTCGAACCGGGACAGATGCCACCAGACGAAGGAGACTGGGACACGCTCTACTTCCTGCCAGGCATCCATGACATCGGGTTGAATTTCCGGTTGCGGCCCAACAGGGGCTATTACATTCCGGGTGATGCGATCGTGTACGGCACCATGAACACGAACAATGAATGGGATGGTCACGACATCCGGGTCTTCGGATACGGCACCCTGTCCGGCGACCACTTGAAGCATCCAGCGGTGGACGGCGTCTCCGTCGAGCTCGAATACAAATACATCCATATCTCTATCAGGGGAGCCGATCGCGCGGTGATCGAGGGGATCACCTTCGCGAACTCACCCTTTCACACGGCCGTCGTGCCTTCCGATGAGAGGGTGGACGTCCGCTGGGTCAAGATCTTGAACTGGCGGGTGAACACCGACGGTATCAGCAACTCACGCCGCATGGTGGTCGATCACAGCTTCTACCGTACCCAGGACGACTCGATCTACATCCACGAGAACACGGTGAGGAACACGGTGTTTTGGCACGACGCCACCGGCGGCACCTTCATTATGACCCGACTCGGAAACTATGGAGTCCCGTACCCAGACGGCGTCGTGCCGGAGACCGCGATCGTGGAAGACTGCGTGGTGATCTACAACCGCGCCTTCGGGGTATCCGGCGTGGGTGTGTTCTACCTGAACGGCGGTGGTTTAGGAGACACGATCGGCGTCGAGGCGATCTTCCGCAATATTCGTTTCGAAGATCTCCTTCACTCGGCCCCCGCCTTCACGATCATGTCGGAGACGAGCGGACACTGGGTCCCAGCCCCACCGGACGATCCATATACCCGGGGTCCCGGGGTGGTGGCCAACCTGGCCTTCGAGAACATCGAGATCGCGAGCCCGGCTTTCATGGGGACGAACTACAACACCCCAAATTATTTTTACGGCATCAACAACGTCTTGTGGGGTGAATGGTGGCGGTCGAGAGAGGACATCGCGGCCGGCGGGTATGAGTTCTATTCCGGGCCGTCGCCTCGGATCGGATCCACGGAAACGCTCTCCGGAACCGAGCTGGCGCCCCTACAAAACTTCACCTTCGACAACGTCACGATCGCTGGCGAACCGGTCACCATCGATGACTTCATCATCAACGAATACGTCACGGGCATGACCTTCACCGCGGCGGACACGCCGCCGCCATGTCCCCTGGGCGCCAGGTTCCAGCTGACCGAGGGGGACGGCACCGTGGTGCCGGTGGTCATCGAAGGCGGGCCCAGGGACGGCAAATGCCTGGTGGGCTACGACGACTGCTGGAGCGACCCCGACACCGGCTGGACCTGCTACGGCAACGAATATGACGCCTGGCGCGACCCCAGCGAATACGAGCCCCGTCATCAGCCGCCGAGCGACCCGGGCTACCAGCCGGGCCTTATGGCCGGTGGACTCCCCAACGAGATCCCCATCGGTCCGCCATGGGGACCCATCATGAACTTCGATCCCAACCCCGGGAACCTGGACTTTGTCAGCACGGACTCACGGGCCATAGGCGGCGTCGACCCCGTCGGACCCAACGCGTCCTGGACGGTCCGAGGCGAGCCCAACGGGCCCTTGCAGACCCATTGGACCATCGTCTACACGGGACAGATCTACGACGCTGACGGCGTGATGTCCTTCCGGGAAGCGATGGGGAGCAAGGTCAGACTCGAGGTGGGCGGACAGGTGGTCCTCGACGACGACGCCTGGGACAGCACCACGACCGGCGCGATCGACTTCGGCGGCGGCGGCTGGTTCGACTTCGAGGTGCGTTTCGCCAGCGGCGGCACCGCGAGTGGCATGCAGGCCGATCGCATCGGCTTCGAGTGGGACCGGGACGGCGGCACGAAGTGGCGGCGCCCGAAGAACCCGGACGCGGATACCGCGGCTCTCTTCCGCACGCCCGCTGGCTGACACCTCGGCGCCGACTGCGCGGCGAGCAGCACTTACTGCCAGTCTCCGCTCATTTGCACCGAGGGCACCTGCGTGGAGCCAGCCGGCACCGGTCAACCGTTACTGCTGAAGCCGAACCGGCCCTCGCGGGTGAGGCCATCGATCCTAAGCGGACAGGTACTTTTCCCCTGGCCAGATATCTTTGGACAAGCAGTAAAATTACGTGCTATGACGCCATATAACGATCCAGTCGCTGTGCTGACTTTTTTGCGGCTGTAGTGGGGAAAACGGCGCTTGCCATCCAACTTGCGCAACATACTAGCTACCCTGGCGCTGGTTGTGACCATCGCCGTGTTGTTGCTCGCGCGCGCCGGCCGGGAACCTGTCGAACAACCAGTGGCAGGCGGGGCCGTCGCTGACCTGGAGACTACACAAAGCCCCGACCCCGAACGCGGCGACCAGGCTGCGCAATCGGCCCCGGGGCGCGTCGTAGCGGGAGAAACCATAACCCACGGCGCGCTGCGGAATTTCGAGAAAATCAATCGTTACCCCTCCTCGTCACGCAGACTGACCGCGGATTCGGCCGACCTGCTCAACCCTAACAGTCGTTATGAAACCAGGCAGCTGCTGCCAGACAGCGAGGCAAACTCCGACCGGAAATGGGAGATCCTTTTCACCGCCGACCGTTACTTCGTGCGCGGACACGACCCGGTGCAGCTATCGCTTGAGCTCTGGCACGAAGGCCGGCAGGTCACGCCACGCAGAGTGGTGCTTACGGCGAGCAGGTCGGGTGCCGCGGGCGACGGGAACGAAGTCGCGTTGCCGGTCAAAACTGGCGCGGGCGCAGCGACCGCCACTTTCATTCCCGGGGACAATTGGCCGACCCACGTAGGCCAGGTTCGGGTGGAGGCCAGGTTCTCGGCCGACGGGCTGGCCGAGCAGACCGGATCCCTTCCCTTTTACCTGACGTCGCTTGAGCGCTTGCCCGCCAAGTTCACGGGAAAATTCAATGACCAGGTGATCGACGGGAACCTCGTTGTTGACGTCGGGGTACGGGTAGACCAGCCGGGCAGGTACCGGGTGGAGGGAAACCTGTTCGACCTGTCCGGCAACCCTGTTGCCTGGGCGGCTTTCAACGGGGAACTCGGCGCCGGAGAACAGGCTCCAAACCTGAAATTTTACGGCCTGGTTTTCCACGACGCCGGCCTTGCCGGTCCGTTCGTACTGCGGCAGGTGCGCGGCCACCGGCTTCGCCCGGGAGACTCACCCCACCGCGAGGACATGGTCGACTACCCCGGCGATCACCCGCTGGACGGCCGCTACGAAATCGCCGACTTCACGTCGACCGAGTACGACAGCCCATGGAAGCAGCGCATGCTGAGACTATATAAGGATGCGCTGGCGCGCGGAGTAAAACTGACCGAGCCTGGGACACTAACCCAGGCCGCAGACTGATAGACGTAAGGCTGAGACCACCTGCCCGGCAATCATGGGTCTACCTAGCTGGCGGTGAGCTGACCGAAGGAGCATAAAATGACTAGGAATCGCCCCAGCGAAGCACTCCGACACCTGGTGGTACCCGTGACCGTATCTTTTGGCCTCCTGCTGGCCATCGCAGCGAGTACTCCCAACTGGTCTCACGCGGGGCTGATCGGAAGCGGCAACGCCGGGCGCTGCGAGGCGCTGGCTTCCGAGGGAATAGGATCCTACTGCGGCGGCCTGGGCGACGACGGCAGCTGCTCGTGCCAGTCCGGCTGCGTAACCGCCGGCAACTGTTGCGACGACTACCGGCCTGTATGCCTGGGGGACTTCCAATGCGCGCCCGACTCGGGACAGATCGCGTATCTCCACGTTGGAGGAATGTGCTCGACCAAGTGGGACTACGCGGACGAGCCCGATACGCTCGCCGACGTCAGCGCTATTGCCAACGCGATTTCGGTCGATGTGCACGCGGTCCAGACCGACGTCGCGGGGACCCAGATAGCGGCCAAGACAGTTGCCCGCTACCTCGACGCGTGTTGCACGGACAGCAACAGCTGCGTGATCTATAATTTCTCCAACGGCGACAACGTGGTCGGCTACACCCTGGATGCCCTCGCTTCCACCACGACCGTATGTCCCGGTGGAGTCTGCGAAGAAGTTCTCGACTGGAATATACTCGAGGTTCGAACCGCCGCGGGCAACGGCGGTGGGAGCGCTCTCTCAAGCTGGGGCTCGCTGGCAGACCTTTTTGGTTGCGACCTGTCTTCGCAGATCGGCCCTTCCCAGGCCCGTGCTCTCTATGATCACAACAACACGAGAGGAGTCCCGATAAACCACATCGGGGGCTTCCTTGACCAGGTCGACGGCAGCGACCAGCTCGTCCTGGACGCCGGCTGGTTCTTTCTTCCCTGGCACAACGACGGCGCGGTCGCGTACCACTCGTCGGGTGCCAGGAATACCACCGTGGAATGGTGCGGTGACGGCAACAACCTGGCCTGGGACTGGGACTACTTCGGTAACTGGTGCCAGGACGAGGACGTCTGCAGCAGCAACTACGGCACGATGTTCGGCGGTCACTCGATGGCTTTCTGCCCGATGCTGATGGAAAACAGCGATCACTACGACCAGAAGATGGCCTACATCGACCTGATGGGGCAGATCACGACTTGTACCTCCGACGCGGACTGCAACGACGGCGACCCCTGTACGAATGACTCCTGCAACGGCGACAACATATGCACCCACACCGCCAATACTTCGCCCTGTGACGACGGATTGTTCTGCACGACCGGTGAAGTCTGCACGGCGGGCATATGCGGCGGCGGCAGCGCCACCGATTGCTCGGGCTCCGGTGACCAGTGCAACACCGGAAGCTGCAACGAGACGAGCGATGCCTGCGAGGCAAGCCCTGCAAACGAGGGAAGTTCCTGCGACGACAGCGATCTCTGCAGCACCGGCGAGACTTGCAGCAGTGGCAGCTGCACGGGCGGCAGCACGACCAACTGCTCCGGTCTCGACGACCAGTGCAACACGGGCGTGTGCAACGCCGGCACAGGCAACTGCGAAACCCAGGCCGCGAACGAAGGCGGCTCCTGCGACGACGGCCTGTTCTGCAGCACCGGCGAGACCTGCGGCAGCGGCGCTTGCGGTGGCGGCGGAGCGACCAATTGCAGCGACGGCGTAGGCTGTACCACCGACAGCTGCAACGAGAGTACCGACACCTGCGACAGCACACCGGTACATGCGGCCTGCGACAACGGGCAGTTCTGTGACGGAGCCGAGACCTGCGACGCGGCTCTTGACTGCCAGGCCGGCGGCGACCCCTGCCCCGGACAGGGTTGTGATGAACCGACCGACCAGTGCCTGACCGGTCCCGCGGCCAGGTTGGAGGCCAACACGGTATCGGTTGGAGGCACGCCGGTAACGGTCGTACTCGAAAACCTCTACGCCAACCCCGTGGTGGCCTGCACGGTGCAGTACGCCAACAACACCACGCCGGTGGTAACGCGCGTTTCGGCCGTTGGATCGGCCAGCTTCCAGGTCCGCCTGCAGAATCCCTCGGGCGGCGCAGTGGCCACCGACAACGTCCACTGCCTGGTCGTGGAAGAAGGCACGTGGACCATGGACGGCGTCAACATCGAGGCGCAGACCTACCTGTCAACCGTGACCGATCGCAAGAGCAACTGGGTCGGCCAGGCACAGTCCTACGGTCAGGCCTACACCAACCCGGTCGTTATCGGACAGGTGATGACCGAGAACGACCCGAACTGGTCGTACTTCTGGGCGCGTGGCGGCTCCAGGCAGAGTCCGCCCTCGGCGAGCGTATTGTTCACCGGCAAAGGCGTGGCCGAAGACAGCCTGACAAGTCGCGCCGACGAGACAGTCGGGTTCATAGTGTTCGAGGCCGGCCACGGGACCATTGCCGGCGTCGAGTTCGAGGCGGCGCTCGGGGCGGACACGGTGCGTGGCACGGATAACAGCCCACCCTACGGCTATGCCTACGCAACGCCGTTTGCGGCATCACCAACCGTAGCAGTTGCAAGCCAGGCCGCCGTAGACGGTAACGACGGAAGCTGGGCACAGGCGCACGGAGCCACATTGTCCAGCGCCACCACGCTGTTCATGTCGGTGGACGAAGACCAGATCGGGGGCGCCGAGCGCAGCCATACTACCGAGCAGGTGTCTTACGCGGTGTTTGCCGGACCGGTGGTCTACCCGCCGGCTTCCTCGTGCACCGAGGGCCAGCCCTGCGACGACGGCAACGCCTGTACCACAGGCGACACCTGCACGGGAGGTGTTTGCGCGGGAAGTGCGACCGACTGCTCCGGCCTGGACGACCAGTGCAACACAGGCGCGTGCAACTCCGGCACGGGCAATTGCGAGGCCCAGGCAACCAACGAGGGCCTGCCCTGCGACGACGGATTGTTCTGTAACGCGGGCGAAAGCTGTACCACCGGCAGTTGCGGTGGCGGCGGCGCCACCGATTGTTCGGGCTCGAGCGACCAGTGCAACACCGGCAGCTGCAACGAGGCCACCAATGCCTGCGAGGCTGTGGCTTCTAACGAGGGCGGCTCGTGCGACGACGGGCTGTTCTGTAACGCGGGCGAAAGCTGTACCACCGGCAGTTGCGGTGGCGGCAGTGCGACCGACTGCTCGGGCTCGGGCGACCAGTGCAACACGGGGGCCTGCAACGAAACGGCCGACGCCTGCGAGGCTGTCGCTTCTAACGAGGGCGGCGGCTGTGACGACGGCGACCTCTGCAGCACTGGCGAGACCTGCTCGGGCGGCGCCTGCTCGGGCGGCGCGACGACCGACTGCTCCGGCCTGGACGACCAGTGCAACACGGGCGTGTGCAACGCCGGCACCGGCAACTGCGAGGCCCAGGCAGCCAACGAGGGCCTGCCCTGCGACGACGGGTTGTTCTGCAACGCGGGCGAGACCTGCGCGGCGGGCAGCTGCACGGGAGGCGGCGCGGCCGACTGCAGCGACGGCGTGGTCTGTACCACCGACAGCTGCAACGAGGGCACAGACGTCTGCGACAGCACACCAGTCGATGCGGCCTGCGACGACGGGCAGTTCTGTGACGGCGCCGAGACCTGCAGTGCTACGCTCGACTGCCAGCTCGGGGCTGACCCGTGTCCGGGCCAGGGATGCAACGAGGCCACCGACCAGTGCCTTGCCGGCCCGATAGCCATGATGGAAGCGGGCACCGTGGCCGTTGGAGGCTCACCGGTCACGGTGATGCTGGCCAACAGCTACACCAGCCCGGTGGTGGCGTGCACGGTGCAATACAACAACAACACCACGCCGGTGGTAACGCGGGTCTCGGCGGTTGGATCGGCCAGCTTCCAGCTGCGCCTTCAGAACCCTTCGGGTGGGGCGGTGGCCACGGACAACGTCAACTGCGTTATCGTAGAGGAAGGCACGTGGACCATAGACGGGGTCAACATCGAGGCACAGACCTACCTGTCCACCGTGACTGACCGCAAGAGCAACTGGGTCGGGCAGGCCCAGTCCTACGGGCAGGCCTACTCCAACCCCGTCGTGATAGGGCAGGTCATGACGGAGAACGACGCCGACTGGTCGCACTTCTGGGCGCGGGGCAGTTCGCGGCAGAATCCGCCGTCGGCGGGTGCGCTGTACACCGGCAAGGGCGTAGCCGAAGACACGACCACGAGCCGAGCCGATGAAACGGTCGGGTTCATCGTGTTCGAGGCCGGCCACGGCACCATCGGTGGCGTGGAATTCGAAGCGGCGCTCGGAGCAGACTCCGTGCGTGGCACTGGTAACAGCCCACCCTACGGCTACGCCTACTCAACGTCATTTGCAGCATCTCCGACTGTAGCGGTGACGAGCCAGTCCGGAATGGACGGCAACGACGGTGGATGGGCTCAGACCCACGGGGTTACCGTGTCCAGCGCCGGCACGCTGTTCCTGTCGATAGACGAGGACCAGATCTCGGGCAACGAGCGCAGCCACACCACCGAGCAGGTGTCTTATGCTGCGTTCGCGGGGCCGATGGTCTATCCGTAGCAACCTTAGCCGGAACAGGCCTCGGCGGGTCACCTCATCGAGTAGAAACGGCTTCGCGCCGCGTACTGTCACGTTTACAGCCGGTGAGTACGGGTCCGCTCGTATAGCGTGGGTTTGTCAAAACGCGCAAGACTCCTTAGCGCACCTTGGCGACGAACTTTGACAGCGAGTTTCGTCGCACACTGGCGGCGTCAAACTTTCCGGCCCAGCAAGTACCGTTGCTGTTGACGATCTGCGCCTCGACGTAAGGATCCTGGGCGAAAATTGTCTCCTCGTCGAAATTCGGTCCCAAGGGCACCGCTTCGCCGGTGGCCTTGATGAGTGCTCCAGTGCGTCCCCTGTGCTCGCCGCCTATCGCCTTGAAAGCTCTCACTCCGTGGACATGAAGATTACGCCTGGCCGAGAACTTCAACATGCTCCTGCGATCTAAGATCCTCCAGCCCAGGCCGGGCTGGATGACGAGTTCGGTCCACAGCATGGGCGTTCCATTTTCCCGGTCCCACAAGCAAAGGGAGTAAGACATGCCGTCTTCGACCGAGGGCTGCGCCGGTGGAACACCGATATCGTCGGTCGTGTAGGTCGTTCCGATGGCCAGGATTGTAGCTTTCAGCACTGGATTCGACTGTGTAAGCGGGTTGGAAACAAGCAGGTGCGCTTTGGTGGCCTCGGCGCAGTCCTGCCGCGGCTCGAGCGAATACACGCATAGCGGGTTATTGTTCTCGTCAGCCGTGCAGGTATCGACGGTGCAAGCCACCCCGTCGTCGCACACGACCTCTTCGCCTACGCAACCGTTCACCAGGTCGCAGGCCCACACTTCGCACGCTTCTCCGTTGTCGCATTTGGCGTGGTTGGCCGTGTGTACAAAATCATCGGTGTCCTCGTCGCAGGTGTCATCGGTGCAGTCCACCCCGTCTTCGGGGTCAGGCGGAGTACCGGCCTGGCAGCCACTAGCACCGCAGGTCTCGACACCGTCGCAGAACAGCTCGTTGTCGCACAAGGCGTCAACTGGCGTGTGCACGCAGACTCCCGCCCCATCGCAGAGGTCGCTGGTGCAATCAATGCCTTCGTCGACACAGACGGTCAAGGCCATAACAAAACCATTGTCGGTGCATGAGCCCGCGCCATCGCAGCTGTCCTGCACCACGCAGTCGGTTCCCGTGTCACCGCAATTGGTGCCTACAATTCGGAAGCCGTTGTCGGTGCATGAGCCAAAGGCATCGCAGCTGTCCTGGTTGGTGCACTCGGTTCCAGTGTCACCGCAATTGGTGCCTACAACTTGGAAGCCGTTGTTGGTGCATGAGCCAAAGGCATCGCAGCTGTCCTGGTTGGTGCACTCGGTTCCCGTGTCACCGCAATTGGTGCCTACAACTTGGAAGCCGTTGTCGGTGCATGAGCCGATGGCGTCACAGCTGTCCTGGTTGGTGCACTCGGTTCCCGTGTCACCGCAATTGGTGCCTACAATTTGGAAACCGTTGTCGGTGCATGAGCCGATGGCGTCACAGCTGTCCTGGTTGGTGCACTCGGTTCCCGTGTCACCGCAATTGGTGCCTACAATTTGGAAGCCGTTGTCGGTGCATGAGCCAAAGGCATCGCAGCTGTCCTGGTTGGTGCACTCGGTTCCCGTGTCACCGCAATTGGTGCCTACAACTTGGAAGCCATTGTCGGTGCATGCGCCCGCGCCATCGCAGCTGTCCTGGTTGGTGCACTCGGTTCCCGTGTCACCGCAATTGGTGCCTACAACTTGGAAACCGTAGTCGCTACACCCGCCCACGCCGTCGCAGAAGTCCTGGTTGATGCATTCAGTGCCGGCATTGCCGCAGGCCTCAGTTTCCGCAAGATCATTGGCCTGGCAGGCGCCCGCACCGTCGCAGCTGTCCTGGGCCGAACACTCGGTTGCCGCCGCGCCGCAAATGCTGGACTGCACTTCGAACAGGCAAGTGGCCGAGCAACAGTCGCCGTCAATGTTGTTGCCGTCGTCGCATTCCTCGCCCTGGTCCACTACACCATCGCCGCAGGAGTCCTCAACGACGATCTCATCTATGCCAATGACGGCCATGTAACCCTCTTCCAATTGGGACTTGGGTTTGAGGATGATCGAGCGGACATCACTAATCGCCCTTAGGCCCTCGCCCTGATTCGGGACTGTAAAAGTACACCCTCCTCTCAGCTGCCAGGCCGGCGGACCGTCAGTAAATTCCAGGCAACAACCATCGAACCCCTCTCCCTGCCAATCATCGGCCTCCGAAGGCAACAGTACGGCGGGGTTCATGCCGCCCCCTAATTTTTCGGTGAGGAGGTAATTCGAAAGGTGGAGGCAATAGGTACCCTGGTTGGGATTTTCCCCGTGAACGGACCTGTGGAGCTGGGCGCTGAAGTGGTGTTCCCGGCCTACCCGGAGCCTCTTGGCGTCAGTCAGGTTCTGCCCTAACCAGTCGCCCCCTAGGCCAGAACTCTGATGTCGGCCGCCGAACCATCTTTTTTTCCCCGGTGTGGCATCAACTACATCCAAAAAATCCCGGTTGCCACTCCCCAAGGCATTGGGATGCACCCCCCTGGTACCGTCGGTATCGAAAAGGCGACCACTCTGGTTATATTCCCTCCAAGTGCTTGTGCCGCCAACGGCGTATACGCCCCGAACATCATTACTTTCCAAACCGTCGTCCGCCTGGGTCCGGTTGGTAAAGTTCACCCCGCCGTTGGTAGATATGGACAGTCCGACACTGGTGGCCGCGGAGACCGTGCTGCCAACGACGTGCACGCCGCGGACATCGTTACTTCCCAAATCGTTGGCCGCCTGGGTCAGGTTGGTAAAGTTATCGCCGCCGTTGGTGGATATCGACAACCCGTTACTGGTGGCCGCGTATACCGTATCCATCGATAACGGATCCTCGTCGTCGCCGGCAACGACGTACACGCCCCGGACATCATTACTTCCCAAATCGTTGGCCGCCTGGGTCCGGTTGGTAAAGTTCACACCGCCGTCGGTCGATATCGACAGCCCGTTACTGGTGGCCGCGTATACCGTATCCATCGATAACGGATCCTCGTCGTCGCCGGCAACGACGTACACGCCGCGGACAATATTACTTCCCAAATCGTTGGCTGTTGTCCGGTTGACGAAGTTATCGCCGCCGTCGGTGGATATCGACAGCCCGCCATCGGTGGCCGCGTATACCCTATCCGGCTGAGGCTGCAGGGCCGCGGCGGCGGGGTCAACGGCATACACGCCGTAGACAATATCACTTCCCAAACCGTGCCCATCCTGGGTCCGATTAGTAAAGCTAGTGCCGTAGTCGGGTGATATCGACAACCCGCCATGGGTGGCCGCGTATACCGTATCCCCCTGAGGATGCGGGTCCGCGGCGGCGGGGGCAACGGCATACACGCCGTAGACCAACTCATCTCCCAAACCGTCGATAGTTGTCTTGTTGGTAAAGGTCGAACCACTGTTGCGCGAAACCGACAGCCCGACGGTGGTGGCCGCGTAGACCTGGCTGCCCCCGGCGTACGCGCCTAGCACAAGCTTGCCCACGAGGTGGTTGGTAAAGTTCGCCCCGTAGTCGGTAGACGTCGACAGACCGCCCCCGGTCGCCGCGTAGACCGTGCCAGGGAAACCGCCCCAGCCTATATTCAACCAGGGGCAGGGTGTCGAGGCGCCGTTCGAATGCCGTCCTATACCAACAAACTGGAAAGGCTCAATATTCCACAGCTCTTCCCCGCGCTCGGCCTCTGTGCAGGCTTCCATGTCGGACTCAAAATCCGTGTTGAGGAGATTCTCCAGCGCGCCCGCGGGGCCCGGGCTAGCAAGCGCCAGGAACAACACCAGCGTCGTGGCCCCGGCACGAGCAAAGCCAAACGATACTGCAGGTCCTATAGATTTCACCAGCGATCCCATATCGGTACAGCTGGAGCCTAACACCACATCCGCCCGTGAGTCGACCGGGAAACAATCCCCCCCCCTGCGTGGGTGGGTATGCCCCGACAAACACGCAACGCGACAATCTCATTCTCTAACCGGTCGGCGATCACCGGCGACGCCCCCGTGTGCCCGATCGCCGACAACGACACCCGAGAAAATTGGAATTCGCAGGGCGTCGACACCGATCAAGCGTTACTGGAGTAACCCAATCGACATCGAGGCGACGCCCCAGGTCGAGCGGGCGGCCGTCGCGGGCGAAGAAGAGGATCAGGTGCGGCAGCTTCGGTCGCTTGGGTATATCCAGTAGTTGGGGGGATCTCCCCTACCAGATGGGCCAAGCCTAGCCCCGAATCTTGCCGCGAGATCCTGCTTGAGCCGCTTACTGCAAGGGTTTTGGGTTGGTCGCCGGGTTTGGTCGGGCTACTCCCGGACAATCTGAATTTGACATATCGTCAGATAACAGGGACGGACCAACTATGAGCGGCACCACAGAGAAGAAGGGCAAGATCGATCGCGTCACGGCGGAAGTCATTCGTGGAGCGATGGAAACCGTCGCGTTCGAAATGGCGACCCACGTCTCGCTCACAGCAACGACGCCGATCCTCAACCAGTCGAACGAACGCAACGCGACGATTCTCGATGCGACTGGACGCCTGGCCGCTCTGTCGGTCGGAATTCCACAGTTCATGTTGTCCTCCACCCTCCCCGTTCGGTTCGCGTTGGAGTTTTTCGAGAACGAAGGACTCAACGACGGCGACGTACTGGTCGCCAACGATCCCTACCACGGCGGTGGGCACCTTCCCGACTACAACATTTTCGCGCCCGTGGTCATCGACGACGACTTGGTGCTCATCGCATCGATCCAATGCCATCACGCCGACACCGGCGGCGGCATGCCCGGCGGTTACAACGCCGAGGCCATCGACATCTGGGCCGAAGGGGTACGCTTCCCCGCCGTAAAGCTTTACGACCGCGGCGTCGAACGGCGCGACATCATGTACCTACTGCAAGTGAACAACCGCACGCCGACTTTCATCGGTGATCTTCGCGCACAGGTCGGTGCCGCACAGTTGGGTGTGAAGCGGCTGAAAACCATCGTCGAGCGCTACGGGGTCGACGCCACACTCGCCGCCGTCGATCATTCGATCGACTACGCCGCTCAGCGTTTTAGAGACGAGGTCGCCGGCTGGCCCGACGGTCGCTACGAAGCCGACGTGTACGTCGACCACGACCCGGTCGGCAACCAGGACATCCACGTTCACGTCGCCGTCGAGATCGAAGACAACAGGCTGACGGTCGATTTCACCGGCAGCGACGAACGAGATGAGCTCAAAGCCTACTCGTCGTTCGGCAACACACGCGGATACGTCGTTGCACAGCTCGCGACGATGATGGACCCGTCGATTCCTAAAAACGAAGGCTTTTTCGATTCGATCGACCTCATCGTCCCCAAAGGCTGCTGCCTCAATCCTAACGAAGGCAAAACCGTTGCCGCCGGAACGCACCACCCGGGCGTAGAAGTAGGCGAAGCGATCGCCATCGCGATGGCGAAGATTCTCCCCGAACGATCCTGTCCGCAGATCTACAAACTCGGTATGCCTACGGTCATCGTCGGGCAACATCCCGACAGCAGCCAGATGTTCATCGACCACTCGGTCGATTGTCTCGCAGCCTACTGCAATGCCGTGAAGGGCCAGGACGGATGGGGATCGATGCCGGCTTCGTTCGGCAATCTCATTCGCGCAACCTCCGAGGTGAACGAATCAATTCATCCCGTTCGCCACGAATCGACCGACTACGAAACCGACACCGGCGGCGCCGGACAATGGCGCGGCTGCCCGGGGTCCCGTGTGGTCAAGCGCGTGCTCGCCCCGGCCGGAATCTCTACCTACATGGTCGGCATGAAGTACCCGATGACGGGCATCGCGGGCGGAAAAAACGGCTCGCCAAACAAGCTCACGGTGCGTCACGAAGGCGAGAACGCGAAACACATTACCGTCATGGCGAATGCCGAACCGCACGCAGCGGGCGAGGCGTTTGAATACATCTACGGCGGCGGCGGTGGTTGGGGCGATCCCCTGCTGCGCCCGCCCGAGCAGGTCTACGAAGACGTCCTCGATGAACTCGTGTCCGTGCGCGCGGCGCGGCTTGAGTACGCGGTCGTGCTCACCGGCGACCCGCTCGACGGAACGCTCGAGCTCGACGTCGAAGCGACCGAGAAACTGCGAGACGAACGCCGCGACCCACGGGGAACGCAGTGAGCGACACGGGTGGCTATCGAATCGGTGTCGACGTCGGCGGTACCTTCACCGACCTGATTCTCGTCGCCCCCGACGGCGACGTGTGCCTGCTCAAGACACCGACCACGCTCGAGGACCAAGCGATAGGCTTCATGACCGGCCTGGGCGAACTCGCCGCCGATCGCGGCATCGACACCGGTGAACTGCTCGCGCGCACCGAAATCATCGTTCACGGTACCACAACCGCCGACAACACGATGATCGAGATGAACGGCGCACTCACCGGCCTACTCACGACCGAAGGCCACCGTGACGAAATCGAGATCCGCCGCGGCTTCAAAGAAGAGATCTGGGACCCGGCCTATCCGCCACCGATACCGATCGCGCCGCGGCGACGCAGATTGGCGATCCCGGAACGCTTGGATTTTCGAGGCAATGTCGTTCGTGAGCTCGACGACGAGACGACCCGAGAGGCGGTGCGGCGCCTGAAACGCCAAGGCGTCGAATCGATCGCCGTCTGCCTGCTGTTCTCGTACATCAACGCCGATCACGAAAAGCGCGTTCGCGAAATCATCGAAGAAGAGTATCCCGGCGTTCGCGTTTCGCTTTCGCACGAAGTGATGCCCACTGCACCCGAATTCGAACGGACCTCGACCACGTTGGTCGACGCCTATGTCGGCCCGCGCGTTGAAAAATACCTGCGCAGTCTTGCGACCGCACTCCGCGAGGCCGGCTACGAGCGCGACCTGCTCATCATGCAATCGAACGGCGGCATCATGAGCGCGCCGCTGGTTGCCGAGCGCGCCATCACGGCTCTCGGCTCCGGTCCCACGGGCGGTGTCATGGGCGCCTGCGCCGTAGGCGTTCAGACGGACACGAAAGATTTCATTGCCATCGACATGGGCGGCACCAGCTACGAGGTCTGTCTCGTACGCAACGCACAACCTGCAATTCGCAGCTTCTGGAACTGGCAGCACCGCTATCTCGTTGGCCTGCCCATGATCGAAATACATTCGATCGGTGCCGGCGGGGGTTCGATCGCCTATGTCGAGGCCGGCGCACTAAAGGTCGGTCCGCAAAGCGCGAAGGCGGAGCCCGGTCCTATCTGCTACGGGCGCGGCGGCGACGCCGTAACAGTTACCGATGCGAACATCGTACTCGGCTACATCAATCCAACCGCGCTGTGCGGAGGTGCGTTCAAGCTCAACGCCGACAATGTGCGCACGGCGATCGACGAACAGATCGGCAAGCCGCTCGGCCTCAGCACGGCCGAAGCCGCGTACGGCGTCTATCGTATCGTCAACGCCAACATGACCAACGCGATCCGACGTGTTTCGTCGCAGTCAGGCTACGATCCGCGCGACTTCGCGCTGGTCGTCTATGGCGGTAACGGCCCGGTGCACGCAGGCAAACAGGCCGAAGAACTCGGCATACGCACGATAATCGTACCGAAGACATCCCCCGCGTTCTCTGCACTCGGACTGCTCATTGCCGACTACGTAGTCGACACAATAAAGTCGTACATCACTCCCTCTCACGGCGCCGACGTCATGCGGATCACCTCGCTGTTCGAAGAAATGCGTACGCAGGCGCGGCGACAGCTGGCGGTAGCCGGCATCGATGCCGCCGACATACTCTTCGAGCACTCGCTGAACCTCTGCTACCCCGGCCAGACATTCGACATCTCGGTGCCCGCCAGCCTCAGCGATACGACGATGACGCAAGCCGACTTCGAGGCGACGATCGAACGCTTTCACGACCTACACGAGGAAACCCACACCTACGCCTCCCGCGACGAAGAACCGGTACTGCGCGCGGCCCGATTGCACGCGGTCGGCGCCACACCCAAGCCGAATCTCAACCTGGCCCTGGCGGCCGCGGGCGGCCCAGAGGATGCGCTCGACCACCACCGACCGGTCTACTTCAACGATGGATACATCAACACGCCCGTCTACAAGGGAGAAGCGCTCGGGACCGGGCATGAAATCGAAGGACCCGCCGTGATCGAGGAACCGTTTACGACCATCGTGCTGAACCCGGGCGACCGCGCAACGCTCGACGCGAACGGCAACTACATCGTTACCGTCGCAAGCGCGTAGCCGTTTTGATGAAACCAATGCGACCTTGGCGAGCGAACTGCCTCGCGGCTCTGATACCGCTTTCGGTGCTGGTCGTCGGTTGTGAATCCTCTTCAGTACCACCCGCCGCCGAGACTGCGTCAGAAGCCGCCCTCCACGACGACGCTGCGGTTGGGATGGTCGGGCACTATCGCAACGTGGGCGAGGACGGCATGTTTCGCGCATGCGCCGAAGAAGCCGAGCATCTGGTTGTCAGCGAGGGCGACGCCGCATCGCTCGAACGGGCCTATCGCGACACAGCGACCATGACCGCCGAGCGGCTGCTCGTTCGTCTCGAGGGCAACGTCATCTGGCAGCCGACCTCCGACCCGGCGACGGGACGGGCCGGAGAAAAGCAGCGGGCCTGGTACGTGGAACGATTTGTAGGCCTGGAAACGGGCGACACCTGCCCCTGACTGCTCCGGGTGCCGGGCAAGACGGCAAAGCCCGGATTTCCTCACTTTTCGGGGCGCGAGACCCTTGCTTTGCCTTTGTAAATCAACGAATTTGACGATGTGTCAAAAACTTGGTTATGAATAGGCAGACGTTATTTGACGATTCGTCAAATAGGATCGCACTTCGCTAGAAAAAAAACTCGCTAAGAGGAAAGGCCGCATGCGCAATTACCGACTCGTCGATGCCGATACCCATACCCTGGAGCCCCCTCACATCTGGAAGACCTGGCTCCCCAAAGAATTCCAGGACCGTGCACCGGTTGTCGTGAAAGACCCCGATGGCGGCGATGCCTGGCAGTTCGACCCGGCTGGTCCGTTGATGCTGATCGGCCTGGTGACCACTCCCGGCAAACGCTACGAGGACATCAAGTGGACCGGCTCTACATTCGATTCGATCCGCGCATCGTGTTTCGACGGCAAGGCACGCCTCAAAGACATGGACTTCGACGGCATCGACGCGGGTTTTCTCTACCCCAGTCAGCGCACGATGTTCTACTTCATGAAAAACGAAGATAGGGATTTCCACCGCGCCGGCGTGCGCGCCTACAACGACTGGCTCGCCGAAGAGTTCTGCGCCAACGATCCCGAGCGGCTGTTTGGACTCGCGCAGATGCCCAACCTCGGCGTTGACGAAATGATCGCCGAGATGGAGCGCTGCAAGAAGAAGGGCCATCGCGGCGTGGTGATCTCGACCTGGCCTTCGGGCGAAGACGATCTTATTGCCGACGATGACCGGTTCTTCGCGGCAGCGGTCGACATGCGTATGCCCGTCTCGATCCATGTTAGCATCCAACGAAAACGTAACCCTAAACTCTCGGTCGAAGGGCCTGCAGCGATCGGCAACATGGCCTTATGCGGCATGCTGAGCTTTCCACCCATCATGTGCGAACTGATCATGTCGGGACTCTTCGATCGATTCCCAACGCTGAAAATCGTCGGTGTTGAAACCGAAATCGGTTGGGTTCCTGAAGCGCTGGAGCAGCTCGACAATTTTTACTGGCGTAACCGCGCGCACACCAACGTAGACATTCGGCGTCTGCCGAGCGAGTACTTCCACGAGCACTTCGTGTGCACGTTCATCTCCGACCGAACAGGTATCAAGAACCGATACGAGGTGGGCATCGGCAACATGGCGTGGTCGACCGACTTCCCGCACCACGGTTGCGATTGGCCGTACAGCCGTAAAACCGTTGGCGAGATGCTCGAAGGCGTTCCGGCCAACGAACGCTTCGAGATCTGTGCCGGCAACATGATTAAACTCTACGACCTGCCATACTCGGCGAAGAGAGCTGCATAGGCGCTCCCCGAGGGACGCGGAGAAAATAGATGGGCAACAGCCGAAACAACTCAATTCCGGACGATGTCGACTTTGACATCAGCGACGTCGATCGCTGGATCGGTGTACCGCTCGGGGGCGGCCAGCTGAAAGACCCGGTCGGGGCCAACGACATTCGGCGTTGGGCCCAGGGTATGCAGAATCCGAACCCGCTCTACTTCGACGAAGCGTACGCCGCCGAAAGCCGACACGGACGACTGGCTGCACCGACCTCGTTCGCCGTGTGCACCGACGACAGCCACGGCGCCGGACCTGCGATTCAAGGCTACATTGAAGGCCAGCATATGCTGTTCGGCGGCGACGAATGGTGGTTCTTCGGACCGAAGATCTACCCGGGCGACCTCGTAAAGCAGGAACGTATGTTGTTCGACTACAAGGCCACGATGACGAAGTTCGCCGGACCGACCATGTTTTCGCGCGGCGACACCACGTACATCAACGGCCGAGGCGAAGTGATCTGCAAGCAACGCTCGACGTCGATTCGCTACCGCGCAGAGAATGCCCGCGAGCGTGGCGAGTTCATGGACAAGACCGAACCTGTCTGGACCGACGCCCAGCTCGCAGACATCGAGAAAGAGAAGCTCGCCTACTTCGATAGCTTCCTCGATCTCGGCCACGGTCGAAGACTCGGCGTAAAAGAGGGAGACAAGCTTCTACGCCGACCGATCGGTCCGCATTCGATCGCGTCGTTCTCGACCGAATGGCGTAGTTTCCTGATGACCGTGTGGGACGCCTACGGCCACGATGGCGGTCCATCCTCGCTGTTCCAGTCGGGCTGGCTGCCCGAGATGTCGCGCGACCTCGAAGCTGCAAAGAAAGACCCCTCGCTCGGCGACGGCTTGTACCACGGCCCGTCGCGCGGACACGTGCAGGATCGCTACGCACAACTGATCGGAATGCCGCGCGGGTACGGGTACGGCGCCTCGATGGGCGCGTGGATCCTCGACTATCTGTCGAATTGGGTAGGCGAATGGGGAGACATACTTCACAGCAACATGTCGTTCCGATCGCCCGCATTGACCGGTGACCTCACGTATCTCGACGGCGAAGTCATAGGCATTGAGCAACCGGACGATGCCGAGCAGGCGATCGCCTCGATCCGCGTGACTATGACCAACCAGAATGACGAGGTCTCAGCGCAGGGAGTCGCAGAGGTGAGACTGCCCACCGAAACGAGCAGTTAGTCCGAAGCGCGATGAACGATTCGGCCGAACTCGCTTTACAACCGGACGCGCGCCAACTCACCTTGCCGCGGTTCCTGGCCGATGTGACCGCACGCCACGGCGAACGCGAAGCCGTACGCTTCGGCGACACCTCGATCACGTACGACGAGCTAGCGGCCCAGGCTCTGCTACTAGCGCGCGGTCTTTCGGCGTCCGGCGTGGCGCGGGGAACCCACGTCGCCGTCCACATGGCCAACCGGCCCGAATGGATCGTCGCAACCTTCGCGGTAGCGATGACCGGTGCGGTGGTCATCCCGGTAAATACCTTCGCGACCGCGGCCGAGCGCGACTACATCCTCGAGCACAGCGACGCCGAGGTACTGCTGCTGCAGAAGACTCTGCTCAAGCGCGACTTCCTCGACGAGCTGTTTGCCACGCACACGCAACTCGCCGACCAAGGGCCGGGCGCAGTGGAACTGGCCGCGCTCCCTGACCTTCACAGTGTGTTCTGTCTCGGGCTTACCAACGATCGAGGCGCCGTAGAGCCCTATACCGTGCTTGAAGAGCGCGCCGACAGCGTGCCCGCAAAGCGCATAGAGACGGCAGCGCACGCGGTCGAGCCCGATGATGAGGCGATCATCATCTACACCTCGGGTACCACCGCAAGACCAAAGGGTGTGCTGCATGCGCATCGCGCTCCCGTGGTTCAGAGCTGGCGTTTCGCCGAGTTCATGGAACTCACACACGACGACCGCGTTTGGACCTCGCAGCCCTTCTTCTGGACCGCAGGCATCGCCATGTCTCTCGGCGCAACCTTCGCGGCAGGTGCGACGTTGTTGCTGCAAGAGACTTTCGATGCCGGAGCCGCGCTCGAGTGCATCGCATCGCAGCGGGCAACGACACTGTTCGCCTGGCCGCATCAAGAAAAGGCAATGGCAGAACACCCCGATGTGGGGAAATACGATCTTTCGCGCGCTCGCAAAGTCGAGTTCGCGTCTCCGCTCGCGAAGATCGTAGGTCTAGAGACCGACGATTGGGGAACCTGGGGCTCATACGGACTGAGCGAAACCTTCACTTTGTTCTCGGCGATACCCGTGAGCGCACCGGCCGCAACGCGAGCGGGTACCAGCGGCAAGCCGCTTCCCGGCATGTCGGTGCGCATCGTCGACCCCGGCGGCGGTGGCGAACTTGCGCCGGGCGAACGAGGCGAGATCGCTGTCAAGGGCCTCACGTTCATGCTCGGCTACTACAAAGTAGATCCCAGTCTCTACCTCGACGCCGAGGGCTACTTCCGCACGAAAGACGGCGGCCGCATCGATGAAGACGGCTACCTGCACTGGACCGGCAGACTCTCGAACCTGATCAAGACCGGCGGCGCCAATGTCTCGCCGGCCGAGGTCGACGAAGCGATGTTCGACTATCCGGGGATCCGCACGACGGTTACCGTCGGCATCGATCACCCGACCCTCGGCGAAGCCATCGTGCTCTGCGCCGTGCCTTCGGGAGCCGAGCCACCGGCCGTCGAAGCGATCGCGGCGCACCTCAAAGACAAACTGGCGCGCTACAAACTTCCGCGAAAGATCTTGTTTTTCGATAACGCCGAGGTTTCTTATACCGGCAATCAAAAGATCCAGGTCGATCCGATGCGAGAGGCGGTGGAAAAGCGACTTGCGCAAGAGCGCGTCGAGATCGCGGGGCACACCTATGGTGTGTAGTGAAGAAGTCTCGGTACTAGCCGCGCGACGGCCAGGGATCGACCGCCATCACGCCGCCGTCGACCACCAGTGTGTGGCCGGTCACGAACGCCGACGCGTCGCTGGCAAGGAACACCGCGGCACCCTTGATGTCGTCCTCACCGCCCGAACGGTTCATAGGGACGGCCTTATTAAACTCGGCGAGCAGCGCTTGGTCGGCGCTGACGTAGGTCATCATGTCGGTGAGAAACGGCCCGGGCGCCAGCGAGTTCACACGGATTCCGTTGGGCGCAAGTTTCACGGCCATGTCTTTGGTCAGCGTGATGACGGCGCCTTTGCTGGCGTTGTAGGCAACGACAGCCTGGATGTCTTCGCGCGAGCCTTTGAAGCCGGACACGGAGCTGATGTGAACGATGCTTCCCCCACCCTTCTCGGTCATGTGGCGAGCGACTCGTTGCGACAAGAAGAAGAGAGCGCGCACATTAACGTTGAAGACACGGTCCCATCCCTCGCGCGGGTACTCGAGCGTAGGCGCGGTCCAGACCATACCTGCGTTGTTCACGAGGACGTCGATACGATCGCTTTGTGCGAGCACATCGTCAACGAGCCCGTCGACCTGTTCGTCACGCTCGAGATCGCAAGCGAGCGCGACCGCATTACCTCCCGCGGCGTTGATTTCAGAGGCAACGGCCTCGCAGTTCTCGATCTTGCGCGACGCGAGAAACACACGGGCGCCCGCTTCGGCCAAGCCTCTACCGATGTGCGCGCCGATACCGCGGCCGCCGCCTGTGACCAGCGCGGTCTTGCCATCCAAATTGAAAAGTTCCGGTGTAAGCACGTCTCTCCTCGTCCTTGCTATCGCGCCGGGCGCGCTCCAAACACGACGGTAGCAGAAACGACACGGTCATGTGTAGCGAGTGAGCCGTTCTTAGCATGGAGGACACCGTGAGCGACACGACGGACCTCCCCCTTGACGGGGTGCGCATAATCGATCTTTCGAGCATCGTTTCGGGTCCGATGGCCACATCGATCCTCGCCGACCAGGGTGCCGAGGTCATCAAGATCGAGCAGCCTGGTGTCGGCGATCTCACCCGCTATATGGGCCCCTCGCGTGGCGGCCTCGCGTCGATATTCACAACGGTAAACCGCAACAAGCGATCGATCGCGCTCAACCTACGTAGCGCCGACGGGAAGGCGTTGCTCCACCGTCTTGTCGAAACGGCCGACGTAGTCGTGCAGAACTTTCGGCCCGGTGTCGCCGACAGGATGGGCATCGGTCATGAAGAACTACGACGGCTGCGGCCCGAGCTGATCTACGTTTCGATCAGCGGTTTCGGCGACACGGGGCCGTACGTAAAGCAGCGCGTATACGACGTCGTCATCCAAGCACTCACGGGTTTGGCCGGCTCGCAACTCGATGCCAACGGCGATCCGCAGCTCATCCGCAACATCGTCTGCGATAAGGCAACGGCGATCGCGTCGGCCCAGGTGATTTCCGCTGCGCTTTTCGGACGCGAACGCACGGGCAAGGGGCGCCACGTAGAGCTTTCGATGCTCGACGTCAGCGTCGCATTCGTTTGGCCCGATATCATGAGCAAGCACACCTACGTGGGCGAGGACTACAGCAACACGCCGTCGATCGCCGATGCGCTCACGCCCTACCCTACAACCGACGGACACGCCGCACTGCTCACTGTATCGCAAGAAGAGTTCTTCGGTCTGGCGCGCGCAATCGGGCAGCCGGAGCTCATCGAAGACCCTCGATTCTCCACGTTGGAGATGCAGTACAAGAACTTCGACACACTTCATCAGATCATCCTCGACGCCGCGGCAACGATGAGCACCGCAGAGTTCCTCACGCGGCTTCGGGCTGAAGACGTGCCTGTCGCACCGATCGTTCGACCGGCCGACGTTCACGAGGACGAACAGATTCGGCACAACGGTATTATCGAGGAAACCGACCACCCGACGGCCGGTCGTATTCGTACGCCGAACAGCTATGTGATTTTCGACAATGTACGCGCGTCGATTCGCACCCCGGCGCCGTTGCTCGGCGAACATACCAACGAGATCTTGGCGGAACTCGGCGAGAGCGATGACGCCATCGCCTCTCTGCGCGAGCGTGAGATCGTAGGCTAGCCGACGTGCTCGAACACCTCACCATCGTTGAGCTCACCGATGAGCGCGGCTATCTGGCGGGAAAGATCCTCGCTGATCTGGGTGCCACGGTCATAAAGGTTGAGCCGCCGGACGGCGAGGCGGGACGCAGCCGCCCTCCGTTCGCACTCGGGAGTCGCGACCCTGAAGCCGGCCTTCCCTGGCTCGCCATGAATACGAACAAACACTCGGTGGTGATCGACCTGGAAAGCGACTCCGGCCGAGATCGATTTCTCGATTTCATCAGTCGCGCGGACGTCCTGCTCGAAACGTTGGGCCCCCGACGGATGCGCAATCTGGAATTGAACCCCGCGACGCTGTCGCGAGTCAATGCACAGCTCGTTCACTGCGCCATTACGCCGTTCGGTAGCGACGGTCCTTACAGCGAGTACACCGGCGACGACCTAGTCGTCGTCGCAATGGGGGGTAATGCGTCGATGACAGGTGATCCGACGCGTGCTCCGCTGCGTTGCACGTTACCGTGCAGTTACTTTCACGCCGGCCCCGAAGCCGTCGTGGGGATACTGACGGCGCTCTACTCGGGCGACACGGCCGGCTACGTCGACGTCTCGATGCAGGAATGTCAACTCGCGACGACGATGTCCGGCCCAGCCACCAGGGCGCTCGGCAAGGGCGTACGGACACGCGGGGGCGGTCGGCTAGGACGCACTCGCGAGATCTGGGCCACCAACGACGGCTGGATTTCGTTCGGCCTGCGCGGTGGTCCCGTACGCGGAAAGAATCTCATCGCGATCACAGACTACATGCGCGAAGCCAATCTGTTGCCCGGCTGGCTCGACGCCTACGATTGGCTGACCTACGACCACATGAGCCTTAGCGACGCGGAACTCGCCCGACTCGAGGACGCGTTCGCGGCCTTCTTCCGAACAAAGTCCATGCACGAACTCTACGAGCAATCGCTCACCCGCCGTATCCTGCTCGCGCCTTGCAACAATGCGGCAGAGATTCTCGAGCACGAACAGCTTCGTTCACGATCGTTTTTCGCGCGCGTCGACTACCCGGACCTCGGCATAACGATCGAGCATCCCGCGCGGTTCGCGTCCATCGCATCGCGCTCGTCCGACACCGTCGAGCGCGCGCCCCACGCCGGCGAACACGATCGCTTCTACGTCGGCACCGTCCGCAAGAATGGCACCGGCCAACATTCCGAGCGTCACGAGGGATCCGGCACTACAAAAGACGAAGACATCTTCCTCGATGTGAAGATACTGGAGTTCGGCGTCGGCGCTGCCGGCCCCGTGGCGACGCGCTATTTCGCCGATCGAGGCGCCACGGTGATCCGCGTGGAGTCGTCCAGGCGCCCCGACTTCCTCCGCCATCTGCACATGACGAAGGGCGCACCGCACGGGCTCAACGGCGCTCCGATGTTCATCTCGTTCAACGCAAACAAGAAAAGCATAGCTATCGACATGACCAAGCCCGAAGGCATCGCGCTAGTGAGGCGCCTGATCGCATGGGCGGACGTCGTGAACGAAAACTACTCACCGGGAGTGATGGAGAAATGGGGACTCGACGCGAAAGCGATTCGCGAACTGAACCCACAGGCAATCACCGTCAGTAGCTCGCTGTTCGGCCTCACCGGCCCGCAACGCTGCTACCCCGGCTTCGGAGGACAAGGCTCCGCTATCGCCGGCTTCAACCATCTCACCGGGTTCCCGGAGAGCGAGGCACACGGTCCGTTCGGTACCATCACGGACTCGCTCTCTCCGAGATACACGGCAGCATTGATCGCCTCGGCGCTGCTGCGCCGAGCGTATTGTGAAAGCGACGGTACCGACGAGGAGTTCGGTGGAGAATCCATCGACCTCTCGCAAATAGAGAGTGGTATCTACAGTCTTTCAGAACTCATCGTACGGTACTCGGCCACCGGCGAACAGATAGCCCGCAATGGCAACCACCACCCCTGGGCCGCGCCGCACGCAATCTATCCGTCGAGCGGCGGTGATCGCTGGATCGCCATTTCGGTATTCAACGACAGCGAGTGGCAGCGCCTGTGCGGCGTAGCGGGCGACGTCGATTGGGCTGGGGATGCGAGATTTCGAGATACCGCCGGCCGCCTAGAACATGAGGAAGAGCTCGACCTCGCGATCGCATCTTGGACCCAACAGCACGACCGGTATGAGCTGATGCACAGGCTGCAACAATCGGGTGTGCAGGCCGGCGCGGTGCAAACCTTCGAAGACGTCCTCACCGACCCGCAGCTCGCGCATCGGCGACACTTCGAAAAGCTCAAGCACCGCCATCTCGGCCCAATGTTCTTTGAACGTTCAGGCTTTCGGCTCGACGCACAGGGCGGCCGCATTCGAACGCCGGGGCCGGACCTCGGTGAACATACCGACGAAATTTTGACCGGTATCCTCGGCCTGGCCCAGTCCGAGATCGATGAACTCCGAAAAAACGAGGTACTGACGTGAAAGAAATACAATTTGACGACATTGAGGGACTCAAAGCCGAGATCAAAGACGACTTCGGCGCGTTCGGCCCCGCCGCTGCGCTCTCACAAGAAATGATCAACCAGTTCGCCGAGATCACCGGCGACCACCAGTGGATCCACGTAGACGTGGCGCGCTGCGAGAAAGAAAGTCCGTTCGGTGGGCCCATCGCGCACGGCTTCCTCACGCTCAGTATGGTCGCGTCTATGACCCCAGGTTCGAACTACAAGGTGAGCGGGTACGGCAACGCGACGAACTACGGCTCGGACGGCTTCCGGTTTTTGTCACCCGTTCCGGCAGGCTCGCAGGTGCACGCCTGCACGCGGCTGGTCAACGTGCAGGCGAAACCCAAGGGGACGCTCCTCACGACCGAAACCGCAGTACACGTGGTCGGCAGCGACCGTCCGGCGCTCGTCTACAAGGGCCTCGTCATGTTCAACCCTCCGCTGGGCTAGAGTCGACGGCTAGGCGAGCAGGGCAAGCAGCGCAAGTATGAATCGTTCGACGCAAGGCATGTTTCTCGTTCTGCTGGGCTGCTTCGTCTGCCAGATGGGACTCGGTGCCGGCTACATATTCGGTGCAACGCTGAAACACATCGTTGCCGAGTTCGATTGGTCACGCACCGCGTTCTCCGCCGCCAGTGCCCCCTTGCTCGCATCGATGGCGCTCTTCCCAGGCGGCGTACTCGGACCCGTATTCGCGGGCGCGATGTTCGATCGTCTGGGCGACTACCGGATTGCGTTCGGTCTTCTCGCCGTGCTGAATGTGGTTGGATTTCTGGCACTCACGCGTATCCGTTGTGAACAAAGGGAAGCACTAGCATGGACCTAAGAGACACCCCCGCGCAGGCAGCGTTCCGCGCGGAAATACGAACGTGGCTGGCCAACAACCTCCCCGATGGCTGGGGCACACCGGCGTTCGAGGAACCGAAAGGCGGCGACGAACGCGTAGCCTTCCTCAAGTCCTGGCAACGAAAGCTGTACGAAGGTGGATGGGCCGGGCTGGACTGGCCGGCCGAATTCGGCGGCCGCGGGATCGGCATCTTCGAGAACATGATCTTCTACGAAGAATATGCCGCGGCCAACGCGCCCAACATGATCAACATATCGGTCGGCCCCAGTCTGGTTGGCCCCACGCTGATCGCCGCGGGTACCGACGCCCAGAAGCAACGCTTCCTCAAACCGATTTTGACCGGCAGTGAGGTGTGGTGCCAAGGCTTCTCAGAACCCAACGCCGGCAGCGATCTCGCCGCACTTCGCACGAAGGGCGAAGTGCGCGGCGACGAGATCATCGTTACCGGTCAGAAAATCTGGACCAGCTTCGCGAAACAGTCGGATTGGTGCATCTTGGTCGTGCGTACCGATCCTGATGCCCCCAAGCACAAAGGCATGAGTTTCCTGCTCGTAGACATGCAGTCACCGGGCATCACGATCCGGCCCCTGCGTGAGATGACCGGAGAGGCATGGTTCAACGAAGTGTTCTTCGACGAAGTGCGGGTACCGAAAGACCTGCTCGTCGGCGAACTCAACGACGGTTGGAACGTCGTCATGACCACCCTGGCCCATGAGCGCGGATCCTCGGCGCAACACGGTCGCCTCGGCCGTGAGATCGGCAGTCTGATCGAACTGGCCAAACGCACCTTGCGAGGCGGCCGACGCGCGGCCGACGACCCCGCCATCCGCCAAAAGATCGCAGACTTCTTGGCCCACGTCATGATCCTCAAGATGACGGCCTACCGCAGCGCTTCGGAGATCGAACGAACGGGCGTACCCGGGCCGGAGGGCTCCACCTTGAAACTGTTGTGGAGCGAACTCGATCAGCGCGTCAAAGACACGGCGATCGAGCTTCTCGGCGAGCAAGGGCTCGTGCTCGAGGGCGACGAGCTCTCGGTCGAAGACGGTTACTGGCAACACGAGCTCCTCTGGTCGCGGGCCGCGACCATCTATGCCGGCACCTCAGAGATTCAGCGCAACATCATCGCGCAGCGCGTGCTGGGGCTGCCACGATGAGCGAACACGAGCAGAGGCGATTGTATGGAAACTAGATATCCGTTCCCCGCGTATCCGAATGGCTGGTTCCGTGCCGCCTATTCGAGCGAACTCGCTGCCGGAGAGATCAAGGCTCTGCGCTATTTCGGCGAAGACCTCGTCTTGTATCGCGGCGCCGGCGGCCAAGCGTATCTACTCGATGCCCATTGCCGCCATCTGGGCGCCCACTTGGGCGTGGGCGGCAAGGTCGAGGGCGAGCAGATTCGGTGCCCTTTCCATGGCTGGAAATGGGCGGGCGACGGATCCTGCGCCGAGATCCCCTATTGCAAGCGCATCCCCAAAGGCGCCCAGACGCGCTCGTGGCCCGTGGTGGAAACAAACGGGGTCATCTTCGTTTGGCATCACGACCGCGGCGAGGCACCGACCTACGAACTACCCACCCTGCCTGAGATCGGCTCCGAGGATTGGACATCGCTTGAGATGCGTAAATGGAAGGTTCGCAGCCGCTGGCTCGACATGAACGAGAACGCGGTGGACCGCATCCATTTCGTCTACGTGCACGGCACCCACACGGCTCCCGAAACCGACGTCGAAGTGAAAGACCATATACTTGCCTGCAAATCGCGCATGAAGATGGGATCGCCGCAGGGAGAATTTATCGGCGGCATAGACACGACGGATTACGGCCCCGGTCTGCAAACGGTACGTGTCACCGGCGTCGTCGACACGCTCATGGTCAACACCTCGACCCCGATAGACGACGAGTACACCGACGTGAGTTTTGCCTACAGTATTTCTAAAAGCGGCGACGCCGCCAATAGCGGAGTCGGCGCGGCGATCATCAAAGATCTCGAAAAACAAATGGGCCAAGACATCCCCATTTGGGAAAACAAGAAGTACTTCGACCGGCCCGTGCTCTGCGAAGAGGACGGGCAGTTCGGCGTGTACCGCAAATGGATGCGGCAGTTTTTCAGCGAGCAATGGTAGATCGCTCCAAGCAGAGCGCGAGACGATAGGACACATGAAGATGAAAGCAATTGACTGCTGGGTGAACGTTCAGATGGGCGACATGGGTACGCCCGACTACTTGGTCGAAGTCGCCGACAACTACTTCAAGCAAGGCGATGATTTTTTTCGAAACTATTCGATTGAAGAAATGATCGACCAAATGGATGAACTCGGCATCGAACGCTGCATGCTGACCACCGACCTGCGCAGCCCGTCGGCGCACACAATGTCGTTTGTCGAGAAGCATCCCGATCGCTTCGGCCTGAGCGTAACCGTCGATCCCACCGGATTGATGCGCGCGGTTCGCAAACTAGACGAGATGGCCCGCAATCATCCCCTAGTGTTAGCCCGGATCACGCCTTTCTTCTTCGACGTGGCCCCGAACGATCGCATCTACTACCCTATCTATTCGAAGTGCTGCGAACTCGATCTCGCAATCTCGATCAACACGGGCATTCCCGGTCCTCCGATGCCGGCGGAGTGCCAGAACCCTATCCACTTGGATCGCGTTTGTCTGGACTTCCCGGAGCTCAAACTCGTCATGGCCCACGGTGCGGACCCGTGGTGGGATGTAGCCATGCGTCTGATGCTCAAGTACCACAACCTATACATGATGACGTCGGCCTACTTGCCCAAGTACCTGCCGAAAGAACTCATTCACTTCATGAATACGCGCGGTAAGAACAAGATCATGTGGGCGTCGGATCATCCGGCGATCCAAATGAGTCGCTGTCTCGAGTCGGCCAAGGCGCTTGAAGGCCTGCGCGAAGGTGTGCTCGACAACTACCTGTATAACAACGCGAAACAGCTGTTCTGGCCGAGTTGATCGCAACATAGCGGCCACACTCCGCAGCGCTCGCGCGACCAGCGACAAACGCGTAGTTTGCTCGGCAACGGGACCGCCGAATGAACGTTTCCATCGCCGATCTTTTTGAAAACTGGGCGCGCATCGTTACGCGCCGGCCTTGGCTCGTGCTCGTGCTCGCGTTTGCCATCGTGGCCGGCTTCGCCAGCCGCATCCCACTGATCGTCGTGGACACGTCGACCGAGGGCTTTCTCCACCGCGACGATCCGATCATGGTCGCGTATGACGATTTTCGCGCGAAGTTCGGGCGCGACGACTCTATCGTCATCGGGATAGAAACGAGCGATCCGTTCACCTTCGTGTTTCTAGAACGTCTTCGTGATTTCCATGAAGACCTCGAGCGCAGCACGCCGTTCGTCGCTGAGATCACCAGCATGCTCAACGCGCGATGGACCCACGGCGTGGGCGATCAGTTGCTTGTTGAAGATCTGGTCGAACCTTGGCCGACCGATCCAAGCGATCTAGATACGCTTCGTGCGCGCGTCGCCGACAACCCGCTGTACCGCAACAATCTGATCAGCGAAGACGGCCGCATCGTAACCGTATTCATCGAACTCGAAACGTTCGTCCAGACAGGCATCGACAGCGACGGACGCCCGCTGGAACGCTACCTTTCGGGCGACGAGAACCGCGAGGTCATTGACGCCGCACGTAGCGTGATCGATCGACACCAAGCCTCCAACTTCGCGATTCACACTGTCGGCCTAACCTGGATGGCCGACAGGTTGGCGTTTCGACTCTTGGAAGACTTACCGAAGCTGGTGCGACGCGCGCTCATCGCGATGGCGGTCATTCTGTTCGCGTTGTTTGGAAGTATACGTGGAGTCGTCTTGCCGCTGGTCGTTGTCATGACGGCGCTCGTGGTCACGTTCGCAGCGCTTCCGTTACTCGGCATGACCTACCAGCTCCCTACTCAGGTAGTGGCGCTTTCTCTGATGGCGATAGGTATCGGCGATTCCGTTCACGTACTCGCGATGTACTACCACCGCCGACGAGCGGGCCGTGCCCATGATGACGCTCTGGCCGAAGCGTTCGCACACGCTGGGCCCGCCATCCTCATCACCAGCCTGACCACGGCCGCCGCCTTGCTGTCGTTTCTGTCGGCGGAACTCGCCCCGATCTCGAACCTCGGCTTACTCTTGCCCATCGGTGTCGGCGCGGCGTTCGTCGCCACGGTAACCCTACTCCCCGCCCTACTGACGGTTCTTCCAGAGCCGAAAAGGCAGCCCACGCAGAGGAGTTTCGAACTGATCGAGCGCGGCATCCGAGCCATCGGACTGTGGGCCGCCGATCACCCTCGCACGACGCTCGGCGCAGCCGCGATCGCGCTCACGATCTCCGTTTTTGGAGTCGTGCAGGTCAGATTTGTTCACGACGCGCTGCGCTGGTTCCCCGAAGGAGATTCCATCCGCGACTCGACGCTGCTTCTCGACGATCGACTCGGCGGCATCGTTTCGCTCGAGATACTGTTCGAAACCGACGCCCAAGATGCCGTCAAGAATCCGGAGTTGCTCAATGCGCTCGACGATCTGACCACGCTCAACAACGTGTACAGCGAACAAAGTCGTGGGGACGCTGCGCTTCGAATTGCCAAAACGATCTCTATCGTCGATCTGCTCAAAGAAACGAACCGTGCGCTCAACGAGAATCGTCAGGCGAGCTATCGACTGCCGGAAAGCAAAGACCTGGTCGCGCAAGAACTACTGCTCTTCGAACTGAGCGGCAACGATGACCTAAGCGACCTCGCCGACTACCAATACCAAACCGCGCGCATGACCCTTCGAGTCCCGTGGCTCGATGCCACCGCCTACGGCGAGTTCGCGGAGGGACTCACCGAAATTTACCGGGAACGGATCGACGACCTTGCCGACGTCCATATGACGGGCCGTATCGCGCTGCTCTCGCGAACGATGACGGCCGTCATCCAGAGCATGACGTCGTCGTACGCACTCGCCTTCGCCGCAGTCGCTCCGCTGATGATGATCTTCCTCGGCAGCGTGCGGTTGGGTCTGGTCTCGATGATCCCGAACCTATTGCCGGTGGTCGCCGCCGTGGGGCTCCTGGGCTGGCTGGATATTCCGCTCGACGTCTTCACGCTTCTGACCGGCAGCATTACGCTGGGCGTAGCGGTCGACGACACGATTCATTTCATGCACGGCGTTCGCAAAGAGATCGAAGCACACGGTGACGTTCGAGCGGCGATAGAACAGACCCTTCGGGTGACGGGACAGGCGTTGTTCTCGACGACGCTAATCTTGTGCTGTGGGTTCGGCTTGTACGCGACGGCCTACATGCAGAATTTCGCGAATTTCGGGATCGTGACGTCATTCGCACTCGCGACGGCATTGCTCGCCGACATCGCGGTGGCGCCGGCACTCGTCACGATCATGGGCGAGCGCAGCAACACCGCGTCGCGTACAGCCTAGATCCGCCGGAGTACCTTGCTAGTCGAGTACCTCGCGAACCGCCTCTTCACGGTTGAACGCGGGATCCCCGAATGCGAACGCACTCGCCTTCGCACGCTTGTAGTAGAGATGGCAATCGGACTCCCATGTGAAGCCGAATCCACCATGAATTTGGATGGACTCGGCGGTCACGCGCGAATAGGCATCCGAGCAATACGCCTTCGCAAGACACGCAGCACGGTGCGCATCGGGCTCGTCGTTGTCGATAGCCCAGGCCGCGTAGTAGGTCGCCGAGCGGGAACTCTCCAGCAACACCATCATGTCGGCGCACTTGTGCTGAATGGCTTGGAACTTTCCGATCGGACTCCCGAACTGCTCGCGGGTCTTGGCGTACTCGACGCTGATATCGAGCGTCCTGGCCATGCCGCCACACATCTCCGCCGACAACGCGACCTTGGCGCGATCGAGAATGCGCTCGAGCAACGGCCAGCCGCCGCCGACCGAACCCAACACCGCGTCGGCGCGGAGCGCGACGTTCTCTAAACGCACCGTCGCCATGCGCCGCGTAAGGTCGGTATAGGCCGTGGCCTCGATCGTAACACCCGGCGTATTCGTTTCGACCAGAAACAACGTATGCGCACCATCAACGAGTACGGGTACGACGAGTAGGTCGGCCGATGCCCCGTCGGCAACGAACCGCTTCGCGCCGGTCAGTGTATAGGCGGCGCCACCGGTGCCGCCTAGGGTCGCTGTAGCTTCGATGCCTTCCGGTCCCCAACTGGCCGCACCCTCGAGTTGGGCAAGTGCAATGCGCAATGTACCGTCGATGATCTTCGGTGCCAGCCGGGCTTGCTGCTCGTCGCTGCCCGCCACCGAGAGCGCTGAGACACCGACGGCCGCGGTAGAAAACAGCGGGCCCGGCATCAACGCTCTGCCCGTCTCTTCCATCAGCACAGCCAGCTCGACCACGCCGAGGCCGGCGCCGCCGTAGTCGGCGTCGCAGGCCAATCCGGTCCAGCCCATCTCGACGGCCTTGCTCCAGAGGTCGTCGGTGTAGCCGCGTGAATCTTCGATCATCTCACGCACGCGATCCATCGGGCATTCTCGCTCGAGAAGAGATCGAGCGCTGTCACGCAGTAAGGCCTGTTCCTCTGTAAATCGTACGTCCATGGCTTGGCTCTATATTTGACATATTATCAGAGCAGATACGATCCAACCCACGTTGGCTCCACCACTCAACCCCCAGCGTCTTATCTGTTAACTACGAGGCTGTGAGCCCGGCAGGCGGGGCCGAGCAGTGCTACGGATGCGTGTGCCACCCCACCTTCGTAGACGCGTAGATTCCATCACTCGTAGGAACTTGGCAGGCACCGGCCGCTGTCTCAATGGCGACCGGTTTCGTTGCTTTCCCCCAGACGGCCTTACCGCATTGACACCTAGAACATTATAAGACGCTTCCCGTACTTCCCCGCCGGAGCTTAAAGTTTCTAACGCTTCGCTGTATCGAGGGTGACAGTTCCAGTAGATTGAACGTATGCGACGATTGGTTGCGGGGTATCACACCATCGCCGCATCTGATCATCCAGGCGTTCGCGTGAACCGCTACGGCCGGGGCTTCGATGTGTTCGCCGGCCTCAGTTCCCGGAGCGGCCCGGTGGAGGCCGGGCCCGCCTATCGAGACTCTCCCGCATCGACCCCGCTGCGAGCATGGACCTTGAAACAAGATGAATCATCGAATGAAATGACTGAAAAGTCTTTAAGTCCAGGCATGGCGTATTTCTTTTTTAAACGTTCAACCAAATGCTCTGGATCAATTTTATCCGGGGCCAAGAAAATCAAGCCTTTTGGTTGACCATGATCCTCATAGATTAAGGGATTGTCGACTAAGGACTGTTGCAGGGAAGCATTCGGTTTGCCCAGCAACAGATACAGCGTCCTGTAAACTCTGGGGCTTCTGTGCATGTGCATTCCCCATCGCCTTTTAAACTGAAGAACACCGTCATCTAAGAAAGGCCTACAGTGTCCAAAGTCGATTTTGGTATATCCCTCCTCTTTAGCCCAGCATATCGCAGAGTAATACATGGCAGAGGAGATCCCTTTTTTAATAAAGTCATCTCTGCCGTCTAAAACCCCTCTGAAGGCCATTTTCGGAAGTGGGCTCGCCGTATTGACTATAAAGCCACCAACGTATTCACCGTCAAGTTTTACAAATATTAGTTCTCCGTACTGCATGAGATTCTTCATATATGTAAATGACTCGATAGTTGCCTGTTCCCCATGGCGTGATTCGATAAAGGGTACATACATCCTGTAGTAAAAGAATTCCGTTCTCTTTAAGTCATGAATGACCTCGTACGTATATTGATGTTTAATGACCCTTCTGTAGTTGTTCCAATTGCGTTTTTTGAAACTCTTTATGATCTCCTCGGTAGGTAAAGAAATGTCCAGGGTAAGATGAATCCATTCGGGAATGGGTACAAAACCCTTCGCTATGAGATACGGAGAAAAACAACGATCTGCTTCAATGAGTAACGCATTCAGGTTCTGCTTGTCGATACGGGGAACATTCCATAGGCACGTTTTACTTTGGCTGCCCCGGTTTGTTGTTTCTGATTTCGGTAGGTTCAATTGTTTTAATAGAAATGGCGACGCGTCTCCTCGTCCGGCAATTAGGATTTTGAGCTGAGAAGGCTCATCCGTACGATTATCGGTGAGGTAGGTGACAGGCAGATAGAGATCAGAGACGACTGCGAAGGCTCTTTTCAATAGGGAATAGATGATCTCGACTTTTGGGCCGTAGTACTTGCGAAGACTATTAGGCAGGTAGTCGTAGTATATTTTCTTGAGAATAGTGCCTAAAGTCTTTGTCATACTGGTTTCAGGGCACCGGCACCGATCAGCCGTTACTGATGAGACCGAATCGACCCTCGCTGTTGATGCCATCGATCCTAGTTTACGTAAACTACCTTATCGGTCGCTTCTGTACTTCCCTACACGCGCTTGTACGCCCTAGCCGCGACCTCGCCGCTACTGGTCTCAGTATCACAAGAGACGGTAGAGAGCGCGGTGGGGTTCCGAGAAGTTCTACGAAAGTTGACGGGCGGACAGGTATCGTTTGGCGAGGGGTTGCAGCGTCTCCATGCCGTCTCGGCGCACGTGCACCGATTTACGTCCGCACTTACTCCTCAGCACGCCTTTCATGCAAGGTCATCTCCGATACAAACAAGCGGGATTGGGCGGGCTACGCCCGGCTAATCCGAATTTGACATAACTACAGCTTCGCAATCTCGCTGCCGACCGCGGAGACAAGCGCTTCATACGAATCCGCCGCGACGCACTCGGTCCGGTACTCGATCGCTTCGCCGAGCACATAGAAACCACGCAAAAGGCCGGTCATCTTCCGGTGGCCCTTCATCCCTACATTGCGGCCGCAGCGCTGGGTTCGATTCTCGAACGGCTGTCCGCGTACCACAAAAAACTCGGCCGCCCAGGTGCGAGCCGCGACGATGTTGTCGAGACCTGCGCCGTTCTCCTCTGTCGAACGCTTACCGGCACAAGTTCCTGACCGCCAGTGAGCCCCGCCGCACAACGGATGCCGTCGTCACGTTTTTACGAGAAACCGGCGCCATTTGATATTCAGATCGCGTTCAATCCATCGCCGCGCTCGCCTTCTCTCAGCAGGCGCGCGATCTCGGCGACTTCTTGCCGTACCGAAGCGCGCCACCAGGCGGCGACGCAGAGGTCGTGCAGCCATCCGATCGGCCCCCATCCGAAATCGACTTCTTCGACGTGGGTGATGCGCGTGCCACCGTCGATCTCTTCAATATCGAACCAGGCGTTCATACCGCGGATGACCCCGTGTTCGAGCGTCACGTCGAGCCGATGCGGAATCTGCCACCGATACCGCGTAATCACAGAGCCCTTTGCAAAGCCGAGCCCCAGAAACTTCCCGTCCTCGCGTGCGATCATTCCGTCGGAGGTATCGGCAAGCTTGGTCACCCAGATGATCTTAGTGTCCGCTTTGGTGTACTGCGCCGGGTCGATAATGAAATCGAACACTTCCTGGGGCGTCACCCCCGCGATAATCTCTACTCCCTCGCCGCGAATCACACCGCAACCTAGCGTGCAATCTCACGTGACGGTAGCCGCGTGCGACTCGGCTTGCCTTGGCTGGAGCGTTGGGGTGTTGTCGGCTCATCTATGAAAGCACTGCAGTTTCGTTACAGCCTCCCGCGCTTGGCGGCAACGAAGATTTTGGGGACCATAAATCCGTCGCTATTCACCAGTGCGATCGCGCCTGTTCACTTGACCGATATCGCTGAGATCGAACTGCCGGGGGCCGACTGGGTTCGCGTGCGCACCGACCTGGCCGGCGTCTGCGGCTCGGATCTAAAAGAGATCATGCTCAACGGCGCGATAGACAACCCATTGACGTCGTTGATCTCGTTTCCCCACGTGCTCGGTCACGAGGCCGTGGGTACCGTAGAAGAAGTCGGCGCCGACGCCCACACTGTGTCGAAGGGCGATCGCGTCATCCTCAACCCTTGGCTCTCGTGCGCACCGCGCGGAATCGACCCACCCTGCCCTGCCTGCGCGACGGGCGACTATACACTCTGTCGCAATTTCGACTCAGGCAGTCTGCCCGCCGGCATCCACATAGGAAACAACACCGGCGTTCCCGGTGCCTTCGCACGCTCGTTTGTCGCGCATCAATCTCAGCTCATCCGCGTACCCCACTCTGTTTCGAACGAAGCCGCCGTGCTGGCCGATCCGTTCGCCGTTTCTCTACACTCGGTGCTGCGCAGACCGCCACACCCCGATGCCCCTGTACTCGTTTACGGTCTCGGCACGCTCGGGCTATGTGCCGTCGCTGCGATCAAGCGACTCTACCCGGACGTTCCCATTTACGCCGTGGGTCGCCATCCACACCAAATCGAGCTTGCGCGGCGTCTCGGCGCCGACGAAATCATCAGCGGCCGTCCTAAAGAGATCATCGAAGAGGTAGCCCGCCTCACCGACGCCACCATCATGACACCGTGGAACGGTCTCCCGTGGATACTCGACGGCGTTGGGGTCGTGTACGACACCGTGGGCTCTCCGGAGACGATCGAGGTCGGTATTCGCGTTGCGAAGACCCGCGGCTCGGTCGTCGTGTCGGGCGTCGAGGCCGCCAAGCGCTTCGAGTGGACGCCGATCTATTTCAAAGAGGTCGACGTCACCGGCTCGAACGCATTCGCAGTCGAAGAGATCGACGGCGTACGCAAGCACGCCATGCAGTGGTATGTGGAAATGTGCGAGCAGGGTCTCGACATGACACCGCTCATTACCCACCGATTTACTTTGGACGGCTGGCGCGAGGTGTTCGCGACGCTCATGAACAAGCGCAAGACGCGCGCGCTAAAGATCGTGATCGAGCCGGCGACCGACTGATTACTCGCAGCTATTCGGTCTCGATGCGTTCTTGGCCTTGAACTGACCGTTGCCCGAAGACGACACGCCCGTGCCCTCATCCTTGGTCACCTCGCCGCCGGCCGAAGAGAACAAGCAGTAGCGAATTTCTTGCATCCCACCGATTCGCAGCTCGACGGTGAGATCGCCCTGCGAAGGTTCATCGAGCGAGAACGTCATGCCCGAACCGCCGCAGTTCACCTTCACGAGTTTGCTCGGCTTGATCTGTACGGACTTACACGGGCCGCTGATCAGTTTGGAATCCTTGTACTTGTAGCCCTTGGAGCCCGTCGGATTGCCCAGGCCTTTCCAATTCATGGCAGGTAGCGGGATCAGCTGTTCCTCGGCCGTCGAAGGGTTGAGCACGCGCAGTTCACCGCCGACAACGCTCGGGTCGAATGCCGCCTCGGGGTTCAGGGTATGCGTAACGTCTTTCGCAAGCGCAACGAGCTTACGCTTGCTTGCATCTCCGAGGCGGTCCTTCACCAGGAGCTTCTTGCCTGTAAGGTTTGCGGGACACCCGGCCGTAGCGATGGCGCAGAAAGCGCTCACAAAAGACGGAGCATTCGACGTCACGTTGCCGGGACTGGTCGGATTGCTGCTGCGTTGACCGATACCGTCGCCGACAATCAGAGTGCCGTCGACAACGGTGGACGCCGAGGCGATCGCAAAGCCGGATTCGCGTTGCAGAATTTTTTCTCCGGTCGTCGCATCGTAAACGCGCAGCTTGCCGAGCGGAATCGTACTGCCCACAAAAATGTAGCCGGGAATGCCACTGGTCGGCGCGAAACTGGAGTCGGCAATCGCCGGTTCGGTCGTGTTCTGCCAAACGATCGAGCCATCGTCGATGTTTAACGCATGTACCGTAGGCTGCTGCGGGTTAATCGGGTTGGAGCCGGGTGCCGTGTTTATGAACACGCGCTTACTCGCCTCATCGACTGACGGCGTACCGATGATCCCACCGTTGGCACCGCCCGCCACGAGATTGGTCGACCAGTAGGGCAGCATGCTCGGATCGACGTCGTCCCAAGCCACGCTCGAAACTTCGTTCACGCCATCGCGATCGATGACGTAGTACGTGCCATCCTTGTTGCCGATGCCCACGACCTCGCGGGGGCTGCCGCCGAAATCGATCGTGAACAGCTGCGGCGAGGCGCCGAAGGCGAGATCGTCATTGTCCACATCACGTGGCCGCCAACGCCATGCGGGGCTACCGTCGTAGTTGAGAGCAAACAAACCTGCATCGTATGGGGGCATCGGTGGCGGCGGAATCGTCGTACCCGCGTCGTTGTCGGTGTCGCAGTTGCTCGAGGCCAGATAGATGAGTTGCCGAACGGCGTCGATCGCCGGGGAGGTCCAGACGTTGCCGCAGCCCGTAGGAGTACGATCGAAGTTGCAGCCCGAGCGCGTCACCAGGAACCCCGCCGGAAGCCCGAGTTCGAGTTCGGAATGATAACCGTCAAATCGCCGAATGTCGTCGCCAGGATCCGGCTCGCATACGCCACCCGATTCCAGATCGAAGAACCACAGCATACGGCCGTCGTCGACATCGAGCGCGTAGACACCGCCCTTGCCGGTTTCCCGATCGTTCGTATCCATGCCGAAGATCACCTTGCCGTCGACGATGTACGGACTGCTCAGGATCTCATTGCGCTCGTCGCTGAAGCCACACGTATTCGGCGGGTCGAGGCAGCCGGTGCCGGCGTCGAACCGCCAGATCTCGATGCCGGTGGCAGCGTCAAGCGACAACATGGTCTGCCCAGCGCCGTAAAAGACCCGAAGGTCACCGCTTACGTCTTCGACGTGCACCGAACCGCTGTTAGGAAAAGAAACGCCGGTTTGATCGCCCAAGGCCACCATCCAAACAAGCGAGCCGTCGGCAACACGCAGCGCATACATGAAGCCGTCCCAAGACTGGATAAAGGCAACGGGCGTTACGCCTTCGACCGGTAGGGTCACGTCGGCCACAGTCGCCGCCGCGGTCACGATGGCGGCGGTCGAGAACTTCCACTTCACATTGAGACGATCGATCGTGGATGCGTTGAGCGCGGTTTCCGACGCGTTAAAGAATAACCTCGATGCACCGCCGCCGTACGTCGTCCATTCGGTCGCGCCGGCACCGGAGGCCATGAGTCCGGCAAGTGCTGCCGTAACGGCAACTGATCGCAATAGCTTCATCGTCTTTTCCACGTGCGAGCTATGGACATCGTCGACGGCCCCCTAAATACGCCGGTGACGACGCTCGACCACACTACCCCATCCGGGTGGGTCGAGGATCGTAGGCCGGCACAATACAAGGCTAGACCGGTGGCAAGCCTTAGGTCAAGAGAAATAGCTCTACCCTATATCCGGGCGAGGCCGTAGACTCCCATACATGGCTCGTATGCTCGGTCACGTCATAACGGTAGCCCTGGCCGTCTGCACACTGCTCGTTGGAGTAGCCTCCGCCCAGCTCGCCCTGACGGTCGAGGAGCGGACACTTGTCGATGTCTCGCGCCCCACGCCGCCAAACGGCGCCTTCCCGGGCGCGCCCGACCGCACGCTGCGCACCTTGTTCTGGATACCTACGGGCGCCTGCGGTGGCTCCGATCCGTGCCCGCCCTACCCCCTGCTCGTTATAGCGCACGGCTACGGCGGTACGCCCGAAGCCTACGATGCGTTCGCGCGCACTATTGCAGAAGCCGGCTACGTGGTGGCCGCGCCCGAGTTTCCTCTTTCGGGGGCGTCGGCTCCGAGTGGGCCAACGATCGCCGATCTCGGCGACCAGCCGGGTGACCTGGCGTTCGTCGTAGCCGAGGCGTTGATGGCCAACGCGAATGCGGCGGATACATTGTTCGCACTAATCGAGCCGACATCGCTGGCAACGCTCGGGCATTCGCTCGGCGGATCGACGGCACAAGCATTCGCGCATAACAGCTGCTGCAACACGGTGGCACTCGGCGCCGCCGTCCTCGTCGCTACGTCGCCAACGTTGGTCGGTGTGTTCCCAGGCTCGCTGGTCGACACAGGCCCGCCGACCTTGGTGCTGCACGGGACGGCAGACCTCACGGTACCGTTTAGCGGCGCACCTACGATCCTGGCACTCAGCCCCACACCGCGACTCCTCGTGGGTGTCGATGGCTCGGGCCATGGCGCTCTCATCACCACATCCACCGAACCGGCCAACCCCGAGCGCGCCGCCGGCGAACTCGCTACGCTCTCGTTCCTGGATTCGTTGTTCCGCAGTGACACGGCCGGTCTCGATGCTGCGTTGCTCACGCTGGAGGCACAGGACCATATCGTCGTCGAAGAGCAGTGCGACGCTCTCGTCGAGGTCTGCCCGGAAGCCTGCACCGTGCTCGAGGCGACCGATCCACCGACCGATCCGCCCGACCAGAGTCCGCGTAAGGCTTCTATTACGGTAGGAAAACTCGACAAGTTCTTAGGCGCGCAAAAATTGAAGGCCAAGGGCTTCTTCAACCCCGCTACCGGCGCTCCGGTGATCGCACCGGATTTAGACGGTGTCCACGTACGCCTCACCGATGCGGTCGGCACCGGCTACGACGCCAACATTCCCGGCGGTGCCGCGGGCAGCTCGGTCTGCGGTACGCGCGACGGCTGGAGCACTAAGTTAAGCGGCAGCGGCGTGACCACGTGGACGTACCGCAACCGGTCCGGCGCAGTGCCGCCGCTGTGCGCCACGGGCTCGGCAAAGGGAATCTCGTCGATTCGTATCAAGGATCTGCGATCGACCGGCAAGCAAGCGCTTCAATATTCGCTCAACGCAAAATCAACGGTCGTGGCGATCGACACCTCTTCGCCGCTAACCTTGCTGTCATTCGATTTAGTCACCCGTTCTCAGACGGCACTAGGCGAGCCATCCACCGCGGCGCTGGCTGGAGCGTGCGCGCGCAATGAGTTCTCCGGCGCACCGATCCCGGCAACGGCACCGACTCCTTTCTGCAAGACCAGTCCAGCCGCAGGCACGGTAAAAACCGTGAAGTGTAAGGGGCAATAGTCATGATAGTGAAACGCAAGAACCTCGTAAGCGCGATAGCAGCGACCATCGTTATGGTCGCGGGACTGCCGGCAGATGCGCAGATCTCGAAGGATCAGAGCGGCTGCATCAATACGCTCGGCAAAGCGTACGCAAAGGTAGCAAAGACCCAGGACAAGGAAATCTGCTCGTGCCTCAAGGCGGGCGCGGCGGGGACGCTCATAGAGCCAACGGTCGATGCATGTACGACGGCCGACCCCAAAGGGAAGCTCGATAAAGCCAAGACAAAGACCATCAACGGTGAAGCGAAGAAATGTTCCGATCCGTTACCCAACTTTGGTCTTTCGAGCGCCGCGACGACGAACGACGCGGCGGTCGAACGCTCGCTCGACATAGCTACCGATCTGTTCGGAGTCGATCTCGATACGCCGATCGTCAGCGCCGACGACGATACTTCGAAATGCCAACTCGCTCTGGCCAAGCAAGCGAAGAAGTGCGAACAGACCCACATCAAGGAATTCGTCAAATGTAAGAAGGATGCTCTTGCGGGCAAGAACGGCACCGCCGTGACGAGCGAAGCCGAATTGCGAGCGCGGTGTCACGACGAAACATCGGGCGGCGTGCCCGATGCGAAAGGCAAAATCGCCAAGGCGTGCGCCGGCAAGCTCGCTAGTGTCGTTGGAAAGCGTTGCGCGTCGGTTGTACAGGCGACGGCCTTTCCCGGCGCCTGCTCGGTGGCCGGCGATCTAGGCCTCTGCGTCGAGGAGCGTGTGCGGTGCCGTGTTTGCCTAGGACTAGACCGCGCCGATTCGATGCAAAGCGACTGTGACCTCACCGACAACGCAGTCAGCGATGCGAGTTGCGCACCGGAGTGCGGCGATGCAGTCCTTGAGTTCCCTGAACAATGCGATGACGGCGACACTATCCCCGGCGATGGTTGCGACGAAACCTGTAACGCCGAGCTGCCCTTCAACATATCCATCGTCAACCAAAACATTTTGCAGAACGTGACCACGGGCAACGTTGGCTATGACGATCTCGTCGATCGAGTGACACTGTTCGCCGACGAGGTGGCGCTCGTCGAGCCCGACATAATCACCCTGCAAGAGGTGGTGATCGGCTTTTCGGGCACCGCCAAGATCCTCGCCAACGACCTGTCGGCACGCTACGGGCTCGTCTATTTCAAAGCCGAATATGGGATCGGTGCGGGCAATGCCGTGCTCAGCCCTTGGCCGGTGACCCTCCGCCGAAGCGAACTCATTCCGAGCATCGAAGCGGTCGCGTCTTTCCCCGACCGCCGCTATGCGGGACACATCGAGGTAGACTCGCCGATCGGCCCGCTCGACGTGTACGCAATGCACCTGTGCGCATTCTGCAACGAAACCGACCGCGCCGTGCAAGCACAGGCGTTCCTCGAGTTCGTAGACGAGACCCACACTAGCCAGCACCCCGCCATCGTCGGCGCCGATTTCAATTCGCACACGGGCACCGCCGGCGATTCCAATCCGACCAACGATCTCTCGATTGATCTACTGCAAGCGGCCGGCTGGTTTTCGCTATTCGACGGCGACGATGCCGTTTGCGACGCGCCTACCGATCGGTCGGGATGCACGAGCGGAATTGCCGATCTGACAGAACTCGACGACACCAGCACGCGGCGCATCGACAACATCATGATCACACCGGCCGGCACCATGGGGCCACTTCCACCCGCCTCTGAAGCCACTGAATTGGGACCAACCGCCCGCTTTGCAGATACACCGGGCACCGACCCGAATCCCGAATGCCACTTCGACCCCCGTCTGCTCTGCGCGAATGACAGCGAGTGTCCCCTTGCAACCGAGTGTAACGCCAACGATTTCTGTGTGCGCAGCGTGCCCGCAGCCTGCACCACCAATGCCGATTGCCCGAGCGATATTGCGCCGGACTTCTGCCGAACCACGCTCTGGGCGGCTGACCACTTGGGGGTGTCATCAATAATCACGCTGAACGCACTGCCATGACCCGAATGGGGTATTATTCTCTTGACGCAGCGCCGCATCGGGGTTTACGCTAATGCTGAACGGTAGCGTGACGGCGCAGTGAGATGCATAAAACATACGCCGTCTAAACGAGTTCGCACTACCAACGCGGGGAGAAATCCGATGATCAATAAAGTTCTACTCATTCTCAGCTGTCTAGCCGTTCTGCTTATAACCGCAGGGCCATCAAACGCCGGCGGCACGAAATGGCAGACCAACCTTGTGCCTGAAAGCGATATGCACCCAACCATCAACGGGAAGGGAAAGGTCTCGTTGGGAGTTTCGGGAAGCGGTAAGGGCACGATGAAAGCTTCGGTCCAAGGCTTGACCGACGGCGGCGGCACCTTGGTGACCACAGACGACTCATGGAAGAAGAACGGCCTTCTCAACGGCGACGAGTACATGGTAATCGTCGATGGGAACTTCCCTGCGCTCTCCGTCCCCTTCGTGTTCAATCTGCCGTTCGAGACCAAGGACGGTAAGGGCAAAGGCAAGCTCGATCTAGCGGCGCTGTTGACACTCATGCCCGCCATGACGCACTCGGCATCGCAGATGAACGGCGCGAAGGTCGTCGGGCCGCTCGGCGCGCTCAACGTCGTCGATTGCGCCAACAACGTTGCCGGTGGCGGTTTCGTCGTCCTCGGAAACCCGAACCCCTGCGACCAGGGCGATCTCATAGGTATCGGAGGCGTGATTCTGGTTCCCGAGCCTTAGCGGCGAAATCATCCGCCCGAGTAGAGCATCCAGTACCACTGCTTCGCGCCTTTCTTGGGCGTGAACCTGCGTGACCGGAGGGAGAGTCATCCCCAGATCTCCCTCCGGGCACGTAAATTGCCCTTCCAGCCCGCCCGACCCCTTTCTCTTGCATCCAACCTCCTCGCGTTGGACTGAAATCTGCGCGGGGTGTAGTTTTTGACGGTCCGTCAAAAACGGCTCTCGACCTTCGACGTCTCGAAGAGCCACGGCCCAGACGAGGGAAGCAATGCGTCCAGAAGACATGATTCTCGTAAGCGTCGACGACCACGTCGTCGAACCCCCTGACATGTTCGCCAACCACGTGCCTGCGTCTTATCGCGACCGCGCCCCCCGCGTGGTGCGCAAGGCAGATGGGTCGGACGTCTGGGTATTCGAAGGCAACCAGATGCCCAACATCGGGCTGAACGCAGTGGCCGGCCGACCTCCGGAAGAGTACGGCGTAGAGCCGACACGCTTCGATCAACTTCGCAAGGGCTGCTACGACGTCGATGCCCGCATCGGCGACATGAACGCCAACGGCGTACTCGCATCGATGTGCTTCCCCACCTTCCCGTCGTTCTGCGGGCAGCTGTGGCGCAACACGGAAGACAAAGACTTGGCGCTCGCCATGGCGCGCGCCTACAACGATTGGCATATCGAAGAATGGTGCGCCAGCCATCCGGGCCGATTCATCCCGCTGGCCGTTCCGCCGATCTGGGATCCGCAACTGATGGCCGACGAAGTGCGCCGCGTTGCCAAGATGGGCTGCCACGCGATCAGCTTCACAGAGAATCCCGAAGTTCTTCAGTTGCCGAGCCTGCACGATCCGCACTGGGACCCCGTTTGGAAGGCCTGCTGCGACGAAGGCACGATCGTCTGCATTCACATCGGATCGGGTGCGGGCATGTCGTTTACGTCGATGGACGCCCCGGTAAACGTCATGATCACCGTGCAACCGATCACCGTCTTCAGTTGTGCCGCCGATCTTCTGTGGTCGCGTCTATTCCGAGAATTTCCCAGTTTGAAGATCGCGCTGTCGGAAGGCGGTACCGGTTGGATCCCGTACTTCCTCGAACGCGTGGACTTCGTCTACAAGCAACATAAAGCGTGGACGCACCAGGATTTCGGCGACAAGCTGCCGAGCGACCTTTTCCGCGAACACGTGGTCACGTGCTTCATCGACGACCCAATCGGCATCGAGCTGCGCCACAAGGTCGGCATCGACATGATGACATGGGAGTGCGACTACCCGCACTCCGATACCACCTGGCCCAACTCGCCCGAAGCGCTGTCGAAAGCATTCGACGGTGTGCCCGACGACGAAGTGAACAAGATCACCCACGAGAACGCCCTGCACCATTTCAGGCTCGACCCTTACGCGCACCGACCGAAAGAGAAATGCACGGTCGGCGCGTTGCGGGCCGAAGCCGTCGACGTCGATCTCTCGCTGATCAGCGGCGGAGGTAAACCGCCGACAGCCGATGCGAAGAAACCGATCACGGCGGGCGACATCGTAAGCCAGCTCTCGGAGGTCTACTCTACACCAGCCGAGTAGAGTGAACCCCCGCGATGGCAGAGAAACCGTTTCGTATTCTTCCGGCCGTCACGCCCGAGAACGAGCATTTCTGGTGCGGCGGTAAGCGCGGAGAGCTATGCTTCCAGCGCTGCAACGATTGCGCGACGTACGTTCACCCGCCCGCGCCGGTATGTCCAAAATGCCTGGGCCGTGAGCTGGAACCCGAAGCGGTATCCGGTCGCGCCCACGTCGCGACCTATACCATCAATCACCACCCGTGGATCCCAGGCTTCGACCCGCCCTACGTCGTGGCGATCGTCGAAATTGAAGAGCAACCGAGCCTGCGCCTGATGACCAACATCGTCGACTGCGAGCCCGACGAGGTGTCGATCGGAATGCCGGTCGAGGTGGTTTTCGAAGACGCAGGCGAAGACGACATCTTCCTGCCGTTGTTCCGACCGTACGAGGATACTGCCGCGTGACTGTAGTCGGCGAAAAGCAGTCGGCGATCACCGGCATCGGACAGTCCGCAGTCGGGCGGCGCCTCGGACGCGACCCGGTCGAACTAACCGTTGACGCGTGCCTCAAGGCGATCGAAGACGCGGGCCTCACCCGTGACGACATCGACGGTTTGTCGACGTATCCCGGCGGCAGCGTACCTGGGGCGCCCGGTTTTACCGGCGCAGGCATTACTGATGTCCACGAAGCATTGCGCCTGAAGCTAGACTGGTTCTGCGGCGGCATGGAGCTACCAGGACAACTCGGCGCCGTAGTAAACGCCTGTGCAGCCGTCGCAACAGGCCTGGCCACCCACGTGCTCTGCTTCCGCACGGTGTGGGAGTCGACCGCGCAAGGCGGCGGCCCCCGCAAGGGCATCGGCGTTAGTGGCGGTGGAAAATTCCGCGCGAGTGGGTCGACGATGGAATATACCCTCCCGTTCGGCGCCGCCTCGGCCGCCGTGTGGATCGCGATGTACGCCATGCGCCACTTTCACGAATACGGCACCACCCGCGAGCAACTCGCCTACATCGCGCTCAACGGCCGCGCCAACGCCGCACTCAATCCCAATGCCGTCTACCGGGATCCCATGACGATGGACGACTACATGGCCGCGCGCATGATCTCGTATCCATTCTGTCTCTTCGATTGCGATGCGCCTGTGGACGGTAGCACCGCAATCATCGTTTCGCGCGCTGATGCGGCGGCCGATACACGCAAAACGCCGCTGCGCGTTGAAGCAGTCGGAACCGCTCTGCACGGCCGACCGTCTTGGGATCAGTTCGACGACCTCACCACGATGGCGCTGCGTGACGCGGGCGCCATGATCTGGAAACGCACCGACCTCAAACCGAAAGACGTCGACGTCGCCGAACTCTACGACGGCTTCAGCTTTATCGCGCTCGCTTGGCTCGAAGCGCTGGGGTTCTGCAAAACCGGTGAAGGCGGCGAGTTCATTGAAGGCGGCCAACGCATCGCACTCGACGGCGAAATACCGCTCAACACCCACGGCGGCCAACTTTCGGGCGGCCGCCTCCACGGCTTCGGCATGCTGCACGAAGCATGCGTACAATTGTGGGGCGAAGGCGGTGCGCGCCAGGTCGACAGTCCCAAAGTCGCCGTGGCAGCGGCGGGCGGCGGGCCGCTCGGTGGCTGCATGCTGCTGTCGAACGAGAGCTAGAGATCCGAATCACGCACCTGTGCAAACGCGCGGAGTCGGGATATCTTTCGTGGCGATGGAACTCACTTCCGAGCAGCTCCTCTCGTACCGCCAACAGGGCTTCCTCATGCTCGAGGGCCTCTTCGACCAAGATGTGCTGACGCGCTGGTCCGCGCACTTTGAAGCCCTCGTACTCGGCGACACACCGATGCCCGAGAAGATGAAGGTGATGCAGGATGTGATGGTCGCAAAAGGTGCGATCAAGCCGGCAAGTCCGCTACATGCAATTAACAAGATTCTGAGCTTCGAGCACGATCCGATCTTCTGGGAGTACGCCGTCGACGTGAACCTGCTCGATGCGGTCCGCAGCATCGTCGGCCCCGAACTCATCACGATATCGACAAACGTCTTCAACAAACCGCCCGGAGTAGACGGTCGCCATCCGCTGCATCAGGACCTGCGCTACTTCGCGCTACGCCCTGCCGACAAGATCGTCGCAACCTGGACGGCTATCGATCCGTGCACGCGCGAAAACGGCTGCCTCGCCGTCATTCCGGGCAGTCATCTCGCCCAGCTCCACTGGCATGACGTCCCCGACTGGGAACACGTAAACTCCGGCTTTTTCGCGCTCGAGGACGTCGACATCGAAGCGCGGGTCCACTTCGAAATGGCGCCGGGTGACACGCTTCTCTTTCATCCGTTGCTCGTGCACGGCAGCGGACGCAACCGCAGCGACGGCTTTCGCCGCGCGATATCCGCGCACTATGCCTCAGTCGATTGCGAACGCCCCGACGAACCTCGGAAGCGACCGGCGGTCGTGAAAGCGATCCCGAGCGCTAGCGACGTTTGCCCTTAAACATAGCGCAGCTTGGTGTGTCGACTCTGGGGATCGACACGAGACAAGTTAGTTGTAGACGAATACGCCGTAGGCCGAGGTCCCATCGGTCGTCAACTTTGTCTTCGCGCGGAATGCGACGTAGCCGGAAGGACTCATCGAGGGCAGTCGAACCCTGCGGAACACCCGATCGCCAGTGGCTGGATCATTCTTAAACGCAGCCGTCTCGAAGGCCAACGAATCACGCCTGACGTAGACACCTAGTCCCCTCGTCGATATCCCGTCGCCGATCGCCTGGAACGACACGTCGGCGGCATCGCTAATTCCGACTGCCCTGAATCGAGAAACGAAGGTGGATCCGCCGATGCTATCCCCCTGCACTACGAACGCTTCAGCGATCGCTGCGGGGCAGGTTCCAATCTCGCAACGGTACACGATGTCGAGAGGGGTTACCGTTTCGGCTAAGAACGCCACATCTCCCGAATTGTTGATTGCAGGCGGTCCATCGAAACGAGAATAGGACGAAGAACCCGAGCCCGTGTCGGCCGTATCTCCAGCGAGAGCCAACTGCACGATGGTGTCGCTGGCGTAGTCCATACGCAATACGCCGTCCTGGGTGCCGCCGCCACAACCGACAGATCCTGTCTTCGCGCGGAATGCTATCCCGTAGTCGCTGGCCGTGAAGTTATGGCTAATTTCGCAGACTTCGCGGGTACCACCGTCAAAGAGATCGCCGACTACCACGAGTTGCTCAAGAATGCCCGTCCCGCTGGCACAGTTGCCGTTTCCACTCGAACAACGAAACAGGCCTTCAGATTCCGAGCCGCCACTCAGTGTCGCGTGGAATGCGACCCCTTCGCTGTCTGTCATCGCGGGCTTGCAAAACTTCGAGAATTCTCCGCCCGCGCTTCCGGTATTGGTCCCACTTTTGAGCACAACCGTGTCCTCGAAGCAGGTCGAGTCCGGTTGGCAATAGACGCCGCGTCCCGAACCTCCGGGAGTTCGCGCATCATACGCCACGTCACCGGACGCATTGGTCGACGGTCGTGAGAAGCGCCGATAAAAGCCACCGGACGGCACGATACTGTCGCGCAGAGCAACACTTGCTCCCGGCGTGGTCGTCGCCGTATAGACGCCGCGATTATCTACGCCGCCCTTCATGCGCGCTCGGTATGCAGCGGCGCCGCCATCGCCTGGGTCAGGTCTACGAACGATCTTGTACTGCTCTCCGCCCCCGTCGGGTCCGGCATCGCCGACCTCGACCACTAGGCTGAGCTGTGCGGCCGCGCTCGGTATCCAGGCAAACACACCAAGCGTTACAACCCAGGCGAGCGAAGCAATCCATGCGATGAGGGGTTTCGTCATAAGTCCTCGAACGAGCCTCGAGTAGAAAGTCGAGCCCATAAACGGGGATACTATGCGACGCTCAGAATCGTCAAGGCCGAAACCGATCTCACATGGGTATATTCCGCGTCCGGCCACCCCCACCCGACGCTGCAACTCGCTGGCGCACGAAATTCCGCGCAACAAGCCATCGTGCAAAACATCGCAAGCAACGCGTACCCCCAAATGGGGTGCGCCGAGCGTAAATCGTGCTCAAGAACCTGATGCGCAACGAGCTCAACTAGTTTTCCAGACTCTGGAAAGCAACTCACAACCAAGCGTCTCGTCTCGCCGCCCAGACGTTGTCACCCTCCGACCGCAATAATCCGCGTGCGAATTTCAATCCAACGACACAGCGGGTACCGCATCCGCATCCAGCCGTGTAGCCACCGCGCACAAAATGGTTCGGATCTGTGCGCCCGTACAACGTCGGCCCGTGAAGAAAATGATAGAATGTTTTTGTCAAGGTAGTTCGGTCGGGCACGAACGTGAAGCGTGCCGGCGGTGAACTCTCGTCAGTGGTCATTTGATGTTGCGCCCGACGAGAAACCTAGGTGTGGGGAGGATGTGGGGAGATGATTCGTAGGTGCGTAGTCGCAGCCGCCGTCGGCTTGCTCCTGTTCACACACAGCGCAGTCCCGCCACAGGCATATGCCCGAGAACCCGCAGACGTATCCATCCTGCTCATCGGCAGCAGTCTTGTGCGCGGCGTCAAAGCCAGCGCGAAGCGTCTATTCAAATCGATCGACGTGAAGGCCAAGATCAAAGGCAGCGGGCGGGCTCGTTGGTCGCTGGTCGATCACGCAAATTCACCTCGTACGGATAAAATCATACACCAGCGTCCGTGGGATATCGTCTTGCTGGCCAACTCGAGCGTCGGCATCAGCACGACGGACTACGACGACGCTATAGCGCTCTACGAAAAGATCATACTGACAGGCGCTTCCGTCGGGTTTCTGATGACCTGGCTCGAAGAAGACAAGCCGTTCTCTTCCTATGACGCCCTCAAGGGCACACCCGGCGGCATGTTCGGCTACGTCCCGATCGCCGTACAGCTTGACGTCCCGATCGCCCCCGCCGGCTGGGGTGTGCGCAATGCGATCAAAGACAGCGTTGAAAGCGGAGTCCCGTTCGACCTGTGGAAAAAGGCTCAGCACCTGAACCGAAACGGAAACTATCTGGCCGGCGCGATCGTCTTCACGACTCTGACTCAAGTCAGTCCGGTGGGATTGTGGGCACCGGGCCGATTCACCCCTGAAGAAACGGCCTATCTGCAAACTCTCGCCGCCGATACCGTGCTCTCGGATCTGAGCGAGTGGAATATCACGCCGAATTGAACAGGCGCGTTACGCGCTCAAGTTAATTCGTGTCTGACTAGGTCGTGGGTGCGGGTGACCAGCGTGTTGCCGTCAACCGGCTTGTAGAAAACATGACTACCGGCGGCTTCGGTCCCTGTTCTTAGCCCGCGCACCCGTTGCGCAATAGGCGGCCGGGAAGCACACCATCGGGGTCAACGGCGTCAGCGCCATCGCGACGAATCACCGTTCCGTTGCAGACGACGGCATCGATCCCGGCAGCGTCGGCCACCAAACGGTCGGCGTTCGCAGGCAGATCGTACACACGGCGTAGCTTGCCGGCACCTACCGTTTCGGGATCGAATACCACGACATCGGCCGGGCGACCTGTTGCGAGGGTTCCGCGATCGCTGATGCCGAACACCTGGGCAGGGCGTGAGGTCAGCATCTCGACGGCGCGTTCCAAGGTAAGCGATTCGCGTTCACGCACCCAACGTCCCAATAGATGCGTCGAGAAACACGCGTCGCACAATTGACTCGCGTGCGCGCCGGCATCCGATAACCCGAGGACCGCGCAGGTATGCTGGAGGCATTCCTCGACCTCTTCTTCGTCGGTGTTCATGATACCCATGCGGTAACGCGACTTGAGATCGTTCGCAATCGCGAGGTCAATCATGAGATCGATCGGGTGCACCCCTCGCTGTTCGGCGACCTCGGCAAGGTTGGCCTCTTCCAACGCAGGCTCGCTCGGGCAGTAAGAGATAATCGTTTCATGCCAACGGCTGCCGAAGATGAATGTTCCGCCTGCGTCCGCTTCTTTGAAGCGACGGCGGAAGTCCGCGTCCGCGTACAACCGCATCTTGCCGTCGTGGTCCGCCAACGCGATGTCCTTGAAGCAGTCGATGCTCTCGAGCGGGAACGGCTCCGCCATATTGAACTCGAAGTTCAACGGCCGACAGGTGACCTGCGGGTATACGTTGTGGCCCTTGTCTTGGAGAGCCTGTGACTGTTCGAGAAAAGTGCGGTGTGAACCTGGGCCCATCATACCGGCGAGCAGCGCAGTCCAACTGAGATTGACGCCTGCTTCGTCCGAGAGTTCGGCGAACTGGTTGAAAAATAGATCGGCGCCGGCCGTGCTTTGGATCACGCGGCCTTCACTGCCGCGCATCGCGCCGGCAAGAGCCTTGATCTCTTCGTACTCGGCCAACCGACTCGGAACGGGCCGCCCTTCGTAGCCGACATGCGTGACGGCCTTGGACGTCGCGAACCCGATCGCGCCCGCGTCCATTCCTTCGCGAACGATCTTTCGCATCGTGGCAATTTCATCATCTGTAGCAGCGCGTTCGGTGGATTCTTCACCGAGAACGTACATGCGAAGCGGCGTATGACCGAGCATGGAGCCGACGTTGATGACGGTGCCCAGCTTGTCGATGACATCGAGATATTCGGGGTACGTTTCGAAACCCCAATCCTCACCCATACCCTCGCGCAGAGCGGCGACGGACATGCCCTCGACCTTCTCGAGCGTGCGCGCGATCAAATCGCGGTGCTCGACCCGAGTGGGTGCAACCCCGAAGCCACAATTGCCCATCACTACGGTGGTGACTCCGTGCCACGGAGATATCGTCATCATGCGATCCCAAATGACTTGGGCATCGTAGTGCGTGTGGATGTCGACGAAGCCCGGGCTGACGACTTTTCCTTCGGCGTCGATCGTATCGGCAGCCGAGCCTTTGGCTTCGCCGAGCGCGACGACCTTGCCGTCTTTGATGCCGACGTCGCCGCGGTAGCGCTCAGCGCCGGTACCGTCGATGATCGTTCCGCCGCTAATCTTTATATCGTAGTCCATCGTATTTTCCTCGAGATGCGTCAGTTGATCGTCAAGCCGTACAGACCACACACGTTGTCGTGCACGATCAGATTGGCTTCATCGTCGGTCAAGTTTTTGGTGTGCTCGGCTAGCAATTCTTGTGACCACGGCCAGGTCGAATCGCTGTGCGGGAAGTCGTTCGCCCACATCATGCGCTCGATGTTGCACATGTCCTTCATCCGAAACGCCACCCAGTCGTCCTGGAACGTCACGTAGACATGTTCTCTGAAATAGTCGCTCGGCTTCTTGCTGAGTTCGGTTCCGGTGAGCCAGTAACGGTGCCGATCGAACGCATGGTCCATACGATACATGTAGTGCGGCACCCAACCGGCGTCCGCCTCGACGCAGACCACCTTGAGTTTGGGATGTCGTTCGAAGACGCCGCCAAAAACAAGCATGCCCATGATGTCTTGGCAGCCCCGAATGATAGAAAGGAAACCGTTGAGTTTCGGCCCGCGCGTGCGCCCCATCAGGCCGTCGTCGGCGCCGGTAAGAATATGGTACGAAACGGGCATTCCCAGCTCGACGGCCGCCTCCCAGAACTCGTCGTAGATCGGGCTGTCGTAGTCCTCGACCTGCGGCTTACCGGGCATCATCACGCCGCGCATCCCCTGCTCTTTCATGCGACGCAGATCGGCGATGCCTTCCTCAGGCGATCGCATGGCAGTCTGCCCGCAGCCGAACAGACGCTCCGGTTGAGCCGCGCAGAAGTCTGCCAGCCAGAGATTGTAGGCGTCCATGCAAGCGTGCTTGTAGTCAAAATCAGGATGGTTACAGAGGACCATCCCGACGGTGGGATAGATGATCTCGGCGGCGATTCCGTCGCGGTCTTGGTCGGCCATGCGCGCGTTGGGATCCCAGCCCCCACGGTGCAGCTCCTCGAAACGCGAGCCGTCGATGCGGACCTGCTCCGACGGCTTGCCGGCGGCGGCCACGAGCCCCATCGGGATGGGATGGGACATCCCCGAGAGCCTGAAGACATCACCCACCCCCTCGAGGAATTCCATATGCGGCGCGTCAGCCTTGTACTTCTTGTCGATGCGGTCGACGTAGGTGTCGGGCGGCTCCGTAATGTGCGAATCGGCGGATACGTGGGGCTTGCGCATGGGCTTGTCTCCAACATGATAAGTTAGCGAAGACGCTCGGTTGTGGGAATCGACGAGCCCGTCCCCCACGATCCCCGACGATCAGCCCGGATAGACAATGTCAATCTCCCCAGATGCCGCCACCCGCCCTGCGCTTCCAATCGACGAGTGCCTACCCGAGTTGCTCGATGCTCTGCGTGCGGGTCGGAACGTACTTCTGCGCGCGCCCACGGGCGCCGGCAAAACGACGCGTGTTCCGGCTGCGCTTTCTGATGGACTCGAAGCCACCGGCGGCGTCGTTATGCTAGAACCGCGTCGCATCGCCGCGCGGGCGGCCGCGCGTCGCATGGCCGAAGAGGCCGGCGAGAAGGTCGGCGACCGCATCGGCTATACCGTCCGCTTCGACGACAAGACGAGCAAACGCACGACACTGCGCGTCGTCACGTCGGGGATTTTTCTCAGACAGCTTCAAGACGATCCTTTCCTCGACGGCGTGGGCATAGTTGTGCTCGATGAGTTCCACGAGCGCAGCATCGACGCAGATCTTGCCCTTGCGATGACCCGACGGGTTCAAACCGACGCGCGTGCCGATCTAAGAATTGTGGTCATGTCGGCAACGCTCGAAACGAAGAGGCTCGCCGGCTTCCTAGGCAACCCGACGGTCATCGAAAGCGAAGGCCGTCTGTACCCCATCGAGACACATCAGCTCGCCGCCAACGAAGGCCCGGAACGCGGTGGAGTCGACGCAGCCCTAGTGTCGAAGTATGTGCGCCGCGCCTACGACGAGACCGGCGGTAACATTCTCGTCTTCCTTCCCGGACTCGGCGAGATCAAGCGCTGCGCACGATCGCTCGACGCGTGGAGCACCGAGCGGAGTGTGGAACTGTTCGAGCTGTACGGCGACCTGCCCGCCGCGCGCCAAGACGCCGTGTTCCGCACCGGGGAGCCGCGCAAAGTCGTGCTGGCGACCAACATCGCAGAGACATCGCTTACAATCCCGGGGATAACGGCCGTGGTCGACACGGGATTGTGTCGCTCGCTGCGCTACAGCCCGGCCTCGGGGCTGGACCGCCTGGAACTCGGCCCGATCTCTCGCTCATCGGCCCGCCAACGCTGCGGTCGGGCCGGCCGAACGGCGCCCGGCACCTGCTGGCAGCTGTGGACCGCGCACGACGAACGATCGAGACCGGAAGACGACACGCCCGAGATCCAACGCGTAGACTTGGCGGCCCCGGCGCTGCAGCTCGCGACCTGGGGAGAGACGGATCTCGACGCGTTCGGCTGGTTTGAAGCGCCCCCCGCTGCCGCGTTGGTACGCGCACGATCGCTGCTCGAGCAGCTCGGTGCCATCGAACGATCCAGCGACGGTCTCTGGCCAACGACAGCACTCGGGAAGCAGCTCGCCCGACTGCCCCTGCATCCACGTCTGGCGCGATTGCTGGTGGCCGGCGCGGCCGAAGGCGTCCCGCGAGAGGCCGCCACCTGCGCGGCGCTCATGTCGGAGCGCAGTCCGTTTAGACGGTCGAACCATCACAATGCGCGCCACGCGCCCGCGCGCGTCAGCACTCATGACTCCGACATAATCGACGAACTCGAAGCGCTCGGCCTTTTCGAACAAACCGGTCAGCGCGATTTCGACCTAGGCGCACTGTCTTCTGGCAGCGCACGTAACGTCTTGCGCGTTCGTGATCAGATCGCGCGTGTCGCGGATGCACGCAAAACACCGAAGCCCAAGGCGCGAGACGTCGACCGCGACATCGCCATCTCGCGTGCGCTCTTACAAGCCTTCCCCGACCGGCTGGCTTCGCGGCGAACGGGAGATGAAAACCGTGCGGTCATGGTCGGCGGCCGCGGCGTGACATTGGCGCGCGAGTGCGGCGTGCGAAGCGCTCGATTATTCTTGTGCCTAGAACTCGACGACCGACCCGGCGAGGCGCTCGTGCGACGTGCTAGTGCAATCGAACGGCAATGGCTGCCTGCAGATCGCTTGCGAGACGCCGTCGAGTACGAATTCGATGCGGCATCTGAACGTGTCGAGGCGTCACAAACAACGCGTTTTGAAGGCCTGGTCATCTCCACCCGCCCCGCCAAGCCCGAACGCAATGCGCGCAGCGCCGACGTCCTTGCCGCCGCCGCGCGTAAGGCTCCTGATCGCGCGCTCGATCTGGAAACACCAACGTTCGCCGCGTTCTCGGCGCGGGCATCGTGCGTCGCCGAGTGGATGCCGGAGCTCGACCTGCCCGAGATCGATGCTGCATTACTGGACGAACTTCTCGGCGAATTGTGCGACGGCCGGATTTCGTTCGAAGAACTGCGTAAGGCACCTCTTCTCGACGCGCTCAAAGCGCGATTCACGTGGGAACAACTGCGCGCGATCGACCAACATGCGCCCGAGACCATCGCGGTTCCGAGCGGCAGCAACGTAAAACTCACCTACGAACGTGGGCGCCCGCCGATCTTGGCCGCACGCATCCAAGAGCTCTTCGGTTGGGCAGACGGCCCAACCGTTGCCCAGGGGCGCGTGCGGGTGCTCCTGCATCTGCTCGCGCCAAGCATGCGCCCGCAGCAGGTCACTGACGATCTTCGAAACTTCTGGAATACGACCTATGCGGAGGTGCGCAAGGAACTGCGCGTGCGCTATCCCAAACACGACTGGCCCGAGGACCCTTGGAAAGCGTCACCGAGCCGGGGGGCTAGGCGTCGGCGCGGCAAGACAGGCTGATGCCTCCGGGCTTCAGAATATGAAGAACACGAGCGGATCGGCCTTGGTGACCATGCCGTGTCACTACCGGCAACCGCACCCTTCGGCAAGACGCACCCGCGATCAGGCGTACCACGGTCGATCGGTGCCCAAGGCGCCGACCATGGGGCACGGCTCAGGGGCAACCCGGATAGGTCGATGCTGGACTACCGGCACAGTAGGCGATGTTGTCGACCTGATGCCGTCTGAAGCCCGGGCCCGGGTAACCGGATGCTGTATTGGCTCCAGGGTTGGACGACAGCCCAGAACACTCGGCCGATACGATGTACGGGAACGTAGTGCTCGCGATGCCAGTGGCACTGATCGTCGGCATGAAGCACGGGCTGTCCTCGACCAACGTGCAGTTGCCAGCGCCCGGGTACGACACGCAGTCATTATTGACGTTACAAGCGATGTATCCGAGACCGCTCGTGCGCACCAAGCCATCGCAATAGATGTTGGAAGGACCGGCCGCACAGGTTCCCTGGCCATCGCCTACCGGACCGGTATCCGTACAGATGCGATCACTGCAACCGTTGACCTGCGGCAGAAGCGCGGATTGAGTAGAGCACGGGCCGTCTGCACCGCAGTCGGCGTTCTCGGTGCAGCCGAGATTAGGAGTGCCATCGCAGCGACCACACTGGCACATATCGGTGCCTAGCGGGCCGCAAGCGAAGTTCGAATTGAGTGTAGTGTTGCCGGTCGTCAAGCGGAGATTCGAGCCTTGTCCCACCGCGATCGCAGTTGCGCTAGTTCTACAGTCGAGACTCATGTCGCCGCCGCTGGGTGCCGGCCAGGTCACGTTGCTCATCTGAGCATCGCACGGTAGGCCATCATCCGCGCCGCCGTTACAGGTGCCGTCACGCGCGCCGTCCCCCAACGTCGCGTCACCGTCGCAGCTGACACACGGATTCAGCAGGTCTATGCCGCTGCGGGCGCGGGTGTCGGTCGGAATGATAACTTCGCCACTGCCCGTATCGAGGTTCCACGTGCCGGTGATGTCGCCGGTAATGCGGGTCAATACGCAGGTCGGGAAGCCCCCGGCGACGGTCGGCATGGCGGGATGCAGGAAGCACTCGCAGAGCGCTCCTCCGCAGTCGTCGTCGTCAAATTCGTTGGGTTCGTTGCAGATTGCCCGCTGGTCATCCGCACAACGGCAGTTGCCGGCGCTACCATCAATTCCTTGTAGTGTTGCCACGCCGCAGCTACTCGGGCCGGTACCACTGACCGACGCGATGTTCATGCGTAGTACGTTCTCACTGTTCTGCTTGAGGTTGTGTCCAATGCCGACGTACCCGGAGTCGGCTTCGTTTACGCCGCCTTGGTGAAATCCCCACGCGAGTATGCTCGGGCATGACGGTTCGATGCAGGTGCAGGCTCCGGTGCATGAATTTCCGCCTGTGCAGTCTCCATCCACTTCGCATTCCTCTGGAGCTTCGAGCAGGCCGTCTCCGCAGCTTGGGTCAGGCGGAGGCGGTAGGCCGTCGGTGAGAGCGGGTACGCAAAGTTTCGAAGCTTTGAACTTCTCTATCGTCCGAGTGCCGAACTGATCGCTGACCTCGCGTGGCGCTATCGTACCCTTTGGGCACTTGATCTTGTAGCAGATCATGTTGTAGTCAAGGTCAACGCCGTCGACGGTTTGCAGCGTGCCATCTTCGATAGTGTTGACCGCCTTGTCGACAGGCGCGCAAAACTGTTTCGAACTACCCTTCTTGATCTCGCAGTCCTCGATGCCGAAGTCGCCGTTGAGTGCGCTGAGGTTCAGGAGCGCCGAGTTGAACGCGCCTGCTTCCTTCATCTTGTAACACTTGTAGTGATCGTAGGTCTGCGCCCAAGCCGCCCCAGGAACGAGCGACAGTGATACGAGCAGAGTCGCAACCGAGTATGTGGTGATTCGCTTTCGATTTATCATCTGATCGCCTCCCCGGTTACGGCACGACCGGACCGTCTATGGCCGGCACACAAATCGTACTCGCTTTGTATTTCTCAGTAGCCGTATGCTCGCCGAACTGATCCGAGAGATCGTGGGTGCCGAGATCCGTTTTCGGACATTTGATCTTGTAACAGAGGCGATGAAACGAGAGCTCGTTCCCATCAAGCACCTGGGGCGAACCGCCGCTGAGAATAGTGACCGTCTTGTCGACCGGAGTGCAGAACTCCTTCGCTTTCGGTTTGATGTCGCAATCTTCGGTCAGAAACTGAGACTGAATCGCAGTCAGCGTCGCAGACGCCTTCTTGAACGTTTTCTGATCTTTGACCTTGTAGCACTTGAGGTGATCGTACTGTGCCTCAGCCGTGCCGACGGAAAAACAAAGCGCCGCGACGGCTGCCATTGAAACGAGTGTGAACGTTTTTTTCATCTCAAGCCCCAGAATCGCCGAGTCGGCGATTACTTATGAGTTCGGCAGCTCCTCGAGCCCCCAGCCCGTTACTGAACCAATACACTACTATGCAAAGTCGTTATTGGACAAGGGTTAATTAACACCCCCGCCCCCAAATGGGGGCGTCCGTCGACACTTTCTTCCCCGTGTGCGCATTCGCGACAGCCTGCTATCGAAACAAGACCAGCCCGCGGTCGATGCACCAGTAGACCGACAGGCAACCCAGCGCATAAACCGGTACCCACCGCAGCACCGGCGGCGCGGCAGCCAGCACCCTATGCAACACCGCCCATGCGGCCATCACCGCTGCGATGAACGTGAGCTGACCGACCTCGATGCCTACGTTGAACGCGAACAGGGCCAGGGGAATCTCGTTCTGAGGTAGGCCTACCTCGACGAGTGCGCCGGCAAAGCCGGCGCCGTGAAGTAAGCCGAACGCCAGCGCAATCCCCCAAGGGAAGCGGCGTACGAGCGTCTCGTGCCTGCGGTTCTCGTCGTCGACGTCGTCATCGCGAGCCAACTCTACGGCGAGTAAGAAGATGCTCATGGCGATACCAAACTCGATAGGGCTGGGCGCAAACGGGGCGACCCCCAAAGCGGTCAGTGTGAGTGTTACGCTATGGCCTACGGTGAAGGCGGTAATCGTCTTCACAAGTAGGCCGAAGCCGCGTACGAGCAGCAGCAGACCAAGAACGAACGCGAGATGATCCCAACCTGTGAGGATGTGCTCGATACCGAGATGCATGTAGCTGCGAAAGACGTCCTGAATCGACTCTCGCTCGGGAACGACCATGCTGGGCTCGGACGCCCGAAGCACCTGTCGCACCACAGAGCCATCCGCTGCCTCGATACGAATCACGGCGTCGGTATAGGCCGTCTCCAGGCCAAGGATCTCGATGCGGTGCCCGACCAGCCCCGCCTCACCGCAAGAAATCTGCCACGTTTGAATGACGCGATCTTCGTGCGCTTCGGCCATTGCCGCATCCATAGCGAAGCAGTGGTCCGGGAAGACTGGTTCCACTCGGGCACCGCGGACCATCATTGCCGAGGTCGTCCACTTGATCTCGGCGCTGCCGTCGTCGTTCAAGGCGATGTCGAGCACGACCGGTGCCAGCTGGTGCGCGACGGCGGATCCCACACCGATCAACGACGCCGTGCAGAGAAAACTGCACACGATCACCGCGTGCACGATCATGGCGATACCTCTCCCCCGGCCCAAGCGACGGGCTCGCCGCCCTCACGCGGTTCAACCTGCACTTCGTAGCCGGTCCGTAGATCTTCCAGCGCCTGCTCGAACCGCGCCGCCCGCTTTTCGGTGAGCAAGGCCATGCGCACTTGAGAGCGTACTTCGCCGAGGTCGGCCAGCTGAGGTGCCTCGCGATGATCGGCGTAGATCAGGTGATAGCCGAAACTAGAATGTACGGGGCCCGTCCATGCGCCGGTGCGCTGATCGACCAGGCCGTTCACAAACTGCGTACCGAAAAGCCTCTCGATCGCTTGTTCTGAACGTTCTTCGAAGCGATGCCCCCACGGGAACAGATCTCCGAAGCCGTCGGATTCTCCGTCTGCACGCGACTTTTCGGTCAACTGTACAAGCAAACGCTCAGCCTCCGCGTGTGCTTTGTCGCCATACCGATCATTGCTGACGTAGATGTGCGTGAAAGAATACTTCGCTGGATGCGTGTATCGCCCTGGGTTGCGGTCGAGAAATTCCTTGAGCTCCGTGTCGTCGGGATCCGGGATCGGAGTGCCGAACTTGATCAGCAGCTTGATCTTCGCCGTCAAGAGACGGCGAATGACCGCATCGTCCTTGGCCAGATCCAATTCTAGAGCGCGCGCATGGAGTGCATCATCGGTGAGTTCGGTATCGTGGCCAACGACGAATTTCATCTTCTGGATGAGGCGATATCGCACGCTGCGGTCGCGCTGATGCAGTCCACGTACCACCGCCTCGCGGTAGAGCACTTCTTCGTTGACGGCTTTCCGAACCAAAACCGCTTCTTGTTCAGCCGTCGGATCACCCGTGGCGGTGCCGGCATCGACATAATTCTGCCGCATCTGCGCCAGCCGCACTTGCTTGATGACTATGGGCTCTCTGTTCGCGGGCAGAACGACGATCGGCTCCGAGGGCGCGCCGAGCACAAACAAATCGACTAGAAAGAGCGCAATACCGCCAAGCAAAAAATGAATGACCCTATTCCGCACTCGCCCTCTCGATATCTAGTTCGCGTTTCTGAGCGTCGTGCCTTTCGACTCCCATAGGCGTTGGTGTTCGATCACGAAGTCGCCGGTTTGGAGCGACGTATGGACAAAGTGGTCGATGGGATCCATGTTCGAAAGGTCCATCTTGATCGTCTTCAGTTGAAACTTTCCGCCCCCGTTGCCGGCAATCCTGACACTGGCTTTGGATATGCCGTCGAGTGCACCTGTCTTGTCAACATAGGTCCAAACAGCTCCAGGCTTCTTTACGGTCATCGTACCCGAAGGGATCGTTGCCGTATAGATCTGGTCATCATCAACAACCGTCAGCGTCACATCGTTCGTGTCGGGATCGAAGTGCGACGCCATTTTATGCATCTTTGCCGAGACCTTGTACGTGTCTTGGCCGGCACCCTTGAGCTTGGCCTTGCTCTTGAACTTCGAAAAGCTCTCTGGTCGATACCAGATCGGCGAACTCCAGGCGCGCTCCTGGATCGTATTCGGCAAATCGACATTGCAGCATTCTTCCAGGCCCGGGAGGATCGAAGCCGGTACGCTGCAGTCGACCCCTTCCGCATTGCATACGAACTGCGACCAACGGCAGGTCGGGTTTTCAACGACGCGCGCGTAGTAGAACGCGCGCTGGTTCGCGTCGAAGTCGGGATCTATCCACGTTGCACACAGCGAGTCGAAACCGCTGCCCGTCGGAGTGCAGGTCGCTTCATCGACACCCGCTCCGTTATCGGGATCACCGGCGACCTCATAGACGGTCTCGAACGATTGCCCGAAAATCGAATCGTAGTGCCCTTTCACGATTTGAATACGCTGCAGAGGCGTACTAGGGCCGCCTATTGGACCCGGATCTTTGCTCGCCTGTACCACGAAGGTCGGGCTCTTCTTGTTCGCGATGGCGCCGAGCTCGCCGCCCATCGGAACGCCGCGCCGATATGCAGCCTCCGCGAGTTCCGGCACGGTGCACAGGTCATCCTTGTAACTGCCCGCGAAGAAGCGCAGCAGCGGACGTGTGCCCGATGTCCCATACACTTCGCGGCGTCGCATCGCCGAGAAGATCGCGTCGCGTGAGTTCTCTTCGGCCCACGCGACGGCCAGTCCACCAGGGCCGGCCACACTTCCAGCCAAGGCGGCGGCCGACTGCGGCGTGAGAAGGTCTTCAGGAGTGTCGTCGCGGGCACCGAGGTGGCCCGTATTGCCCCAGTCCTCTTCGTGCGTCAGGCCCGATGTGGAGCCGTGGGTATCGGTTGATCCGATGATTCCAAAACGCCACGGGTTCTCCTCGAGGGCTTCTTCGATTTCCAAGCCCTCCATCATCACGGTTCGAACGAAATTTCGCGGCGAATACACAACTCCTCCGCCGCCCGGGATACCGAGGAGTGAAGTGAGAAGCTTCTCGTAGCCACACAACTCGTCGTTGGGGCTATTGTCGAGATGGCACTCCGAGTCACCCTTGTGTTGGGTAATCTCGACGACCGGTTCGATACGAGATCGAAATGCCGCGGCAGCAGCATCGAGCGGGCTCTCGTCGCCTTTGGCAGGGTTGAACAGCTTGCCGTCGCCGGAGACGTTGGAGTTGTGTGGAATCGATATGACGTCGCAGCCGGAGATGCTGTCCATGCATGTAACCTGGAGCTGGTCGTGCATGTCCTGCGGGATTTTCTCTTCCATGTAGCTTGTGGGAAACGGAACGTTCTCGTTGCGGAACATGATGTTGCGGTGCAGGTTCGAGCCCAACGGCGCGCCCGTATACTCATAGCCTACGAAGCTGGTAAAACTGCACGAGTCGGTGCGATCGTACTTTTCCTCGGCGGCGTCTTGGATGTCCAGCCAAACTACAGACGCATAGGCTAGGCAGTCGGCGGCACCGGGACCGCACAATGCATGACGCATTGGATTCGGCGATCCTACGTAGGGAGCGGTAAAGGCAACTGTTCCGAACGGCCCGGGGACCGTCTGCGGAACGTTGGCCCGGAAATCGACACAAAGCGGGTCGGAGTAACCCGCCGCCATGGGGTCGAGGCAGATCTGCAACTCGCCGAAGTATTCCGCGTGATCGCTAACCAGCGCCCAATCCAGCGGCCTCCGAAGCTGAGAAGTCCGTGTGGGCAGCCCCATCATGTCGTACGGCGGCATTCCAATCGACGCACCCATCGCATAATCGTAGGCAACGCGTGGGTCGTTGATGTTTCCCCCGTTAAACGCATCGAAGGAATACGATGTGTGGACGTGCGAATCTCCGAACAGCGGCTGGCGCAGGTGATCGAAATCGACGCAATCGTCGCGCGCCTCTGTGCGCTGCCAGGGCGGAGGTACCTGCGCTACGGTAATGCTCGCGAACAACAGGCACGCGGTCAGAGAAACGAAATGTATGCTGAGTTTCTTTATACGACGACCTCGCCGGTCAGTTCGCGTTCTTGAGCGTCGTGCCTTTGGACTCCCATAGGCGTTGATGCTCGAGAGTAAGCGGGCCTGAGACCAGTGCGCTGTGAACGAAATGATCGACCGGATTCGCGTTCGAAAGATCCATCTTGATGGTCTTTAGTTGGAACTTGCCGCCTCCGTTGCCGGCGATCTTCACACTGGCTTTGGATATCCCGTCGAGCGCACCCGTCTTGTCGACATACGTCCAAACGGCTCCGGGTTTCTTGACCGTCATCGTGCCCGCCGGAATGGTCGCCGTGTAAATCGTATCGTCGTCGCTGACCGTCAAAGTGATGTCGTTCGTGTCGGGATCGATGTGCGAAGACATCGCCTGCATCTTGGCGGAGACCTTGTAGGAATCCGCACCCCCGCCTTTGAGCTTCACTTTGCTCTTGAACTTCGAGAAGCTCTCCGGCTTGTACCAGATTGGGGAACTCCAGGCGCGCTCTTGAATCGTGTTCGGAAGATCTACGTTGCAGCATTCCTCCATGCCGACCGGGATCGTTGCGGGTATCGCACAGTCGATGCCGAGCCCGTTACAGACCGGTTGATGCCAACGGCACACGGGGTTCTCGATCACGCGTGCGTAGTAGAATGCGCGCTCACTCGGATCGAAGTCGGGGTCGGTCCAGGTCTCGCAGAGAGAATCGAAACCGACGCCCGAGCTGATACAGGTCGCTTCATCGACGCTCGCGCCGTTGTTCGAATCGCCGGCAATCTCTACGACCACTTCTTCTTGCAGGCCGAGCAAGGGATTGAAGGACCCTTTGATGATCTGGATTTGCTGAAGCTGGGTACTCGGCCCTCCGACGGGCCCCGGGTCTTTCGTCGCTTGCACGACGAATGTCGGGCTCTTCTTGTTCGCGATGGCTCCAATCTCGCCGCCCATCGGAACTCCGCGGCGGTAGCCCGCGTCTGCGAGATCAGCCGCAGCACAGAGGTCGTCTTTGTAGACGCCAGCAAAAAATCGCAACAGAGGACGTGTTCCCGATGTCGCATATACTTCCCGACGGCGGTACGCCGAAAAGATCGAGTCACGCGAGTTCTCTTCCGCCCATGCAACGGCAAGACCACCGCCGCTCGACTCGCTTCCTGCTAACGCGGCGAGCGCCAACGGAGCCATAAGGTCATCCGGTTCGTCGTCACGCGTTCCGAGATGGCCGGTAGTTGCAAAGTCAGTCTCATGCGTGAGGCCCGGCGTCGCGCCATGCGTATCGGTCGATCCAACGAGGCCGAACTTCCACGGGTTCACACCGAGCGTTTGTTCAAGTGCCAGCCCTTCCTTCAAAGCACCGCGGGTGAAGTTGAGAGGCGGGTACACAATCCCGCCGCCGCCGGGAATGCCCAGCAAGATCGTATTGAACTTCTCGAAGCCGCACTGCTCATCGGTCGGGCTGACGGCTAGGTGACACTCGGAGTCGCCTTTGTGTTGATAGATCTCTACGACCGGCTCCATTCGGGCCTGCAACGCTGCGGCTTCGGCATCCATGGGGCTCCCGTCTCCCTTGATTGCCTCGAAGATCTTGTTGCTGCCGGAAAGGTTCGAGTTGTGCGGGATAGCGAGCACGTCACAGCCTGCAATGCCGTTGATACAAGTCGTCTCGAGTTCGGCGTGCATGTTTGGAGCTTTCTGCTCGTCCATGTAGGTCGTGGGATCCGGAACGTTCTCGTTTCGGAACATGATATTGCGATGAATGTTCTGCGCGGCGGGGGCACCGGTGTACTCGTAGCCGACGAACGAAGTGAACGTGCAAGACGCTGAGCGATCGTACTTCTCCTCAGCTGCATCCTGTATGTCCTGCCAGACGACTGCCGCGTGTGCGAGACAATCAACCGCGGCCGGTCCGCAAAACGCATGTCTTACAGGGCTGGCAGTGGCAAAATAGGCTGCCACAAACGCGGCGAACGCGGCGGTGCCCGGTTCGAGCTGTGGGGTATTTGCACGATAGTCGACACAGAGCGGATCGCTATAGCCTGCGAGTGAGTTGTCGTAGCAGACCTGCACTTCGCCGAAGAGTTCGGCGTGGTCGCTGATGAGCGTATAATCTAGCGGCCGACGGAGCTGGGAGGTGCGCGTCGGGAGTCCCATCATGTCGTAGGGCGGCATGCCGATCGACGCTCCCATAGCGTAGTCGTACGAAATGCGTGGGCCGTTGATAATGCCGCCGTTGAACGCATCAAAGGAATACGCGGTGTGTACATGCGTGTCACCGAAGAGAGGTTGGCGGGTAACTTGGAAGTCAGTGCAATCGGTACGCGTCTCGGTTCTCTCCCAAGGCGGCGGCGCCTGAGCGTCGACCGTCACGGCGACGAATAGGACCGACGCTGCCAGCGAAAGGGCCAGGCAATTCTTCTTCATTCCGATCTCCTCCAAGTCGCAAAGAAAGCCACGCTCAGGAGCGGTGCGACATAATAGTACGGCGTACGATTATTACTCGATGTCGCGGCTCAGCGTCAAGGGGCTTTTCGGACCGAGGCCAACGAACTCTAAGAAAGCACACCCATATTGGGGGCTCGCTGTTGGGGGGGGGCGCGAACTAGCTCTTGAGGGACTCCGTTCGCACAGCTTCGAGCCCGGTGAGCAAGGCATCGAGACTCTGGTCGAAGACGGCATTCAGGTCGAGATCCACGGCATAGCGAATAAGGCGCGGTGATTCATCGGCGTACTCATCACCGACATCCATGAGGGTCTGTTGGAGCACCTCATCCATATCTTGGGTCGGCAGACCATACGTTTCGCGCGCGACCTCTAAGGCCACGAAGCCGATTGTGTGGTAGAGCAAAACATACATGGTATCGACGAGTTCGCGCTCCTCATATTCGGCGTCCCGGAGCAGGGCGCCGAGCGAATAGATCAGCGGAACGGAAATTGTCGGGAAAACCTCACGAAAGCCCGATGCAGCAACAACGTTGGGATGCTCCAACAAGCGCTGGCGACACCAGCCGCAGGCACGCCGAGCGCGTTCGGTCCAGTGGTTGCCGCTGAGAACCGGCGGATCGAGCTTACCGATCACGAGCCCGAAGACTCCCCGGAGCAGGTCGTTCTTACTGGCGACGTAGGAATAGATAGAGTTCGGAGCAACGTTAAACTCCGCCGCCAGACGTCTAATCGAAAGCGCGTCGACCCCCTCGCTGTCAATAATCGTGAGCGCCTTGCCGACCAAGATTTCTCGAGAGAGTCCTGGTTGTGACTCCCTCGAAGGACGGCCCCGCTGCCGCTTTGGTGTTATACTGCTCGGTGTTCCCATTGCTTGGTTGTCTACGGTAGCAGTCACGACCCGTGTGGGCCGGTATCGCTACAAGAAAGGGGCGGCACTCACGACAAGTACCGCCCCCCTCTGAGATTCGCAATCTATATAAACACTCAGTCAACGAGCAACAGAGCGTTCGCTCCATCGCCGCCGATGAACGGCGTCGGTTCCTCGGTCGGAATCGCGATTCCAACTGCGCCAGGACCGTCGGTAGTCGTAAAGTCCGAGCAATCGAAGTTCGTGCCATCGACCGAGAACGTCGGAACGACGTTTGGCAATGCTCCCGAACCGGCGCAGTGATTGGTCAGGGACGTCTCACTGTTTCCGGTGGTGAGGGATCGCTGCAGAATGTTAACGAGCCTACAGTCGTCCCCAACGCCAGCGCAATCGCCGTCGTTTGCGCAGGTGGTCAGAACGTCTTCCGAGCAGACGCCGGTGGCGTTGAAATCCACCTGCGTGCAGTCGCTACCGAACTCTACCTCGGTGACGGTACGGAATTCGCACTCGGCATAAGCGGCCCCTGGTCCACTGTCGTTCGCGTTGACCCCGACGCTCAGCACCGACGTATTACCGCTCCCAACAGCCACGCCTTCGCAGGCATTGTCACAACACACGCTGCTCGGATCCGTCGGGCAATCCGTGCTGCCGGTCGTACATGCGCCGGCCGAGGGCGAGAGACTGTCACGTACTTCGGACGTGTCGACGTTGGAACCGCCGTCGCAGTCGACGAAGCCGACGCAATTGTCGAGCTGATAGCAGACCGTCTGCGGCGCGCCGAGCGAGACGTCGACGGTAAAGACGCTTGGACCGTTGCTAGTGAGCGGTGCAATTTCGTCAGCGTCAGGGATTCCGCCGGTTAGGAAAACCGAACCCGCCGGCGTTCCAACCGATGCGCCATTCAAGAACGCACTCGAGAAGCTCGAAAGGGCTGGATCGAAGGTGATCTCGCGATTGCCGAGGGCTGGTTTGCTCGTGCACGCGCAGGCGCTGTCACAGAACTCGGTACCGAGGCAATCGCTGTCGTCCTCACAGGTTTCACCGCTGTCGATGATGCCGTTGCCGCACTGCGTACAGAGGCAATCGCCGGAACAAACCTCGTCAAGCGCGCAAGCCGCGATTTCGGCTGCATCGCACTCTTCGAAAGGACTCTGATTGGTAATGTGGTCGCCGCAGAATTCAGGCGCTGGATCCACCAGGGACGGTAGGCAGACCAGATCCTCCTTCTTTGAGTCCATCTTGTGGGCGATCAGCTGATCGACGAACCAGTATCCCGTGCGAGCGGTATGCTTCGTCGCGAACTTGCCTTTGTAGCAAACAAGATTTCCGAGCGCGTCCTGAATGCCTTCGCCGTTCTTGTCAGTGGCAATACACAGTTCGGCGGGCTTCTTGACCTCGAAGTCACGCGCAGCTTCCCATTGGTCAGAAAGGCTGATGACGAGGCCTTTCGCCATCTTTGGTGTCCCCTTAGTGACCTTGGCTTTGTAGCACTTGTAGTGATCGACGTTGTGAGTGGCGCTGTTGGGCGCCGCCGGTGCAACCTGCGCGGAAGGAAGATCTTTCGTTGCCGGGACAAGCAACTTGGACACTTTAATGGTATCCAGCGTGATCTTGCCCAACTGGTTGTATGCGCTGTTGCCAGTGGTCTTGGGATGCTTGACCAGCCCTTTGATCTTGTACGCTTTCATGTGCGTGATATCGTCGATCATGCTCTCGGAGTTCTTGTCGGTCGGCAGGCACATACCACTCTCTTTGAACTTCGTATAATCCCCGGACTCGATAGAGTCGTTCAGAGTGACCGTAGGATTGGTGTCCTTGATACCGGGAAACGGTTTAAAAACCTTTCCTTTGTAGCAGGTGTAGTGATCAAGGTTGGTCGAGAACGGGCCGACCTGCGCCGACGCGGCAAAAGGCACGACCAGAATGGCGAGAACCGCAAAGTAAAAACCGATGCGGCACGAAAGTTTGGTTGCGTTCATATCGATGAGTCCTCCTGGACGTCGCTTCCGGGATCCCCGGTCAGTCGCGGGCAGCGACCGAATTAGTACAGCGTGCAATATATACTCTCTCGTCGAAGCTGGCGTCAAGGGGAACATCCAGGCGCCTAACAAAAAATCGCTCGGACGGACAGGTATGTGATCCGTGCCACCCCCTACTGGGGGAGCACGGCACTCCACAGCCCTTACTCAGAGACGTTGATGCGGATGCTGTCGCCCCCCGACACTGGGGGGCCGCCGCTGCCGTCCCCCTGGTCGGTGTAGCTCAGTTCGATCACCCAGTAGTGTGTGCCGGTACCATCGCCGTGCGCAGGTAGTGTGGAATCGAACATGATACTGCAGCCGGACTCACCGATGAAGAATGGGTGGGCGTGTCCACTGTGGCCGAGCAGCCGGTTCCACACGTACTCCGTGCACGGAACCGGGTCGTCTTCCGGGTCCGATACAGAGCCATCGACGGTAACCATAGTACCGGTTGGAAACGTCGTCAGGTCCGCGGGACTAGTGATGGTTACTACGGGCGCCGTGTTGTCTGACACGACGATCTCACGAACGATGGGCGTACTACGCCGACCCGAATGGCCCACCACCGTCAACGTCGCCGGATACACACCATTCGAGATGTAGCTATGGCTGATGCTTCCACCGCTCCCGTCAACGGCGCCGTCCCCGTCGAAGTCCCATTCGTAGTCAGTAATGTGGTCGTTCTTGCCCGGTGCCGTCGAGGCTGAGGCGTTGAAGAATACGGATAACGGCGCCGGGCCCAGATCCGTCGACGCAGTGAACGACGCGATCGGCGTAAGTGCGCTCGTCGCCGAGTACTCGATGCGCGACAGGCGCGCATCGGAGTTGTTACCGATGTACTCCGCCCCGTATTCGAGTACGTAAAGGGTTCCGTCGGGGCCGTGCTCGATATCGATTGGGTGTAGAAATTCTTCCCAAGGCATCAGACGAGTTACTTCCTGTAGTCCGCCGCCGCCGTCCAGTTCAACCGAGGCAATGAGATGCCGGCTCCACTCGGCCATCAAGAAGTTGTCTGCGAAAGGAGCCGGCAAGGCGAGCGTCGATGCCGGGAGCGGATTGTAAACGAGGCCTGCGATCGCCGTTCGACCCGTGTTGCTGCTGTCGAGATTGAGAAAGTTGGTCATCAACTCCAAAGGATCGTGGGTCTGATAGTCGTACGCAACCAATGCGGGAGCTTTGCCAGTGCAGTCGAAGAAGGGCCCGACAGCCATCGTATCGTAGTTGTACGCCGCGTAGGGCTCGTTATATCCCACGCAATGCGGCCAGCCGTAGTCACCCGGCATATCCGCATAGTTGATCTCGTCGAATCCGCGCGGGCCGCGCGGGCCGTCAGCGTTCGCATCCGGACCTACGTCACCCCAGTAAACGCGTCCGGTAGCCGGGTCGATGGCCATCGTGAAGGGATTGCGAGTTCCCATCGCATAGATCTCGGGCAAGCCGCCGATTCCCATTGGGAACAGGTTTCCGCTCGGAATCGATCCGTCGGGGTTGATGCGCAGAATTTTTCCGCGCAGATCCATCGGATTCGAGGCCGTACGCTGAGAATTACTCAGCTCCATACCCGGACGGTCGTCGAGTGGCGCGTAACCTTCCTGGAGGAAAGGATTGGTGTTGTCGCCTACCGAAACGAAGAGCGTGTCGTCGGGTCCAAACTCGATATCTCCGCCTTCGTGGCAGCAACTGCGCTCACTCGGCACCACGAGCAGGTCGGTACGAGTCCCAAGGTCAAGCGTTCCATCAGGAAGTGTCGCGAAACGCGAGAGTGTATTCTCCCCGGGCGGACCAGGCGCCGGCGGTGGCACCGCTAACGGTGCCGAGTAGTAAAGGTAGACGAACCCGTTCACTGCAAATGCTGGATCCAGAGCAATGCCGAGTAAGCCGTTCTCGTCGGTGGGATCGACCGTAAGCAACGCGGCCAGATCGCTGCGCCCCGTCGATGGGTTCCACAACCAAACCTCACCGGTTCGTTCGATGATGTAAACACTACCGTCCGGGCGCACCCGCATCGCCATAGGATTGCGTCCGGCCGGTGCAACGCTGATCCGACTGTATTCCTGCCCGTTAGCCGCCCAACGAATGCCGGCCAACAGGTGCGTTCGAAACAGCGCGTCCGCCCATGTCGCGGACGCATGGCCCAGGTTGGTGTACCATGAACGACCGCCTTCGAAGTCTTTGTACCAGGCGATAGGATGGTCGTCGCCCATGTTGTTTGTAGTGGGCCAGGTAGCCGTGTCCTCGTCCATGGTAAGAAGGATATGGCCGTCTACGCGTGGATTACGGTCGAAGTTGTATATCTCGTCGGCGAAATTGAATACGCCAGCCATGTGACTCGTCGACGAATCGTCAGGATCCTCGTTGGTGATCTCGACGGTGGGAATGCCGAGTGTGTGATTGGTCAATAGGCCGCCCACCAGCTGTGCGTACCAAGGCCAGTCATGCTCGGTGTCTGCCGCGGCATGCACACCTACGTAGCCGCCCCCGGCCCAGATGAATCGCTGCATTGCCGACTGCTGATCGTCGTCGAGGACATCCTCGGTCGTGTTGGCGAAGAGCAATACGTTGTATGGAGCCAGCCCCTCGTCGCTGAACAGCGACGCATCTTCACTAATCGCGACGCTCATCCCTTCTGCGGCGTCCAGGTTCCCCAGCCAAGCATGCGCGTCGACGATCGAGAGGTGACGAAACCCAACTGTTCGACTGTAGAGCAGGATTCGGATGTTCAGATCTCCGACGGCATCGAGCGCCAAGCTCGCGCGCTGCTTGGCGAAATCACGGATGCATTCGTCGAGATTCTGTCCAATGCACCCAGGGAACAGAGTGTCGTTGATGCCGAGCGCACCGCACTTCTTCGTGATGACTGCGCTCAGTTTGTCCTCGCACGTCTTGGCGACCTTGCCTTTAGAATCCGCTCCAAGACATACAGAAACTGTCGCCGCGTCGCCCGCGCCATCCTTAAGTGTCGTCTTGGCGCACTTCACGCCTTCCTTAGAGGCCTGCTGCACGCACTTGTCGGCAGATTTGAATACCGACTGTTGGCACGAGACAATACCTTTGCCTTGGAATACGTCCGCGACGGCCGCCAAGTCATCGCCGAACAGCTTGTGCGCAAGCGCGGTTGTCGTGGCCGCACCCTGAGCGTTGGTGATCTGGGCGCTGGTGTAAGCGAAGTCCGGTCGATCAGAACAGAATTTATTTTCGGACGCAGTTGTCTTGAGCGAGGCGTTGCCGACGAAGAACTTGCGGTCGAAGTCGATGCATTCCGCAAGTGTGATGGCGCCGATCGTGCCCTTACCGAAATCTTTGATGCAACCGACAAAATTTTTGCTGCCGCCCTTGGCGACCTTGAGGTAGCCTTTGTACATTGAGTTGATGCACTTCTGCTGATCCTTCGTTTGGGATTGGGCGTAGGCAAGCTGACCCTGCGCGATGAAGATGGCGGCCATGGCGAGCGTCGCCTTTCGCGGGAACGATAACATTCAGGTGATCCTCCGTGACTTCTGTACCCGTACTATTCGTTCGCCGGGCTCACTAATTCAATAGGTATCGACATCCGAACTGCTGCTGCCCCGCCCGAGTGGATATCGGCCCCCAATCGTCTCACTGCGTAGTATGCCGCAGAAAGGCGGCCTAGCGCACGAGAACGGTCCCACGCTGAACAGGATCTCCCATCGGTTTCCGTGCGCTGCCTCACCTGGGGGTGGGACGCCGATCACTGGCAGATCAATCGCTCACTCGAGGGCGTGAACGGCACCGCGCGCACACAAAACCCGACGCACGAGCGTGGGTCGGATCAGCGGAGAGAGTTGCGTGCCGAAGCCGAAGTCTAAATAGAAACGACTCGCTCCACCTCGGGTCGAAGAACTCCAGACATAACGTGTGTCGATATTGATCGATGGCGCCAACCCACACACACGATCACCACAGGGTTGTTCCGCGTTTTCATCGTACAAGCCGTGGAGTTCTTGTATCGTCGGCAACCGCCAATCATCGGCACCGCCGATATTCAAGGTGCGGCAATACGTGTTCGCCTCGGGCCAGGGCAAATCACGGCTGCTGTTTTCGGAAGTCCAGACTAAGCCGGTCTCGACATCGACGACCGTGCCCGGCGCCTGAGGCGCAAAGCGACTCTTCGGTTCGTCGATCGCCGGTGCACAGGCCATTGCGCACACAACCACGATCACCATCAAGCGGGAAGCGATGATCATTTCAGCCTTCAACCGGAGTGCGTTCGCGGGTCGCATCGAAACTAATAGCCGGCCACTTCGAGATGGTATCGTCGAGTAGCCACGCGCTGCGCGCAAGAAAGACCGGCGCACCGTCACGATCCTCGGCCATCGAATCCTGCTTCTGCGAAACGAAGCGCTCGAACGCCGAGCGATCGTCACACGAGATCCAACGTGCCGCCTCGTACGGAGCCGCTTCGAAGCGCACGTTGATGTTGTACTCCGCCTTGGTGCGCGCGGCGAGTACTTCGAGCTGGAGCTGGCCGACGACGCCGACGATCCAGTTCGCACCGATCATCGGTTTGAAGACCTGCGTAACACCTTCTTCGGCGAAGCTTTCGAGGGCACGCCGCAGCTGCTTGGATTTCATCGGATCGGCCAGTTGCACGCGTCGCAGAATCTCGGGCGCAAAATTCGGGATGCCGGTGAAGTGCAGAGCTTCTCCTTCTGTAAGCGTATCACCCACCCGAATCGTTCCGTGATTCGGAATACCGATAATGTCTCCCGCGGTCGCCTCGTCGACGATCTCACGATCCTGCGCGAAGAAGAGAATGGGATTGTTCACGCCGATCATCTTTCCGGTGCTCGACAGCTTCAGCTTCATGCCGCGCTTGAAGGTACCGGAGCACAAACGCATGAACGCGATGCGATCGCGATGGTTGGCATCCATGTTCGCCTGCACTTTGAAGACGAACCCGCTGACCTTCGTCTCTTCCGGGCTGACCTCTCTCGACAACGCCGTACGTGGCTGTGGTGGCGGCGCGAGATCGGCCACCGCCGCGAGCAACTCGCGAACCCCGAGCTTGGACAACGCGCTGCCGAAGTAGACCGGTGTCATGTGGCCCTCGCGATACGAGGTAAGATCGAACGCCGGAGATCCTTCGCGCGCGAGCTGAAGTTCCTCGGTTGCGTGTGTACGCTCATCGTCCGGCATGAACTCGCCCATGCGATCGAGCGCAACGGCCTCGGGTTCGGCGCCACTGCTCGAGCGACTGTACGCGATGAACCGATCGTGCACGGGGTCGCAGACACCACGCAATCGGCCACCCATACCGGCGGGCCAGGTCATCGGCACCGCCTCGAGCGCCAACTTCGACATCACTTCGTCCATCAGTTCGAACGGATCGAGTCCCTCTCGATCGATCTTGTTAATGAAGGTGATGATCGGAACGTCTCGCAGCCTACACACCTCAAAGAGCTTGAGCGTCTGTGCTTCGATGCCCTTCGCGGCATCGAGGACCATGATCGCGCTGTCGGCCGCCGTCAGCGTTCGATAGGTATCTTCGCTGAAATCCTCGTGCCCCGGGGTGTCAAGCAGATTGCAGGTAATGTCGCCGTAGCGAAACGTCATGACGGCCGAGGTCACCGAGATGCCGCGGTCCTGCTCGATCTTCATCCAGTCCGAACGCGCGCGTCGCGCCGCACCACGCACCTTGACCTGGCCTGCCAGATGGATCGCGCCACTGGCGAGCAACAGATTCTCGGTGAGCGTGGTCTTGCCGGCATCCGGATGCGAGATGATCGCGAAAGTACGGGTTTTCCGCGTGTTGGCCGCAAGAACGGACTGCGCTGTTTGGTCGCTGGTGCTCAAGAGGCGGATAGTAAGGGGCAACGGCCGCGCGCTCCAATCGAACGGCGCGGGTCGCGTCCGGCAACGCGGCGCGCGCACCCCAAGCAGTCGTCGGGAGGTCGCGGGAGGTCGCGAAAGCTCGATTGACCCGCCCTACTCCGCCTTCTAACCTCCGCCACCTATGCAGAATCGCTATGACCTCAGCGGCAAGAACGCCATCGTCACCGGCGGCACACGCGGCCTCGGCAACGCCATGGCACGCGGGCTGGCCGAGGCCGGCGCCAACGTGATCATCACCGGTCGCAAGCAGGATGCCTGTGAGGCGGCGGCGGCCGATCTGGCGAGCAAGACGGGCCGTAAGGTTGTCGGCACCGCCTGCCACATGGGCGAATGGGACCGGATCGACGCGCTCGTCGATCGCGCTGGTGTGGAACTCGGCAGCATCGACATCCTAGTCAACAACGCCGGCATCAACCCCGTCCTCATGCCGGTCGCAGACATCACCGAAGAGTACCTCGACAAGCTTCTGGCGGTGAACTTCAAAGGCCCGGTACGCCTCGCGCAAAAGATCGCACCGCAGATGATCGCAAACGGCGGCGGCAGCATCATCAACGTCGTCACGATCGGTGCCTACAACGGCGGCCCCGGAATCGGCCCCTACAGTGCTTCGAAAGCCGCACTGCTCAACATGACCCGTGTCATGGCCTGGGAATGGGCCGAGCAGAAGGTACGCGTGAACGCGATCGCCCCAGGTCCATTTGACACCGACATGATGCGCGGCGCGGAAGCGATCATCCCCGGATTCTCCGAGGGCGCAGCGGCGGGCACATTGCAGAAGAGAGTCGCCGACCCGGACGAAATCATAGGATTGATCGTCTACCTGGCCGGCGATGCATCGTCGTACGTAACCGGCAGCGACTTCAAGATCGCCGGCGGCATGCTCACATAGAGAGGAGACACTATGCTTTCGTCTTGGGACGACTACCCCATCCATCAAATTTCCGAACCCGTACGCCACGTGCAGACGAGCGATCGGAACTTCTACGACCGCTACTATTTCAACCTGCACGCCTCGAGCGACGAACTGTTCATGGTCATGGGGATGGGTCAGTACCCCAACCTCGGAGTACAGGACGCATTCGTAGTCGTGCAGCAGGGAGGACGACATCGTGTACTGCGCGGTTCGCGCGAACTGGGCGACCGCATGGACACCAGTGTCGGACCGATGCGCATCGAGGTCGTAAAGCCTCTGGAAGAACTGCGCCTGGTCGTCGAGAAGAACGAGCACGGCATCGAGGCCGATTTGGTTTGGAAGGGAGCGATTCCCGTTTGGGAAGAACCGCGTCAGTACATCCGCAAACACGGCCGCGTTCTGTTCGACACCTGCCGCTTTGCACAAACGGGTTACTGGACGGGAACCCTCGTCGTTGGCGACAAGACCTACGACGTCACGCCCGACAAATGGAAAGGCACCCGCGATCGTTCCTGGGGCGTACGCCCCGTCGGTGAACCCGAGGCGGCAGGCATTCGCGGCAGCGAAGGTCAGATGACCGGTATGTGGAACTACTCGCCGATGCAGTTCGACGACCATTCGATCATTTACATCCTCAACGAGACCGACGACGGCGAACGCAAGCTAGAGGAAGCAGTTCGCGTCTGGAACGACCCAGAAAAGGAACCCGATTGGCTCGGCACACCCGAGTACCAACACGTGCTGACGCCGGGTACGCGCATGATTGAAAAGTCGGTCATAAAATTCCCCGAAGCATCCGACGGCGGCTTCGAAGTCACCGCGCAACCGCTGACCCACTGTTTCGTCTGTGTCGGTACCGGCTACGGCATGGAAGAGGATTGGCGCCACGGCATGTACCAGGGCGAACTCGTGGTGCAAGGACTCGACATGGATCACAACGAGGTCGGTGGACTCGGACAGTTCGGCGTCGTCGACCACGTCGCCCGCTTCGAGTACGACGGCAAGACCGGTTTCGGCCTACACGAGCACGGGTTCTTCGGAGAGTTCAGCAAGTACGGCATGGACGATCCGTACTCGGGCTCGAAGCCCGACGACGACTGACTTGACCTTTGGCCCCAATCGAGTGAGAAGCGCGAACTAAATGAGCGAGTCGAGTAAGACGCCCACCATCCTTTATACGCACACCGACGAGGCTCCTGCGTTGGCCACCTACTCGTTCCTGCCGGTGATCCGTGCGTTCACCGCTTCCACCGGGATCGCGGTCGAAACCCGCGACATCTCGCTATCGAGCAGAATACTCGCCGCCTTCCCCGCCGCGCTCACGGACGCGCAGAAGGTCGACGATGCGCTAGCTGAACTCGGACGGGTCGCAAGAACGCCCGACGCCAACATCATTAAGCTCCCAAACGTCAGCGCATCGGTGCCGCAGCTCATCGCGGCCGTCGCCGAATTGCAGAGCCAGGGCTTTGATATTCCGGACTATCCGCTAGAGCCCGCGAACGACGATGAGCGCGATATCAAAACGCGCTATGACAAGATCAAGGGCAGCGCGGTCAATCCGGTTTTGCGCGAGGGCAATTCGGACCGGCGCGCGCCGATGGCGGTAAAGGAATACGCGCGGCAGAATCCTCACTCGATGGGAGTCTGGTCTGCCGACTCCCAGACCCACGTGGTCACGATGGCGTCGGGCGACTTCCGATCCAATGAACGTTCTCTCACGCTCGCGAACCCCACGACGGTACACATCGAGCACGTCGGCGCCGACGGTACTACCACGGTGCTCAAGGACACTATCGCGCTTCTGGCCGATGAAATCATCGATGCCACCGTCATGAGCAAGACCGCGTTGCTGGAGTTCCTAGCCACCGAGATCGCCGACGCGCGCAGCTCGGGCATCCTGTTCTCACTGCATTTGAAGGCGACGATGATGAAGGTCTCCGACCCCATCATCTTCGGCCACGGCGTACGCGTATTCTTCGAAGATCTTTTCGCCGCTCACGGCGCAACCTTCGAGGAGATCGGCGTCAACGTGAACAACGGCTTCGGCGATCTCGTCGAGAAGGTCGCCGCTTTACCGGCCGACCGCCGCGCGGCCATTGAGAAAGACATCGAAAACGCTTTCACTGCGGGCCCGGCGTTGGCAATGGTTAACTCCGACAAGGGCATTACGAACCTGCACGTACCGAGCGACATCATCATCGACGCCTCGATGCCTGCGATGATCCGCGAATCGGGTCGCATGTGGAATGCCGACGGAAAGGCACAAGACACCAAGGCCGTCATTCCCGACAGCAGCTATGCCGGCGTCTATCAAGAAGTCATCGAGTTCTGCAAAGCCAACGGCGCGTTCGATCCGACCACGATGGGCGACGTTCCCAACGTCGGTTTGATGGCGCAGAAGGCCGAAGAGTACGGATCGCACGACAAGACCTTCGAGATTCAGTCCCGCGGGAACGTTCGTGTCGTTGACGGCGGCGGCAACGTGCTCATTGAGCACGCGGTAGAAGCCGGCGATATCTGGCGCATGTGTCAGGTGAAAGACGCACCCGTGCGTGACTGGGTAAAGCTCGCCGTGTCGCGTGCGCGCACAACAGGAACGCCGACGGTATTCTGGCTCGACGAGGCACGAGCGCACGACGCTGAGATCATCGCGAAAGTCCGAACGTACCTCGGCGACCACGACACCGACGGCCTGGAGCTACACATAACGTCTCCTGTCGAAGCCACGCGTTTCACGCTCGAGCGACTAAAGAACGGCGAAGATACCATCTCCGTAACCGGCAACGTTCTGCGCGACTACCTGACCGATCTGTTTCCGATTCTAGAACTCGGCACAAGCGCGAAAATGCTGTCGATCGTCCCGTTGATGAACGGCGGTGGGTTGTTCGAGACCGGCGCGGGCGGTTCAGCCCCCAAGCACGTCCAGCAATTCGTCAGCGAGGGACACCTGCGTTGGGATTCACTCGGTGAATTTCTCGCTCTCGCAGTGTCGTTGGAACACCTGGCCCGGCACAACGACCACGCTAAGGCCCGCATTCTCGGCCACACTCTCGATGAAGCGACGACGGCCTACCTTCTAAACAACAAGTCACCGTCGCGAAAAGTTGGTGAGCTCGACAACCGCGGCAGTCATTTTTACGTGGCGCTGTACTGGGCGCAGGCGCTGGCGCGCCAAGATGACGACGTCGACCTCAAGGCGCGTTTCTCTCGTCTGGCCGACCAACTGGCGGCTAGCGAATACAAGATCACGGCCGAACTGGAAGCGGCTCAGGGCAAGCCGGTCGACATCGGGGGTTACTATCGACCCGACGCCGGACGTACCACCGAGGCCATGCGCCCGAGCGCAACGATGAACGCAATCCTCGATAACGCCTAGAGCACGGCGGCCGGGCGGTTGTCAGATCCGCGCCCGTCGGAAAAAATACCTGCTCCAACGTACACCACAGTAAGGAGAACACCGTGGCACACGACACTTTCGCCGGATACCTCGATCAATGGGCCCGAGAGACGCCCGACACTGTATGGCTTCGCGACCGTCGCGGCGACGATTTTACCGAATGGACGTGGAGCGAGGCGCACGCCGAAATAGCGGCGATGGCCGCCTGCCTCGAAGAACGCTTCGGCAGCAGCGGCGTGGGCATGGCCATTCTCTCGCGCAACCGCGCCCATTGGTTCATGGCCGACTTCGCGATCATCGCGTCGGGGAACATGACCATACCCGTTTTCACGACGCTTCCCGGCCCGACCGCCGAGTATGTATTCGATTTCTCCGAGACCAAAGTGCTCTTCTTGGGCGAAACCGAGAACTGGGGCGACGTACGCGAGATCCTCTCCGAAGATGTCGCGATCATCACGCTTCCCGGCGTCGAGTGCGACCGCCCGCACACCACATGGCAAGACTTCGTCAGCGATGCACAAGGCTCGGCTCCCAACTATGTCTGCAAACCCGACGACATCGTCTCGCTGGTGTTTACGTCCGGAACGACGGGCGTGCCGAAAGGCGTGATCCAGACCCACAACACCAACATCATTCCGATGGACCGATTCGATGCCGCGTTCTCGGTACGCGACAATCCGCGTCTTCTCTCCTACCTACCCTTGAGCCACATCGCCGAGCGCCAGCTGGTCGAAGGTCATTCGGTGCTGCGTTGCGGAACCGTCACGTTCAACGAAGGGCTGCCGTTCATCCTTCGAGACCTACAGTACGCGAAACCGCATTTCTTTTTCGGCCCGCCGCGCGTTTGGGAACAGCTCCAGCAAATCGTGATCGGCCAGTTCGGTTCCACCGAAGCAGTCGAACAGGCGTTGGCCGACGATAAAGCCGCCACCGGCAAGAAGGTACTCGATATGCTCGGCCTCGGCGAAGTAGACTACTGCCTCACCGCAGCCGCCCCCACACCACCGGCGTTGATCAAGTGGTACGGCGAGTTCGGATTGATGCTGCTTGAAGGCTTCGGGCAAACCGAAGCCATGGGCCTTATTGCCAACTCGAAGCAAGACCGGCGCATCGGCTCGATCGGCAAGCCGGTCCCCGGCGTTGAGTTCAAGTTGAGTGAGGAAAATGAACTGCTGGTCAAAACCGACGGTCTGTCACCGGGCTACTACAAGATGCCCGAGAAGACCGCAGAACTACACCAGGACGGTTGGCTACACACCGGAGACAAGGCGCGCGTCGATGAGGACGGTTACATCTTCATCACCGGCCGCGTGAAGGATTACTTCAAGACCATTCACGGAAAGTTCGTCGCCCCGACGCCAATAGAGAACGTCTACGCCGACAACGACCATACCGAGCAGATTTGCTTACTCGGCCGCGGTTACTCGAAAACCGTTGTCGTCGCCGTGTTGTCAGAGATCGCGCAGGGCAAAGAAAAGAGCGAGATGGAGTCGGCGCTCAGAGACCAGGTGATGACGACGAACAAGACGGTCGATAAGCATGCCCGCATAGGCGCGGTCATCGTTTCGACCGAGCCGTGGACCATCGCGAACGAAGTGCTGACACCGACGATGAAGATAAGGCGAGAACAGGTTGAGGCGCGTTTCGGCGAGCAGGCCGAGCGCATGGCGCGTAGCGCCGCCGAGCAAGGCGAAGTGCTCGTGGAGTGGGCGGAGTAAAGGCCGCCCAAGCCACCCCCGGCTGCTTAAACCAGGGCAGTTTCCAACGACCACCGCGCGTCGGATCAGGACGTACGCGCGAGCAGGAGCTCGGCGATCTGAATTGCATTGAGGGCCGCGCCTTTGCGAATCTGGTCGCCCGCAACGAACAGTTCCAGCCCGACGCCGGGGGCTTGTCCGGCATCCCCCCGAATGCGCCCCACGAAGACATCGTCCTCGTGCGAGGCGGCCAGGGGTTCGGGGTGGCGGTTAGCGGCACGATCGTCGACGATCTTTACGCCCGGCGCCGCGGCCAGCAGCTCGCGCGCGGCGTTCTCGTCGAGTGGGCTCTTGAGCGTCAGGTTGATCGACTCACAATGCGCGCGCAGCACCGGCACGCGAACGCAAGTAACCGACACGCGCAGATCGTCGTCGCCGAAAATCTTGGCCGTTTCCTTGATCATCTTCGTCTCTTCGCTGTTGTAACCGGTTGCCGGATCGATGTCGGAGTTGTGGCTGAAGAGATTCCAGAGGTACTGACGCCCGAAGATGTCCTGCGTGATCGGATCACCGCTCGCCCAATCGTGCGCCTGTTGCTCGAGTTCGGCCATCGCCGCCGCCCCAGCGCCACTCGCAGCCTGGTAGGTTGAAACGACAATCCGCTCCACGCCCACCGCTTGATGAATCGGCCATACCACCACGTCCATTATGATAGTCGAGCAGTTCGGGTTGGCGATGATCCCGCTGTGCCCATCGATGGCGGCCGGGTTCACCTCAGGAACGACCAGCGGAGTATTCGGATCCATTCGAAACGCAGACGAGTTGTCGATGACGACCGCTCCGGCCTTCGCGGCAATCGGAGCGAACTCCTTGCTGATCGAGCCGCCCACCGAGAACAAAGCGATGTCTACACCGGCGAAGCTCTCGGCGGTAAGTTCCTCTATCGTGTAGGTCTGCCCCAGATAGTCGATCGTCTTGCCCGCCGAGCGCGCGCTGGCAAGCATGCGCAGGTCGGAGAACGGAAACTTGCGCTCTTCGATCAAGCGTAGGAACTCTTGCCCTACGGCGCCGGTTACGCCGGCGATGGCTACTACGGGTGGATTCTTCATGACCTCGGGACTCCAGTGCGCCCGGGCTCGGCCGGGCATCGAGGCGCAATGATACCGCGAGATTTCGGGAGGATCGAGTGCTGGCGCCTGTTCGTCAGCTAGACGACCGCTCGGCCGCGGAGAGCAGCATCGAACAGATCATCGCCGTCACGACCGAGGCGGCGAAGAAGTAGAGGCCGGGCTCTACCCCGACACGCACCGTGATATCGGCCAGATTCGAAGAACTCACGACGCTCGTGTTGATCTTCATGAAGACCACCATGAAGGCCACGACGAACACGTCGCCCATCGACCACTGGCCCCACGACTTGAGCCAGCCGAGTACCCGTGCGCGGGTAGCGCGGCGCGGCGCGGCGAACAACAGCCAACTGAGTGCCACGTACTTCGTGATCGGAAAGAAGATCGTGAACGCGGTGATGGCTGTGGCCAGAAACGCGTCTCCGGTCGTGCCGGTCGCCCAAAGATCCTTGATGGTCTGAATCAACCGTACGTCGCGCACGTCGGGGGCCGGTTGTGGAATATCGATTTCAGGCATCGCAGAGAGAACGAGATCCGCACCGTTCTCTCGGACCTTCTGGTACACCCCGCGACGGATGAGTTGAAAGACGGCCTGGTTGGCGAATATCGGAAACTCATCGGCGATCACTTCGTTGATTCCCGCCGAGATTTGATTGGTGATCTCGTTGACCGGAACGTTATTTTGCAGATCGCCGGTCAATTGCTCCTCGATCCCTTCGACATCCAGGTGGACGGTACCGACCACGTTGGCAACCTTCATCGTCAGGCTACTGCCGTAAAGGATGATAGAAAAAGGCAATAGAAACAGGGCGACCTTGGAAGCGAGAGAGGCGTTAGCAAATGACATGCGTGTGTCTCCAGGGCGGTGGCGAGCTTAGAATTCCCGGCCGATCAGGGCGCGCCCCCATTGCGACGATCCCTTCATTGTAGCCGTTCGCCGAACTATTCCTTAATCATAACAGAGCGCAGGACCGCGAAAGCACGGGCAGACGGTCTGTTAGCTCTTTCGCTCGCGAGCGGCTTTCGCCAATGCGGGATCTTCCAAATCGATGGGAATGTATTTCAGAGGGTCGACGGGATCGCTGCTGTTGCGGTCGCCCTGCCACCACTGGCCGGCGCGTTCGCCACGGACAACCTTGTATTGACGACCGAAGTCGTCGATCGACCACTCCCACGTACAGTCCATGCTGCCGTAGTGCGCCGAGATGGCGCGGCGTGGGCCGTCCGAGCGATTGCGGCCGGAACCGTGAATGAGTACGGGATGAAAAAACACCGTGTCGCCGGGATTCATTTCCAAGTGCACGCGCTCCACATCGCCGTCGACACCGGCCGCTCCCCAGTAGCCGCCGTTGACGAATTCCCAATCGACGTTCTCGTGCGGGAGCAGCTCCCCCGTGTGCGAGCCCGGCAAAACGACGAGGCAGCCGTTTTCTCGCGTCACCGGTTCCAGGGCCGTCCAGGTCGCAATGATCTTGTCGGCCGGTCGAAACGGGAAGTAGAGCAGATCCTGATGCAGAGGGTGGCGGCCGTCCACACCCGGCGGCTTGTTGATCAGCATCGTATGAATCGAGAAGATATCGTGGCCGATGAACGCCTCGAGACAATCGAGAAGACGGTCGTCCTCCACATACGAGTAGAGGACCTCGTCGTTTTCGAAGTCTTGGATCTTGGCGATGGCTTCGCCGGGAACGCGAGGCGTGACAACGCCCTTGGCGACCATCACATCTTCCATGACCAGCATTCCCTTGGCCGGTGCGACCTCTCCAGAAACCACCGCATCGAGCCGGTCGCGCCAGCGCAGAAGCGACGCGTCGTCGAAGAGCCCGGACACCACGGCGTAGCCATTGGCGCGATAGAAGGCGACTGTCTGGTCACTAACACGGTCCATAGAGAACGCTCCCGGACGGCCTCTGAAGGCCGCCCCTGATGCGAGCTTACCGGCGTGGCATGTACCGGCAACTCGCAGAGCCACACCCCCGGAATCCCAAGCTCGCCACGACGAACAAGAGCCCTGCAAGTGCCCAGAATTTGGACTCGTACCCCCCTATGGAGGGGGTCGCGAACAAGCTTGTGCTGTTGTGCCGACGCCACGCACGCCCCACACAAAAACATGCTTCCAAACCACCGCCGCCTGGCGTAACGTTCGGCGTTAATGACAGACCATCTGCAACTAAGTCGTAGCGCCCCCTACAGCCCAAATTTTTCACAACATTAGGAGACCTTTCATGTCGAAGACCAACAAAATGATTTCGGTGCTTGCTGCCGGCGCACTCGCCCTCGCAGTTGTGCCGAGCACATACGCGGGCGATCCCGTGCAGACCTGCGAAAAGTCGGCTGCGAAAGGCTTACAAGGATGCGTCAAGATCGCGACAAAAGCGCAGAGCAAGTGCTTCGATGCAACGGGCGCTCAATGCCTTCCCTCCGACCAAAACCTAGTCAAAGCACTGGCGAAAGTCGGTAAGAGCACCGCCAAGTGCACGGACGATGCGACCGTACAGTCGGTCGGCTACGGCCCGAGCTTCACGCTGGCCGGCCTCACCGAGCGCCTCGAGCAACACTGCCTCGCCGAGGCCCGCTCGATCGCAGCACGCTCCTTTGGCGGCCCGGCGGGAGCACCGAGTGGCGGTCCCCTGACTTTCAACGCGATTGGCGATTGCGTCTTCAGCGCACACAAGTTTGGTGCGAAACACCTCTCTACCGCAGCGAAGACCAATTCAAAGTGCGTGCAGAAGCAGCTCAAGAGCGGCAACTGCGACACCGTTAAAACCGCAGCGAAGATAGACAAGTCGCGCACCAAAGCCGCCGCCAAGATAGACAGCGGTTGTGGTGCCTTCCCTCTCGACACGGCCGTCGGAATCACCACTGCCCAGTATCTCGCCCGCGCCGATACGCAGGCCGAATGTATGGTTGCAGCGACGCACCCCAACGTCGCACCGCTTGATCTGGACTGTGGCCCGCGCGCCACAATACCTTCGATCGCGCGCGAGACTTACGTACAGATCGTTCTCGACTCCGCCACGTGGGGAACCAAGTGCGGTGATGGCAGCGACTACGCTTTCTGGGTTCGCTTGCCGGCGGCAGGGCTCGATCCCGGCAAGGTCGTCATCGGCATGCAAGGCGGTGGCGTCTGCATCGGTGAGTCCGACTGCTCGGGTGTTCCCGCCGGCCTGTTCGAAGCACTCAGCGATGCGGCTCAAACCGAGGGCATCATGTCGAATGACCCGCTGGTCAGCCCGCTGTCGGACTTCACGAAGGTGTACCTCCCCTACTGCACGCAAGACGTGTTCATCGGCGGCGGCACGACCACGGTATTCCCGAGCGTTACCGTAGAGCGCTTCGGCGGCATCAACACGCGCACATCGTTGCGCTACGTGCGCGACCTCATCTGGGCTGAAATGGACGCCACGACGACCGCAGGCGGCTACGACCCCGACAAAATGCGCGTCTTCTTCGGCGGCTTCTCGGCAGGCGGCTTCGGCACGCTCTACAACATGCACTACCTGCTCGACGACCTACAGTGGCAGCGTACCACGGGCTTCCCCGATGCCGCGCTCGCCCTGGATAGCGGCGGACCTGTGAGTGTTGCAGCGCTAGGCGCGCTCGTGATTCCCGCCACACCGCCCAACGGCTGGGACAATAAGCGCCTGCTACCGCCCTACTGCTTCACGACAGACTGCCCCGTCGGCCCAGTCCTCCTCGATCGCTCGCAAGCGCGTATGGAATGGGTGCCGGAGCAGCAGTGGATGATCCTGACGAACCAGAACGACGCCGTGCAGGTGTCGACCACGTTCTTCGCGAGCACCGCCGATTGGGTAAACGAGATGCGATTGCAGTACTGCGCAACGAAGGACTACACGGGAGTGAACTACTTCCTGCAGCCGACCTCTACGAGCATTCATGTGATCTCGGCCTCGGATACGAACTTCACGACGTTCGCCACCGACGGTCAGCTCATGAACGACTGGATCGGCCAGGGGTTCACCGACCCCGCCGGCGTCGTCAGCCGTGTACAAGAAGGTACATTGATTGGCGATATTCCCGGCGTGGCTGCATTCCCCTGCACGGTTTCCCCGTAAACTGTAAAGGGCGAAATCACCCTCATTAGTAAAGAGCCCCCGGTCTGCACAGGCCGGGGGCTCTTTTGTGCGTGCACGGTGTGACGAAATGCTCTTGCAGGCGGATAGGTGGGGGCGTAGGGTTTTTTCGTGCCGAGATTACCGCTCATCCCGCGCCACAAAGCTTCGCCCGAACTTCGGGGAGCCTACGACCGAGTGGCGCGCGCGTGGGGTATGAAGCAAACCCCACCGCTTGCGATCCAAATCATGCAGTGCTTCTCGGTCGCACCTGAGTACGTCGAGCCCGCCGGCATGGGGTACTTCTATTCGGGGTGGGCCGCTCAAACACCGCGCGAGCTGCTCGAACTCGTCGCCGTACTGGTCAGTAGATCGAACGAATGCTTCTATTGACTAACCGCGCACTCGTCGGCCCTGCAGGCTGCAGGGATGCGCAGTACGAAAGTAGAAGCGTTCGCCGAGGGCAACGGGCTCCCCGTAGATGCTAACGATGGTGAGCGCGCCATCGCGGCGCTCGTCGCCAAGACCACGATCGCTCCCGCAATGCTGGGACCGGCAGATTTACACGACGTCACGATGCGCTTCGGCACGACGGCTGCCGTAGACATCACCGGCTACCTCTATTCCTTCCATTTCATCAACCGCATCGCCGATCTGGTCGGAATTCAAAGCGATCTGCCGCTGATTCAGCCGCACTGGGCCTGGCTGCGGCGCATGGGGGTTCGTCTTCAGGGCGCGATGATGCGCAGAGGCATGGATCTCAGCCGTCAAGAAGTCTCTGTCGATGTCGATGCAGCAGTCAACCGACTGAGCTCCTTCGTCGGAACACTCCCCCGCGGTTTTGTCTCGCTGCACAACGCACCGAACGTTGCCGGCATACTCGACACCGTCTGCGATGTCGTGTCGTGTCTGAATCAAGAAATGTTCGATCGCGTAGGCGACTTGGTGCGTTCGGCACTGCCCGCCAACGAAGAAGAGGCCACGGGGATTCACACGCGCCCCGCCGACCCTCTCGAAGCCTTGGTGTTCGTAGGCACTCGGTATCCGGCACGCACCACCGACGACCTGGTCGCGCGCGTGCGCCAAAGCGAAGGGTTGGACGACCGTGGGGTACTCGATCTCTTCTACTCGATATCGGTACACAACGGGCTGGAGCGCATGCGGCGCCTGCTCGCAGAACCCGTCGTTGTGATGCGTCGCGGCGAGGTCGCCACGACACACACTGTCACAGCAACGGGTCGCTAACAGCAGCCGTTATCGAATCGGTTTTTGCGGCGGCATGTTGAAGTCGCCTTGCGGCAACCAACCTGACTCGGCGATGATCTCGTTCACGTGCACCATGTTGAGAAGATCCATTTCGAAATTGAACTTACCACCGCCGGCGTAGTGCATCACCGAAATGCCCGGAGCTTCGTAATGGGTTCCGTCGTCGCGCGTGCCGGCCAGCCGGTTGTACCACATGGTAACCAGCCGGTTGCCGTCGATCATCGTCCACTGGGTCGGGAAGACCCAGCCTTCGAGACCGAGCATGCTCTCGTCGAGAAACTTCTTGATCTCGCCGATGCCGTTGATGCGGCCCCAGGCGGGATCGATGAAGGTGGCATCGTCGGTGAAGAAGTCCGCCAGCGCGCTCCAGGGCAGCTCGCCCGTCTCTATTTTCGTACGCACCCCCAGGTAGCGATCGTGGGTCTCTCGGATCTCCTGCTCGGAGAATTCACTCATTGCCTGCCTCCGCCCCATCGGGCATTTTCGTTGCTCGCTCGGCGCTCGAGCGTAGCGGATCTCCCGATTCTACCAATCGGCAAGCCTGAGGGAACGCTCTGCGATGGCAGCCGCAGCACAAGAGGGGTAACTTACGGCGGCCTCGAGCGTTGTAGGTAGTGACGATGAAAACGCGACTCACCAAGAACCTCCCATTATTGGCCCTTGCCGGCGTCCTTGCGCTGGCCGGCGCGCTTGTCGCAGGCCCCGCCCGTAGCAACAATAACGAAAAGCCGGACAAGGCAGAGAAGCCAATGACAGACTCAGCAAAACTCTCTAAAGCCACCTTCGCCGGTGGCTGCTTCTGGTGTATGGAACCACCGTTCGACAAGCTCGACGGTGTAATTTCTTCGACTTCCGGCTATATCGGCGGACAGAAGAAGGACCCTACCTACGAAGAGGTTTCCGCCGGTGTTACCGGCCACACCGAGGCCGTCGAGATTGTTTTCGACCCCGCGAAAGTCAGCTACGAAAAACTGCTCGACGTATTTTGGAAGAACATCGACCCGACGGTTTCGAACCGCCAATTCTGCGATGTGGGCAGTCAGTATCGAACGGGCGTTTTCTATCACGACGACGAGCAGCGCGAGGCCGTAGAAGCGAGCAAGCGCGCCATCGATGAAAGCGGCAAACTCGGCGTTCCCATCGTTACCGAGATCACGGCGGCCACCGAATTCTACCCCGCCGAGGACTACCACCAGGACTACTATCGAAAGAACCCGGTGCGCTACAGATACTACCGCTACGGCTGTGG